>JGI24723J26617_10000821_pt1 | contig 29010 bp, 31 predicted proteins | sample Cruoilmetagenom6_FD_26617 | JGI IMG/M metagenome (IMG submission 26617)
TCAGGTTCGGGTTCGGGTTCGGGTTCGGGTTCGGGTTCGGCTTCGGGTTCGGGCTCGGGTTCGGGCTCGACCGCAGCCGCGAGTTCTTCGGCGGTTGCTTTCTCGGCGCCGATCTCTGCGAGATCGTCAGCCAGGGCCGAATCGACGATGACCATGCTGACCGTATCGTCCGGCTCGATCGTGAATTCGGCCGACGGCGCATCTTCGACCGTCGCGTCTGCGGGCTCCAGCTCTACATCCGCGTCGTCGGCAACCTCGAATCCCGCGTTGGCCTGTTGAACGCGCTGCTCGAGCTCCGCGGCTGCGCGGACAGGTTTGCCTGCGATGACGAGGTCTCGCATGCGGTGGAGTTCATCGATTGCGCGTTGCAGCAGATCCTCGACGGCCGGCGTTGCTTTGACACGACCGTCATCGACCGAGATCAGCAGGGTCTCGATTTCGTGGCTCAGGTTGCCCATCGAGGTGATACCGGCCATGCGCGCGCCGCCTTTCAGCGTGTGCAGGTGGCGCTTCAACTCGTCCATCGGTTGCCCCGACCGCTCCCTGATCCACTCGACGAGCGCCTTGTCCGCGGACTCCAGCAGTTCAGCTGATTCCTCGGTGAAGATCGCCGCTATCTCCGCGTCGTACTCGGCGTCGTCGGCGACCTCTTCAACCAGGGGCTCCGGTTCTGGCACCGCAACAGGCGGCGCTGGTTGTTTCGGCGGCTCAGGAATTACCGGTTCCGCCTGCGTGACGATTGTCAGACGTGAGATGTGATCGATAAGTGCCGTGTAATCGGCCCGGTCCCGACCGGGGCTGTTGATATCACCGACAATCGTATTGATGGCACGCGACGCGGCGCGCAATGCATCGAGACCGGATTTCTGGAAACCAATCTTGTAGTCGTATATGTGTCTGACGAAACGATTCAGCGCCGCCGCCACGGCAACGCCGCGATCGACGTTCGCCATGTTCGCACTTCCGTGAAGTGTGTGGCAGGCGCGATGCAACTTGTCGGTGACATCGAATGGCGGCTCGTGTCCTTCACAGGCCTCGAGATAGTCCGTAATGACCTTGAGATGACCCGCGGTTTCCTTTGAGAAAATATCGTGCAGGACGGGGTCCATCTCGAGCGCAGGCTTTTCGCGCGCCGGTTCCTCGCCTGCCGGTCGGCTGATCGTCAGCCCCGCCGCGTTCGGGTCACCTTCGGCAAAGGCATTGGCCCTCGCAATCAGCAGGCTAATGTCCGAACGTGGGTCAGCTCCTACCTCGAGTTGCTCAACCAACTCGGGAATCGCCTCGGCGGCCTCCATCACGAAATCAACCATCGGCGGTGTACGTTTGAGCGTGCGATTGATCAGGCGATTCAGCAGGTTCTCGACGGCCCAGGCATACGCGCCAATGCGCTCGGCGCCGACCATGCGGCCGCTACCCTTGAGCGTATGGAACGAACGCCGCACTGTTATGAGCATCTCCATATCGTCTGGTGATCCTGCCCAGGACGGAAGATGGCGTTTGATCGATGAAATTTCCTGCTTGGCTTCCTCGATAAATATCTCGAGGAGTTCGGGATCCAGGTGCTCAGCATCCGGCGCGACGACCGGCAGTGGCATGACGTCTGTCGCCTGCATCTGCGGCGTATCTGTTACAGCTTCAGCCGCGTCGGCCAGCACCTGCTGCCCGGCCGCTTCGACATCGAGTGTTTCTAGTTTCTGCGTCGCCTCGTGCGTCTGTTTGGGTTCCGTGAATGCCGTTTCGAGCATGCGCTGTTCGACATCACGTAACACGGCGAGACACGCCTCGGCGTTGTCGAGCATGTACCACGGTTCGCTGCGGCCAGCCTTCACCGTTTCCATGTAGTACTCGATGCTGACAATGGCATCGGCGAGTCGGTCAGTTTCCTTCTGGGTCAGCCCGATTGGTCCACCGGCGTTGAGCATCGACGTCACCAGGCGGCCCACGCGGTCCACTACTTCCATGGCCCGCGTCTTGTCGAGCATGAGTAGCCCGGCCTTGATTCCATTAATCAGTGATGGAACATTGTCGAGGCCTGCGGAAGGCGCCTGCGCGGCGATACTCTGGCTAATGGTCTCCTTGATGCGTGCGAGATTGATGATGCACTCACGCATCACCGACTCCGCGACCTTGCGGAATTCTTCGTCGTCTTCTTTGGACTCCTGATCGTCCTCAACCGGGGACGCTACCGTGAGGCGGAGCAGCTGCTGCTCCAGCCGATCCTCAACACGCAACAATGTCGACGCGATTTCGAGAATGACGCGATCATTCGCGACGCCGCCCAGCTCAACAACAGATTTCAGCCGATCGATTTCACCATCGATGTCGCCCCGCAATTCACCGAGTCCAAGCACGCCCAGCGTGTCACTGATCTTCTTCAGCAGCACGAGCTGCGGCACGAGTTCCGAGGACTTGTTCATCCCCGTGCGAACGAAAATGTCGAGAACGTCCTTGACGCGTGCGAGGTCCTCGCGAATGGCGGAACCGACCGTCTCCATGAGCTTGGCGCTCGGCGCCGACAGTGCTTCACGCGCGCTTTCAACCTGCTCATCGCCCGGCAGCAGCTCCTCCAGGTTGAAGGCCGCTCGAATCTGGCTGATGCGCTCACCTGCGCTGGATGAACGCGCTACGTAGTAAAGGAGGTTGTTGAGCAAGTCATCGATCGGGTGTGTCTCGTAAGCGACCAGTCCTTCGTCGATGACGAACTTCAGTTGCCTGTCAGCCTGGCCAAGCAGGCGCTTCAGTGCGACCGATGTTTCGAGTCCGCCATTCTGCAAGGACTCGAGCACACCGCCAACGACCCACCACAACTGGTACATGTCGTCGCGTGTCGATGAATGCTCCAATGCCGCCGCGACCTTGGTCAGCGTTTCCAGATGGCGCTTGCTATCACCACCCTTGATCCAGCCGAGCAATGCCANCTGGAATTTCGGTCGTAGTCGCCTGGCAACGACGAGTGGATCTTCGCCACTTCCTTTCCGATCGCCAGCCTTGTCCTCGGAGCGCGTGGGCGAGAGGTTCAGCAGTAGCAGTGTGCCTTCCGAAAGTAACGGCTCACCGCGCGCGGCGCGCAGGTCGTTGAGCATTGGCAGCAATACGAGCGCAATGTCGCGGCCGCCACCGAGCAGGCGTTCTACGTAAATCGGCAACTGCACCATCGAGCGCGTCAGCGCATCCAGCCCATCCTCGCGCCCTTTGCCCGACCTCAGCGCCGACAGGAAGCTGCAAGTCAGCTCCATTTCCTCGACGAGCAGCGCCGCACCGTAGGTTTCGGTCATGCGCAGCGCACCGGCAGCCTGGTGCAGCAATTCACCCGCACGCGTCAGTGCCGCCGTCCCGCCACGGCCGTCAACGCAGTCCTCGAGTGCGAGGTGCGCGTTACGAATTGTCTCCATGAGTTCGGTACTGACGATCGCAAGCGCGCTAACAGCGCCCTGGCTGCTATCGTCGCCGATCATCTGCTCATGAATACCCGTGTCGCCCATCATCCGGTCGTCCGTGTCACTCGAGTGTCCAGCCCCAAGAGCCTTATCCCGCTTTTACCTGCGGTTTGGCCGGCGCCGCCTCGGGCGGAACCGCGTTGGATGATGTGCGCGTCAATGCGCTTGCCTGCATCATCTCCGCCGGCAGTGCAAAGCCTTCGACCGTCTTCCTGAGCTGCGTCGCAAGCTCGGAGAGTTTCGAAATCGAAGACGCCGTCGCGGTAGTCGCCTTGCCTGTCTGATTGCCAATTTCCCGGAGGCGCGTCGTGCGTCGCGTCACATCAGCCGCCGATCCCGCCTGCTGGCGGGCCGAGCTCGAAATATTCTGCACAAGGCTCGCAATCTGATTCGATACCTGCTCGATCTCGTCGAGTGCTGCACCCGCGTTCTCGGCAAGCAATGCACCGCCGACTACATCAGTCGTACTGCGTTCCATCGAAACGACTGCCTCGTTAGTATCAGCCTGAATCGTGCGCACCAGCACTTCGATCTGCTTGGTCGCATTGGTCGAGCGCTCGGCAAGTCGTTGCACTTCGTCAGCGACAACCGCAAAGCCACGGCCGGCCTCACCGGCCATCGATGCCTGGATCGATGCGTTGAGCGCAAGAATGTTGGTCTGTTCGGCGATGTCGTTGATCAGTTCGACGATGTTACCAATCTCCTGCGAGCTCTCGCCCAGGCGTTTGATGCGCTTCGACGTTTCCTGGATCGTTTCCCGAATCGCGTTCATGCCATCGATGGTGCGACGAACGGCCTCGCCGCCTTTGTGCGCTACTTCAACCGAGTGGCGTGCCACGTCGGACGAACGTTCGGCGTTGCCAGATACCTCTTCGATCGATGCGGCCATCGATACGATCGACTCGGTTGCTGCATTAATTTCTTTCGCCTGGTTATCGGCTGCTTTCGCAAGATGCGCGGCAGTGTTCTCGGTCTGCTTGGTGGCCGTGTCGACCATCAGGGCAGTATCGTTCACCGTAGCGACGAGCTTGCGCAGCTCTTCGATAGCGAAGTTGAAGGAGTCGGCAATCGTACCGGTGATGTCTTCGGTCACAGTAGCTTCGACAGTCAGATCACCGTCGGCAAGGCTACCCATTTCATCAAGTAAGCGGAGAATAGCCTGCTGGTTGCGCTCGTTCTGCTCGGCTTGCTCGCGCGCTGCACGTTCAAATATCGCACTCTTGTTGTGCAGTACCTGAAGACCGATGACCAGCATCAGGGCCAGCCCGACCAGTCCAATTGGGATCCAGAAGTTTGTGAGCGCATTGGGCAGGAGAGCATCGCCGCCCGACGATTCGAAAGCAGAACCAAGCAGCTTGCTGGCACTTGCCGCGAGCTGCGACTGCGTCGCGGCGAGATCGCTGACCTGGCCCACGCTCGCGCCAAGATTAGCGGACTGTTCCTCAAGGCTGGTGAGCGAACCCAGCAGCGGTACGAGTACTGCTTCACGGCCTTCGGCGTTCAGGGGCATGATATCGAGATCGCTGGCTTCACCTGACAGGCCATTCGCCACGTTTCGCAGGTAGGCCACATCTTCGGCGATAGCGCTTGCCAAGCCCTCACCGCCCGACGGCAACGCTGCGGCAGCCTGGTTGATGCTATCGGCCCGGCGCTGAAACTCCTGGATGATGGCTGTCGAACCGGAGCGGTCAAGAAGCCCATTGGAACCTTCGAGGATAGCCGCAGCGTCGGCGCCGGCCTGTGCCGCCGCCGAACTAGCGGCCTCAACCGCTTCGCGTTTCGCGAGAATCGCAGATGCCTGCGACTCGAGTTGCTGCCAGTCGGCGGATCGTCCCATTGACGCGCCGCGACGCAGCGCCGCGATTTTGCGGACGCTTGCATCCAACCGGTCGAACGCCCCTTCTGCACCATCCAGCGCAGCTGCGGCTTGCGATGGAATCGCCTGCGACAGTGCCGCGAGCTCGGGTGCGGACGAGTTGCCGCCTTCGGTCGCCTGCAGGTAGACCAGCGCCGCTGCGACAAGCAGCAGAAGCGCGGCAAGGCCCGCAACAATTTTGAATGTAGACGCGTTGTCAGTATTATTGGCCATAGTTCTTCAGACCTTCTAGTCCGCAGCCGCCTGCAGAAACATGTTGCTTTCGACCAGGTCGAACATATTAAAAACGGGCCAGGACTCATCGCCCCGCTGGTAAGTCCCGCCAAGGAAACGATCACAGCGAACAATGGTTTCCGCCGCCTCGTTTGCGAATTCATGATCCATGAAGCGCCGGAAACCAAGCACTTCGTCGACGACGAGGCCAGCCGGCACTTCACGATGGTTGACTGAGATAACGCGTGTTGTGCGGCGCAGCGTTGTCCGGCCACTGCCTAGCAGCAGCTTGACGTCGATCAGCGGCAACAAGTGACCACGCAGGTTGGCAATGCCAAGTAACCAGCGGTTGGCCCCCGGCACGCGCGTCGTGGCATCGGGCAGCATCAGTACTTCTCGAACCTGATCACGACTCGCCACAAACTGTTCCTCACCGATGCGAAAACCAACACCGACCCACTCGGCAGTGGAGGAACCCGTGCCCTGTTCACCGTGTGCCGCGCGACTACGCCGCTCAATTTCCTGGAGCAACTCGAACGGTTGCTCCACCAGCGCCGCAAGATCAGCGGATCCGCTCATCTATGCGGCCATCACCGAATTGATCATTGCCACCAGTTCCTTGTTGGCGACCGGCTTGACCAGGTATTCGACCGCGCCCTGGCGCATGCCCCAGATCTTGTCTGTTTCCTGGTCCTTGGTAGTGATCATGATGACCGGTATCGATTCGGTCGCCGGGTCCCTGGTCAGTTTGCGCGTCGCCTGGAAACCGTTCATGCCCGGCATGACCACATCCATAAGTATGCAATCCGGACGTGCGGTTACGGCTTGCCGTATGCCTTCCTCACCGCTGTCGGCGACGAGAGTGTCGAAACCGGCCTTCTCCAGCATGCTCTGGAACAAGTGCAGTTCCGTCGGTGAATCGTCAATGATGAGAACAACTGCCATCCTGTAGTCCTTAATTGATCTGGTTGGATATCGCACCAAGCAGCTCATCTTTTGTAAATGGCTTGGTGAGGTACTGTTCCGAACCCACAATGCGGCCTCGCGCACGATCGAAGAGGCCATCTTTCGAAGACAGCATGATCACAGGGGTTTCTCTGAATGTCTTGTTGTGCTTGATAAGCGAGCAGGTTTCGTAACCATCAAGGCGCGGCATCATGATGTCCACGAAAATCAGATCAGGCTGATGATCCGCGATCTTCGAAAGCGCATCGAATCCGTCAATGGCCGTGAACACCTGGCATCCCTCCTTGGATAGAAGGGTCTCGGCGGTTCGGCGAATGGTTTTGCTGTCGTCTATTACAAGAATCTTGAGCCCGTTTAAGGACCTGGACGCGTTACTGGACACCGAATCTCCCCACGTTGAAAACCGACTTTTACCATATTGACATAACTCCCGCTACGACGCCCGCCACGTTGCGCAAAATCTCGGGAATCCGGGCGCTTACGCGCGATTTCGCTGTATAGTGGGCCGCCCCGCAAAAGAACCACGGAATATCGGCGAGAGATGGCAGAAAAATCCCTGAAAATCGGCATCGTGATGGATCCGATTGAGTCGATTACTCCGTACAAGGACTCGTCACTCGCCATGCTGCTTGAGGCCGAGCGCCGCAACGCCGAAATTCATTATTTCGAGCAAAAGGATCTCAGGTTGCTGTCAGGTAAGGCGCTGGGTCAGTCCACACTTTTGCATGTTCGCGACGACAACGACGACTGGTATGCGTTTGGCGACCGGCAGGATGTCGCCCTTGGCGATCTGGACGCGATCCTGATGCGAAAGGATCCGCCGTTTGACATGGAATATGTTTACACGACCTACATTCTCGACCGCGCGCAGGTAGATGGCGCCCTGATCGTTAATGCACCGCAGGCGCTCAGGGACATGAATGAAAAGGCCTACACGGCCTGGTTTGCGCAGTGCACGCCGACGACGCTAATCACACGTTCGATGGACGAGATGAAGGCCTTCCTGGAAGAGCACGGCCGTGTTGTTGCCAAGCCCCTCGACGGGATGGGCGGCCGTTCGATCTTTGTTGTGAAGAAGGGCGACAAAAACGCCAACGTGATTTTCGAAACGCTGACAGATTACGGTAAGTACTTTGCCATGGCCCAGGTGTACATCCCGGAAATTACAGCCGGCGACAAGCGGATCCTGCTGATCGATGGCGAGCCCGTACCGTATGCGCTGGCCCGCATTCCGACCGGCGACGACAACCGTGGCAACATGGTCGCGGGCGCAGTTGCGAAAGGACAGGAGATGTCGAAGCGCGACTTCGAAATCTGTGAAGCGGTCGGGCCGGCCCTGCGCGACGCGGGCGTCATTTTCGCCGGGTTAGATGTCATTGGCGACTACCTGACCGAGGTCAATGTCACCAGCCCGACCGGTATTCGCGAACTCGACGCACAGTTCGGCCTGAATATAGCCGGCCTGATGTTCGATGCGATTGAAAACAAGACCTAGATCCTTGTTTATGTAAACAAAATGGCGGACTATTCGCGCGAATATGGCGAATCCAGCAGTCACCGTCGATCCCCTTGACGAGCTCCGGCTCGTAGCCCCGGTCATTCCGGACCGACTGCCTGCCATGCTGTTCCTGGCGGCGCTGGTTCACGGCATCCTGATCATCGGCGTTACCTTCAACACGTCGCTCGCGGATCAGTTTGCTGACGCAATTTCACTCGAAGTCACGATAGTCGCCGCACCGGACCAGCAGATCGACCGGCCCGATGAAGCGGCCTATCTGGCCCAGGCCAGCCAGGAAGGCGGCGGCAATATCACCGACCAGACCCGGCCATCCGCACCCCTTGAGAGCGCCATGCCGGCAGAGAACCAGGGTATCGAGGACGGCACCGCACTGAACGATTCGACAGCTCACGACACGTCCGCTGACGAAATCCTCGCCACGGAGAACGCGAGCGACCGGCAGGTCCCGATAGATCCGCGCAGCGACCCACAGGTTCGGGACAGTGTTGCGATTGCGATGGAGGCCGGTAGCGAACTCACTTTGCCGTTACCACAGGAAGACGAGGCGAGTTTTCTCCTGACTGACGATGATCCGCAGCAACTCATTATTTCGGCCGATACGCGTGAGTCCGTCGCGGCGGCCTATCTCGATTCCTGGAAGCGGCGGATCGAAGCGGTCGGCGCTGCCTACCTGCCTGAACTCGGCAATCTCGAGAACCTGACCGGCAGCCCGACCCTGCTCGTTCGCATCAACGAGAACGGCAACCTTATTGACGCTACCGTCAGCAGATCGAGCGGTTCCGCAATCCTGGATCTCGCATCAGTCGATATTATCCGGCGCGCATCGCCGTTTGACGAGTTCCCCGCAGCGATGGCCAGTGAGTACGACAAGGTCGCGTTTGAGTACAAGTTCCTGTTTTCGGAGCAACTTGTACGTAACGACTGATGGGCAGATACTGTCCCTATGCAGACGGATGCTTCGCTAACAAATCAGTTACTTATCGCCATGCCAGGCATGCTGGACCCCAATTTCAGCACCACGGTGACGCTTATTTGTGAACATAACGATGAAGGTGCACTGGGCATTGTCATCAATCGTCCGACGACGCTGAGACTTGGTGGCCTGTTTGAGCAGCTTTCCGTCGATGACCCGGACCCCGGCGCGGCCAGCGACCCAGTCCTGTCGGGCGGTCCCGTGGGTACTGAGCGCGGTTTCGTGCTGCACGGACCGGAGCAAAGCTACGAAAACACGCTCGCTGTGTCGGACACCATACGACTGACACTGTCACGCGACATTATCGATGCCATGGCCTCGGGCAAAGGCCCTGACCCGTCGCTCGTGGCGCTCGGTTATGCGGGCTGGGAGCCCGGGCAACTTGAAGATGAATTGCTCGCGAACTCCTGGCTGAATGTTCCGGCGACACCCGAAATCGTATTCAACATCCCGTTCGAGGACCGCTGGGACTCGGCGGCGCGCACCCTCGGCATCGACATCGCCTGCATGTCACCGGACGCCGGACACGCCTGAGTTGTCCCGTCCCCGAACGATTCTCGCATTTGATTTCGGGCTGCGGCGTATTGGCGTTGCAGTCGGTCAGGACGTGACTGGGTCGGCAAGCCCGCTGGGTGTGGTCAAGAATCGCGAAGCGGGTATCGACCAGGGGGAAATTGCGGCGCTTATCAAAGAGTGGCGCCCGACGCGCCTCGTGGTGGGAATGCCGGCACATGCCGACGGCTCGCCGAGCGATATCCAGGACTTTGTAGAGGCCTTTATCGGCGAGCTCAAGCCTTACGGATTGCCCATTGATACCGTCGACGAACGCTATACATCCGTCGAGGCTGAACGAGTACTCAAGCAAGCACGCGCGGCAGGGACGCTGGGACGCGTCTCGAAGGAAATGATCGACGGTGCGGCGGCCGTAATTATCGCTGAAAGATATCTTGCAAGCGGGTAGAATGCCGCCGCGATGAGTCCCGTCGAATCAACAGAACAACTCGAAGACGAAGCCACGCTGCAGCTTGATGAGAATGGCAATCTTTGCCATTTGCTGACCCTCAAGGGCATCAGCAAATCACTGCTCACCGACATTCTCGATGACGCGGAATCTTACCTGACCAAACCTGGCGAACTGCCGGCACGCCGGCAGACACTGGCGGGACGCACTGTCGCCAACCTGTTTTTCGAGGCCAGCACCCGCACTCGCGCATCATTTGACCTCGCAGGCCGGCGACTCGGTGCCGACGTGCTCAACCTGGACGTCAACACCTCGTCGCGCAAGAAAGGCGAGAGCATTCTCGACACTATCTACACGCTGCAAGCTATGCAGGCTGACGCAATGGTCGTACGCGATGCCAGCGCGGGCGTGCCTGCCTACATTGCGCGTCATGTCTTGCCGCACGTCAGCATACTGAACGCCGGCGAATCCGATGTCTCTCATCCCACGCAGGGACTCCTCGACGTATTGACGATTCGCCAGCACAGGGGCGACTTTAAAAACATGGCGGTTGCCATCGTCGGCGACATTCGGCACTCGCGCGTTGCCATGTCCGCGTCACAGGCACTGACAACGCTTGGCGTCGGTGAACTGCGCCTTATCTCGCCGCCAGTGCTGGCACCCGATACCGGTAAGGTCCCGGGCGCCATGGTTGTTGACAACCTCGAGGAAGGATTACAAGGAGCCGACGTCGTCATGGCGCTGCGTATTCAACGTGAACGCATCGGCAACCTTGACGGTATCCCGGGCATTGACGAGTACTTTGCCAACTACGGCATTAGCCACGAGAGCATGAAGCTCGCGAAACCGGATGCCATTGTCATGCACCCTGGACCCATGAACCGGGGCATTGAGATTGAAGGCTCGCTGGCCGATGGGCCTCAGTCCGTCATTACACAGCAGGTGACCAACGGCGTTGCTGTCCGCATGGCGATTCTCGATCGCATTGGCAAGACCATGGCGGCACGGTGACCACGGCGGCGCAGAAAAAAGCTCAGGAGAACAGAAACACGATCTTCGTCCAGGATGGCGAGATCCTCTCAGTCGACGCATTCCCTGGCGATCAGTTCACCATGCGCATTCGCGCGCCAAAGTGCGCAGCAGCGGCGCAGCCAGGCAGCTTCGTCCATATCACATGCGATGCGTCGCTACCCATGCGCAGGCCGTTGTCGATCATGCGGGTAGGCGACGACTGGATCGAGATCCTCTACAAAATCATCGGCCCCGGCCTGAGGCTCCTGTCGCAAAAAGCCCCCGGGGACTCGGTCAGCATTCTCGGCCCGATCGGTCAGCCATTTCGGCTATCGCCGGAGCGACCCAGGCCTCTGTTAGTCGGCGGTGGCGTGGGCATTCCGCCCATGGTCTATATCGCGGACTGGCTGCGCCAGGACAGGCGTGACTGGCAGCCTTTCGCCATCCTGGGTTCGGAGATCCCATTCCCGTTCAAACGCCAGAAATCCTCGATAGCCATCGATGGCATCGATGACGAAATCTCGAGCACGCTGCCCTTGCTTGAAGGCTGGGGGACCCCCGCACGGCTCACGAGCCTGCAAGGCTACGAAGGCTGCCACAATGGCTATGTCACCGAACTCGCTGATCGCTGGCTGGCAACGCTTGGGGCTGATGACATTGCACAGGTCGAGGTGTTCGCCTGCGGCCCAACACCGATGTTAAAGGCGGTCGCCGACCTTGCGGCACGCTACGACCTTCCTTGCCAGGTATCACTCGAGGAGTTCATGGCCTGCGCCGTCGGAGGTTGCGCCGGGTGCACTGTGATGATCAACACGCCGGACGGAGAGGCGATGAAGCGTGTCTGCGTTGACGGGCCGGTGTTCGACGCATCGACAGTCATCTGGTAACTGTCGCTACTCCGCTGCCGGTTCGAGGTTCAGCAAGGACCGCTTGAAGTCGATCGTGACGACGAAGTGCTTGAGCACGTCATACCCAAGGATCCCCTCGGATTCTGCTTTTTGAAGCCGCGTCCCTGTACGGATTCGCGAATCTCGCCCGACATTGGTCTTTTCGCCCTCAGCCTGCACGGTCACTTTTACATTCTCGAGCGTAAACGGGCCGATAGTCATTTGCGGGAGTTTGAGGCTTTCCGTCTCGCCCACCGTATTGACGCCGCGCACACGCCCTTTGACCGTAGCAAATGTATCCAGCCAGTCGAAGCGTTGGGCGTCACCGCGCTTGATAAACACGCCGCCGGAGTTGCCCGTATCGAGTAGCAACCACGGACTCCATTCGTCGTTGAGGCGTACTTTCACGACCGGCGCACCCCTGCCGCCGACGCGCTTCATCTTGACATTGGCGTGAGGTCTAAGATCGAAGGAATCGTGGCTAATAATCCGAAGGCGACTATTTGGATAGTCGATCTGCCAGATGAAGTTTTGGAAGAACGGCAGGCCGACAATCAGGTCGAAGCTGTAGATCCGCGTGGGCATGAGATCACCGAGAGTGAAATTTGCGCCAAACATGCCAACGTTGATGCCGTCTGCGAGGCGCACGTCACGCGTACCCAACACACCCGTTACCTGGACTTTCCTGCCGTGTTGGAACTGGCCCTCGTGCGCTGCAAGAAAACGCTCGGAAATAGCGTTCCCGTTGGCACCGGAATCGAGTATCGCGCGCGATTCTTCGCCGTTTAGCGTCACCGGGATAGTGATATGGCCACGGTCACTTTCAAAGGGAATCCACGGCGACACTCCGGCCCAGGAAAACCCCGACCAAAGCACTGCAAGCAATACGACCATTGGGCGCATATGTTCCTTTTAGACCATATGATTGACCAATTGCAAATATCGCGACATCGGATTCGGTCGCAAGACGGGCGCCTGCCAGAGTCAGGCCTTGTCAGCCGCCAAAATTGATCTTCGCTTCGAGGTTGGAGCGTGAATCGGCGTGCGACATGGCCTCTTCGAGCGTAATCGTGCCGTCCTTGTACAACTCCAGTAACGCGTCGTCGAAATTCTGCATGCCAGCCTCGCCCGATTCCTTGTGGGCTTCTTTCACGGCCGAGATATCGCCCTTGAGGATCAGGTCCTTGATATGCGGCGTATTGAGCATGAGCTCCACGGCCGCGACGCGCTTGCCGTTGCGGGAACGAACGAGGCGTTGCGACAAAATAGCACGCAGGTAATGCGCCATATCCATGAAGACCTGGGCATGTTGCTCCTGCGGGAACAGGTTGATGATTCGATCCAGCGTCTCCGCTGCATTGTTCGAGTGAACTGTGGCGAGTACGAGGTGGCCCGTACCGGCCATGTCCAGAGCTGCACGCATCGATTCGGTGTCGCGAATCTCACCAATCTGAACTACATCTGGCGCCGCACGCACGGCGCTCTTCAGTGCGCGTGCATAAGACTTGGTATCCAGCCCGACCTCGCGCTGGTTAATGATCGACTGCTTGTTCGGGTGCAGGAACTCAATCGGGTCCTCGATGGTGAGGATGTGCGAGGAGGTCTTCTCGTTACGATGGTTGACCATCGCCGCCAGTGTTGTGGACTTACCCGCGCCCGTCGCACCGACCATCAGGATCAGGCCACGACGCAGCATCACGAGTTCCTTGAGCTGCTGCGGCATACCGAGTTCGTCGAGGCTTGGCAGGTCACTGGTGATGTATCGCAGAACCATCGCAACGTTGCCGCGCTGGTGGAATACATTTACGCGGAATCGCCCAAGACCATCTTCAGACAAGGCAAAGTCGATCTCAAGCTCGCGCGTGAAATACTCCATCTGCTCTTCGTTCATAAGCTCGAGAGCCGCCTGTTTGACCATCTTCGGCGTCATCTCGAGCTTGTTGACCGGCATGATCTTGCCTTCGATCTTGATCTTGGCAGGCGCGAACGGCGCAAAGAAAAGGTCCGACGCGTTTTTCTCGACCATCAGTTTGAATAGCGGTTTGACGTTCATCTGCGAGTATTTCCTTGTACTCAGAAAGTCTGAGCCGAGTCCTCTTCCATGATGTGCAGGCTCTCGGACTGCTGATCTGCAATTGCAGAGTCGCGCTTACTCTCGAGCTTGATCCGCAAGCGCAGCTCGTTCTTGGAGTCGGCGTTGCGCATCGCCTCTTCATAAGAAATCGCAGCGCTTTCGTACAACGAGAACAGGGCCTGGTCGAACGTCTGCATGCCGAGGCGCGTCGACTTGGCCATGATTTCCTTGATCTGCCCAACTTCGCCTTTGAAGATGAGGTCCTGGATCAACGGTGTGTTCAGCAATATCTCCATCGCCGCGATACGGCCGATACCACCCTCACGCGGAATGAGACGCTGCGACACAAACGCCTTCGTATTCAAAGACAGGTCCATCAGCAACTGCTGGCGACGCTCTTCGGGGAAAAAGTTGATGATGCGATCCAGTGCCTGGTTCGCGCTGTTGGCGTGCAGTGTTGCAAGGCAAAGGTGACCCGTCTCGGCAAACTGGATGCCGTACTGCATGGTCTCCTTGTCACGAATCTCACCAATCAGGATGACGTCGGGTGCCTGACGCAATGTGTTTTTGAGTGCGGCGTGCCACGACTCAGTATCAACTCCAACTTCGCGTTGCGTAATCACGCAACCCTTATGCGGGTGCACGTACTCAACCGGATCCTCGATCGATACGATATGGCCGCGTGAGTTTTCATTGCGATGCCCGATCATAGCGGCAAGCGTTGTCGACTTACCGGAACCCGTGCCGCCGACGATGATACAAAGCCCGCGCTTGTTCATAACCACGTCTTTGAGAATCGGCGGCAGATCGAGCTCTTCAAGTGTCGGGATCTCTGTGGTGATGGTACGAAGCACAGCACCAACCATGCCCTGCTGGATGAACGCACTGACGCGGAACCGGCCGATGCCCTGCGGGGCAATGGCGAAGTTACATTCCTTGGTCGCGTCGAATTCCTTGATCTGCTTGTCGTTCATGATCGAACGCACCATCATCGCCGCCTGGTCGGGCGAGAGTGGTGTATCCGTCGCTTTATGAATCGTACCGTCGACCTTGATCGCGGGTGGGAACCCGGACGTCAAGAACAGGTCCGAGCCTTCGCGTTCGACCATCTTACGCAATAGATTCTGTGTCAGTCGTACCGCTTGTTCGCGTTCCATTTCTTCAATCTCCCATCAGGCCGCGCACGCGCCGCCCTTTAGAAATTTTCCTTGTTGACGGCCCTGAAGCGCGCCTCTTCCTTGTTGATCAGCCCCTTGCTCATGAGCTCGGCAAGGTTCTGGTCGAGAGTCTGCATACCTGCGCCCTGGCCGGTCTGGATCGCCGAATACATCTGCGCGATCTTACCTTCGCGGATCAGGTTTCGAATAGCGGGCGTGCCGATCATGATTTCGTGTGCAGCAATGCGGCCGCCACCGATTTTCTTCAGCAGAGTCTGCGAGATCACCGAACGTAGCGACTCCGACAGCATCGCGCGTACCATTTCTTTTTCGGCTGCCGGAAAGACGTCGACGATACGGTCGATCGTCTTCGACGCAGAACTCGTATGCAGGGTACCGAATACAAGGTGACCGGTCTCTGCAGCAGTCAGCGCCAGGCGAATCGTCTCGAGATCGCGAAGCTCGCCCACGAGGATAATGTCGGGATCTTCACGCAGTGCCGAACGTAACGCCTCGTTGAAGCCAAGCGTGTCGCGATGGACTTCACGCTGGTTTACCAGTGACTTTTTCGATTCGTGTACGAATTCAATCGGATCCTCAATGGTCAGGATATGATCCGGCTTGTTATCGTTGATGTAGTCGACCATCGCGGCAAGCGTCGTCGATTTACCCGAGCCTGTCGGCCCGGTGACGAGCACAATGCCCCTGGGGTGCATGGCCAGGTCCTTGAAAATGGACGGTGCACCCAGGTCATCGAGCGTCAGGATTTCGGAGGGAATGGTACGAAAAACCGCTGCCGACCCACGGTTCTGGTTGAACGCGTTTACACGAAAACGTGCCAGCTTCGGAATCTCGAATGAGAAATCGGTCTCGAGAAACTCTTCGTAGTCCTTGCGCTGCTTGTCATTCATGATGTCGTACACCATGCTATTGACGTCCTTGTGGGTCAGCGCCGGCATATTGACACGCTTGATGTCACCATCAACGCGAATCATAGGCGGCACCCCACCGGACAAGTGCAGGTCAGAAGCGTTGTTCTTTACCGCGAACGACAATAGCTGGGCAACGTCGACGGCCATATTTTTCCCTCATTTTGGTCGCCCGGACTTACCATAACCCGGGCAGAATTGAACCTAGTATAGCGAAGCAACCGGACTAAAACGTGATTGGAGTCACGAAAAACTTGGCGCTAATCAGTGATTTGCTGCATAAATCGGCAATCGACGCCGGGCGCGACCCGGCCAGCATCCGATTGCTCGCTGTGAGCAAAAAACAGCCCGTCGAGAAGATCCGCGTGGCGGCTGCCTGCGGGCAGCGTGATTTCGGCGAAAACTTCGTCCAGGAAGGTATCGACAAGATTGAAACCCTGCGCGACCTGGGCCTGACATGGCACTTCATTGGGCACCTGCAGAGCAATAAAACACGAGTGGTTGCCGAATACTTTGACTGGGTGCACACAATCGACAAACTCAAGACCGCAAGGCGGCTGTCAGAACAACGGCCCGAGAATTTGCCACCATTGAATATCTGCCTGCAGGTGAACGTAGATGACGAAGACTCCAAGTCCGGCGTGCTGCCGGTTGCGGTTCCGGACCTCGCCGCGGCCTGCACGGACCTGCCAAACCTCAATTTTCGGGGGCTGATGTGCCTGCCGGCGATACGTAGCGAATTCGAAGACCAGCGCAGGCCCTTCGCAATCCTCGGCAAGCTCGCGGAACAGCTGCGGGGCGCCGGTCTCGCCACGGATACCCTTTCAATGGGAATGACGGCAGACTACCGGGCAGCCATTTTTGAAGGCGCAACGATCGTGCGAATTGGTACCGCACTGTTCGGCGCGCGAGACACATAAGGTCAGGACCAGATGGACTACGGAAAAGTGGCATACGTCGGCGGCGGCAACATGACCCGAGCGCTTGCAGGCGGCATGCTCGCTGCAGGTTACGAGCCGAGCCATATACTCATATCAGAGCCACTTGCCGAGCATCGTGACAAGCTCGCGGTTGAATTGCCCGGTGCGATAATCCGCGAGGCGAACGAAGATGTAGTAAGAGAAGCAGAGTGCATCGTGTTGGCCGTCAAGCCACAGATCCTCTGCGACGTCTGCAAACCGCTGGCCCCGTTCGTACAGAAGAACAGGCCGCTGGTTATTTCGATTGCGGCAGGTGTGCGAGGCGGCGATATCGAAAATTGGCTGGGCGGTGAGTTGCCGGTTGTCCGGGTCATGCCCAACCAGCCCGCGCTGTTACGCCTCGGCATCTCGGGCTTGTGCGCCAACGAACATACGAGCGAACACCAGTTGCGCGCCGCGACCAACATCATTTCAACCACAGGACCGGTCGTTAACGTCGCCAGTGAGGAAGACATCGATACGGTCACGGCGGTATCGGGAACGGGTCCCGCCTATTTTTACCTGCTTGTCGATATGCTGGTGAAAGCGGCCGTCGAGCTTGGCCTGAACTACGACGACGCGCTCGCACTTGTGCTCGAAACTGCGCGCGGTGCCGGCGAAATGGCCGAGCAGTCCGGCGAGACCATGGATTCACTCATCGCCCGCGTCCGCTCTCCCGGCGGGACAACTGCCGCCGCATTCGACTATCTCGACGAAACGAACTTCCGTGATATCTTCAGTGCCGCCGTCGTCGCCGCTCGCGATCGTGCGGTAGATCTTGCCAACCAGGCACACGAAGAAGGAAAGGACTAAGCAATGCCGAGTAACCTCATCAACGCACTGGTGTTCATCGTTAATGCGATCGGGCAGCTGTTCCTTTTTGTCCTGCTGCTGCGCTTCCTGCTCCCATGGCTCGGTACCGATTTTCGTAACCCGATCGCTCAGGCCATTCTCAAGATTACGTCGCCGATTGTTTTGCCCCTGCGGCGTATAGTTCCGGCTGCAGGCCGGATAGATACAGCAACGATACTCGTCGCGTTCATTGTCCAGTACGTTCTGATCCTCCTGATCCTCCTGATGTATGGAAGAACGGCTGGGTTTGGCGCGATCGCCCTGACGGCTGTCGTGGATCTTGTACTTCTGACCCTACGGTTGTTCATTTTCGCGATCATCATTCGTGTCATCCTGAGCTGGATTGCACCTGGCGGTTACAACCCCGCGCTGGCAATTATTCACACGCTGACGGATCGCGTGCTAATGCCGTTCCGTCGCATCCTCCCACCACTCGGCGGCCTCGACCTGTCGCCGTTGTTCGCGATCATATTAATCACGGCCGTGACGATTGTGGTTGCCGGCTTCAAGCCCCTACCTTTCTGACATCCGCTCTGCCGCGACTGGCTTTCCTCGTCAAAGACGACGCTAATGGTTTATAGTGAACAAAAAAGAGGGGGTGGTTCTATGACATTGGCAAGATCTCTGATCTCTTTTTCGCTGCTTGCGCTTCTGGCTGCTTGCGGCGGACCCGGCGAATCCGCTTCCGTACCTGCAGCGCAGCCTGCCGGCGCAACATCAGCGGATATTGGCGACTTTGTCGTGCATTTCAGTGCGCAATCAACAGACCAGCTATCACCCGAGATCGCTCGCGCGTATAACATCGTACGCAGCAAGAATCGGGCGATGCTGAACGTATCCATAATTCGGGAATCCGACGGTGTGCCGGTCTCCGGAACGGTCACGGTCAAGACGGTCAACCTGACGGGACAACTGAAGAGCGTCACAATGCGAAAGATCGAAGAGCCCGGCGATGGCGGTGCGATTTATTACATCGGAGAAACACCGGTCGCGAATCGCGAGACGCTGGTGTTTGAAATCAACGTCACTCCGGAGGGTGAGGATAGTGCCTCGGGCGTCAAGTTCAAACGGCAATTCTATACAGACTCTTAAGCGTCTTTTCTTGCCAGCAATTCTCCAGGAAACGGGCTCTGCTGAGCCCGTTTTTTAATGTTCGTCGATACAGCAAAAATACCTTAGAAAAAAGGCCTTTTGCGCTTACGCAGCACTCAAAAAAGTGTTATCGTCGCTGCGCTTTCATAGCGGGTAAGCACCCGTTTCGTCTTTATTTTAGGAGTTAGTTTTTCATGGCAGCGAACACCAAAAAGCCACCTACCAAATCTGAAATCTATGCAAAAATCGTTGACGACACCGGTCTGACTCGCAAAGATATTGCAGCCGTTTTCGAATCGCTTAATGGCCAGATCAAGAAGAACCTTGGCGGTCGTGGCGCCCCGGGCATGTTCTCCATCCCTGGTCTTCTGAAGATGCGCGTCGTGAAGAAACCGGCTCGCAAGGCTCGCAAGGGTGTTAACCCGTTCACGGGCGAAGAGATGATGTTCAAAGCCAAGCCTGCAACGAAAGTTGTCAAGGTGTCTGCTCTGAAAGGTCTCAAAGACATGGTCTGATCGGTTCTTCCGACAGGGCTGTGAAGGCCGGGCTTTGCCCGGCCTTTTTTATTCCGCGACAAACTCCATCACTGCATTTCTGAGTTCGGTCAGTCGACCGTGAAAGAAATGTTCACCCTCTGGAACAATCAGAAGTTCCGGCCCGGGCGCCAGGCTATCGACCCACGCCACCGTTTCCTCGACGTCGACGAGTTCGTCCTCGTCGCCCTGAATAATGAGCCAGGGACATTCGGGCTGTGAATCCATACCGTTTGCGAAACGACTGATCGCCGGCGCCACACTGATAAGTCCGTCAACGTGCGTCGCCGCTGCAGCTCTTACTGAGACCGCCGCACCGAACGAGAAACCGGCAAGCCACAACGGGTAGGACGCATGCCGGGCACGCATCCATTCGATCGCCGCAAGTGCATCATCAAGTTCGCCGACGCCCGCATCATATTCTCCGTCGCTGTTTTCGGTGCCTCTGAAATTGAATCGCAGGGCCTCGTATCCAGAGCGCACGAACGCACGCGCAAGCGTGTGCGCCACCTTGTTGTGCATCGTACCCCCGTGCTGCGGGTGTGGATGGCAGACAACAGCACTACCCGCCAATGCACCCNCACCCGGTCGCTCGATAATGGCTTCGAGGCGGCCGACCGGGCCATCAATAAACAGTTTCTCGGTCACAGGGTGTCGATTCATTTCAACATTCGGGGTAGATAGATTCGTGAATACTGCTGTAAAATTATGACCTTATGTAGGGTAAGGTAGTGTTATGAGCGATCGCATGCGGCTCGAAGCACCGTATTGTGCACACAATCACCAACCGATGCCTGTCGTTCTGACAAGTAATGGAAACCGCCTATGCCCGAACTAACTGTCCTTCACATTGCCCTGATGGCCACAACCGCGGTCATCGGCGCAATCATTGGCTGGGTGCTCCGCGGCAATCGCTCCGAGCAGGAAAAAGCAGCCGTGAGCGCCGGGTGGCAGGGCCAGATTGATGCGCAGCGCCGGGAGGGCGACCGGCTCCTCGTACAGAACAAGGGGCTGATGGAGCAGGTCAGCCAGTTCCAGGCATCGCACACAGACGCCAAGAATCGAGCGAAAGAACTGTCAGGTGCGGTGCAGGAAGCCTTCGCGCGCCGTGACGAGCTCCAGCGCGAGATCAAGGACATTCGCAGCAATCTCGAAGTCGCTGTCAGCGAGCGAGACCGGTTGCAGTCAGATTTGGTAGATCGCGATTCGGACATCGATATCGTGCAACAGAAGGATGCCCGAATCGAGAAACTGAAGAAGGAACTCGAGAACTGGCAAAACCGTGTGCCACCGCTCATCGAGCGATTCCGCGCGCGTAACGAGGAAGCAACGCAGCTTGAAACACAGTTGCAACATGCGCACCTGAGAATTCATGAGCTCGAGAGTGCTGCCCAGAAGGAATTCCCGGAAGACCAGACTCGCATCGAGCCGGTCACAAACCCCGACGAACTCACGGACGGTCTCGATGCGTCGAACGACCCGGTCGACGATTACGACGACGATTCAGACGATGAAACAGACCTGGATGACGATGACCTCGATGATGACGATCTCGATGACCTCGACGATGACGATGACGATGACGAGGACGAGGATCTGGAAGGCGATGACGATCTCGGCGATGAGCCGGAGTCCGGGGCAGTCAGCCGCCGGGACGATCTGAAATGCATCAAGGGAATCGGCCCGGCCATTGAGAAGACGCTACATGAAATGGGAATTTTCAGCTTCCAGCAGATTGCCGACATGAGCGAATACGATATCGATCGTGTCGCCAGGCGCCTGAAGGGATTCCGCTCCCGTATATATCGTGAAGACTGGATCGGGCAGGCGCGGGAATTGCGCGACCAGACAATGAACGCCTGACCCTTGGGGCACGGCCTACGCAACACGACTATTGCCCTGGTCCTGCTCGTCGGGATCGTATGGTCGCTGCCCATGGAAACGGGTCGGATTGACACCCATCCCGAACCAGCAGCCTACTCCGCGGCAGATCCTGCTGAATTCAAGATTACGTCCTATCGCAACGCGCTGCTAATCGTCGGACACTCTCGATCGAAGCACCATGAACAGCGCATTATTGAGTCCGCAACGACGCATTTTCCGTCGCACTCCGCGCGAGCCGAGTTTCGTCCGCTTGGCATTGCGCCAGCCTGGTGGGACGCTGCGACGCTCGAGCTGGTCGCGGTAATTGCGGGGACGGAATCACCCAGCGCTTACCTGGCTGAGGGCACATTGCGTATCAGGGCGCTAGTGGCCGACAACGCCGCGACCGAACGTCGCCTGCTTGCGCTACGTGAAAGGCTGCCTCGATCGACAGTTATCGATGTGCACTTCACCGTGGTCGACACGGACGTCAATCCCACCACGATTTGTGAACAACAGTTTGCCGTGTTCAGGGTTGACCCGGTCGCTTTTGAGGAATCCGGAACCGCTATGCGCGCGTCCGCCTATCCCGCGCTCGACAGAGTCGTTGCATTGGCCGACGCATGTCGCGCGGCAACATTGACAATTACCGGACACACGGATTCAAGCGGTAACGAGACCTGGAATCAGCGGCTCAGCCTGGCGCGTGCCGAGTCTGTCGCAGCTCACCTTGGCTCCCGCGGTATCGCGGCAGACAGGCTGGCCGTTGTCGGCGCAGGTTCATCCGTCCCGGTAGCTGACAACACAACACGCTATGGGCGCAGCATGAACCGGCGCATCGACATTCGGTTTACGGCGTCGTCAGATTAGCGAGCTCTATCTTGAACAGCAGCGTGGCATTGGGAGGTACGGGGTCTTTGCCGCGCTCACCGTAAGCAAGCGCCGATGCAATCTGTAGCTCTCGCGTTTCACCAACCAGCATACAGTTCACGCCAAGGTCCCAGCCTTTGATGACCTGCCCGGAATCCAGCTGAAACTGGAACGGCTGCACACCACCGGATGACCAGATCTCGGTGCCACGCCCGCCCTCGGCCGATGCATCGTACAGCCACAGCGTGGTATGAACGTCCGCATAGTCTTTGCTTTGTGCGGCGCGTCCGTACCCGGGCTTGGTGATCGTCGCTGTCAATCCTTCCTGGATTTCGATAACGCCGTTCTCGTATGGTTGCGGACAGTTTGTCGTGGTAACAACCGGCGCTTCTTCCTGTGCAACCGGCTTCTCGTTGACGGCGGCCTGCTGGCTGCCAGCGGACTGCTCAGCCCGGTCACACGCGGTAAAAAGGAACAAGACTGGCAGCGCCAGCAAAAATTTGGGCTGATTCATTCAGGTTTATCCTCGAAATCAAGGGAGGCGGAGTTAACGCAGTATCGCAAACCACTTGGCTGCGGACCATCTTCGAACACGTGACCGAGATGTGCGTCGCAGGCGGCGCAAACAACCTCGACGCGGGCCATGCCGTGCGTTTCATCCGTCCGCGTACGGACGCCCTTGCCGGCCAGCGGCAGCCAGAAGCTCGGCCAGCCCGAGCCTGAATCGTACTTGTGCTCGGAACTAAACAGCGGTGCGTCGCAGCAAACGCAATGATAGACACCGTCACCCTTGTGGTTGACGTATTTGCCTGTGAACGGACGTTCGGTCGCCGAACACTGCGTGACCTGGTATTGCTCCTCGCTGAGCTTACCCTTCAGGTCGCGGGTGTCTGACTCACTCATCGTTTGCTCCTGACTCAATGTCGAGCAATAGCTTGTTCATACGGTGCACGTAGGCGGCCGGGTTCTCAAGTTGCGTGCCTTCCGCCAGCAAGGCGTGATCGAGCACAATGTGTGACAGCTCGTCGAAACGGCTGTCGTCCGCCTCGGCCGTCAGGCGGCTGACGAGTGGGTGCTCGACGTTGATTTCGAGAATCGGCTTCGATTCAGGAATCTCCTGCCCACTCGCCTCGAGCATGCGCCGCACCTGGGGGTTCAGGTCGTCGTCTGCTGCCACGACGCAGGCGGGCGAATCGACCAGACGACGGCTGACGTTGACCGCCCCAACCCGGTCGCTCAGCACGCCTTTGATCCTCTCAAGTAGTGACTGATGCTCTTCGTTCATCGATTCCTGCGAACTTGAGTCTTCACCTTCTGGTAAGTCCAGTTCGGAACGACCGACGTCCACGAGGGCTTTTCCTTCATACTCGCCGATCCCGTCGGCGAGCCACGGATCGATACGGTCGGTCAGTAACAGGACCTCGAGGCCGCGTTTCAGCAACTGCTCCAGGTGCGGACTGGCGACTGCCGTCGCATGATTATCGGCGAGAATATAGTAAATCTTGTCCTGGCCATCCTGCGCGCGCGACAGGTAATCGTCGAGCGACTGGTCCTGTGCGTCCGTACCCGATTGCGTGGTTGCGAAGCGCAGTAGCTTGGCCAGCTTGTCCTTGTTGGCGAAATCCTCGACCACGCCCTCCTTCAGCACCTGGCCGAACTCGCCCCAGAACTTCGCGTAGTCGTCACCGTTCGCAAGCTTGCCCAGCATATCGAGCACACGCTTGGTCAGAGCACTCCGCATCGCTGTCAGGTCAGGGTTCTGTTGCAGCAGTTCTCGGGACACATTGAGCGGCAGGTCAGACGAATCGACCACGCCTTTCACAAAACGCAGGTAGAGCGGCAGAAACTGCTCGGCATCGTCCATGATGAAGACGCGCTGCACATAAAGTTTCAGACCGCGCGGCGCTTCCCGGTTCCACATGTCAAACGGTGCTGCCGCAGGAACATACAGCAGGCTCGTATACTCACGCTTGCCCTCAACCCGGTTGTGGCTCCAGGCCAGCGGGTCGGCAAAATCGTGTGACAGGTACTTGTAGAACTCCTTGTACTCATCATCCTCAACATCGGTTCGCGAGCGCGTCCAGAGCGCCGTGGCCGAATTAACGACCTTGGTTTCGTCCTCGCCCTCGGCGTGCAGCGATACCGGAAAACCGATGTGGTCGGAGTACTTACGAATCAGGGACTCAATACGCATTGGCTCCGCGAACTCAGCGCCATCTTCCTTGAGATGCAAAGTCACGCGGGTACCGCGTTCCTCGCGCTCGATGTCCTCGATCGTGAACTCACCCTCGCCGTTCGACTCCCAGCGCACAGCCTGCTCATCGCCGGCGCGGCGCGTATCGACAGTCACCTTGTCAGCAACGATAAACGCCGAATAAAAACCGACCCCAAACTGGCCGATCAGCGTTGCATCGTGCTGCTGGTCGCCTGTCATCTGCTCGAGGAATTCGGCTGTACCAGAGCGCGCTATCGTGCCGAGATTATCGACGAGTTCGTCACGCGACATGCCGATGCCATTGTCGATCACCGACAGCTGTTGCTTGTCCTTGTCAATTTCGATGCGAACAGAGAGCTCGTCCTCTCCCAGCAATTCTGGCTGCGCCAGCGCCTCGAATCGCAGTTTGTCGGCCGCATCAGAGGCATTGGAGATCAGTTCGCGAAGGAATATCTCCTTGTTGCTGTAGAGCGAGTGAATCATCAGTTTCAATAACTGACGAACCTCGGTTTGGAAGCCGAGTGTTTCTTTCTTGTGTGTTTCGCGCTTGTCAGCCACGCCGCTTATCTCCTGACCAAAGTCAGACACGATAGGGGCTTTGTTGTCGATTACAAGCCCTGATACGGGCCTGTGGTGTCAGTCAGCTGGCTGCTGCCCACTTGGGCGACGGGACGGTCACGGTACGGTACATCAACGTCACGAAAAGCATGGTGGAGGTCGCCAGGGCAATGGGTGGGTGCGCGAGGGCGAGCAGGATGCCACCTGCGGCAACGCCCAGGACCATGGCAAGAGAGACCAGTTTGAGAAGGATTGTGCGCAGCTTCTCCCAGACGAGCCCGAACGCGCCATACAGGTCGTCAAGATCATCGAGATATTGCAGGAAGCATTCCACGTGCTGGTTACCGGACGATCGTCAGCAATGGACCGGAACACTCCGCGTCACTTGCCTCGGTGTCGGCCTCGTGGAGGGCCGCATTGTTCGATTCCTTGGCATGTGCGATAGCGCGATGGAATAGCTCCCAGCGCTGGCGAGCAGATTCATTCTTCAGTGAGTCAACGGGGGATTCCGACTTCTGGTGCTTGTTTGACATACTCATATCGCGTTGTTTCGTGTTCAGTAAGTGTGACTATAAAACTGCTCTCTGGCGGGGGATGTGAGGCCGGTCACAGCTTGCTTCAGAAAGCTTCCAGAAGGCCTGAAAATGCTCAGAAACAAGACACAGTTCCGCCTTTTGTGCGGACCAGGATCACAGTACATCGCAAACGAAAACGCCGGCTTAAAACCGGCGTTTGTCTTGCAATAGTCGTGTGTATCAGTCCTTGTCATCCGTGGACTCTTTCGCCCAATTACGGCGCACCTGGTCACTCCAGTCGCGGTAGCCTTTCCATGAATACAGGGAGGGATCGATGCCAGAACGCCGGCCTTTCGGCGTCGGTGCTTTCGATATCCAGCGACGGTACTTTTGCCATCCGTCTGCGTCATTGGCCGCAGGTTCGTTTGCATCCAGTGTCGCTTCGTCAGCTTTGGACTCTGCTTCGGCATCCGTACCGAAACTCGCGTCCCACCTCATGTGTTTGCTATCAGGCATCGTATTGCTCAAGAAATCCTTTGAACAAATGTTAAGTGCCAGTCAGCCAAAATCACAGGAACTGCATCACAATGCAGATTCCCTATTTTTCCTTTTAAAACAAGTGGTTAATCTTTGGTTTTACTTAATCACGTAGCAAGGGTCGTAGTCGCCGCGTGAAATCTTCATGCGATGCTGGGCGACGAAACTCTTCAGCAGGTCGTCGAGCAGACTCATGATTCTTTGCGAACCGTCGATTTCGAAAGGTCCTTTCGACTCAATCGTCGCTGCCGTGTCTTCCCGAACGTTGCCTGACACGATGCCCGAAAACACGCGGCGCAGATTGGCTGCCAGTTCATGAGCCGGAAGGCCGTCGTCGATCTGCAATTCACGCATTGATTCATGCGTCGCGACGAATGGGCGCTGGAATTCGCTGTCGATTTTCAGACGCCAGTTGAAATACCACGCGTCGCCGTGTTGATTGCGAAAAGCGAGCACATCCTCGAGCCCGGCTTGGGACCGCTGTGCAACTGCGCGGGGGTCGTCGATAATAATCTCGTATCGACCTTGTGCGTCCGGACCAAGGGTTGCCCCTACAAACTCGTCGATCTTGCGAAAATACGGTTCGGCCGATGCCGGACCCGTCATGATCATGGGTAAAGGCTGCCCTGCGTTTTCGGGATTCATCAGCACGCCCAGCAAGTACAGGATTTCCTCGGCCGTTCCGACGCCACCCGGAAACACGATGATGCCGTGGCCGAGTCGCACGAATGCCTCGAGGCGCTTTTCCATGTCCGGCATGATCACAAGCGAATTCACTATCGGATTCGGGGACTCAGACGCGATGATGCCGGGCTCGGTAATGCCGACATAGCGGCCATCACGGATGCGTTGCTTTGCATGCCCGATCGTCGCGCCCTTCATCGGTCCTTTCATGGCGCCCGAGCCGCAGCCCGTACAGACGTTAAGTCCACGCAGGCCGAGTTCATACCCGACCTGTTTCGAGTAATCGTATTCTTCACGGCTGATGGCGTGGCCACCCCAGCAGACCACGAGATTCACGTGTGCCGGCAACGTCATCATCTGTGCGTTGCGGATGATGTGGAATACGGCGTTCGTTATGCCATCGGGGGTGGACAGGTCGAAACGCCCGCCGTCGACGATCTCGTTGCGCGTAAAAACGATGTCCCGGAGTACGGCCGACAGCAATTCGCGCGTGCCGCGGATCATCTTGCCATCAACGAAGGCCGCCGCCGGTGCGTTCTTGAGCGTTACCTTGAGCCCGCGGTCCTGGCGAATAAAGCCGATCTCGAAGTCACGATACGTCTCAAGCCGTTCACGCGCATCGTCCGTGTCGCTGTCCGCATTCAGGACCGCCAGCATGCAGCGACGCAGCAGTGGATAAAGACCACCTGAACCATTGCATTGCAACTGGTCGACTTCGAACTGGGATAGTACCTCGAGGCTGCCTTCCGGCCACACCTCGGCATCAATGAATTTTGCGGACATTCAGGGTCGAATTTCGATGGGCGTATCTTCGCCAGTCATGAGCCAGATGTCGATCATGTCGGAGTTGGACACGGCGATACAGCCATTGGTCCAGTCCTGGGTCCGGTAGTAGGCCTCGGATCGCGACGGCAGGTTTGGCTGGCCGTGAATCATGATCGCACCGCCCGGATTAACGCCCAGCTCCGCAGCTTCGCGACGGTCGGCCGGGTCCGGGTATGAAACGTGAATCGACAGGAAGAAATCACTGTTCGGGTTACGTCGATCCAGCGTATACCTGCCCTCGGGCGTCCTGAAGTCACCTTCCCGCTTCTTGTCACCCACGGGTCGAATTCCCAGCGCAATCCTGAAAGTCCGGAATGGCTCGCCGTTCTGCATCAGATGCAGTTGGCGCGATCCTTTGTCTATAACGACCCGGTCGGCCACGGGAAACTCGCTGGCCTGCATGAGGCAGGGTGCAAGCAGGACGATCAGCGCCAGTGCGATAATTCTCATGTGGGTAAGCCTAGCAAACCTCGGGAACGTAAAAAAAGGGCCGCTTCACATACTCGCAATTGCCGACACGCACCGCTGTCACACATTGCGACCAACGATCCAGCCGATAGCGAAACCGATTCCGCCGGCGACGAGCGTGTACGCGGGCAGGAAGCGAAAGACGCGATCCGGGAATTCTGCATCGCTAAACATCTCATTCAGATTAATCGAGTACGCAAAGTGCAGGTAGGTGGCAAGCCCCAGCGCCGGAATGGCAAATCCGAGCGTGCCGAGCGGCATCCGCATCCCGGCGCCGGTCCAGCGGCCCTTGCCCCTGTGAAGGGTCAGGAATGAGAGGCCGGTGAGCACCGCAAGAGGCACAAGATTACGCGCTGCCCAGGGGCCGCCTTCCTGCACATCAACGAACCAGAATCCTGCGGCGACCGCAAGCAACACGACCGGCAGCAGACGAACAACCAGGTACTTGTGCCGGGCTCTCACTAACCGTTTTCCGCAACCGTCAGCAACGGAATCTGTACAGCCGTTCCCGGTTGCACGTTGTGCATGTCGACAGTCGGATTGTACTGGCGAAACAGCCATACAGGTACCTTGTATTGCCGTAACGCGATAACCCATATCGACTCTCCACGCCGAATCGTGTGCTCGGCGACGCCGCTAATGACGTGCTGCCTGAAGAAACTGTCCTGCTTTACCCGGTGATACGCGATACGCCGTTGCTCGAAGACCTTGGCATCGACAGTGCCGAGGTCGAGGCGAATGCGCTGGCCGACCGATACGGGCGCCTTGAACGCAAGCCCATTCAGGTCCCTGAGGCGCTGCGTCTTGATTTCGAGCCAGTCGCCGAAATGTCCGAGCGTCTCCAGTGACTGCACTTCGATCGTGTTGTCGCCTGCGACGCTGTAGTCGCTTGGGTCCGACAGCAGTGCCGTCTGGATAGTGCCGAGCATCGATGAGGCCAGATCGCCGACGAGGGCATCCGGCGTCATTTCTGCAACGCCAGGTTGCGGCTCCGGCACCTCGACGCTCACCACCGGTTCCGGCGCAGGCGGGGGTG
>JGI24723J26617_10000822_pt1 | contig 29006 bp, 24 predicted proteins | sample Cruoilmetagenom6_FD_26617 | JGI IMG/M metagenome (IMG submission 26617)
AGGACGGGGTGGACCTGCAGCTAACGGCTTGCTTGTTAGCGTTTCATTGTCCGGTTGCCGACGAGCCAGTTGAATATAGAATCAGCTAGTGTCGTAAGCCGTAGCCCTGGAGCAAGAAATTGAGCCACAAAATTACTCACGAACAGTGGTCGTCAAGGCGCGGCTTTCTTCTCGCGGCGATCGGTTTTTCGGTCGGCCTCGGCAACATCTGGCGCTTCCCCTACGTGGTGGGCGAGAACGGTGGTAGCGCGTTCGTCATCATCTACCTGCTGTGTGCTTTTGCAATCGGCTTGCCGCTGCTCGTCACGGAATTGGCAATCGGCCGGCTGGGGCGTAGCGATCCGGCGGAGAGTTACCGCAGAGTGGCGCGCAGCAGCAAGCGATCTACTGCATGGGGTGCAGTTGGAACGCTGGCAATTGGTTGTGTGTTCGTGGTGTTGTCGTTTTACGCGGTGTTGTCCGGATGGACGTTCGATTATTTTGTGCGCGGCGTCGCCGGGCGGTTCAATGATCTTGATGCGGCAACGTCCACCGAGATGTTTGCCGGGCTCATGAACAACCCGTGGCGCCTGTTGTTCTGGCACACAGTAGTAAACCTATTGGTCATCATCATCATTCGCCGTGGTGTGCAAAAGGGTATCGAGCGGGCAGCGAATATTCTCATGCCGATTCTTTTCGGTGCCCTCATTGTGATGGTTATCTACAGCGCTTTCACTGGCGACATGGGCCGCGCGACGACCTTCCTGCTTCAGCCTGACTTTTCGAAGGTGACAGCCCAGACAGTAATGGTCGCTATCGGGCAGGCTTTCTTTTCGGTCGGCGTCGCGATGGCGACGATGATCACCTTCGGTTCCTACCTGCCGCAAAACATTTCGATTCCCAAATCGGCCGCGATTATCATTCTGGCCGATACCGGTGTTGCCATGCTGGCAGGCTTTGTCATCTTCCCGCTTGTGTTCCAGTTCGGGCTCGCACCGTCTGAGGGCGCGGGACTCATCTTCCAGACGTTGCCGCTGGCCTTTGGCCAGATGGCAGGCGGCCAGCTCTTCGGGGCAATCTTCTTCCTTCTGCTGATCGTCGCAGCCCTGTCTTCATGTCTGGGCGGGGCAGAAGCGGTTGTCTCCTGGGTCGATGAGCGTTGGCGTGTGCCACGCGAGAAAGGCATTCTCTACTTCGTCGGCACCATCTGGCTTATCGGCATAACGACTATCCTGTCGCTCGGTGAGTGGTCTGACTTCTATCCGCTCAGTTTCATTCCGGCGCTGGCGGAGGAGACGATATTCGATCTGCTCGAGTGGTTTGCCGCGAACATACTGTTACTTCTCGGTGCGGCGCTGACATCAGTTTTCTTCGGATGGCTGGTGCCCAAGAAAACAAAGCTCGATGGAATGGGAATCGGCGACGGCGTGTTTTACGCGTACGCAAACCTGATGATGCGCTACGTCATTCCGCCCATTCTTCTTGTCGCACTGGTTCTTGGACTAATGGAGCGTTAGGCGGTTGCGTCCCGAAGGCATTGTGTCATGATAATCGCATCACGCGGATCGATGGATTTCCTGGCCAATGGCGAATGTAGAGCAACTCCTTCATGAAGCGCAATTTGCATTTCAGAGCATCAGCTTCGGTGAGTCACGCCAGAATTCGCGTAACGCCGCCCGGGCAAAATCGCTTTGCATGAAAATAATTCGGAAGTTTCCCACGTCGATGCAGGCGGGTGAGGCGCATGCGATCCTGAGACGACTTGGCGAGGAAGCCTACACGTCCAAGATAACAGTGCAGCATCGGCACCAGACCCAGCTGGAGCATCACAAGAAACCGTCACCCCGGTCGATGCCAGACAAGAGGCAAGACCTCTACATTCCGCCTGCCTCCGGCGGTGACGTTGAGACGTTGAATTGGAGTGGCTTGATTGGAATGATCGTGTCGATGCCTAAAGCCATTCTCGCGGTGACTGCGTTTGCCGGCGTATTTCTCTTTGGGCTCTTAGGGCCGTTCCTGTTTGTTCCCCTCGTCGCGTTTGTTCTGCTGACCGGTCCATTCAGACAAACACTCAAACCGGAGCAGCGCGAACAGATGAATGAATTCATCGTGCGCGTAAACGACTATATCGAGAGTCGGCGCAGGATCTGACAGCCACAAACATGACGGTGCAAGTAGAGCTCTCGTTTACGCCACACGGTCGACTTCATACTTCAGCTGCATATTCGCGTCTCGCAATGCCGTGCGAACGGCTTCCTCGATAACCGGGTGATAGAAAGGCATATCCAACATCTGCGGCACAGTCATACCTGACTGATGTGCCCAAGCGAGGAGGTGCCCGATGTGCTCGGCTCTCGGCCCGATCATCTCGGCTCCCAGAAACAGTCCGCTCCTCGCACCCGCATAGATACGCAGCAGGCCGTTATTGCGCAGCATGATGCGGCTACGTCCCTGGTCTTCAAACGACGCTTCGCCGACAACAATATTCTGTCTGTCAATTTCGGCGAACGACTGGCCGACCATGGCGATTCCGGGATCAGAGAACACTATGCCCAACGGGGTGCTGCGTTGATGCGCGCACACCTGCGGATACTGTCCCGCATTTCTCCCGGCAATCCGCCCCTCGTCTGCAGCCTCATGCAGCACCACGCGTTCGTCACTCATGTCGCCAGCGATAAAGACATGCGACTTGCCGATGCGCATCGTGGTCGCGTCAAATGTCGGGACGCCGCGCTCATCGAGTGGCAACGAGGTGTTGTTGAGACCAAGCCCAANCGNATTCGGAACGCGCCCCGTGGCTGCAACAACGAAGTCGACATCGGCCGTTTCCTGGTTGCCTTGTTGATTCTTGTACATGACCCGCACGCCATCCTCGATACGCTCAACTTTCTGAACGCTGGCATTGGTGTCCATGTAGAACTCATTGCCAAATGTGTTTGCAGCAATAGCCAGCACATCGGGGTCGGAAAGCGGCCCAATGTTGCCGCGAACGCCGAACAGTCGCACGTCAACGCCGAGGCGATGCAACGCCTGGCCGAGCTCCAGCCCGATGACACCAGCACCGAATACAGCGACCGAGCGGGGCAGACTGTTCCAGTCAAATATGTCGTCGTTGATGACGAGTCGATCTCCAAGGCCCTCGAGCATTGGGGGCCAGGTGGGCGATGACCCTGTGGCGATTACAATGCGCTTGGCGTGGACAGTGCTGCCGCTGTCAATTTCGAGGACATGGTCATCGACAAACTTCGCGTTCCCGCGAATTCGTTGTGTCTCGGGAATCGCCTCTACGCTGTCTAATACAAAACTAACAAAGCGATCGCGCTCGCTGCGTACCCGGTCCATGACTGCGTGGCTGTCGATCGACACGAGGCCGGTGTCGATGCCGAATGCAGGTGCTTCCTGCACGCTATGCGCTGCATCGGCGGCGGCGATCAGGAGTTTGCTCGGCATACACCCCACACGCGCGCAGGTCGTTCCGTACGGACCGCCTTCGATGAGTACCACATCTCTCGTCATATTTNCCGCTTCGCGGAACGCCGTCAGTCCTGCTGACCCGGCACCAATTACGGCCACATCGACATATCCTGTTTTCATGATTCTTCTCCAGTTCCGTCGGCCTCGAGGGCATGCCACTCGACGAGTGTGTATCGTGGCGTAATGTGTTGCGGGCAGTTCCAGTCGAATGCCACAACGTCGATCGTGACTACGCGTTCAACCAGGGCCCGGTAGTCGGTCAGGGCAACGGCGTCGATATCCTGGTCCGCTGCCTCCTTGACGCTCTTTACCTGCATATGGCCAATGATCTTCAGGCGTCGCCGGTTTGGGTAGTCCATGAGGATTAGTGACACCTTGTTGTTCGACGATACGTTGCCCACGCTGATGAGCTGGGTGTTGCCACGGAAGTCCGCGTAGCCAAGGCGACTGGAATCGAGTACTCGCAAGAAGCCGGGTGGTCCGCCACGGTGCTGCACATAGGGCCAGCCATCTTCATTCACGGTCGCCATGTAAAAGGTGTCACGTTGTTGCACGAAGGACGTTTCGCGATCAGTGAGCTTGGTGTTGGGCCCTGCGATGCTCGCGAAGCGCTTGTTATGGTCGCGCGAGCCATACTGCTCCTGGATCCGCATAACCGCAGGGGTAAACATATGTTCTGCAAACTCATGCATGTCGTTGCCTTTAGGAAGGGGCGGCTGCGGAACTCCGCAGCCGCCAGCAATGCGGCTTAGCGTGCCGCGAGGTGGACGGGTCGAACCTTGCGGTCGAGGAAGTCCCGCATGAGGTCAGCGATTTCCTGACCGTGCGTCTCCAAAGCGAAGTGGCCTGTGTCCAGCAGGTGGTACTCGAGATTTCGCAGGTCGCGCTTGTAGGGCTCAGCCCCGGCGGCCGGGAATATCTCGTCGTGCTCGCCCCAAACGATCAGTGTCGGGGGCTGGTGCTCGCGCAGGTACGACTGCCACGACGGGTAGAGCGGTGGATTGCTGCCGTAGCTGTAGAACATCTGCAGTTGAATTTCCTGGTTGCCCTCGCGATCCAACAGTGGCTGCACGTGACCCCAGTTGTCCGGGCTTACTGCCGAGACGTCGGGTGCGCCGTTGGTGTATTGCCATTTGGTCGCGCCAAGGGTCAGCAGGAAGCGAAGTGCGTCTTCGTTAACCATTTGTGGCTGTTCGTAAGCCGCCTTGACGTTCTTCCACCAGTCATTGTCCAGGCCCTTATTGACCGCCTTGCGGTCCTTCCAGTACTCGCGGATCGGTTCCCAGAAATTGTTGTTGATTCCTTCAACGTAGGCGTTGCCGTTCTGGACGATCAGCGATTCGATACGATCCGGCTCCGACGCTGCCAGCCTGAAGCCTACCGGCGCGCCGTAGTCCATCAGGTAAAGGCTGTACCGCTCCAGGCCAACTTCATCGACAAACTTACTGATAAGACGAGCTACGTTGTCAAATGAGTAATCGAACTCGTCAACGGACGGCATCGAACTGAACCCGTAACCCGGATAGTCCGGCGCGACCAGGTGAAAGTCGTTCGCTAGCTCGGGAATCAGGTCACGAAACATATGCGATGACGTCGGGAATCCGTGTAGCAGGAGTATCGTGGGATTCGCCGGATCGCCGGCCTCCCGGTAAAAAATGTCGATTCCTTCGATCGTCGTGGTTCGGTATGAAACTCCGATCGAATCGTCCGCTCGGACAGCAGAGTCAACGACCCCGATAAAGAGGGCAATGAATACTGTGTAGATTACTGCCCGGCTGAATGGTCTCTGGTTCATGGTGATCACCCTAAGCAATGGCCTGGCGGGCAAAGAAGGGGCTAACTCCCTTATTGCCCTTAACAAGCAAGTAGGCGCTGAGAAGAAGTAGAACGGCCTGGAACTCAAAGCCGCCCATTGGGTGTGATTCCGTCGGCACAAAATTCCAGCGGCCCCAGTGGACGATTGTTATCGCGCCAATGAGTACCGGGATGTTCATCGCCGCTCCAAGTCGCGTAGCTAGGTCGGAAACCGGATCGTTCCGGAATCCACCGAGAATGATCAGTGCTCCGCCGACTGTCTCGGCCAGTGCGACAAGCACGACCTGAACGTAGGAAATGGGCAGCATCTGTGCGAATCCTTCGAGATTCGGGAACTTCAAAAGGCCGTGGAAAAGTAATACGCTGGCGAGCGCTATGCGCGGGAGCCAATGAGAGTTGTTTTCAAGATAGTTCATGGTGTTCTCCTTCAGATTGCTGCGAGTTCTACTTCGCGGCGTCAATACGTTTTACGGCCTCATTTGTCGTCCAGACCGTATTTGCGATGAAGCGGAAGTTCACGAGCGCAGCCTCGTAACCGTTGCCTTCCTCGACAATTGCAGCAGCGGTGGCATCGGATACGACGGCCACCTCGAAACCTTGCTCGATCAGTTCGCGCATATGCGACTCGGTGCACAGGTTGGCGGACATGCCACCGAGAATGACTTTGTCGATGCCGCGCTTCCTGAGTTGCAGGACGAGGTCGTTGGTCTCGGGGCCATAGACCTTGTGCGGGTTCGATACGACAGTGGAGCCGTCATTGATGTATTTCTTGTAGCGATCGAGAAAGTCCGCACCGGATCCTTCAAAACCGTCAGTCGTGAGTGCACCCTTTCGGTCGAACATGCCGATGGCATGCATGAGCGCTTCAAGCGCGCCTTCGAACTGCCAGCCGTGGTCGGTCGGGTAGTAATAGTGTGGCGACACAAATACCGGCATGTCATTGCGCTTGGCGGCTTCAAACAGTGAGTCGATATTCTCGACCGTGTTGTTGTCGGTAACGCTCTTGCCAACGACGCCCCAGGCCACGCCCTCGGGATGCAGGAAGTCGTTCTGCGGGTCGGTAATCAACAGAGCAGTGCGACCGGGCTCGATCGTCACACCTGGATCAGGAAGTGCTGCACTCGCCATACCACCAATGTTGATGACCGCGAGAAGCGCTGCCAGGGCTGCAACAAAAGTCTTGTTCGTTTTCTTTTTCATTTTCTTGTCTCCAGTTTTTATATCGGTTGATTCCTGTCCGATGCGCCGGTGACCGGCATCAATCGGAATATCATTTGCACTCATGTCGCGACGGCGCATGCGTCCGTCACTGGCGAACTCCCAGTGCTCATTGCCATGGGTTCGGTACCACTGACCGCTCTTTGCGTGTTGCCACTCGTACTCAAAGCGCACGGAGATGCGGTTGCCTGAATAGGCCCAAAGCTCCTTCATGAGCCTGTAGTGGAGTTCGGTTGACCACTTGCGGGTAAGGAAGTCGACGATGGCGTCGCGTCCCTCGAAAAACTCATCGCGATTGCGCCAGGCCGAGTCAACGGTGTAGGCCTGTGCCACGAGTTCGGGGTTGCGGGTATTCCATGCGTCTTCCGCTGCCCTGACCTTGGCCAGTGCTGTTTCGAGGGTGAAAGGGGGCGTCGGGGGGCGTTGTGTGGTCGTGCTGTTGTTCATGGTTTTTTTCCATTGGCATCGAAAAATACTTACTGCCTCGTATTGCAGTAAGCGTGCCAAGTCGTAAAGTTCAGTTAAATCAAAACGTTAATGAAATTTCGGTAACCGCAGAAAACTGTGTTCCACAGAAAACTGTGGCATAATCCACAGAAAACTGGGGTTTCGAATGGGAGTCGCGGATACTATGAACATCAAAGATCTTGAGGCGATTCAAGCAAACTACGAGTTGATCCTCACAGCGGCGGGAGAAGGTATCTACGGCCTGGACGCCGAGGGAAACGTCACGTTCGGAAATGCGGCGAGCTACGACATTCTAGGCTGGCATATCGAGGATATTCTCGGACAGAAGGCTCACAACGTGCATCATCACTCACATGCGGACGGGTCGACCTATCCGCGTGAGGAATGCCCGATTTATGCCGCCTTAAAGGACGGGGAGGTACATCGTGTTGACGATGAAGTGTTTTGGCATACCGACGGAACGCCGGTACCTGTCGAGTACACGAGTACACCGATAATCAGGGATGGTAAGCCTGAAGGTGCTGTCGTCGTATTTCGTGACATCTCGTTACGCAGGGAAATAGAAAAGCAGCGTGAAGAAGCCTACGAAGAGATAAAGTCCCTCAAGGAGCAACTTGAACACGAACGCGATTATCTGCGTGACGAGATCGAAGTCACAATTAATTTCGGTGAGATCATCGGTGAGAGCGCTGCGCTCAAGCGCACCCTATCAAAGGTCGAGGCAGTTGCCGGAACAACGGCCAACGTCCTGGTTCTCGGGGAGTCGGGTGTCGGCAAGGAGATGATTGCGCGGGCGATTCACTCCAACAGCGATCGTTCAGACAAACCACTGATAAAAGTGAATTGCGCATCCATTCCGAAGGATCTCTTCGAGAGTGAGTTCTTTGGCCATATCAAGGGCGCGTTTACCGGGGCGCACCGCGATCGGGTAGGCCGGCTGCAGCTGGCGAATGGCGGGACGTTGTTTCTCGATGAAGTCGGGGAAATCCCACTCTCACTGCAAGGAAAACTTCTGAGAGCCCTGCAGGAAAGTGAGTTCGAGAAAGTCGGTGACGACAAGACAGTGAAAGTGGACGTACGCGTTGTTGCGGCGACCAACAAGGACCTGGAGGAAGAGGTTGCGCAGGGGCGGTTTCGCGAAGATCTCTATTACCGCCTCAGCGTGTTTCCGATGGACCTGCCGCCGCTCAGGGAACGCTGCGAAGATATCGTGCCGCTAGCCTCGCATTTCCTGCGTTGCGCCTGCAAGGAGATGGGCAGGGACCCGATATACCTGACCAAGAAGCAAACATCAGTACTTGAGAAACAACATTGGCCGGGAAACATCCGGGAGCTTAAGAATGTGATTGATAGGGCAGTTATCCTGACCAAAGGACAAAGGCTTCGTCTGGATCTCGCGTTGGGAGGATCGGAACCGGCCGATCGTGCGCCTGGCTCCCATGATCAATCATCTCAGCAGTACCTGACTGAAACTGAATTGCAGGCGTTCGAACGGCAGAATCTGCTGGCAGTCCTGGATGCCGCTAACTGGCGGGTATGGGGCGCTGACGGCGCGGCAGCCACAATGGGAATCAAGCCGTCGACATTTGCCTATCGAATGAATGCGCTCGGCATCGAAAAGCGCGGCGCGCCAAGGCCTGGTCGGTCTAGGTAAAGAGCCTGATTCGCTTGCGGCTACGCAGAACCTGATCAACGCCCAGGCCCCGTCCGGCAGAACCTACCATCAGCGTGAACAGTGCCCAGATAAGCATGGTTTCGAGGCTTGGCATCCATACTCCGACGCCAGCTGCAAACGCGTAATTAAGGGCAAGGAATATTCCCGCAGCCGCGCCGAAACGCGTGAACAGTCCGAGAAATATGGAAATGCCAACCAAGATTTCGCCCCACGCAAGCAGCACGGCAAACTCGCTGACATACGGGAGTATCACGGACTCGACGAAAGGCCGGTAAAAGCCGTATGCATTTTCGAGGTTGGATGTCAGGAATTCACCGAGATTGGTGGCGTAGGCCGAGCCCCAGCCACCGGCCGCGATTTTTGCCTGTCCGCCGATAAGAAACGCCAGTCCGACGGACAATCGAAGTGGCAACAGGAGGAGGACTGGCACAGAGTGAGTACTCGACGAAGTCATAACGAGGCTCCAGAGGTAGGTCGCACGCCATTGTCTATCGCACACTAACACCCTGAAGATACCAGAAATCCCGGGGGAATTGGACATAAGGCGGCGGCAACTACCTATGGAACAGGCGCAATCGGTGCCTAGGATGGACTGTCAAATGGCTTCGATACCCGCTTCCGCATCGCACACTATGCGCCGTCACGGAGAACGCTGCTTCCAGAGGGCATTCCCTGCATCGGACGCGGAGTACCGTACGGCGATCGACGAACTCGGCAATTTCGTCGCCGAGCTTGACGATAGTGGCATCGCTGGCACACCACTTTACTATCGGTTCTCATTCGACGTTGCCAGGTGGCTGGCGCGAACGTCGCCGGGCGCTGTTTCCATCGACTGGTCGGATCTGCACGATCCTGAACCACTGGACAGTCTGTTGCGACATGTCCTGCAGCCCGCCGAGGACGAGTACTTTGATGGCGGTGATGCAGGCACACGCGAATGGATGGACATTGCACGGGCGGGTTTCGACGGAACGGACTTCGACTGGTTGATGGCCCAGCTCCGGGACAAACGATTTGAGTCGTTCTACCGGGAACTCTACGACGCGGCCGATATACCACTTGCCTGGCATCTGGGCGACAGCCCTTATTCCAAATCCCGAAACGTGATTCGCATTGGCAAACCTGCTGTGCGCGTCGCAGGAATGCGGGGTCGACCGCGACAGGTTAAGAGCGAAATCGCAAAAACTGTCGAGAACATAACGCGCCTGACCGGCAAGCGCGGTGCGGAAATGCTGGATGTCGCTATCGCATCGCTTGCAGCACGACACCGTGAAACCTATCACTTCAATTTCGCCAATCCGGATGAGATATATCTCGCCGACGTTGGCCTTGGAATTCAGGTTGCGGTGTTCGGCCTGTTGCCGGCGTATCGCTTTCCGCTGGAGTGCACGATGGGCTACCTGCTGCTGTCCAATGGTGTACCGATTGGTTACGGCGGTTCGAGCGTCCTGTTCAGACAAGTTAACACCGGCGTCAATATCTTCGATGAGTACCGCGGAAGCGAAGCTGCGTTTCTCTGGGTGCAGGTCATGCGGGTCTATCATTCGCTGGTCGGTTGCACGCGGTTCATTGCAAATCCTTACCAGCTTGGCAGTGGTAACACTGAAGCACTGCGTAGCGGCGCATTCTGGTTCTACTATCGCCTTGGCTACAGGCCTGTCGATGCGGCGATTCGCAAGCTGGCTCAGGCGGAAGATGTAAAGATCAGGCGCAAGTCGGGCTATCGATGCGACCTGCGAACGCTCGCGAAACTTGCGAGCTGTGACATGCACCTGACGTTGCCGGCCGCGCGCCAAAGCGAGCTGTTCGACGAAGCCTGGTTGTCAACGAGTTCCGGCCTTGCGACGCGAGTGCTGGGTTGTGCCGGAGGTAGAAGCCGGCGGGCGGCGGCAAATCGCGTTGCGCGTCAGCTTGCGGAAGACATGGGTATCCGGTCTCTGCAGAACTGGTCACAGGAAGAAAGGCAGGGCTTACTCGCGCTCGCACCCTTTCTCGTCGCGGTTGATCCGTCAGATTGGTCGGGTGAGCAGAAGCGGGACATACGACATCTGCTCCGTGCGAAAGGTGGCAAGCGAGAATTGCAGTACGCGAAACTGATTACAAAAAATGACGTCTTCCTGCAGGCTTTGCGCGAGGCCTGCATCCTCGCAGACCGTCAATAGTCGTTACAGAAATCGCGTCGGCGACAGGGCGTCCAGCGGCATGTCTGTAGGGCGCTCGGCTACCAGGTCGGAAATCGTCTTGCCGGTGAATGGGGCCAGGCTGAGGCCGAGCATGTTGTGTCCTGTCGCCAGCAGGGCGTTCGACAGGCGTGGCACACGCCCAATAATCGGCAGGCTGTCCCAGGTCATGGGCCGCCAGCCGTACCAGGTGTCTTCTTCCACCGGCCCCTCCGGTGTCCTCATGTAGGGCACGGCTGAATCCTTGAGTTGCCGGATGCGCGTGCGCGGGATTGTGTCATCGAATCCCGCAAACTCCATCATTGACGCGATGCGGTAGCCGCTCTCGAACGGCGTCACGCCAATGTGTTTTTCAGGAATCAGCATTGGATGGGTCGGCATGATCTCAGGCTGAGTCATCGTCACCGAGTAGCCCTTACCGGGTTCAACAGGAATTTTGCACTCGAGAGAATCGGCAAAATGGCTCGACCAGGCGCCGGCCGCGAATACATAGTGATCCGCCGTCAACTTTCCATTCGAGGTGAGGAGCCCTGATACCTCGCCGCTGTATGTCTCAATAGCGTCGACGCTGCAATGCTCGACAAACGTGACGCCGTCCTGCCTGAGACGCCCCGACCAGACCGTGTTCAACTTGTCAGGCCGGAGGTGGCTGTCACTTTCGTAGTGGTAGGCACCAGCGAGACCGTCGAGGAGGGCGGGTTCGAACTCAACCAGTTCATCGCTATCAATGAAGCGCGCCGCGAGACCGTACTCCTCGGTGAGCATCGCGTCGGTGCGCCCGAATTCCCGCAAGTCGCTGTCGTTCCGGAATACGAACAACATCCCGTTGTTCTGCCATTCGCAGTCCATCGCCGGGTCGCTTAAGAGTTCTTCGTATTCGACCATCGAGGCGGCCAGGATTTTATTCAGGACTTTGCCAGCCTCAAGCATCTGTCGCTTCGTGCAGCGGCGTCCAAACTCAAGCATCCAACGGTAGAATTCGGCGCGAAGTTGGGGTTTCACGCGAAACGCAGCTTTCGGCTGGAATACCGATTTCATGCCGGTCCAAATGGCCTCGGGTGCAGTGAGCGGCAATACGTGACTCGGGACCAGGAAACCGCAGTTTGCCTGGGAGCACGCGCCCCCGATCGTTGACCTGTCGATGACAGTGACGTCGTGGCCATCTTTTTGTAAATAGTGCGCGCAGGCTATGCCGATGTGGCCTGCGCCAACGACAGTAACGCGGTTGTTCGCCACTAGCCGATTCCTTCTGCGAATGGATCGCCGGGCTGTTGCTGCAGCGTGCCTTCGGAGCAGATAAACGCACGTCCCGTGATGCTCGGGATGATCTCGCCCTGGTCGTTTAACGAGTACCGCGCAACGAAGTGGCTGCCGATGACGCTCTCCTGAACCCAGTCGGTATCCGGTGCAAGCAGGCCGGCATCGGCGAGACATGCGATCTTCGCGCTCGTGCCTGTGCCGCAGGGTGAACGGTCGTATGCGCCGCCCGGGCAGAGCACGAAATTTCGGCTGTCGCCGTCGTCAGACCTGGCTTCTGAGAAAAACTCTATGTGATCGATCTCGCCCCCATCGCGCCCGGTAATACCCTGGTCCCGAAGTGCGTGTTGAACTTTCAGCGCTGCGTCGGTCAGCGCTCGCTCGTTTTCGAGGTTGATCGGGTAAGGCGTGTTCCTGGTAAGGTAAAACCAGTTGCCGCCCCAGGCAATATCGCCGGTGACGGCGCCGAGATCCGGTACGTCGACAGTCACGTCACTGCGATAGCGGTAACTCGCTACGTTCTTAACGGTCACAGTATTTGAATCGAGGAGGTCGACGGAAACGACACCTACCGGTGTTTCGAATTTCGACACGCCCGGGCCAATTCTACCCATGTGGGCCAACGTCACAGCGGTGCCGATCGTGCCGTGGCCGCACATGCCGAGATAGCCGGTATTGTTGAAGAACAGGATACCCGCGACGCAATCGTCGCGGGTCGGCTCAACCAGCAGCGCACCGACCAGAGCATCCGAACCGCGCGGCTCAAGAATCACGGTCTTCCGGACATGATCGAACGCCGCCTCAAAGTGCTCGATACGCTCCTGCATGCTGCCCGAGCCGAGGTCCGGGCCGCCTTCGACGATGACGCGCGTCGGCTCACCTTCGGTATGAGAATCGATAAAACGCACTGGACAACCCATCATAAGAAGGCGTCATTCTAGCCAAAAAATCTGCTCGACATAACGAAATAAAGATGCCGGAATCCATGGCGGTACGGGGTCCGAACTCGATATAATTCGCAATTCACCTACGAATAGGGAAGTACCTCCAATGCCCCAACTGGCTGACTCCCAGGCTTTTGAGCCGAAACTTGCCTGTCTGCATGAAATGCGGGACTTCGGTGGACCTGCAATTACGCGCGGCCTGACCGACGACACCATCCTGGACTTCCTCGCTGATCGCGAGGACCTGGCGCTAGCGATAGACAGGGCATACGCACGATTCCAGGAGCTTAGTGATACTCGGCCGGACTTCCTGGCGCTTGAAGAGACGGACCAGGTTCGCCAGGCACATGCGGGGCTGACCAACTTCTACGCCAAGGACGCTGTGAACCCCTACGTCGCGGTCGGCGGTGCCGGGCCATGGATCGTTACGCTCAAGGGTGCGGTCGTCTATGACGTTGGCGGATACGGCATGCTGGGTTTCGGGCATGCGCCGCAGGCTGTCCTGGATGCAATGAACCAGCCTCATGTCATGGCGAACATCATGACGGCGAGTGTCAACAAGCTGGACTTTGTCGCAGCACTAAAACGCGAGATTGGCCAGACGCGGCCCGGGGGGTTCCCGTACGGTAGTTTCCTGTGCATGAACAGTGGCTCGGAGGCGATGTCGGTCGCCACGCGCATCACGGACATTCAAACGAAGACCCTGACGGACCCGGGCGGTCGCTACGCAGGGCGGAAGGTTTGCGGGCTTACTCTGAAAGGCAGCTTCCACGGCCGTACCGATCGTCCGGCCAGGTTTTCGGACTCGACGATATCCGGTTACGCTGAACATCTCGCGTCATTTGCTGACAGTGACTACCTGCTAACTGTCGAACCCAACAACGTCACAGCGCTGGATGCGGTTTTCGCCGCGGCGGATAAGGACAACGTCTACGTTGAGGCCTTCCTCATGGAACCCGTCATGGGCGAAGGCAATCCAGGTCGTGCGATAACACCGGAGTTTTACCAGCGCGCCCGCGAGCTGACGCGTGAGCACGGCACGATGTTCGTCGTGGACTCCATCCAGGCCGGCATTCGAGCGCACGGCGTACTGTCAGTGATCGACTATCCGGGTTTCGAGAAACTCGACGAGCCGGATATGGAGTCATATTCGAAGGCACTCAATGCCGGTCAGTTTCCACTGTCGGTACTCGCACTTTCCGAGAAAGCGGCGAATATGTACGAGCGCGGCATGTACGGCAATACGATGACGACAAATCCACGCAGTCTCGATATTGCGGTGGCGGTGCTCGACGGCATTACGCCCGAGCTTCGTGAAAATATTCGCAAGCGCGGCCAGCAGATAGCCGAAGGTCTTGCCGCACTGACGGACGAGACTGACGGTGCTGTCGCGAGCGTGCAGGGCACGGGTCTGCTCGTGAGTTGCGAGCTGGATGAACGCTTCAAGATATACGGAGCGAACAGTACAGAGGACTACCTCAGAAAGATCGGTCTTGCGGTGATTCACGGCGGTGCGCACTCGCTGCGTTACACACCCGTGTTTGATATCAGCGAAAAGGAAGCCGATCTCATCATTGCGTTGACGAAAGAGGCGCTCCTGGACGGTCCACGCGCCGACTAGGGGCGGTCCTTACAGCCTGTCTCTCATCTTGTAGTAGAGCATGCCGAGGGCAATGATCTGGTTGCCGATCCATTGCGATCCCGGTAGCCGGAAGTGCCCCATATCGGCGAACAGGTCGTAGCGTTCCATCGTGCCACCAATGGCATCGGCCATGACGTCGCCCATGATGTGCGTTGCGTTCACGCCGTGACCTGAGTAACCCTGGCAGTAGTAAACATTGCCGTTGATTCGGCCGACAGCCGGTATTCGGTTCAACACGATACCGATCTTGCCGCCCCATTCGAATTCGATACGCACGTCCTTGAGTTGCGGATAGACCCTTAGCATTCGCGGCATGATGTAGGACTTGATGCTGGCCGGATCGCGACCCGAGTAGTTGCAGGCACCGCCGTACAGCAGGCGCTTGTCGGCAGACAGGCGAAAATAGTCGACAACCTCATTGGTGTCACAAACAGAGACATCTTCGGGGTTGATCTCGTTGACAACTTCCTCGGGCAGCTGCTCCGTCCCGATGATGTAACTGCCAGCCGGGAAAACGAGATTCGACAGGTACTTTGGCTCGAACAAGCTGTATGCATTGCCGGCAAGCACTACCGTGTCCGCATCCACGTGTCCCGACGCGGTCATTACCCTGGGCCGGCTGCCGTGCACGATGCCGGTTACCGGCGATTGCTCAAAAATATTCACGCCAAGATCGTATGCGGCGCGCGCTTCACCGATGCACAGGTTCAAGGGGTGCAGGTGACCATCGCGGTAGCAGACAAAGCCACCATGAAATGCGTCGCTGCCTGACATGGTACGGGTTTGTTCCCGGTCCAATACTTCATACCTGTGCGGGAAGTCGTGCCTCTCACGCTCCTCAGCCCACTCCTCGAAGTAGCGTGCGTGAGACGGCTTCGTTGCGACCTCCAGGAAGCCACTCTTCAGGTCGCATTTGATCCCGTACTTTTCCACGCGATCGTAAATAATGTCGTTACCACGCCACTTGAGGTCCCACAGCATCTTTTCGTAGCCATCGCCACGTCGCTTCGCGATCTTGTCCAGACCATTGATACCGTTGATGAGATGACCGCCGTTGCGCCCCGACGCACCCCAGCCGACCCGGTTGGCCTCTACGAGCGCCACCGAGAAGCCACGCTCGGCCAACGCTAATGCCGTGGCAACGCCTGTGAACCCAGCCCCAACAACGCAAATATCCGCTGACTGGGCCCCATGAAGAGCCGGATAGTCAGTGACCTCATTGACCGTAGCGGCGTAATAGGAGCTCGTATGTTCCTGTTTTTGATCGTGTTTGCGCATAATTTTATTTAGATCAACTGATTGGTATAATACAATTCTAGGCGGCGTGTTAAATGCCGGTCAATAGCCAGGAGTGGATATGCCGAAGATTGTCGACCACGATGTGCAACGCGTGACGTTCGCCGAGGCGGCCATGCGCCTGATTGCACGGCACGGCATTGAGGGCGTCACGATGCGGGCGGTAGCGGCCGAAGCGGGCTTGTCCTACGGCTCGTTGTTTCACTATTTCGAATCGAAAGACGACCTGTTGATGCATGCTGTACGTCACCTGACGTCGCAACAAACACAACGCGTCAATGACTACGAGAGCCAGTATTCCGGGCTGAAGGCGCTCGAACACCTGCTGTGTGATGACGCGATCGTCAGCGAACCATCGAGGGATTCATGGACGGTGTGGCTGACCTTCCAGTACAAGGTCGCGCTGGACGAGTCGTTCGCCGAGATGCACGCTGAGATGATTCGCGGCTGGCTGGATCGGATCAGGAGCTTATTGAAGGAGGCGATAGATGCCAGGGAGATTCCTGTGTCGACTGATGTGGACACTGAGGCTTTGGCCGTGTGGGCTTATTCGTCAGGCGTCGGCCAATTCGGCCTTCTGCACCCGGAGTTGCTACCGCCGGAATTGCAGAAACGCCTGGTTTCGTCCTATCTCGATAAACTGCGCTCTGGCTGAGCATCGTGGCAGTCAGAGTTTGTGTCAAAGCCTATTAAGCGTGATCATAGACGCCCCGCAGCCATCGCCACAGCCGAAATGAACGTCAAAGACTGTTACAACCACCAGCAATTTCGCCGCCTTGCCAAGAAGCGTCTGCCGGGCCCGATATTTCACTACATTGACGGAGCCGCCGACGACGAGGTGACGTATCGCCGCAATACGGACGCATACGAGGAATGTGACCTTGTTCCCAATGTGCTCGCCGGTGTCGAAAATATCGATATGTCGACGACGGTTATGGGCAAGAAGATGGACCTGCCATTGTTCCTGTCGCCCACGGCGTTGCAGAGACTATTTCACCACGAGGGAGAGTTCGCAGTTGCACGTGCGGCCGAGAAGCATGGTACGTGGTTCGGTATCTCATCGCTGGGCACTGCCAGTATTGAGGATATTGGTTCGGCGATCGAAACACCAAAAATGTTCCAGCTCTACTATCACAAGGACAAAGGGCTGACGAACAGCATGATCGATCGCTGCAAGGAAGCGGACTTCGATGCTATTGCGCTAACCGTCGACACGATCGTTGGCGGGAATCGCGAACGAGACCTCGTCACGGGGTTTACGTCGCCGCCGCGCCTTACGCTCGGCAGCATGTTCAGTTTTGCGGCACACCCGCGCTGGACGATGAATTACCTGTTCCGTGAGAAATTTGAATTGTCGCAGTTGAAGGACTACGTCGACGAAGGCACCAATATCAGCCTGTCCGTTTCCGACTATTTTTCGACGATGCTCGACCAGTCAATGGACTGGAAGGCGGCTGAGGATATTCGCAAGAACTGGGGCAAGCATTTTTGCCTGAAAGGCATCATGTCGGTGGACGATGCGCGACGTGCGGTTGATATCGGTGCCACCGCGATCATGGTGTCCAATCATGGCGGACGTCAGCTGGATGGTTCGCGAACGCCGTTCGATCAGCTCGCCGAAATCGTCGATGCTGTGGGGGACAAAGTGGACGTCATTTGCGACGGTGGCATCCAGCGCGGCACGCATGTGCTCAAAGCGCTGTCGGTCGGCGCCAAGGCATGCTCCGGCGGTCGTCTGTACCTATACGCACTTGCTGCCGCCGGCCAGGCGGGTGTGGACAAAGCCCTCTCCAACCTGCATACGGAGATCGAGCGCGGCATGAAACTGATGGGTGCGCGGTCAGTTGGCGAGCTGTCCAGGAACAATCTCCGCTACCGGAGCGGCCCGGCCTGATATATTGGGAGCCATGAAATGGCTCTTTCGAATCGTGGGCGGTCTCTTCGTCCTCATAGCTCTCGCAGTCGTTGTCCTGTCGTTCGTGATCGGCTATACGGCGCCGTGCGAGCCCATTGCGCCTGTTGCCTCAGACGGAAGTCAGATGAAATCGATCGTGTATCGCTGCTACGGCTCGCCGGACGTGCTTGCGCTGGAGAATATCGACAAGCCCACGCCAGGGGCAGGGGAGGTTTTGGTCAAGCTTGAAGCAGCCGCAGTAAATCCGCTCGACTGGCACTACATGCGCGGCTCTCCGTATCTCATGCGGCTGGGCTCCGGAATCGGCTCGCCCAAGAATCATCGACTGGGCGTTGATTTTTCCGGCACCGTCGAAGCTGTTGGCGATGGGGTCACGAAATTCCAGGTTGGTGATGACGTGTTCGGTGGTCGCACAGGCGCATTTTCCGAATACGTCCTCGTTCCCGAGGACCGCGCCATTGTCCACAAGCCGGCAAACGTGAGCTTCGAACAGGCTGCGTCATTGCCCATTGCGGCGCTAACGGCGTTGCAGGCCCTGCGCGACAAGGGTGACGTTCAACCGGGCCAGAAAGTGCTAATCAACGGTGCATCGGGCGGCGTGGGTACCTTTGCCGTGCAGATTGCGAAGTCGATGGGCGCCGAGGTGCACGGCGTATGCAGTACACGCAACGTCGAGCTCGTACTTTCGATGGGCGCCGACCGCGTCTTCAATTACAAGAAAGAGGATTATACNGAGAGCGGCGAGGCCTATGACGTGATTGTCGATTTGGTTGGCAATCATTCGTTGTCAAAAAACCGTAGCGTGATGACCACGAACGGCAGGCTGGTGATGGTTGGCGGGTCTTCGGGAAATTGGTTCGGTGTGTTGAAAGGGCCGATCGCGGCCATAGTGTCGGGGCCATTTGTGGACCAGGAAATGATCCTCCTGCTTGCCGAACTCAGCGAGGATGATCTCATGGAGATTGCCGAACTGGTGGAACGCGGCGACGTGATACCGGTCATAGATCGGCGCTTCTCCCTGGAAGATGTACCGGCTGCGATTCGCTACTCCGAGAAAGGGCGGGCGCGCGGCAAGATCCTGATTGAGTTTTAGGATCCTGAGTTGCCAGTTTGGAGCATTTACTCCGCGAAGCCGATAGTGCCTAACGCGTCCTGAATTTCTTCAAGAACCGCCGGGTCCTCAATCGTTGCCGGGACTTTGTACTCTTCACTATCTGCGATTTTTCGCATGGTCCCACGAAGGATCTTCCCGGAGCGGGTTTTCGGCAGGCGGTCGACGACGACTGCGTTCTTGAAGGCTGCGACCGGGCCAACCTGTTCACGTACCAGGTAAACGGCTTCGCCGATAATCTCGCCGAGATCCCGGTCGACGCCTGCTTTCAGGACCAGGAACCCAACCGGCAGCTGGCCCTTGAGCTTGTCGGCCGCGCCGATAACCGCGCATTCAGCAACGTCGGAGTGTCCCGCCAGCACTTCCTCGAGTGCGCCTGTCGACAGGCGGTGACCGGCAACGTTGATGACGTCATCGGTCCTGGACATGACGTTGACGTAGCCATCGTCGTCAACAAAACCGGCATCACCCGTTTCGTAGTAGCCGGGGAATGTCGCGAGGTAGGAGGAGCGGAAGCGGTCTTGGGCCTGCCACAATCCGGTCAGTGACCCGGGTGGCAGCGGTAGCTTGCACGCGATAGCGCCCGGCTCACCAGGTGCAACCTGGTTACCGTTGCCGTCGAGCGTGCGTACATCCCAGCCCGGCGCCGCCGGACCCACTGAGCCGGCTTTCACGGGAAGACGTTCGATGCCGACGCAATTGGCCGCGATAGCCCAGCCGGTCTCGGTCTGCCACCAGTGATCGATGACCGGGATGTCCAGTTTGTTCTCTGCCCAGTGCAGGGTATCCGGGTCACAGCGTTCACCGGCAAGGAACAAGGTCCGCAGTGATGACAGATCGTAGTTCTGAATCAGCTCCCCATTGGGGTCCTGCTGCTTGATCGCCCGGAACGCTGTCGGGGCCGTAAACATGGTCGCAACCTTGTGCTCGGATGCGACGCGCCAGAAGGCGCCGGCGTCCGGTGTGCCGACAGGTTTTCCCTCGTAGAGCACTGTCGTGTTGCCGTGCAGCAGTGGGCCATAAATGATGTAGGAGTGACCGACGACCCAGCCGATGTCGGATGCAGCCCAATACACCTCACCTGGGTCCACCCCGTAAATGTTTTTCATTGACCAGTGCAGGGCAACAGCGTGGCCGCCGTTGTCGCGAACGATGCCCTTCGGCTGGCCCGTTGTCCCAGACGTGTAGAGCAGGTACAGCGGATCGTTGGCATCGACCGATACACAGCCATGTGGCTCCGCCGTTGCCAGCGCGTCGGCCCAGTCTATGTCTCGCCCGGCGATCATGTCTGCCGTGACTTGCGGCCTCTGGAAAATAACGCAATGCGAGGGCTTATGGGTCGACAGGTCGATAGCGTCATCGAGTAGCGGTTTGTACTCGACCACTCGCGAAGGTTCGATNCCGCAGGACGCCGAGACGATCGCCTTNGGTTTTGCATCGTCGATGCGTGTTGCGAGTTCGGCTGCGGCAAAACCACCGAAGACAACCGAATGCACGGCGCCGAGGCGAGCGCATGCAAGAACCGCGACGATGGCTTCCGGGATCATCGGCATATAGACAATAACGCGATCACCTTTGCTGACGTCATTGGCTGCCAGCAGGCCGGCAAAGCGTTCCACCTCGGAGAGGAGTTCTGCATAGCTGATCGTGCGCCTGGTATCGGTTACGGCGCTGTCGTAGATAATCGCCGCCTGCTCGCCGCGGCCGCGTTCCACGTGCCGGTCGACAGCGTTGTAGCAGGTATTCAGCCGACCGCCGGCAAACCAGCGATAGGTCAGGGGGTCGGGGTTGTCGAGAACGCTGTCCCAGCGCTTGTCCCAGTCTATTCCTTCAGCAGCTTTTGCCCAGAATTCTTCCGGGTTTTCGATAGAAGCACGGTGATTGGCAGCGTAGGTGGTCATGGCGATTCCGCTCATTTTTAACTACCGCTAATCTTAAGAAAAGCTGCTCAGACCAGATATACGACCAAAGACGTACGTGGTGCGCGGCGTTACGTTTGTCATGAAGCCCGCTCATTGACAGGCGGCAAAGCCGTATTGTGTTCTTGTTGGGTATCCTGTTTCAATTGGCCGTGAGGGAGGCAACGCGTCAGGAGAGATAAATTGACCAAACAGAATCGCAAACACAGTATGGGAAGCGGCGGAGAGTGCATCTGCCCTAAGTGCAAGACGGAAATACCCCATAGTGGCGGCGTGCCTTGCCAGGAGGAGCGTTGCCCAAAGTGCNACGCAAAGATGCTACGAGTCGGTTCTGACCATCATGCACTCTGGCTCAGGAAAACAGCCGAGAAGGACCATCGTCAGCCATGACAGACCCTCGTCGCTTGCATGGTAAAAGCGACTATGAAACAAGTGGTTAGAACTAAGCCCTGTTAGATGGAATCGATAATGGCGTTGAGCGTAGCGCTCGGACGCATGGCCGCACTCGCGAGCGCTTCGTCCGGCTGGAAGTAGCCGCCAATATCAACAGCGTCGCCCTGGACGGCAAGTAACTCTTCGATGATTCTGGCTTCGTTGTCGGCCAATGCCTGCGCTGGTGCTGCGAAGCGCGCGGCCAATTCAGCGTCGACGCCATTGGCCGCAACGGCCAGTGCCCAATACATGGCAACGTAGTAATGGCTGCCGCGATTGTCTATTTCGTTAACTTTGCGTGATGGCGCCTTGTTCTCTTCGAGGTAGCGGCCATTCGCTTCACTCAACGCGTTTGCAATGATGTGCGCCTGTTGACTGCCGGTCTTATCGGCAAGGTCCTCGATCGACACGGCCAGTGCCAGGAACTCACCCAGCGAATCCCACCGCAGGTGGCCCTCGGCGTTGAATTGCTGGACGTGCTTCGGTGCCGAGCCGCCGGCACCCGTTTCGTACAGGCCGCCGCCGGCCAGCAAGGGTACGATTGACAACATCTTGGCACTCGTGCCGAGTTCGAGAATCGGGAACAGGTCGGTGAGATAGTCACGCAGGACATTGCCTGTCACGGAGATCGTGTCTTCGCCGGCACTAACGCGTTTCAGCGTCGAGCGCATGGCTTCCACCGGAGGCTCGATGCGAATGTCGAGGCCATCTGTATCGTGGTCCTCGAGGTACTTGTTGACGAGTTCGATCAGGTTACGATCGTGGCCACGGTTTTCATCGAGCCAGAAAATAGCGGCAGATCCCGTTGCACGCGCCCGGGTGACGGCGAGTTTGACCCAGTCACGAATCGGCAAGTCCTTGGTCTGGCACATGCGCCAGATATCGCCGGCATTGACTGCGTGCTCCATGAGCACGTTGCCGTCATCGTCGATGACCTTAACGCTTCCGTCGGCTGCGATTTCAAACGTCTTGTCGTGTGAACCGTATTCTTCGGCTTTTTGTGCCATCAGACCGACGTTGCAGACATTGCCCATCGTCGTGACATCGAATGCGCCGTGCTCCTTGCAGTGCTGCATGATCTCCTGGTAGATCCCGGCATAGCAGCGATCAGGAATAACCATCTTGGTGTCGTGCAGTGCACCGTCCGGCCCCCACATCTGGCCTGAAGTCCGGATAGCAGCAGGCATCGATGCATCGATAATGACGTTGCTCGGTACGTGCAGGTTGGTGATGCCTTTGTCCGAATCGACCATCGCCTGTTCCGGACGCGACTCGTAGACCGCTGTGAGGTCAGCCTTTATCTCGTCACGCTGTGTCTCGGGCAGGTCTTCGATCTTCGCGTAGACGTCGCCGATCCCATTATTTGCGTCAACCCCGATCTCGTCGAAGAGCGCTCCGTGTTTTGCGAATACACTGCTGTAGTAGGCGCGCACGCAATGGCCGAACATGATGGGGTCGGAGATCTTCATCATCGTGGCTTTGAGATGCAGAGAGAACAGCACGCCCTGTTCCTTCGCGGCATCGATTTCCTTCACATAGAAGGCTTGCAGTGCCTGGCAGTCCATTACGGATGCGTCGACGACTTCGTTATCCAGTACAGGAACCGCCTCGCGCAGCACGGTCACATTGCCGTCGGCGTCACTGTGCTCGATGCGCAGGTTTCCAGCACTGGCTACGACGGCAGATTGCTCGCTCGAGTAGAAGTCCTTGTCATCCATGTGTGCAACATGGGACTGCGAGTCGGCGCTCCACGCACCCATACGGTGCGGGTGGCTCTTCGCAAAGTTCTTAACTGCAACAGCGACGCGCCGATCCGAGTTGCCTTCTCGCAGCACGGGGTTCACCGCGCTGCCGAGCACCCTGGCATAGCGATCGGCAATTGCCTTTTCGGCGTCATTGGCTGGCTCTTCCGGGTAGTCCGGGATATCGAAACCCTGTGACTGCAGCTCTTCAATTGCTGCTCCGAGCTGNGGAATAGATGCCGAGATATTGGGCAGCTTGATAATATTGGCGGCGGGCGTCTTGGCGAGCTCGCCGAGTTCGGCCAGCGCATCGTCGACGCGCTGCCCGTCCGTCAGGTTTTCGGGAAAACTCGCGAGAATCCGGCCAGCAAGCGAGATGTCACGAGTCTCGACGTCGATACTGGCGGCATCGGTGAACGCCTTGACGATAGGCAGGAACGAATACGTGGCAAGGGCAGGAGCCTCGTCGGTTTTCGTGTAGATAATCTTGGCCGTGGTCATGCGCGTTCTCTCGTCGTGATGCCGCAAAGGGCGCGCATTATATAGAAGCGCTCTCAAGAATTCTCGTTTGGCGTATTTATACTTACTGCACCGACGCCCACTGTTCGTTGGTAGCAACCATGGTCAGCACGTCATATTGGGCGACGGCTTCATCGTCCTGATTGGTGACCTCGGCGTCCCAGCGCACCTCTCCGTAGCCGGTTCCGGCTCGCAGCGTCTTCTGCTTACAGGCCAGNCGCACNTTGAGCGTGTCCCCGTAATTGACGGGTTGAGCAAATCGCAGGTCGTCAACGCCGTAATTGGCAAGAACAGGGCCGAAGTCCGGGTCAACGAACAGGCCGGCCGCAAATGAGACGATCAGGTAGCCGTGGGCAACGCGGCCCTCAAAGAACGGGTTCTTCGCGGCCGCTTCTTCGTCGGTGTGGGCATAGAACGTGTCGCCGGTGAATTCAGCGAAATGCTGGATGTCCTCGAGTGTAACTTCGCGGGAGTCGGTGACTATGGTGTCGCCGATCTCGAGCTGCTCGAAGGTCTTGCGGAACGGATGCACGCCCGGATCGTTCTGGTCTGCACCACGTATCCAGCGGCTGCCGATGGCCGTGAGAGTTTGCGGCGAGCCCTGGATAGCTGTTCGCTGCATGTAATGCTTGACGCCTCGTACGCCACCCATTTCTTCGCCGCCTCCGGCACGTCCCGGCCCGCCGTGAACGAGATGGGGAAGTGGGGATCCGTGTCCCGTCGATTCCGCCGCGCAATGGCGATTAATCACGACCATACGGCCATGGTAGGCAGCCGTTCCCAGAACCAGTTCCCGCGCCACGTTGTTGTCATTCGTGACGATAGAACCGGCCAGGCTGCCTTCGCCCAGCCGGGACAGTTCGATCGCCTCGTCAAGATCGGCGTAGGGCAGCACGGTGCTGACGGGTCCGAAGGCCTCGACCGAGTGCACGGCATGTGACGTCAACGGCTTCTGGCAGTGCAGTAGGGTCGGCATGAAGAACGCACCCTTGCCGGCGTCCGCGTCGACAACTTCAAAGTCCTCGGTGCCGCCATAAACGATGTCGGCCTGGTGTGAGAGCTCCTCCACGCGGTCTCGCACCTCGTCGCGCTGGCCCTGGCTGGCCAGTGCACCCATATCGACATCCTTGCTCGCCGGGTTGCCGATACGTATATCGCCCAGCGATTTCGCGAGTGCTTCGACGACTTCGCCCGCGATATTCTCCGGCGCGATGATACGGCGGATCGCCGTGCATTTCTGCCCGGCTTTGGCGGTCATCTCGCGCGTGACTTCCTTGATGTAGAGGTCGAACTCCGGCGTGCCGGGCAGGGCATCGGGCCCGAGTATCGACGAATTAAGCGAATCGGTTTCCGCTGTAAAAGCGACTGACTCGCTGACTACACGCGGATGGGCCTGCAGGAATTCAGCCGTATTCTTCGAACCCGTGAAGGCGATCGTGTCCTGGCAGTTCAGGTGATCGAACAGGTCGCCTACGCCACCGCAGATCAGCTGCAGCGCACCCTCGGGCAAGATGCCGCACTTGTTGATTCGGCGAACCATGAGTTCAGTCAGGTAGGCCGTGCTGGAGGCCGGCTTGACGATTGTCGGTACGCCGGCGATCAACGCGGGCGCGAGTTTCTCCAGCATGCCCCAGCAAGGGAAGTTAAAGGCGTTGATATGAATAGCAGCGCCGAGTTTGGGCGTGTAGATGTGCTGCCCGAGAAAGGTACCGTTGCGCGACAGGTGCTCGGGCGGGCCGTCCAGGTAGACGTGATCATTGGGCATCTCACGCCGCCCCTTGCTCGAGAAGACAAACAGCGTCGAGATGCCGCCGTCGATGTCGACCCAGCTGTCGCTCTTCGTTGCCCCGGTCTCAGTCGAAAGACCGTATAACTCTTGTCTGTGTTCCATGAGGTACTGGGCNAGGGCNTTCAGCATCTCGCCACGCTCATGNAAGGTNAGCNTNCGCAGGTTCGCGCCGCCGACAGCACGCGCGTGGCGCAGGATGTCACCAAAATTGAGCCCGTCGCTGCTTATGTGGGCGACCAATTCTCCGTTGACGGCGCTGGTCAGGGCATTGCCATCCCCATCGCCATCAACCCACTGGTCGAGCACCAGGTTGCCAAGCTTNTTTGCCATACATTGCCCACGATAATTTGTAAAAAACCGTATCGAATTGTACGGTCAGGCCCACCGAAAGCAAGCTGGTCCAAAATGAGTATCCAGAGCGCGTGCAAAAAACTCGTTGACGAATTCCGTGCGCGGCCCACGCTGCGCGCGGGCTCGTTGATAACAACGGTGTTCGGCGATTCCATCGCGCCACGCGGTGGCACGGTGTGGCTGGGCAGCCTGATTAACACGATGGCGGACTTCGGAATCAGTGAACGCCTGGTGCGTACCTCGGTGTTCCGTCTCGCCAGGGATGGCTGGCTGCGTTCACAACAAATCGGTCGCCGGTCCTACTACAGTCTAACAGCAGATGGCCGCGAACAGTTCGAGCAGGCGACCAACAGGATCTATGGCCAGCCGGTCGACCACTGGGATGGCAAGTGGTGCCTGCTACTCCTGTCGGGGCTGGATACTCCGACCAAGGAAATCGTCCGCCAGGAATGTGGCTGGCTTGGGTTTGGTCCCTTGTCCGCCAACATTCTCGCGCACCCGTCTCCGGAAATTGCCGAACTCGACGTGACGACGCGGCGACTCGGTGTCGCTGACTCGCTGATTGTCATGCGCGGGCAGACTGTCCGTGGCGAAGCTGCAATGCGTGAACTGGCCCGGAACTGCTGGAATCTTGACGATATCGATGCACGGTATGCCGATTTCGTGCAGCGTTTTCGCCCCGTTTACAAGGCATTGTCGGGAAAACAGGCGATGACGGACAGGTCAGCATTCCTGATTCGAACACTGTTGATCCAGGAGTACCGCAAGGCGCTATTGCGTGATCCGTGGCTCCCGGCCAACCTGCTGCCGGCGGACTGGCACGGTGGTGCCGCTTACCAATTGTGTCGCAATCTGTACCAAGACGTCCACGCGCAGGCTGACGCACATCTCGATACGATGATGATGACGGCTGATGGGCCATTGCCGCCGCCGTCGCGTTCGTTCCTGCGGCGCTTCGGCGGCCTGAATCACACGGGAAAAGTCAGTCATGCGTGACCTGGAAACCGCGCGGCAATGTGCCGCCGCAATGCTGGATAAAGACAAAGCGTCGCAAGGCCTGGGAATCGAGGTTGAGATACCCGAGCCCGGGAAAGCAGTTGCGACCATGGCCGTTCGTGACGACATGGTGAACGGTTTCGACGTCATCCATGGCGGGCTGACGTTTACTCTGGCCGATACCGCGTTTGCTTGTGCGTGCAATGCCTACGACCAGCAGACGGTCGCGGCGTCGGCGCACATTGAGTTCCTGCGGCCAGGCATATTGGGGGATGATTTGACCGCCGTCGCATCAGAAGATTATCGAGGTCGTCGGCGTGGTTACTACACGATTGAGGTGCGCAACCAAAGGGACGAAATGATCGCCTTGTTCCGGGGGCGGTCAGCCAGTAGCGGGCATTCTGTAATTTCTCCTTGAATGCGATACGAAAACGGACGAAAATATCGAAAAGATGTGACGCTTCTATATAGCTCGCTCAGGAGTTCTCCCGATGTATACGCAAGGCCTTGATCAGGCAGGCAAACGCGATGCTGCCGCTCGTGGTGAAGAAACGGCGGCGCAGCTCGATGCATTCCAGGCTCGCATTGATGCCGAGGAAAAAATCGAGGCCAAGGACTGGATGCCCGAGGCATACCGCCGCACGTTGATCCGCCAGATCTCACAGCACGCGCATTCCGAGATCATCGGTATGCAACCGGAAGGCAACTGGCTGACACGTGCGCCATCCCTGAAACGCAAGGCGATCCTGTTGGCCAAGGTTCAGGACGAAGCCGGCCATGGCCTGTACCTCTACAGTGCGGCCGAGACGCTGGGTGTGTCGCGTGACCAGATGGTCGGCGACCTGCTCTCAGGTAAGGCGAAGTACTCGAGCATCTTCAACTATCCGACACTGAACTGGGCGGACATCGGAGCAATAGGCTGGCTCGTCGACGGTGCCGCGATCATGAACCAGATTCCGCTGTGTCGTTGTTCTTACGGGCCGTATTCACGCGCCATGGTTCGTGTCTGCAAGGAAGAGAGTTTTCACCAGAGGCAGGGCTACGAGCTTATGCTGACCCTGTGCCGCGGCACCGCTGAGCAAAAGGCCATGGCGCAGGACGCATTGAACCGGTTCTGGTGGCCGGCGCTGATGATGTTCGGGCCTAACGATGCGATCTCGGGTCATTCTGCGCAGTCCATGGCGTGGAAGATCAAGCGTTTCAGCAACGACGAACTCCGGCAGAAGTTCATCGACGTCACCGTGCCGCAGGCAGAATTCCTCGGGCTGACGGTTCCCGACGACAAGCTGAAGTTCAATGAGGAAACCGGCCACTATGAACACTCCGACATCGACTGGCAGGAGTTTTTCGATGTCATCGCGGGTAACGGCCCGTGCAACAAGCAACGACTCGCCAAGCGCTGCAAAGCGCAGGACGATGGCGCGTGGGTGCGGGAAGCCGCCCGCGCCTATGCAGACAAGAAGGCAGCCGCAGCAGCGGCCGCGTAGGAAACGAATCATGAGTAAACAAGAATGGCCTTTGTACGAAGTCTTCATCCGCAGTCGCGCCGGGCTGAGCCACCGGCATGCTGGGAGCGTGCACGCAGCGGATGATGAAATGGCGCTTAGCAATGCGCGCGATACCTACACACGACGCACTGAAGGTGTCAGCATCTGGGTCGTGCGCTCTGAGCAGATCGTTGCATCCGATCCGGCTGAGACCGCGGCATTCTTTGAGCCGGCTGAGGACAAGATCTATCGTCATCCGACGTTCTATGAGATTCCCGATGAGGTGGAAAACCTGTGAGCGCCAGGGAAATACCGGCGACGTACGCGACCCGGCTGGGCGATAACGCGCTCATTCTCGGGCAACGCATGATCGAACTCGTGGCCGCGAGCCCCGAGCTCGAAGAAGAACTGGCGAATGCCAACTTCTCGCTCGACTATCTGGGGCAGGCGCGGTTGTTCTATACCTACGCGGGTGAATGCGAAGGTGCCGGGCGCACGGAAGATGATTTCGCGTTTCAGCGACCCGAACAGGAATACCGCAACCTGTTGCTCGTAGAGCAGCCCAACGGCCATTTTGGTGATTCAACGGTACGCTCGGTGCTATTCGAGTCCTGGTACGTGTTGCTGCTCGATGCACTGACGCGCTGTGACGACGAGGGCATTGCTGCCATTGCCGCACGAGCCATCAAGGAAGTTCGCTACCACCTCAGACACAGCAGCCAGTGGCTGGTGCGGCTCGGCGACGGCACCGGGGAAAGTCACGCNCGTGCGCAGGCATCGCTCGACGACCTCTGGCG
>JGI24723J26617_10000832_pt1 | contig 28783 bp, 29 predicted proteins | sample Cruoilmetagenom6_FD_26617 | JGI IMG/M metagenome (IMG submission 26617)
CCTGAAGCGGGTGATGTACTAAATGTTGTCACATCAGAAGCCGAGGCTCGTGAAATTGCAGATTATCGCGCTCAGGTCAGCAAAGACAAAAAAGCTTCTGTTGGCGCAGGCACAACGCTTGACCAATTACTGGCAAAAGCCAAAGCGGATGAAACTGTTTCCGAATTGCCGATTTTGATCAAAGCAGATGTTCAGGGCTCTACCGAAGCTATCGTGCAGGCGATGGAAAAAGTTGGCAACGATGAGGTTCGCGTGCGTGTCTTGCATGCAGGCGTTGGTGCGATCACCGAATCCGATGTGACATTGGCCGAAGCCTCTGGCGCGCCCATCATTGGTTTTAACGTGCGGGCGAATGCACCGGCACGTAACAGCGCCAATCAAAAAGGCGTTGAAATTCGCTATTACTCGATCATCTATAATCTGATGGACGATATCAAAGCAGCAGCATCTGGTCTGTTGTCTGCAGAAATCAAAGAGACATTCATCGGATATGCGACGATCAAGGAAGTCTTCAAAATCACGGGTTCCGGCAGAATTGCCGGCTGTGAAGTCACCGAAGGCGTTGCCCGTCGTGAGGCAGGTGTACGCCTGTTGCGTGACAACGTTGTAATCCACGAAGGCAAGCTGAAAACTCTAAAACGCTTCAAAGATGAAGTAAAAGAGGTTCATGCAGGGCAAGAATGTGGTATGGCGTTTGAAAATTACGAAGACATCCGTGAAGGCGATGTAATTGAGATTTTCACAACGGAAGAGATTGAACGCAATCTGGACTAGGTAAGCATTACATTGGTTTTTAAAGGCACTGCAAATACACTGCGGTGCCTTTTTTATTATGCTTTCGAAATACCGCGCCAAGCCAAAATGTGCAGAATAATAAAAGCCGGTACAACAAATACCGGAAACATCACCATTGGAAAGGCTGTCATAAGGTGGGCTGAAACTTCGCCTTCGTAAACCTTCAAGTAACCAACCGCAGACAACAAACCTGTCACCACGGCAACGGCAAAATCAATTCCCCCCATATATATCACCCGTCGCGCAGATGTTTTCCACCCGGTTTTGCGTTGGCTGACTTTTACAGTTACAAACGCAGCATACGCGCCCGTGGCAACATCACCAAAACCTGCCAGCAAAGCAAAAACCATCGGAAGCTCGCCCAGCGCCCATAAAAATAGAAAGGTAAAGCCCATCACACGCCAGCTTTGTAACGATGTGGCCGTTGTAACATCTACCTGATCTGCCCAGCGTGCTACATTATCTGACGTGAAAAGTGCCAGTATAAATAGGATAGGCGGGATCATGAAGAAAATTGGCATTTTTGTTGGTAAAACACCAATCGGTGTATCAAAATAACCAGTAATAGAAAGGTATGCAACTATGGCGAACCATGCCAGCGTTATACCAATAAATGTTGGTGACCTAAATGGGCCCCTTACTGTTAGATTTGTGTTTGTCGTTTGACTAGTCATCGTGTTTCCTTTTGTGTATATACACGTTATAAGATTTGAATTTAGACTTTGCTTGCCAAAGAAATTAGATTGCTTGCTGTATTATCTCCTAAATATTCCAGAAAATTTGCCTGCTGTTCCTTCCAAAGAGGCAAAGCTTCGGCTTGAAGTTTTGAACCTGCGTCTGTCAACTGAAAGGCCCGCACCCGTTGATCTTTTGACTTGGCTGCTTCCAGCCAGTTTTTGCGACGCATTTGTTCAATATTTCGGGTCATTGTTGTGCGCTCAACGCCCAGTTTATCAGCCAAATCTAATGTCGACATGGTTTTATGGTGCCGTAATACAGTCAATGTCGAAAATTGTTGACTGGTCAGCCCTACGGGTCGCAATGCAATTTCCATCTGCCTTGCCATCGACCTTGCGATACGCTGGGCATTATATGTAAGACAGTTTTCTGGGTCATTAAAGTTCATATAAGTGTACATACACACAATATAACAACAGTCAATGAAATTATTGAAGTCATTGTATCGCAGTCGCGAACACCATATATTCAAACGAAAGAAAATGAGGTGAGCAATGTCTGAGACAGGCAAATTTCCCGGCTGGCACGGCACAACGATTATAGGCGTAAAAAAAGACGGCAAAGTTGTTATTGCCGGCGACGGGCAGGTCAGCATCGGTCAGACCGTTATCAAGGGCACCGCACGCAAAGTACGCCGCTTGTCCCCCGGCGGGCATGATGTCGTTTGCGGGTTTGCAGGCTCTACCGCAGATGCGTTTACTTTGCTGGAACGACTTGAAGCAAAATTGGAAGCAACACCCGGCCAACTGGCCAAAGCATCTGTAGAGCTGGCCAAGGACTGGCGCATGGACAAATATCTACGCAATCTGGAAGCCATGCTGATCGTCACTGACGGGGCGGACTTGTTTGTCATCACGGGTGCAGGTGATGTTCTGGAGCCCGAACATGATATTGCCGCCATCGGATCAGGCGGCAATTTTGCGCTAGCTGCTGCGCGCGCATTGATGGACGGCAAAGACGATGCTGAAATAATTGCCCGCAAAGCAATAGAGATTGCAGCGGAAATTTGTGTTTATACAAACGGCAACATGACTGTAGAAGTGATTAAAAAATGACTGACTTAACCCCCCGCGAAATCGTATCCGAACTTGATCGTTTCATTATCGGCCAAAGTGATGCAAAACGTGCTGTTGCCGTTGCTCTGCGTAATCGCTGGCGGCGCAAACAATTGGCAGATGATATCCGCGATGAAGTTTATCCGAAAAACATCCTGATGGTCGGCCCGACAGGGGTTGGCAAAACTGAAATTTCCCGCCGTTTGGCTAGGCTTGCAAAGGCCCCGTTTCTAAAAATCGAAGCGACAAAGTTTACCGAGGTCGGGTACGTTGGCCGCGATGTGGAACAGATTGTCCGTGATCTGGTTGATAGCGCCATCATCATGGTGCGCGAAGAGATGCGTGAAACCGTAAAAGCCAACGCACACAACAGCGCGGAAGAACGTGTTATCGATGCCCTTTGTGGTGCGGACGCACGCGAACAGACCCGTGAAATGTTCCGCAAAAAACTACGCGACGGGCTACTGGACGACAAGGAAATTGAAGTTGAAGTTGCGGACACATCAAACCCGATGCAAATGATGGATATCCCCGGTCAACCCGGTGCCGGTATGGGCATGATGAACATAGGAGATCTTTTCGGCAAAGCCATGGGTGGGCGCACCACAAAACGTAAAATGAAGGTTGCCGACAGTTATGAAGTTTTGATCAACGAAGAGGCCGACAAACTGGTTGATCAAGAGGCGGTCAATAATGAAGCGATTAAATCAGTCGAAGAAAACGGCATCGTTTTTCTGGATGAGATTGACAAGGTATGCGCGCGGTCTGACGCACGCGGCGCCGATGTATCGCGCGAAGGCGTGCAGCGTGATTTGCTGCCCTTGATCGAAGGCACCACCGTTTCCACCAAACACGGGCCGGTGAAAACCGACCACATTTTGTTCATCGCATCAGGCGCGTTTCACATCGCTAAGCCGTCTGATTTGCTGCCCGAACTTCAGGGCCGTTTACCGATCCGCGTTGAATTACGCGCCCTGACCGAAGAAGATTTCGTGCGCATCCTGACAGAAACCGACAATGCGCTAACCTTGCAATACACGGCCCTAATGCAAACCGAAGATGTCGATGTGACATTCACCAAAGACGGCATCGCCGCCATCGCCAAAATATCCGCGGACGTGAACCAAACCGTCGAAAACATCGGGGCGCGACGTCTATACACGATCATCGAGCGGGTGTTCGAAGAGCTTAGTTTCGCAGCTCCCGACAAACCGGGCGAGAAAGTTAAAATCAATAAGAAATACGTCGAAGATCATCTGGGCGAATTTGCCAATGCTTCGGATGTTAGCAGATACATGCTTTAATAAGACCTCAGGAAGCTCAAAAGTTTTACTTATAAATCAAGTAATTTCAATACGTTGAATGGGTGTCCTATCTGGGACATATCGGTTTTGCACGGGCTTTTTGGCATTTTCCACGTGACCTAAGACTTAAAATATAGTCTTGATCACACATGACCACATTAAACTTCATCCGCACCAATGCGCGCTGGCTTTTTGCCGGTGGGGCGATGATGTTTGCCACGTCTTTCGGGCAAACCTTTTTCATCTCGATCTTTGCGCGTCAGATCATGCAGACCTATTCACTATCCTACGGAGATTGGGGTTCGCTTTATGCACTTGGCACCACCGCATCCGGTTTAACGATGATTTGGGCGGGCGGGCTTGCCGACAGGTTTCGCGCCCGCGCGCTGATCACTGTGCTTCTAATCATCATGGCAGTGTTTTGTCTTGCGATGGCATTCAATTCTTCTGTTTGGCTATTGCCCGCCGTGATTTTTGGTCTGCGCCTAAGCGGACAAGGCATGTTAAATCATGTGGCAATGGTATCGATGGTGCGTTGGTACACGGCTGCACGCGGCAGGGCTGTAGCAATAGCGGGCCTTGGGTTTTCCATTGGTGAAGCCTTCATACCAATGACCGTCGTTACCCTTTTGGCATTCATTTCATGGCAGGCCATTTGGGTNGCAGCCGCTGCGTTATCCATTTTTTTCATGCTACTTTTACGCTTTCTTCTAGTCAAAGAGCGCACACCCCAATCCATTGCCGAAACGACACAGGCCGTCGGCATCGGTCAACAACACTGGACCCGCACCCAAGCGTTAAAGCACCCGCTATTTTGGTTATTGATCCCCGTNGTCACAACCCCGAGCATGTTCACCACCGCCGTGTTTTTCCAACAAGTTCACTTAGCCGAAGTCAAAGGTTGGCAGCATGTTCATCTTGTTGCCATGTTTCCCGCCTTTACTGTAATGGGCGTTATTGCCGGTTTAATTTTTGGTTGGGCCATCGACAAATGGGGCAGCATTCGCATTTTGCCGTTTATGCTAATCCCGCTTGCATTTGGCCTGCTTGTATTTTCAAATTTCACCAGCCTAAGTGCAGGATTAGTGGCACTATTGCTAATGGCCATTACGCAAGGTGGCGCAGGTACAGTTTCCGTAGCTTTCTGGTCAGAAGTTTACGGCACAAAGCATGTTGGGGCAATCAAGGCATTGGCAGTTGCTTTTATGGTATTCGGTTCTGCCATTGGCCCCCTGATGACTGGTCGTCTTATTGATCTTGGCTATAGCTTTCCCGCACAGATGCCCGGCTATGTAATCTATATCATTGCCGTATGTTGTTTAACTTATTTTGCCACTCACCGATTCCTGCGTAAATAGACATAAAAGGCACCTTCACCACCATGGCGCTGTTGCGCACTTATCACCTCTAGTACGATTGATGAAAGTGGGGGTTGGCGTAACCACATAGGAACATTTTGGCGTAGAACGCCGGAAATTCGGCGATTAAATTCATCGGTGCGCTGCTTCCCCTTACCCGTAATCACCAAAATCAGACGTTTGCCACGCTCATGCCCTTGCATTAATTTTGTGCGCAATAGCATTTTCGCCTGCTCTTGGGTCAGCCCATGTAAATCAACCCGCCCATCAATATCCAACTTGCCGCGCACAAGCCGTTGAAAATTCTTCTTGTCCATATTCGGCGTCACACCCTTTGGTGATACTGCGTCACTAGGGATAAATTGCGTGGATTTAGCTTTTTCACCAACACGAAATGCAGCAAGCTTAGGTTTTTGCGGCATAACGCCTGCCGATTTCAGCTTGGCTTTTGTAGATGGCTCAAATGCAAAGCTTTCACGCATCGGATCAATCCTTTCGGTGACTTGTCGCCAAAGCGCCTTTTCATCATCCGAAAGTTTTTTTGCCGCCATTAATCTATCCGCCCGTAGATACCAGCTCCCAGTTCGGATCATTGCTGTTAAACTTGCGCGCAAACGACCAAGTGTCGGTTTGGCGTTTGATTACATCGCGCCCACCTTCAACAATCTCGCCTTTGGCGTCTTCAACATAACTGACAACTTCACCTACAAATCGCATGGTGATCTCACCCTCTTTGTTGCGGGCATTATACTTGGCGCCGGTAATTTTCATTTCGCGCACACCGACAAACGTTGCATTTACAGTCAGATCGGCCTCTTGCCGCTCCGCAATTACAGCAGCAAAGCTGTCATAAACATCTGTCGCAAGAAATTGTTTTAACGTTTCCAGATCATCGCCCTCAAATGCCATGAGAATCATTTCATAGGCTTGGCGTGCGCCGCCTAAAAATTCATTAACGGAAAAATCCGACTCGGCTTTTTTCATTTTTGCAAAAGCCTGTCCAGCCGGGCTATCCATTTCAACATGATCTGTAATATCACGATCTAGCCCGCCTTCTATCACTTCAAGTTCAGGGCCCTTTGCGATGTTTGGTTTTGATGGTTCGATTGTAGGCTCAAACCCGTCTCGCGTTCCTAAAACACCTTTAAGGCGTAAAAACAAAAAGACCGCGATAGCCGCAAGAACAAGAAGTTGTATTACTGCAGGACTCATGTGAGTACCCTTTCAAAATTTCATGTAGACCAATAGAGATCTTTTATCATAGACATATTTATGGCCTTGGTGCCGTCAAGTCCACTAACTATATGTGAGATGTAAGAAAGGAAAGCTATGCCGCTACTTATCCTGTTTATATTGATCCCGATCATCGAAATTGGCCTATTTATACAGGTTGGTGGGGTAATTGGCCTATGGCCCACCCTGGCAATCGTTATTCTTACCGCAATTATCGGTACAACCATGTTGCGCAATCAGGGTCTTTCGACCATGGCACGCCTGCAATCCAGCCTGCAAACAGGCGAAAGCCCTGTTGACCCAATGGTTCACGGCGCTTTGATTCTTGTTTCAGGGGTATTGTTACTTACGCCCGGGTTTTTCACAGACGGCGTCGGGTTTCTTTTACTTTTCCCGCCCATACGTGCAGCCTTAATCAAATGGGGCGCGGCCAAAGCATTTGGTAGCGGTTTTATCGTTACGAGCCAAACAAACCAAAACCAACAACCGAGCAATAACACGGTTTTAGATGGCGAATTTTCCGTTGTCGACGATGATCCGGAAAACCCAGGCGATTCTGATAGAACGAAACACTAGATATATTCAAAACGCGTTGTGGGGTCTCTTTATTCCTGCTAGGTAGTGCAAAATTCTTTACGGAGACTAAAATGGCTGAAAAACAAGAAGACGCAGCGGAAGAGCAAGCAACGCCCGCCGCACCACGTATGCAAATACTCAATCAATATATTCGGGATCTGTCGTTTGAAAATGTCGCCGCACAAAAAAACAGCGGAAAACAGGTTCAGCCAGACATTAGCGTTCAAGTAAACCTGGATGCCCGCAAGGGCCAAGAAGGCCAGTATGAGGTTATCCAAAAGCTAACAATTTCTGCAACTGCAGAAGAAGAGACCATTTTCCTGATGGAAATTGACTACGCTGGTCTCTTTCACATTGAAAATGTACCCGAAGATCAGTTGCACCCGTTTTTGATGATCGAATGCCCTCGTATGCTGTTCCCGTTCGTGCGCCGCATCGTGCGTGATGTTACCGCAGATGGCGGGTTTCCACCATTAAACGTAGACAATATAGATTTCGTTCAGCTTTATCGCCAAGAGCTTACCAGATTGGCAGCTGAAAAACAAAAGGCAAACTGATTTAGTTTTTCCAAAGCGCATCGGGCCCAAGTTGTTCTATAAACATCTGATGTGCTTTGGATTCTTCTGCCGTTAGCTTTGTTTTCAATGGCACTGCCCGCGATGCAGGTTTAGATTGGATTGCAGATTGCCCACGCAATGAGGTCTCTTTACTTGCCACAACGCTTAAAGTGAAATCAGGCTGGCGACCACCAATAAGCTCCAGATAAACTTCTGCAAGAATTTCACTGTCCAGCAACGCACCGTGCTTTTCACGGGCAGTGTTATCAACACCAAAACGGCGGCACAATGCATCCAAAGAGTTTTGAGCACCCGGAAATTTCTTTCGCGCAATTTCCAACGTATCGACAGACTGCGCCATAGGAATTGGGTTTTTTCCAACCCATTTCAGTTCAGCATTGATAAACCGCATATCGAACTTGGCGTTATGGGCAACGATTTTTGCGTCACCGATAAAATCCAAAAAATCCTGTGCAATCATTTTGAAAACCGGCTTGTCCGCCAAAAACTCATCACCCAACCCGTGCACTGCAAATGCCTCTTGCGGCATGGACCGTTCGGGATTGATATATTGGTGATATACGCTTCCTGTCGGCATGTGGTTGAATAGTTCAACTGCGCCGATTTCAACCAACCGGTCACCGCTTTCAGGATCAAACCCTGTTGTTTCAGTATCCCAGACTATTTCACGCATTTGGGTTTTTATCCGTTAATTTTTCAATTAAATTATGCACCTCTGTGCGCACATGATCCAGCGATTTTGTTTCTATAATAAAATCTGCACGCTTGCGCTTTTCAGCATCAGGCAACTGTTTTCCCAAAATCATATTAAAAGCTTCCTCGGTCATTCCCTTACGCCCCATTACACGGGCGCGTTGTGTTTCAGCGTTTATTGAAACCACCAAAACACCATCCAACCAATCCTCTGCGCCTGTCTCATACAATAGCGGAATATCAACAACCGCCAGTTTCAAATCCATTTCCCGACATCGCTCCAAAAACGCATCACGGTGCATTCGAATAGCGGGGTGGACTATTTTTTCCAACTTTGGAAACAGGTTTTTATCAGCCTGCAACAAATCGCGCAATATATCGCGGCTTACGCCATCCGGTCCCACTGCAATCGGGGCAATTTCTGCAATTTGTTCAATTGTTTCAATATGACTTGTGTATAATTCATGCACTGCGGCATCCGCATCCCAAACCGCTATATTCGCATCACGAAACATGCCCGCAGTAGTGGACTTCCCCATCCCGATTGACCCCGTCAGGCCAAGAACATAAAGCCCGCCCATCACCCGGCCAACACAATCTGGCGCAATGTTGTATCCACTTTCGGGCACACACCGAACCACGCTTCAAAGCCAGGAACCGCTTGATGCAACAGCATGCCCAACCCGTCAACAGTTTTTAACCCAAGGCCCTGCGCCTGTTTTAACAATGGTGTGGTCAATGGATTATATACGATATCCGTTACCAGCGCCGTNTTTGGAAGAGGTAGAATATCAACTTCTAATGCCGGTTGCCCGATCATCCCAAGCGANGTTGTATTTACCAATGTTTGCGTGCNGACAAGATTCTCCGGAACTTTATCCATAGAGATGGCGGTTACTTTTNCCCCAAAAAATTTCGCCAACTGTATGGCCTTTTCAACTGTCCGATTGGCAACAATAACTTTTGGCGCGCCTTCCTGTAAAAGCGCATAAATTATCGCGCGCGCTGCACCACCTGCACCCAAAACAACAGCGGCTCCGGATTCTGCATTCCAGCTTGGTGCACCTTGTTTAAGATTGTTAATAAATCCAATACCGTCCGTATTATCCGCAATAATTTGCCCATCCTTAAACACCAGCGTATTAGCAGCCCCAATCGCCCTTGTTCGATCTGAAATACTATCGGCCAAACGCAGTGCTGCTTCTTTATGCGGGATAGTTACGTTACAGCCTCGGTATCCCTGTGCTACCAGCTCGCGAATGCCCGATACAAAATTATCCGGACTAAGTGCAATGGCTTCATAGCTACCATTAATTTTATGTTGGGATATCCAGTACCCATGTATCAGCGGAGATTTACTATGTTTGATCGGCCAGCCAATAACGGCTGCCTTTTTAATTGTATCTTGCATCAATCTACTAATACCCCGCGCGTACGTAAAAACCCCAACACTTCCAGTAAAGGTATTCCAAGAATTGTAAAATAGTCCCCTTGAATATGGCTAAATAATTGTGCGCCGGCTTCTTCAAGTTTATAGCAACCTACAGAGCTTAAGATACTGTCGCCATGTTGCTTAATATAGTCATCTAAAAAAGTATCCGAGAAATTGCGCATAATCAATTGCGCCCGCCCAATGTGGCGCCAGACAGGTCTACCGTTTTCAAAAATTACCACTGAAGACATCAGCTGATGTGGTTTGCCGCGCAATGTCTTCAGTATTTTACGGGCCTCTTTAACAGACGCGGATTTTTCATAAATTTGTTTGTCACAAACTAAAATCTGATCACATCCGATCACTAGTTTTTCGTTATACCTTGCCGCAATCCGTTGTGCCTTATATTCGGCTAGCGTATCGACTATTTCATGCGGCCTTGCTTTTTCAGCCTTTAAAGAAGCAATAATTGCGGCCTCATCAATCTTGGCAACCTCAACATCAAACACCACACCTGTGTCGCGCAAAAGCTTTGCGCGAATTTCAGATCCTGATGCTAGAATTACAGAAGTCACAAAATATCCTTTAATTTTGCTGTGTGGAAATATCCTTAAAGGCTGTTAGTAACTTGTACATAAATATAAGTGAAAAATTAACAAAATTCAGTATTTTCCAAGATTAGCAACAGCTTTCAATATCTACCCCCGTTTAATGAAATTTTATACACAACGTATAAATATAAAAGTATAATATGGATATTGTGTATAGAATTATTACTAACAATTTTATACACATGTATTTTATTATAAATATTTGATTTTAAACAATTAAATAATATTATACTCAACTGTTAGTTTCTTTTTCACATTAATATAATTCTGTTTATTTTGTGCATTAATATATAATCCTTATAATTCACTGTACCTAATACATACAACATACTTTCTACTTTATATATTTATTATATAGTTCCTTAAAACGGATCAAAATCATGACAGACCTTTTAAGTACAATTTATCCATGGATTAAATCACTTCATGTGATCGCAGTAATTTCATGGATGGCAGGAATGCTCTATCTACCTCGTTTGTTTGTTTATCATGTTGAAACAGACCCGAATGCTTTTGATCCTAAGGTTACATTGGAACGGTGGGAATTTTTGCTGATCAAACGTATTATTAACCCTGCAATGATTGTAACTTGGATTTGTGGTCTTTTAATGGTTTTTACCCCAGGGATTATAGATTGGGCAGAGGGTTGGCCGTGGGTGAAAGCGATAATGGTTATTTTAATGTCTGCCTTTCATGGATGGCTTTCCAAAGAACGAAAGCTTCTAGCTTTAGGTAAACCGCGGCTTTCCGGCAAAGGTTACAGACTTGCGAATGAAATCCCGACTGTGCTGATGATTGTGATTGTCGTAATGGTTATAGCGCGGCCTTTCTAACGGTTTGACTCGGTCGCGTATTTTAGTTTACAACCCGCAAAAGCTTGGTGTCCCCCACCGTTGAAAAGCTATTCCCAGATTTAAACAAACATAAACCACACAAGAAGTCCGTCATGTCACAAGAAACGATCAGTCTTTCTGAGCTTAAAGCAAAAGCCCCTGCCGATTTGTTAAAAGTTGCAGAAGAGTTGGAAATTGAAAACGCATCTTCAATGCGTAAAGGCGAAATGATGTTCGCCATTCTAAATGTAATGGCTGAAGACGGCGCCCAGATTGTTGGTGATGGTGTTTTAGAAGTCCTTCAGGATGGTTTCGGGTTTTTACGTTCCCCCGAATCAAATTATTTACCGGGCCCCGAAGATATTTATGTTAGCCCATCACAGATGCGAAAATACTCACTTCGAACCGGTGATACGGTAGAGGGTGTGATTAAAGCACCAAATGAAGGCGAGCGTTATTTTGGGTTAACGAAACCGATTTCAATCAATTTCAGTGATCCTGAAAATGCGAAGCACAAAGTTCATTTTGATGACTTGACACCGCTTTACCCTGATGAGCGTATGACGATGGAAATCGAAGATCCGACAATAAAAGACAAATCATCCCGTGTGATTGATTTGGTTGCCCCAATTGGTAAAGGACAACGTTCTTTGATCGTTGCACCGCCCAGAACCGGTAAAACGGTTATCTTGCAAAATATTGCGCATTCCATCGAAAAAAATCATCCGGAATGTTATTTGATTGTCCTTCTGATTGATGAACGTCCGGAAGAGGTTACCGATATGAAGCGTTCAGTTAAAGGCGAAGTTGTGTCTTCTACCTTTGACGAGCCTGCATCACGTCACGTAGCAGTATCTGAAATGGTGATCGAAAAAGCTAAACGCTTGGTTGAACATAAACGCGATGTTGTGATTCTTTTAGATAGTATCACACGTCTTGGTCGAGCTTTTAATACGGTGGTACCGTCTTCTGGTAAAGTTTTGACAGGTGGTGTTGATGCTAATGCTTTGCAACGCCCGAAGCGTTTTTTCGGTGCTGCACGTAATATCGAAGAAGGTGGTTCATTGACGATTATTGCGACAGCGTTGATCGATACCGGTTCGCGGATGGATGAGGTGATCTTTGAGGAATTCAAAGGCACGGGTAACTCTGAAATTGTTCTGGATCGTAAAATTGCCGATAAACGCGTATTCCCGGCTATTGATATTATGAAATCCGGAACCCGTAAAGAAGAGCTATTGGTTGATCCTAATGATCTGGCAAAAACGTTTATTCTGCGCCGTATTCTTAATCCGATGGGTACGATTGATGCGGTTGAATTCTTGCTTGGCAAGTTGAAACAAACCAAATCAAATTCAGAATTCTTCGATTCTATGAATACTTAAATCCTTTATAAATAAAGGGTTATGATATGTCTGATACTATATTTGCACTAGCTTCTGCCAAAGGTCGTGCGGGTGTTTCCGTAATCCGGATATCTGGCCCGGCAGCTTTTGTTGCGGGCCATCGCATTTCCGGCTCTGAAATTCCTGTACGCAGTCCAGTATTGCGCAAGCTAAAAAACGCAAAAGGTGGAATAATTGATGAAGCTTTAGTTTTAGGGTTTCAGGGTCCGGCAAGCTTCACGGGGGAAGATATTATAGAGCTGCAATGCCACGGCAGCATTGCGGTTATTACGTCAATATTGGCGACCCTGTCTGGTATCAAAGATTGTCGCCTTGCTGAACCGGGCGAATTTACCCGAAGGGCTTTGATGAATGGCCGCCTTGATTTGGCGCAAGTTGAAGGCCTGGGCGATTTGATCGAGGCCGAAACTGAGGCGCAACAAAAGCAGGCCCTTTTGGTAATGCAGGGTGCATTATCTAAAAAAGTTGAAGATTGGCGTCGGGATCTGATACGCGCTGTAGCCCTTATAGAGGCAACCATAGACTTTGCGGATGAAGATATACCCCAAGACGTAACACCCGAGGTCACAGAGCTTTTAAATGGTGTTCTGGGCGATCTTCAGCAACAGGTTGACGGTAGTTTTGCAGCTGAACGTATTCGCGAAGGTTTTGAGGTTGCAATCGTTGGCCCGCCCAATGCGGGAAAGTCAACATTGCTGAACACGCTTGCGGGGCGTGATGCTGCAATCACGTCTGAAATCGCAGGCACAACCCGAGATGTAATAGAGGTGCGCATGGATATCGCCGGCCTACCCGTTACGTTGTTGGATACGGCCGGTTTGCGGGCAACCGAAGATGTGATCGAAGGTATCGGCGTAAGCCGTGCGATTGAACGAGCCAAGCGCGCAGATGTTCGCGTGTTTTTAAATGAAACCAAAAGCCCTTCGATATTTGGCTTAAGCCCAAAAGACGATGATATTCAGGTGTGGTCGAAATCTGACATGCACGGATTACGGGAAGGGTTGAATATTTCGTCCCTGTCCGGGGTCGGGATTGATGATTTGGTTTCTGCAATTTCTACGGTTCTGGAGCGAAAATCATCATCGGCAATGGTTGCATCACGCGAGCGACACCGTATTGCACTGAATAATGCAATTCAACATATTACGGAAGGAAAGTTAATAATATCAAGTAGTTACGAGACTTCAGAACTAGCTGCAGAAGAGTTACACTATGGTATTAATGCTTTGAATTCCCTTATTGGCCGTGTTGATATAGAACATATTCTTGATGAGATTTTTTCCAGCTTTTGTTTGGGAAAGTAGGCGACTTAAAATAGGATTGTTTCACGTGAAACATTTTGATGTCATTGTTATTGGGGGCGGCCATGCGGGCGCCGAAGCTGCACAGGCCGCTTGGCGTGCAGGTGCGTCTACAGCTTTGATCACCCATAAGTTTTCCAAAATCGGTGAAATGTCATGCAACCCTGCCATCGGTGGTTTGGGTAAAGGGCATTTGGTGCGTGAAATAGATGCGCTTGATGGTGTTATGGGGCGTGTAGCAGATAAAGCGGGTATCCAGTTTCGCTTGCTTAACAGGCGTAAGGGGCCGGCGGTTCAAGGCCCTAGAACGCAAGCCGATCGTGCATTGTACCGCACAGCGATGCAGAAAGAATTTGCGGGCAAAGATAATCTTGATGTGATCGAAGCAGAGGTTGCGGATCTTATGCAGGATGGTGATAGAGTTACGGGCGTAATGCTTGCTGATGGATCTAGTGTGGCTGCCACTTCCGTTATTCTGACAACAGGAACATTCTTGCGCGGTGTTATCCATATTGGCAACGAACAGCGCCCCGGTGGTCGTATGGGTGACGGTGCAACTATTCCCCTGGCAGAGCGTTTGGATGATTTTGATTTACCCATGGGGCGCCTTAAGACAGGAACGCCGCCGCGCCTAGATGGCAGGACGATTAATTGGGAAATGCTTGATAGTCAGCCAGCCGATGACACCCCTGCACTATTTTCATTTCTACACAAAACCGCCTTTGCGCGTCAGGTTTCTTGTGGGATAACCCACACAAACGAAAAAACCCATGAAATTATACATGAAAATCTATCACGCTCAGCGATGTATGGGGGGCAAATTGATGGTGTTGGGCCACGTTATTGCCCCTCTATTGAAGATAAAGTAGTACGTTTTGCGGATAAATCTTCGCACCAGATATTTCTAGAACCAGAAGGCTTAAGTGATCACACGATTTATCCAAACGGTATTTCGACATCTCTGCCCATTGATGTGCAAGAGGCTTATGTTTCTTCAATTGTTGGTCTTGAAAGTGTTAAAATTATACAACCCGGCTATGCAATCGAATACGACTATATTGATCCAAGAGCGCTAAAGCCTACGTTAGAACTGAAGAATATCAATGGCTTATATCTAGCCGGGCAAATCAACGGCACCACAGGATATGAAGAGGCAGCAGCGCAAGGTTTGGTAGCCGGCATAAATGCGGCATGTCGTGCGCTTAGCCGCGATCCTGTTTATTTTGATCGGGCAGAAGCCTATATAGGTGTTATGATAGATGACCTAACAACACGGGGTGTATCCGAACCGTATCGTATGTTTACATCGCGCGCTGAATATCGCCTTTCTTTGCGGGCAGATAATGCCGACCAAAGATTAACGCCCAAGGGCGTTAATGCCGGTTTGGTTAAGGATGTACGAAGGGAAGTATTTTTAAACAAAATGGATCGTCTAGATAAGGCTAATACAATGCTATCCGGTAAATCCCTGACGCCAAGCGAGGCCGGTAGGCATGGTATAAAGATCAATCAGGATGGCGTACGTAGAAGTGCGATCGACCTATTGGCCTTTAGGGATATAGATTTAGCAAAGCTTTCAGATGTTTGGTCCGAAATCAAAGAGCTAGAAAATGAAATTTCAGAACAGGTAGAGCGGGATGCGCTTTATGCCAAGTTTATAGATCGCCAAAAATCAGATATAGAAGCAATGCGGCGGGATGAGAATCTACGTATTCCGGATGGTTTTTCTTATGTGGGTATTCCCGGCCTTTCAAATGAATTACAGCAAAAGCTAACTAAGGCTAAACCAACAAGTCTTGCGCAAGCTGGGCGTATTGATGGCATGACCCCGTCTGCGCTGACCCTTTTACTTGGAAAAATCCGTGTATATCAGATGGCAAAGCGCGCTTAATGTCTGAACCTCATGTAAAAACCATACTTTTAGAACAATTGAATGTTTCACGTGAAACAATCGATGACTTGGAAGTTTTGGTGCATCTCTTGAAAAAATGGAATAGAACAATAAATTTAGTGGGGAAAGCCACGATTGATGATGTCTGGCTTCGCCACATCCTAGATTCAGCCCAGGTTTGGCAATTTAAACCCAAAGCCTTAAAGACGTGGGTGGATTTGGGGTCTGGTGGCGGCTTTCCTGGTCTTGTGTTGGCAATTCTTGCCAAATCAGACGCGCCGGACGTAGTTTTTCATTTGATAGAAAGCGATGCACGCAAGTGCGCATTTCTTAGAAATGTTTCACGTGAAACATCATTGAATACGGTTATACATACAGCACGGATCGAAGATGTAGATAAAATTGCCGCAGACGTTGTTTCAGCCAGAGCCTTGGCCTCAGTTGATGCGCTTTTGGGGCTTTCGTTAAGTTTTTTATCGAAAAATGCTTATTGTCTGTTTTTGAAGGGTCAGGGGTGTGCTACTGAAGTGGGAAAAGCCCATGAATCATGGTATTTTCAGTCTGAGATGATTGAAAGCCTATCTGATCGTTCGGGAACAATACTTAAGCTTTGGAATATACAGCGTGCCTGACATTGAAAATCACCCAAAAATTATTTCTGTTGCAAATCAAAAGGGTGGCGTAGGAAAAACGACAACGGCAATCAATCTGGGCGCAGCTTTAGCTCTGACGGGTAAAAAAACACTTATCATTGATTTTGACCCACAAGGGAATGCGTCAACAGGCTTAGGCGTAGATCCGCGTGATCGCAAAATTACGATGTATGATGTGCTTGTCGACGGAGTTGGGATTAACAGCTGTATTGTGGAGGTTGGCGTTGAAAACCTTTATCTTGCGCCATCTACAACGGACCTAAGCTCTGCCGATGTAGAGCTGGTCGCTGATCGCGGCAGAATACTGCGTTTAAAGAATTCGATCAAAGAAGCCAAACTTAATGAGATGGGAATTGAATATNTTATAATCGATTGCCCGCCTTCCCTTAACCTACTGACATTAAACGCTTTAGCCGCCAGTAATTCTGTTTTAGTGCCACTTCAGTGTGAATTTTTTGCATTGGAGGGGTTGTCACAATTGATGTTGACGGTTCGGCAGGTGCGCGACGGGATAAATAAATCTCTTGTTTTTGAAGGTATTGTTCTGACGATGTATGATAAGCGGAATAACTTGTCAGGCCAAGTTGAAAAGGATGTTCGCGAAAATCTGGGTGCGTTGGTTTATGAAACTGTTGTGCCAAGAAATGTTAGACTAAGTGAAGCCCCCTCTTTCGGTTTGCCGGGGGTATTGTATGATAAGGCTAGTCGGGGCAGTGTTGCATATCGCCGGTTAGCGGCAGAATTTATACGCCGTGGACAAAGTAAAAAACCATCTAAGCCATTGGAACTAAAAGATAATGAGTAGAAAATCAGAAAAAAGAGGCCTTGGTCGCGGTTTGTCGGCGCTAATGGCCGATATGGATGCGGAGCCAGTAGCGCCACGCGCGAGCGAATCAAGCTCAGCCTTATCGGGGGGCGGTATAAGCTTACCAATTGAGAAAATATCTGCAAACCCAGACCAACCCCGGCAGGATTTTCATCAGGATGATCTGAATGATCTTGCTGCATCAATAGCTGAAAAAGGCATTATTCAACCTATAATTGTACGCTCTGACCCAAAACACGCTAATATGTACCAAATTATTGCCGGCGAGCGTCGCTGGCGTGCCGCTCAGATCGCGCAACTGCACGATATTCCTGTAATTGTTCGCGAGATGGACGACACAGAGATGCTTGAGGTCGCAATTATTGAAAATGTGCAGCGCGCTGACCTTAACCCCGTCGAAGAAGCCCTTGGTTTTAAGCAATTAATGGATAGTTTTGGCCATACACAAGAAAAGCTGGCAAAAACTTTGGGTAAAAGCAGAAGCCACATCGCAAATACCTTGCGCCTTTTACACCTTCCGGAAGATGTTTTGGGCTTGTTGCGCAGGGGTGACTTGTCTTCTGGCCATGCGCGAGCGCTTGTTACGGCGGGTAACCCGTCAAAACTTGCCGCGATTATTGTGTCGAAAGGATTGTCGGTTCGTCAAACAGAGCGGCTGGCTAAACAGAGCGATACGGATCAAGCGCGTGCAAAGGCTAAACGCTCGGCTTCTAGCAGCTCAAAGGATGCGGATACGGTTGTTTTAGAAGATGATTTGGCCGCAAATCTGAATATGAAAGTATCGATTGATCACAAAGATGGTAGCAGTGCCGGAGCAATAACCATTTCATATAAAACGTTGGAGCAGTTGGATGCTTTATGCCAGTTATTGTCTGCTAGGTCTCTGGGCGGCTCCAAATAAAAATAGAAACACAAATCAATACGAGCGCCTGTAAACTAAGCACCCAACAGTTGATGCCTAAAGCAAATGAAACGCAAAAAGCGGCAATAATACAACCTGTTGCTAGTATTTTTGCAGGCCTACGGATGGAGCCGCTTTGATGCCAATCCTGAATTGGAGGCCCAAATGTCTTATGGGTTATCAACCAATTATGTGCAGCATCGGAAGATTTGGCAAAACATAGTGCTGCCAATAACAAAAATGGAACAGTAGGCAGCAACGGAAGTATAATTCCCACAGCCCCGGTGGCGACACAAACCCAACCGGATATAAACCAAAGACCCCGCATTTATCTGTCCTTCTAAGCTAGCAGTTCTTTTAGAACCGCATTTAAAACCATACGCCCTGATGGGGTCGCGATTAGCCTATTGTTCTTATGTACTAACAAGCCGGCTTCTGTAAGGGTTTTGGTTTTTTCCGAGCCGAGCGTATTGCCTGATAGGGATTCGTATCGCTTAAGGTCTGTTCCCTCTGCAAGGCGTAGCGACATCATCAGATATTCTTCAGCTTGAGCTGATTTTGAAATGGTTCCAGCACATTTAAAGGCAAATCCATTTGCCTGAACGGTTTGCAGCCAATCCTCTGGCAGCATAGGGGTTTCTGTTGCTTGTTTTGAACCATTAACGGTTATACGACCGTGGGCACCCGGGCCAATACCAATATAGTCACCATACCGCCAATATATCATGTTGTGACGGGATTCGGCATCTGGTTTGGCATAATTGGAAACTTCATAATTGTTCAATCCGGCATTTGAACAAATATTGTTGGTTGTTTGATACATGTCTGCAGCTAAATCATCATCGGGCAGCCCTTTCAGCTTTCCAATATCGTAAAGCTGGCCAAACCGCGTATCGTTTTCAATCGTCAATTGATATAAGGACAGGTGATCAACTGTAAGATCAAGCGCCCGCGTTAATTCGGCTTGCCAATCGGCAAGTGACTGATCTTGCCGGGCATAAATTAAATCAAAGCTAACCCTGTTGAAATATTCTTTAGCAATATCAAAGGCCTGCAGCGCTTCATGAGCAGAATGAAGGCGTCCTAGGCGCCTTAGATCATTGTCGTTAAGGGCCTGAATACCCATAGAGACACGGTTCACGCCTGCCGTATTAAAATCTACAAATTTACCGGATTCTACGGATGTTGGATTGGCCTCTAACGTGATCTCTATATTGTTTCCGATGTGCCAAAGTTTAGCTATCTCATCAATAATGGCGCCGACAGTGTCCGGGGCCATTAGGCTGGGGGTGCCACCGCCGAAAAATACAGATTGGACAGAACGGCCGGAGGTTAATTTTGCCGCATGGCGTAATTCAGATAAAAGCGCAGCTTTCCAATCCGCGTGATCTATATTTTCGCGCACATGGGAATTGAAATCGCAGTAGGGGCATTTTGAGAGGCAAAATGGCCAATGAATATAGATACCAAAGCCGCCATTTTGCCAATCTTCAGGCACGTAAACACCCGAAGGTAAGTTTTTCAAAAGCGTCGGAACGGTGGCTTATTGCATGTTTCTGGGCTGGATCAATCTCACCAAAAGTTTGGCTAAGCCCATTGGGTTGGAATATTGGGTCATAGCCAAACCCTTCTTTTCCGCGCATTGGCCAAACAATATTTCCGGCGACAGTGCCGCGAAATACTTCATCGTGGCCATCAGGCCATGCAATACACAAAACACAAATAAAGCGGGCCTTGTAGGGCGTGGGCACATGACTGCTTTTCAATGCCTTCCAAACTTTGGTCATGGCCATTTCAAAATCACGTCCGCTTGGCGTTTCCGCCCAATCGGCAGAATAAACGCCGGGCGCATTATCTAGCGCCTGAACTTGAAGGCCGCTATCGTCAGACAATGCAGGCAGGCCAGATGATTTTGCTGCAAAATGCGCCTTGATGCGCGCGTTGCCCTCAAACGTATCTTCAGTTTCTGCCGGTTCTGAAAAACCTAATTCACTTGCTGAAACAACTGATTTGCCAAACGGTTTTAAAAGCTCGGCAATCTCAATCAGCTTACCCTTATTATGGGATGCCAGAACCAGTTTATTTTCGATAAGCTTGCGCATATTAGCTTGTTGCTGCTTTTTGCGCCGTAATAAGTTCTGCTGCGCCTTTTTCAGCTAAATCCATCAATGTGTTAAACTCATTGCGTGAAAATGTAGCGCCTTCAGCAGAACCCTGAATTTCAATAATACCGCCTGTACCCGTCATAACGAAATTTGCATCGGTTCCTGCTTCACTATCTTCTGCATAATCCAAGTCCAGAACAGGCTGCCCGCCGTAAATGCCACAACTTATTGCAGCTACATGGCCGATAATCGGGTCACTTTTAAGTAGCCCAGATGTTAGAAGGCCATTCACGGCCAGACGCAATGCGATCCAGCCACCAGTAATAGAGGCGCAACGTGTTCCACCATCCGCTTGTATAACATCACAATCAACAGTAATTTGACGTTCGCCCAGAGCAACGCGGTCAATACCGGCACGCAGTGAACGGCCGATAAGGCGTTGAATTTCTTGGGTGCGTCCAGATTGTTTACCTGCGGCTGCTTCCCGGCGATTGCGGGTATTTGTTGCGCGTGGTAACATTCCGTATTCGGCGGTGACCCATCCTAATCCGGTGTTGCGCATGAAAGGTGGAACACGCTCTTCAACGGAAGCTGTGCATAAAACCTGGGTTTCCCCGCATTTGATCAGGCACGACCCTTCTGCGTGTTTGGTGAAATTGGTTTCAACAACGATGTTTCGCATTTCGTCAGTTGCTCGGCTTGATGGGCGCATTGGATTGTTCCTTTGTTTTTACGCGTGATACCTGTTTGATGCGAAAGGTGCAAAGGTCGATTGACCGCAAGGCAAACAATCCCTAGAAATAACAAGCTTTAGAATTTGGATGAACCCTTGGTCGACCTGCCTGCAAGCCCGTTAAATGACCTGAACAGCCGTAGCCGAGAGGTTTTTCGGCTTTTGGTAGAATCGTATCTGGAAACCGGCGAACCCATGGGGTCGCGCACGCTGACAAGGTCACTAAGCGAACAGGTGTCTGCAGCAACTATTCGCAATGTAATGCAAGATCTGGAACACCTTGGTTTATTGGATAGTCCGCATGTTTCCGCAGGACGTATTCCCACACAACAAGGGTTACGCTTATTTGTTGATGGGCTTCTTGAGGTAGGAGACGTACCAAACAACGAACGCAAGCAGATTGAAAAATCTATTTCACAAGAAGAAAGCGAAGTTGGGGCTGTGTTGGATAGGGCGGGCGCGCTGCTGTCCGGCCTGACCCATAGTGCAAGTGTTGTTTTGGCGCCAAAATCGGAAACTCCGATTAAACATATTGAATTTGTATCGTTAACGCCTGAGCGGGCTTTGGTTATTTTGGTGATGAATGATGGACAGGTTGAAAACCGTGTGTTCACCCCGTCCCCAGGGCAAACACCATCATCCATGCGTGAAGCGGCNAATTTTGTGAATTCTGTTGTTGCAGGTCATACACTAAGTGATTTACGTGATGTGCTGTTNCGTGAAATAGAAAAACACAGGCTGGAGCTGGATAAGCTTGCACAAAACCTGATTGAAGATGGTGTGGCCAGCTGGGCATTAGATACCGGAACGGATGCGCGTTTAATTGTACGGGGGCGTTCAAATCTAATTGAAGATGCAACGACGCAACAAGATTTGGATCGTGTAAAAGAGCTGTTTGATGATCTTGAGCAGAAGAAAGAAATTGCAGAATTTCTGACGTTGTCAGAACAGGGTGAAGGCGTTAAGGTTTTTATTGGCTCCGAAAACAAACTTTTTTCACTTTCGGGTAGCTCTTTGGTAGTTTCTCCTTATATGAACGCTGATCGAAAAGTAATTGGTGCTGTGGGCGTTATAGGCCCGACGCGCCTGAATTATGGTCGGATTGTTCCGATCGTGGACTACACCGCGCAACTGATTGGGCGCATATTGTCAAAATAGGATACGAAGGCAAAAACATGGCTGACGAAGAACAAAAATTGGAAATTGAACCGGACTTTGATGATGTTGAAGATTTCGAAGAAATTGACATCAGTGAAGAGGCAATGGAATTGTCTGAGCTTGAAGGGCTACAACAAGAAAACGAAGCACTAAAAGACCGATTGATGCGGGCCCTGGCGGAAGCTGAAAATCAACGCAAACGTGGCGAGCGTAACCGCCGTGATGCAGAGATCTATGGTGGTGCAAAACTGGCAAAAGACATGCTGTCGGTTTATGATAATATGTCGCGCGCACTTGATGCTGTTGATGATGGGCAGCGCGAAGCCTCAAAAGCATTGATTGATGGAATTGAGCTTACAAAGCGTGAACTTTTGTCTGTATTCAGAAACCATAAGATAGAAGTTTTGATGCCTTTGCCGGGCGACAGGTTTGATCCGAAAATACACGAAGCAATGTTTGAGGCACCTATGCCGGACATTAAGGCCGGACATATTATTCAGGTGTTAAGCCAGGGCTTTATGATTGGGGATCGGTTGTTGCGCGCAGCACAGGTTGGGGTATCTTCGGGCGGTTAGGCGAAAGGAAAGATCATGATCCAAGGCTATCGCTCGATGCCGATCCTGTCGGTAAAGGATGTGGAAAAATCCGCTGATTTTTTCACAAGCGCGCTGGGTTTTTCACTGGGCGGGTTTTGGAAAGATAATGCGGATCACCCCCATTTTGCCATTGTTGTAATGGACAGTATTACGGTTGGCTTGCGGCGCGCAAAGGCCACTGGCGGTGATGGCCAATGGTCTGCATATTTTTATGTTGCTGACATTGAAGCGTTTGCAGTGCAGGTCGCTGGGAATGATGTTAAAATCAACCGTGAAGTCGTGGCTCAGCCTTATGGTTGTCGTGATATGGAANTAGAGGATCTAGACGGTAATATTTTATGCTTCGGTCAGGATATGCTGCCCGGCAAAAACGGCCCCGGCCTATAGATCATTCCAGCTTTTTTAACTCGTATAATATATTCAAGGCCTCAAGTGGGCTAAGGTCATCGGGCGTTATATCTGCTAAAAATTCATCAACTGCACTGGGTTTGTTTGAAACAATAGCTTGTGATGGTGCCGCCGAAAACAATGGAAGACCATCAAATAAAGCATTAGACGCAGTTTTGCCTTGATCGCCAGCCTCAAGTTTTTCCAAAACAGCCCTTGCCCGCTCAACAACGGCGGGTGGTAGCCCTGCAAGCTTGGCAACCTGTACGCCGTATGATCTGTCGGCAGAGCCTTGGCGTACTTCGTGCAGGAATATTATTTCCCCTTCCCATTCGCGCACCGCAACAGTTGTATTTGCCAGGCCTGTTAGCTTTGATGATAGGTTGGTCAGTTCATGATAATGTGTTGCAAACAGGCAGCGGCTTTTGTTGATATCATGCAGATGCTCAAGCGTTGCCCACGCAATAGACAGACCATCATAAGTGGCGGTGCCGCGCCCAATTTCATCTAAAATCACCAAAGCACGGTCGCTTGCCTGATTTAGAATAGCGGCGGTTTCGACCATTTCAACCATAAAGGTGGAACGCCCGCGGGCCAGATCGTCAGATGCCCCGACGCGTGAGAATATTTGTGTGACGATGCCAATCGTTGCAGCATCTGCAGGCACATGGCTGCCAATTTGTGCTAAAATCGTGATCAGTGCATTTTGGCGCAGAAATGTGGATTTACCGGCCATATTAGGACCGGTAAGCAGCCAAACAGGCTTACTGTCATCTTCGCCTGCCGATAGAGTGCAGTCATTGGCTACAAAATGGCCAGACGCTTCTTTTCGAAGGGCCATTTCAACTACAGGATGGCGGCCTCCCTTAATTTCAAACTCTAAACCATTTGTCAGAATAGGTCTTGTCCAACCTTCAGAAACNGAAAGATCGGCAAATGCAGAGTGAACGTCAATTTCAGCCAACGCTTTTGCGCAAGCACTGATTTCCGGCGCATTATTGACGACAAAATGGGCCGTATCCGCAAAAACTTCTTTTTCAATCTCCAAGATCCGACCTGCTGCATTCAGTATTTTGGTTTCCAGCTCTGACAGTTCAATTGTAGTAAATCGCACAGCGTTTGCTGTGGTTTGGCGATGAATGTAGATATCTGAAAAATCATCACTCAGCATTTTTTGTGCGTGTGTGGCCGGCGTTTCAATAAAGTAGCCCAATACATTATTGTGTTTTATTTTAAGCGCAGTGATACCTGTTTGTTGGCTGTATTTGGCCTGCAATCCGAGGACAACTTTACGCCCATCATCCCGTAAAGCGCGCAACTCATCCAGCTCGGAATGATAGCCAGTTTTGACAAACCCGCCATCGCGCATAAGCAAAGGCGGTGCATCTTGAATCGCGGCATCCAGTGTTGCAACAATGCGGTTGTCTGCTTGTAGGGTTTTGAAAATCTGTTGCAGTGTGTGTGGCAGATCCTCAATAGAAAATGATTGCAGAAATTCGTTTGCCTGAATAAGCCCGTTTTTAATTGCGTCCAAATCCCTTGGTCCAGCACGTTCCAATGAAAGGCGTGATAATGCACGGTTGATGTCAGGGGTTTGTTTTAACAAATCACGCGCATAGGCGCGTTTTTCCGCGTGTGATTCAAAATAGGTTAGGCAATCAAGCCGATTGCCGACCACAGTGATATCTGTTGAGGGGTTGGTTAATCTGAACTCTAACAGTCGCGCACCCGCCCCCGTCACAGTACGATCAATTGCGTGTAGCAAGGAGCCGAATTTTTCGCCTGATAAAGACCGCGTTAGTTCTAGATTGCGCCGTGTTGCAGCATCTATATGAACGCCTGCATCGCTTTGTTCCTGAACTGGCGTGCGCAACAATGGCAGTTTGCCTTTTTGGGTAATGTCCAGATAATCAACAATTGCACCAAGGCAAGATAGTTCAGCGCGGGTAAAGGCACCAAAACCATCCAGTGTTTTGACGTTGAATAGGCTGCTTAGCCGTTTTACGGCTTGATCGCTGTCAAAACTGGACCGCGCCAATATTGTAACAGCACTGCCTAATTCTTCTATGTGATCCTGAAGGCTGCTGTCGGATGATTCTGAGATCAGAACCTCTTTAGGTGCCAGTCGTGCAAGAAGCGGCCCAAGCTTGGTTGCTTGGTAGGTTTGTACATAAAAATCACCCGTAGACACATCTGCCCATGCAAGGGCGCAGTCGCCGCGAATATTGGCAAAGCTGCACAGAAAGTTATGCTGACGTGCATTCAACAGACTTTCTTCTGTCAATGTGCCGGGGGTTACCAGACGTACAACGCCGCGTTTAACTACTGACTTTGATCCGCGCTTTTTAGCTTCTGCAGGGCTTTCCAACTGTTCACAAACCGCTACACGAAAGCCTTTGCGGATCAGTGTCAGAAAATATCCTTCGGCGGCGTGATGCGGGACGCCACACATGGGAATATCTTCACCCAGATGCTTGCCGCGTTTTGTCAGAGCAATGTCTAAAGCTTGCGATGCCTGCACGGCATCATCAAAAAACATCTCATAAAAATCGCCCATGCGATAGAATAGCAACGCATCTGGATAATCTGATTTTATCTCCAGAAATTGTGCCATCATCGGCGTTACGGCACTAATTGGTGCGGACACTGCTTACCCCCAAGGTTTTGCTTAAGAAAGGATACCCAACGCGTATTCATTGGGAAAGAGCAAACAGGAAAGTTTCTTGTAACTTAGTTAAAAACCCCTTAAAACTGATCGAATGAAAAGTAGTTTAACATTAAACTAAATGGAAAAAGCAATGGCAGACAAGCAAAAAGTTACCGATGAAGAAGCCTTAATCTATCATATGGAGCCGAAGCCGGGCAAAATTGAAATTATTCCTTCAACAGTTATGGCGACACAACGGGACCTTTCGCTGGCCTATTCACCCGGTGTTGCCGCGCCCGTTAATGCCATCGCCGAAAACCCTGAAACAGCTTATGATTATACATCCAAAGGTAATATAGTTGCGGTTATTACCAATGGTACTGCGATATTGGGCATGGGTAATCTTGGCGCGCTTGCATCCAAGCCGGTTATGGAGGGTAAGTCTGTTTTGTTTAAACGGTTCGCCGATGTGAACTCGATTGATATTGAACTAGATACAGAAGATGCAGACGCGTTTATCAATGCAGTAAAATTGATGGGCCCAAGTTTTGGCGGCATCAATTTGGAAGACATCAAAGCGCCTGAATGTTTTATTATAGAGCAACAATTACGCGATATGATGGACATCCCGGTTTTTCACGATGACCAGCACGGGACGGCTGTGATTTGTGCAGCAGGCCTGTTGAATGCATTGAAAATCAGCAAAAAGAAGATCGAAGATGTAAAGGTAGTTTTGAACGGCGCCGGTGCGGCAGGTATTGCCTGCATAGAGCTGATCAAGGCGATGGGTGCAAAGCATGATAATTGTATTATCTGCGATACGAAGGGTGTGATTTATCAAGGCCGCAAAGAGGGTATGAATCAATGGAAATCTGCCCATGCTATTGCCACGGATAAACGTACATTGATTGAAGCAATGGATGGCGCAGATGTTTTTCTGGGGGTGTCTGCCAAAGGCGCAGTGACTACTGAAATGGTTAAAGGCATGGCGCCAAGCCCTGTGATCTTTGCGATGGCAAATCCCGACCCGGAAATTACACCTGAAGAAGCCCATGAAGTACGCCCTGATGCAATCGTTGCAACGGGACGTTCAGATTATCCAAATCAGGTGAACAACGTACTTTGCTTTCCTTATTTATTCCGTGGTGCGTTGGATATTAATGCACGCTCAATCAACGAAGAAATGAAAATAGCCTGCGCGCATGCTTTGGCCGATCTTGCGGAAGAAGAGGTTCCGGATGAGGTTGCTTTGGCTTATGGTAAAAAACTATCGTTTGGCCCAGAATACATTATTCCAACCCCATTTGACCCACGTCTGATACATATCATTCCGCCTGCTGTTGCCAAGGCGGGTATGGATACGGGCGTTGCCCGGCGCCCGATCATTGACATGGATGCTTATGAGTTTGATTTAAGGTCGCGTCTTGATCCTGTGGCTTCAATTTTGCAAGCGATGTTTGTCCGTGCGCGTAGCATTCATGCGCGCATATTATTTGCCGAAGGCCATGACCCCAAAGTTTTACGTGCAGCCGTTGAATATGCAAGGTCTGGCTTGGGTCAGGCTGTTGTTGTTGGCCGTGTGGACGATGTGAAACAAAAGCTTGAAGAAGCTGGCATGGCTGATGCTTTTGATGAAATTGAAGTTATAAATGCCGGCATTTCAGAGCATTTGGAAAAATATAAAGAGTTTTTATATAACCGATTGCAGCGCAAAGGTTATGATATGTTGGATGTCCATAAACTGGCATCGCGTGACCGTCACGTTTTTGCGGCACTAATGGTACAGCACGGTCATGTTGATGCAATGGTGACGGGTGCGACGAAAAAATCCGCCCATGTTATGCGCCTGTTGAACCATGTTTATGATGTGGCTCCAGGTGACGGGGTTGTCGGAGTGAATGCTGTGCTTAGCAAGGGCCGTCTGGTTCTGGTTGCAGATACATTGGTAAATGAATGGCCTGATGAAAATGATCTGGCAGATATTGCAGAGCACGCAGCAAAGGTTGCCCGTAATATGGGGTTAGAGCCGCGCGTTGCATTTGTCAGCTTTTCAAACTTTGGGTACCCACCATCTGAAAGGGCTGTAAAAATGAAACTTGCGGCCGATGTTTTGGATGAACGCGGTGTCGACTTTGAATACGAGGGAGAGATGACCGTTGATGTTGCACTGAACACAAAAACGCAGGAAAACTATCCATTTAACCGCTTAACAGGGCCTGCCAATATTTTGGTCATGCCAGCACGCCATTCTGCATCAATTTCAGTGAAAATGATGCAGGAATTGGGCAACGCAACAGTTATTGGCCCGATTATGTCCGGGATTGAAAAGCCAATTCAACTGTGTTCAGTATCATCGTCAACAAACGATATTCTGAATATGGCCGTTATGGCGTCTTGTGATACCCAAAGGTTGAAGGGTCGCTAACCCTTCATGCCTTCCCAGAAGCCTTTGACTTTACCAAAGAAATTTTGGCTTTTCGGACTATTGTCTTTGCCCAGAGTTGCAAACTCTTTTAGCAGTTCTTTTTGTTTTGTTGATAAGTTTACAGGCGTTTCAACACCTATTTCCAAAAACAAATCCCCTTTGGCACTGCTACGCAACCCAGGCATGCCTTTGCCCTTAAGGCGCATTTGTGTCCCGGACTGCGACCCGGCCGGAACTTTCACGCGGCTTTTACCGCCATCGATGGTGGGCACTTCTATCTCACCGCCTAATGCGGCTTCAGTCATGGCAACTGGAACATGACAAAAAATATTCGGACCATCACGTTCAAAAATGGCATGATCTTCAACTTCTATAAAGATGTACAGATCACCTGTTGGGCCGCCGCGCATACCTGCCTCGCCTTCGCCAGCCAAACGGATACGTGTTCCTGTTTCAACGCCAGCAGGAATATTCACACTTAAGGAACGTTCGCGTTGTTGGTGCCCAGAGCCTGAGCAAGACTTGCAGGGGTTGGTGATAATATTGCC
>JGI24723J26617_10000834_pt1 | contig 28773 bp, 21 predicted proteins | sample Cruoilmetagenom6_FD_26617 | JGI IMG/M metagenome (IMG submission 26617)
TAATCTCTTAAATTTCCATACCCGTAATTGTGATACCATTTAGAGCGTCCAGGATGCCCTCCTCTGTTTCCTAAAGTCACCACAATAAANCCTAATTGGGCTACTCGATCTGTACGNCCCATACCCGTTGAGAAGGCCGTATTTACCGCTTCGGTTTGTGGTCCAGGATAGACATATTCAACCAAAGGATACACCTTGGTTGAATCAAAATCAAACGGACGGTAGATTACGCCATATAAATCGGTAATCCCATCATCAGCCTTCATTTTGAAGGGCTCAGGGAATTGGTAACCGCTTTTGAATAACTGACTGAGATCTGCTTCTTCTAATTTCATAATTAGATCTCCGTTACTATTTCTCAATTCAGAAACTGGAGCAGTATTTACGCGACTGTAATTACTAACAAAATAGCGCGGTTGCATCGACATATTTACTGAACTAGTGAAGTCTCCTGGATTTAAATTCTTCATTCCAGCACCATTTAAATTGATGCGATACAGGTGCGAGTAGTAGGGGTTATGCTCTTTTGTCACTCCACTTGCTGTAAAATAAACCAGGCCATTTTTTTCATCTACTTTTTGAATTCCATCTACGTGAAACGAACCTTTTGTAACTTGTTTTTTAAGGGTTCCATCTGCGCCATAGTGATAAATATGTGCCCATCCATCTCTTTCTGACCAATGTAAAATATCTTGTTCGTTATTAAACAAAATCATCGGCTGTGATTCAATATATGTATTAAAGCGCTCTTCAATAAGAACTTTTGTTTCTCCTGTTTCAATATCAGCCACACAGATGTCGTATTTTTTACGATCCCTGCTAATGGTACTATAATACACTTTCCCTTGCTTTGACAGCAGTAAGGAAGGGGTAAAATCGCCTGCATAGGTAACTTTATCTCTTGGAGCTCTAAAGACCGATACACTTTGTTGTTTAGTGGTGTCTAACTTCACTTCAATTTTACTTTTTGAGGCAATATCAAAAATTAAAATTTCAGATTTACTAAACTCTTGTTCTCCTGGCATATGATACTTATAGGTTTCTAAGGTAGGCCTCTTTTTTGCCACAGAATTAATCACCCATAGGTCTTTAATCATGCGAGAATCTGTACGTTGTAACACAAATTTCTTTGAATCGCGGGTCCACATTCCACCCACACCCATACGCTTATCTTTATTATCGTCTTTGGTTTCATTATTACTTCCTCTACCACCAAAACCATAGGCGTAATTTTCTACCCCATCGGTAGTCCATTGATGCTCCACAATAGTGGTATCTTTTTGGTCTTCTAAGGCTTTTTTAAAGTTTTCCTTATCCATCCAATATAAATTGTGATTTTTTGAATATAAGACAATGGTACTATCTGGTGAGATATTGGCCCAGCTATTGCGTTTCGTATCATCTTTCTCATTATTAATTACGGTAAGCTTGTTATCCCCGAGTTTATATTGCAGATAATACACCTTCTTTTCCATTTTAGGCTTTTTAGGTTTTGCCGCCTTCTTTTTTATGGTGTCTGACGTTTTTTCAGCGTCTTCTTTCTTTTTGTCATCTACCGCTTCAACTTCTTCTGTAGCGGTTACCCTAAACCGAATAGCAGTATCATTATTGACAAATTCAAAATTTAAACGCGGTAAATTTTGTGCATCATACGGGTCTTTGGTAATTTCAGTGAGCCATTTTGCCATCAGGGCATTGTCAAATAGTTTTCGCTTAGTTCTTCTATCTGGATCAACAATATAGTAATTGGCTCCATCTGAAGTTTTATATTGATACCAAAAACGATTCCCCGACTTTAACCAGCGAGGAAAAACTGAAGTTGAATGCACCATTTTTCCCACATTAGCTGGAGAAAATTTAGCCGCAAGTCTATAGTTTGGTGTTGAATAGGTTTGTTGTTGCTGTTCATTAACATGAAGTTGAGCTGTGGCAAATAATGAACTTACCATCAGCAATACTGAGAGGATTTTTTTATACACGAATTCGGTTGATTAAAATTAATTGCTGCAAATTATTATAAAAAAAGCAGTAAAAAAAATCTACATTTAAGAATCTTATAATTTTAACATGAATTATCGAGCATACCCATTGCTTTACGCGATTTTAAACAAAAAAAAGAGACTGCTTTGCGCAATCTCTTTTTAGTATGGTATGGTTAACTCGTTACGAGCTGTTCTAATTAGTCTGCTAAAATAATAATCTTATTATCATTTAATTCTATCGTTCCTGATTGGATCGCAAATAATAGCACTTTTTCATCATTAGGATGAGGAGTAAGTAAGCCTGACATTTCATCAAGTTCTAGATGTTCTTGCGTATGCATATAAATCTTTACATCTCCTTCTTTTAACAAAGAAACTACTGGAGCGTGATTTTCTAACATTTGAAATTCACCATTGACACCAGGTACTGCCACTGAATCAACATTGGCGTTGAATATTAAGGCTTCTGGAGTTACAATTTCTAAAAACATAGTTATTGAGTATTGCGTTGCTTGGCGAGCTGTTCTTTACACAGGTAAAAAACAAACCGTTCCTCACATCTATTAAGCTTCTGCTAACATTTTTTCACCGGCTTCAATAGCCTCTTGAATAGATCCTTTTAAGTTAAAGGCTGCTTCTGGAAGATGATCTAATTCACCATCCATAATCATATTAAATCCTTTAATGGTATCCTTAATATCTACCAATACCCCTGGAATCCCAGTAAATTGCTCAGCTACGTGAAATGGTTGAGATAAGAATCTCGCTGCTCTACGCGCTCTATTTACCGCTAATTTATCATCTTCACTCAATTCATCCATTCCTAAAATGGCGATAATATCTTGTAATTCTTTATACCGTTGTAACAATTCTTTTACACGTTGAGCACATTTATAATGCTCATCACCTAAAATCTCAGCGGTTAGAATTCGTGAAGAAGACTCTAATGGATCTACTGCTGGATAGATCCCTAATTCTGCAATTTTACGTGATAATACGGTTGTTGCATCTAAGTGAGCAAAGGTTGTTGCTGGCGCTGGATCCGTTAAATCATCCGCAGGTACATATACTGCTTGTACAGAGGTAATAGAACCTGTTTTAGTTGACGTAATTCGCTCTTGCATTGCCCCCATCTCGGTTGCTAACGTAGGTTGATACCCTACTGCTGAAGGCATACGACCTAATAAAGCTGATACCTCAGACCCTGCTTGGGTAAATCTAAAGATATTATCTACGAAAAATAGTACGTCTTTTCCTTGCCCTTCTCCTGCACCATCTCTAAAATATTCCGCAATGGTTAATCCAGATAAGGCTACACGCGCACGTGCTCCTGGAGGCTCATTCATTTGTCCAAAAACAAACGTCGCTTTAGATTCTTTCATTCCTGGTTTATCTACTTTAGATAAATCCCATCCACCGTCTTCCATTGAATGCATAAAATCATCACCATATTTAATAATGCCTGATTCTAACATCTCTCTTAACAAGTCATTTCCTTCACGTGTACGTTCTCCTACACCGGCAAATACTGAAAGTCCACCGTGTCCTTTTGCAATATTGTTAATCAATTCCTGAATTAATACTGTTTTACCTACTCCGGCACCACCAAATAATCCAATTTTACCCCCTTTTGCATAAGGCTCAATAAGATCAATTACTTTAATTCCGGTAAATAAAACCTCAGAAGAAACTGATAAATCTTCAAATTTTGGCGCTTGACGGTGAATTGGCAATCCATCTTCTCCTTTTTTAGGAAGCTCACCTAACCCATCAATGGCATCTCCAGTTACATTAAATAGCCGTCCGTAGATATCTCCACCAATTGGCATTTGAATTGGAGCTCCAGTTGCAACCACTTCAAAGCCACGACTCAATCCATCTGTAGAATCCATCGCGATACAACGTACAGTATCTTCTCCAACGTGTTGTTCAACTTCTAAAACCAATAGACTCCCATCGGCTTTTGTAATTTCTAAAGAATCGTAAATCCTTGGTAATTCTCCTCCTGCGTTAAACTCAACATCGATAACCGGACCAATAATCTGTGCAACTTTACCTGTAACTTTTGACATTATGAACTGTTTATTAATTTGCTAATATTAAAATTGAAATAATCGACCCGTCACATCAGCATGTTACAAGCGATTTTTCGCGCTGCAAATATATATCTTTTTCTTTAAATTAAAGTTGGATTTTTAGTAAGAATTCACCGCAATGAAAAATACTTCGTTTTAATTAAAAATTATTGGTCATGGAACCCCTTTTTTGTGGGCTGATTCATTGAAATTCTTCTACTATTTTTACGTTCTTTCATTCACCAACTCCATTTTTTTAGGTACCGCATGCAGGGTAGCGAAAAAAAAGTACTAAAAGCACGATGAGCGTAAGCCCTCAGATCTCACGATAGNTTTGATTATAAGACAAAAAAAAGTCCGGAAAANTCCGGACTTTTTTCAACTTTTTAACTACAGGCCTACTGTAATAGCGGTGAATAGTTTGTTGGAAAATCTTCTGCTTTTGCCAAGGCACCTGCTTCTACAAAGTTAGATCCGTAGGTTGCATCAATAGCTTGTAAAAATGAATTTGCCATCAAGGCATATCCTCTAGCCGTTAAATGAATACCATCTAAACTTACCAACCCACCAAAAACAAGGCTGGTGTTCATGTTTGAAAACTGATCAAAGGCAATACCACTTGTGGCAGCTTCTTCTAGAATTGATTTTAAATCTACAAATGCCAATCCTTTAGCATTCGCCACAGAAAGTATACTGGCATTATAGGCGTCTGTTGCAGCAGCTATTTCAGCTTGTTCTGTAGGTAATAACACCCATTTATCTCGCATGGGATAGGTTATACCGTTCACTGACAATTGCCCTGCAGTTGCTGGTGGAACACCCATTGTAACTAATTGGGTATAATACGCCTCATTTACTGAAGCAATGACTGAACTCGCTGGCAATACAATTAAATCTGCTGCGGTTGCTTGACGCGATTGTCCAAATTGATTTGCATAAATTGATGCTGAAATAGGATCTAAACCACCTCCAATTAAGACTAACTCTAAGCGAGCACTAATATCCTCTAAGGATTCATCGTGAATTAAGATTGGACTTGCTGCATCTAGTGCATAGGTAATTTTCCGTTCTGGTACACCTAAATAATCAAAAGCATCATTTAATGGACCAAAGGTTGCGTTTAATGTAGGAATAAGTGGCCCAAAATCTGGATTGGTTGGATCAAGCGGATTATACGGTACTGTTGTAAAATGTGATAAACTGGTAATATAAGGCACATTTCCAATAGCTCCTTTTGCACCGTTAGCGGTGAGCCCGTTTACTAAGTCATTTAAGGCCATGTCAAATAGCGCTGTAGGTGTAATCGGGTTTGACCCGTCGCCTCCGGAAACGGCATAGCCTAACACGTCATTTCCTCCCACTTCAGACAGGGTGAAAAAAGTAGGATTTCTATCCATCGCTAAGTCTAAAATACTCGCATTTGGTGTTGATCCTGTCAATCGTATTGCGTAAGGATTTGCTGCTGCTGGAAAATTATCAATATTTCCATAGCCCGCTGCTGTTAAGTGATAACTCTTTGCCCCAGGCACCCCGAAATTATTAAACGGTCCTGTTGGATTAGCGCTCAAATCTGTTGCAATGGATACCGGTCCAATAACCGATTCTAAGGGTAAAGGCCCAGCCCCTCCAAACACAAGTCTTGGATCAGCTACGCGATTAGGTCCATATGTTAAGCCCCCAAAATTGCCATTCATCATAGGTTGATTAAAAGCACCTCCACCAATTTTAGCAAATTGTGTGGCAATTGTATTGGGAAAAGAATTGGTCTGTGCGTTTGCAAATAATGCGTTATCGGTGAACCCGGCGGTAAATGAAGCTCCCACCGCCACATAGGTTGAGAAATCGGCCGATCCTGAGGTTAAAGCAGGAACCTCTGCTTCCTCTGGCTGGTTATCTAAGAATTTTTCATAATCCTCTGGATCGTTACATGCTACAACTCCTATCAGGAGTAATATCATCCATATATATTTAGTATTCATAAATTTTTATTTTATTTTATTTCTAGTTATTGATTGTCCAAGATAAATAGTATTGAGATCCGATAAACCCTGTTCCAAAGGCGGTAAAGTACTCGTCACCAATTAAATTTGTTCCTCCTAGTTTAAAGGTAGATTTCATGCTTGGAATTCTTAAGTTAATCTGTGCATCTAAGGTGTGAAATTCTGGTACTATCCCATTCCCAAAGGTTGCTTCCCAAAAATAATCATCGCTAAACCTGTATGATACATTAAAACCAAAGTTTTTGAATAATTCATTGTTTCCAAAACTCGCTTTAAATTTGTGTTCAGGCGTATTAAAATTTGTTGTGAAATCAGGATATTTATCATGGTCGAAATCTAATTTCGCATAGGTATAACTACCTCCTAATTCAAAATTTCCGAAAACTTTAGTCGTTAATCCAATAGAGGCACCATATGAATTTACTGGTGCTTCAGAATTAGTATAAGTACTATAGGCTTGATAATCACCATTGGCAATTGCAGCTACTGATAAGGCATTGTCTCCTACGGTTCCGTAATACGGTGCAATAACCACCTCCTGCGAAATAAAATCTTCATATTTATTATAGTAGGCACTAAAATCAACGGTAAGTCTATTTATTTTCCCTCTGTAGCCTACTTCTGCTGAAGTCACTTTTTCGGGTTGTACTAAGGACGAGTTTCCAATTTCTAAGACTCCAGGGTTGCCTGTGGCCGCCATCTCTAATACTGAACTTGCCGTATACGAGTTGTTGTATGCCACTGCTCCGGTCTGGGTAATGGTCGCTGGCACTCCTAGGCCTTGTCCACCACCACTCACATCAAAAGTTCTAGAATAACGGTCTAAATTTTCGGGTGCAGCTCCAATTAAAATGGCTCTACCCGCATCTAAGCCAATAAATAAATCTTGTGTTGTTGGATTTCTAAATCCAGTTTGAACAGAGGCTCTAATGTTGTGATTTCGATTAAAGGTAACCCCTGCAGATATTCTAGGCGATACAAAGCCATCAAAAAATTCTGATTTATCATAACGAACAGATCCTGTTAATTTTAAATTGGCACTTTCACTCAATTCAAATTCTTTTTGAATTTGCGTATAAATTCCATATTCAGAATAATCAATTGGGCCGTCAGCATCTGTATAGATTGTTCCTGATGAATTTAGACTATACTTACGATACGAACCCCCAACTTGAATGTCGGCAAAATCGATTAAGTGACTAAAATTATAGTTTGCATCGGCATGTGAATATTTTGAGGCATCTTTAAATTGTGATCCCGTTGATAAATTTGGATCTTTAATACTTTTGTCAAAAGCGGCTTGAAACTCTGGCGATCCAGGTAGAAAACGACCCGATTCTGCTTGTGCTCTTGCCGCTGCATGCGCCTGTTCGTTGGTGGCTCCTCCCAAGGCAGATTGCACATAGGTTCCTACATACTCTCCAAACCAGGTATTATCATCTTTCCAGGCTCTATTTATATTAATCCCGGTAAAGACCATATCATACGAATCTCCTGCTCTATCATTAACAATGTAACCCCTAACGAAGAAGTTATCGTTTTTAATTTCGAGTTTATGCTGTTGTTGAAAGAATCCATTAATATAATATCTATTTGTACCTTGGTAAATAGTAGATCCAGTACCTACCTTACCTACATAAGAAAATTCTAAGCTATTCCCCTCAATAGGTCTGTAATACAAGCCCCAATCAGCTTTAACACTCTCGGCTACATTAGTGGTTAAGTCTTGCTCATTATACCCCGTTCTACTCACTTCAACAGAGGGTACAAGCGCGTTTGATCCTGCGGGTAAAATTCCCAAGCCCTCAAGCGTTTGGGCCACACTGTTTAGATTTGCAGACACCTCATCTCCATAGACATTGATTCCATCGTAGTTAAGATTGGCTCTCGTACCACCTGGGGTAATTTTATCCACCTCACTCGTCGCCGCCCAATCTGTTCCTTTAAGGTAGCCAAAATTCACTTTGGCCGCAAACTTCTCGCTAAATTTATAGGCCGCTCTAATACCAAAATCATGGTATCGATTTGTTCCAGCTGCTTCCTGAACTGTATAGCCTGTTTTATATGATGCGCTAATCCCTTGCTGATCAAAAGGACTTTTACTGCGCATAAATAAGATACCATTAAAGGCGTTTGCACCGTATAAGGCCGAAGAGGCTCCAGGTAGTAATTCTACACTAGAGACATCCGTTTCTACCATCCCCACCAAGTTTCCAATAGGAAAGTTTAAGGCTGGCGTTGAATTATCCATTCCATCAACCAACTGCATAAATCGGTTATTTGCAAACGTGGCAAATCCTCTGGTGTTTACCGATTTAAACGTTAAACTATTTGTATTTACATCTACCCCTTTTAAGTTTTCTAAACTATCGTAAAAATCAGGAGAGGTGGTGGTTTTGATATCTCTGACCCCAAGTCGCTCTACCGTCACTGGAGACTCAAATATTCGTTCCGGTGTTCTTGACGCTGAAATAACGACCTCATCTAATTCATTACCTTCTACCAAACTAAAATTTATGGTTTGATTAGTCGCAGTCACCGTTTCTGTTTTTGGCTCGAAACCTATAGAACTCGCTGTAATTTTAAAGGGAGGTTCTTGATTTACGGTTAAGGAATAATTACCATCAAAGTCTGTTGCTGCGCCCACTGAGGCACCAACTACCACAATATTGGCTCCCGGAATGGGTTCTCCATTTGCATCAGTAACCTTACCGGTTACGACAGTTTGCGCACTCATTGCTGCACCAAAGCACAGCGCAATAAGCAGTGTAAAATATCTTTTCATCATAAGTGTTTATATAGGTTAACAATTCCGCAAAATACGAAATTTTTTAAATTTACAATGCATGCATAGTAAATTAAATCTAAAATAAGATACGTTAAATTATTGAACTATTAATTTCTTGACGGATTTTGCCCCTCCTTTTTCCAAATTCACAAAATATACTCCTTTTGCTAATTTTTCAAGGGAAACTACTTTATCAATTCGCTGGCCTGTAGTATTGTACCGTTCTCGATAAATCAACCTTCCCCTAAGGTCAAAAATTGTTAATTGGGTAGCCGCTGAATTATTGGCCTGGGCTTTAATTCGCACTTCATGGGTAGCTGGGTTAGGATACAACACAAAACTGGTAAACTCATATTGATCTGTACTCACCGTTTGGTTGGTTTGACACAAATACAAACTCCAGTTAACCAGGTTTCCGGTATCAAATCCAGAATTATCAACCACCTTTAGCTTCCAATCGCCCACAGACGATATGCCATTTAAAGCAGACAGCGCCTCTGAAGGTTGAGTATAACCAGAAATTGCGGGATTCTGATTAAGGCAAATGACACCGCTCGCAGCATCGTCAAAGGTTGCATTTATATTCGTTCTTGCTTGTGCAGCCGACCCACAACTTCTATCGTATAGCAGAATTTCGGTGGCATCGGGCGCCACAAGGTAAATTTGCAAGTCCCAAAGCCACGTATGTGAGATTTCTACCGCTACATTCACATCTGTCACCACAAAATCGTCTGTCATTGTGATGATCGAACTTACGCCATTTAAATCATTGTCTGGTATGGCCAGGGGTACATCTGTACTTGCATAGGTATCACAGGTGGTTTCAAAGGCACCAATTGAAAANGAAGTGGAATTTACGGCAAAAAACACATTATTAACCGCACGTACCATAACCCGTGCATCACCGGTAGGTAAGTCGGGCACCACAATATCTTTTGACCCATCATTTTCAGTATTGGCAGCTAACACCGTTTGAAACGTGACCCCTCCATCAATAGATAATACTATATCTACATGACTCACATCCACTCCGTTTGCGGTTGTTCCTGCCACATCCCAGGTAACCGTTTCAGTGGTTCCTTTGGCCCAAACAACTCCCGTTGCATCTTGTGAGGTCACCAAAAATGGCCCTGCACCTCCAGCAACGGTCAAGCTCATTTCATCAACATCCGTTTGGCCCTCCCCCAACGCGTTATCACGTACGGTTAGGGCAAAATTAAGGGTACGTGCCACATTTGGCAATACTTCCCAAGTAGCTGCTCCCCCACTTAATACCGTAAATAAATTAGGGAAATACCGTTGATTTGATGTACTTGGAGGTCTTGACCTAAATACAGCTCCTACGGTTTGGGTCACCGACGGCGGAATACTTATGCCTGTGACTTCGTTGTCAATTTGCTCCCAAGTGTAGGTTAAATTATCATTATCAGCGTCTGTACCTGAACCGGTTAAAATAAAGGGAGTAGAACGCGGAATGACATAATCAGCTCCTGCATTTGCCACCGGAATATGTAGATTATTCACAAAGGTTGTTGTAGCCGCACACTGACTATTTCCCGTGGTAATATTGTCAAAAATCTCTAGAATGCTCACGCTATGAAAATAATCATCACTACTACTTTGTACATTTTGTGGCGCGCAGATTCCGGCATAGCCCATAATAGACGATCCACTTCCCGGCTCTACTGCAGTGGCATTATTTCTATTGGCCCCACTACAATTATTGGTGGTTCCATTAAATGTGTGATTAGCCCCAAATTGATGTCCCATTTCATGCGCAACATAATCCACATCAAATGGATCTCCAACAGGTGAAGATGTTCCTGTAACACCACCCGCTTTATTTGCCGTACACGGGGTTGCCTTATATGCCACGCCTCCACCGCCTGTGCTAAACACATGGCCTATATCATAATTTGCAGGTAGAATAATATTATCTATTGTGGTCTGATTTTCGGTTAACATAGCAGCGCCCGAATGATTAGAATACGGATCATTTCCTGGATCACTTGCCAAGAATATAAGCTGATCAGTGTTCGGTACTAATTGCATATGAATCCCTAAATCACGTTCATAAATAGCGTTCACCCGCATCATGGTCACTGTAAGTGCACTCATCACTGCTGCAATGGAGTCTGCGCGTACACTTCCANCNCCNATTCCCGCCTGATCTACTTGAAACGTGGCATACTCTTCGGTAGTTGCTAACGCAAGTCTAAAGGTACGGAGCTTTAGGTCTTTTGAATAGCTAACAGCCGCTGACTTTACTACGTTCTCATGGGCAACGTCTTCAACAGTACACTCAAAAGGGTGACTACTTTGTGCGTCTTTTTTATAATAAACACGGTAATTTTTTCGGTTTTTTGTGAGCGGATCAATATAGATTGTTCCTTGATCAGGACTGTAAATAGCTGCATACACTCCCAAGTGACTTGCAGTGAAGTGCACTACCCGATGTGATCCGTCAGCAGCTACTCCTTTAAACGTTTTAATGCTAGGGAATTTTTCTGCCAACCTGGGATGCATCAGTGCCGCATCTTGTACGTGATAGCTTGTTTGGCTGCCATCTGGATTTGGAAATGAAATTTCAGTCTCGCCAGTGGGTTGCTTGGCCAGTTTTTGCTGTAGGGATGTTGTATTTAACGACACCACCCGCTGTGTAGTCACCAACGAAGGATAGGCAATGAGTTCATCCGTGGGGTCTAAGGTGTTTTTTACCGTCCACAACGCCCCCTCCTGTGCCAAGCTTGGGAAGCTGACCAGCACAAAACTAATTATAAGCGAGAATGTTAGGATTTTTTTCATCGGATATCTCACAAATTTAACATAAAGTTCCAAATGGAGAAATTATTAAATTGATATCTTTACGAAAAACCTGATTTATGCGTTGGCTTATTTTATGTTTATTCGGCTTAATTTCGTGTAAAAGTCAACACCAAATCAACCTCAAGTTGACACCAGAAGTGAGCATAAGCGCTCCGCTACCCACCAAGGCAATTACCAACGCTGTGCTCATCCCTAACGTTGAACTTTTGCTTAAGGCGGATGAATTTGGTAATGACTACCTTGAATTAGTTCCCAGTGACAAGCTTGTTTTTAAGTTACAATACCTACGAGAACAACTTCCCAACACCGCTGACAGCCAGTATGAAGAAGTAGTCTATGTTGAACTCACCCCTCCTTTAACAGAAGTCCACCTGTCTGGTAACCAACTCGCACAAGTTAAAATGACCTTCGGCCGCTTTTGTTATTGTAAAGGAACTTCAGGCTATTTTCGCGTAAGTCAGGGCAACCTTAGCGTGGTTCCACAAGGTAAAACGCTGCACATCACTGCGGCCTTTCAGGTGGACGGAATTCCTCAGGAAATGGATGCCCTGAAGGTTAGCTTTCATTACAACTAATGCGCACCGGCATTAACGCAAGCAGATTCACACTAAAATTTATGTGGCAAAACCCCATGGGTAAATCCAGCTTAATTGTCTATTTTTGCCCCATAACCCAGCGAAATAAACGGTGAAAATATTCCATTCTATTGCGTCTTTTGAAGCCTCGGGCCTCCAATCTATTGCCACTATAGGCACCTTTGATGGCGTGCATATTGGACATCAAGAAATTATCAAAAATTTAGTCCGCCAAACGGTACCCGGAATCAGCCAGTCGGTTGTACTTACCTTTTTTCCGCATCCCCGTATGGTTTTACAAGACGGAAGCAGCCTTAAAATGCTCTCTACCCTGGATGAAAAAATTGAGCTGTTTGAGAATTTAGGCTTAGACTGCCTTATTATAGAACCTTTTACTAAAGAGTTTTCACGATTAACTGCCAGAGATTTTGTTCGAAAAATTCTTGTAAACAGTTTAAAATTAAAGAAATTAATTATTGGGTATGACCATCAATTTGGTCGAAATCGGGAGGGTAATTTTGAACAACTCAAAGAATTTGGCGCTTTTTACAATTTTGAAGTGGATGAAATTCCAGCCCAAGACATTAAAGACATTGCCGTAAGTTCCACTAAAATAAGAGCAGCACTTAATGAAGGACAAATTGCAAAGGCCAATAACTATCTAGGGCATATTTACCACTTGAGCGGAACGGTTGTAAAAGGCAACGGCCTGGGTAGAAAATATCACTATCCAACGGTAAACCTAGCCCTTACGGAAAGCTATAAGCTCATCCCTAAAGAAGGGGTTTATGTGGCTTCTTGTGTACTGCACGGGCAACGTATTTACGGCATCATGAATATTGGATCACGCCCAACAGTAGATGGGCACAACCAAACCATAGAAGTACACCTGCTTGACGTTGAGGAAGACCTCTATGACCAAACCTTAACCGTAGCTTTACACCTGCGTCTGCGAGACGAACAAAAATTTGAGAGCCTTGACGCCTTGTTTGCCCAAATAAAAGAGGATGAAAAACACGCTAGGAAGCTGATTAAACGTGGAGAAATTTCTCAATAGACATATCGATAATGCTCCCTTAGTGGTATTTCGCATCATTTTTGGCGCCTTACTGTTTTTGGAATCTATTGGCGCTATCTTTACAGGTTGGGTAGAACGCAATCTTATAAATAAAAACTTCACCTTTACCTTTATTGGCTTTGAATTTTTACAACCGTTACCAGGGCAGGGAATGATTTATTACTATGTGTTGATGGGCTTGGCCGGACTGTGCGTTATGATTGGGTATCGTTATCGGGTAGCTATAATTTCATTTTTTGTGCTTTGGTCAGCCACCTATCTCATGCAAAAATCATCCTATAACAATCATTATTACCTCACCGCGCTACTTTCTTTTTTGATGATTTTTCTCCCCGCTCATTGTGGAACATCATTTGACGCCAAACGCAATCCCGCCCTCGCGTCAAACACGGTTCCCTATTGGACTTCCCTCGTCTTAATGGCGCAAATAACCTTGGTCTATTTTTTTGCAGGCATTGCAAAACTATATCCCGACTGGCTTGAGGCTACGCCGGTAAAACAATTTTTAGCCTCTAAATTCGACTTCCCATTACTTGGCTCGCTCTTTTCAAGGGATTGGTTTGCTTACGGTTTAAGTTATGCTGGAATTTTATTTGACCTTTTCATTATTCCTCTTTTTCTGTATAAAAAAACCCGTAATCTAGCCCTTATATTGGCACTCGTATTTCACTTGTTTAATTCAATCGTTTTTCAAATTGGCATCTTCCCCTTTTTGTCCTTAGCCTTCGCTGTTTTCTTTTACCCGCCAAAAACCATCCGAAAACGCTTCCTGCCAAAGCAAAAAAGTGTGCCAACAACTGCGTCGAACTCCAACATGCCAACGCCACTAAAACTACTTCTTACAAGCTATTTCATTATACAGTTGCTCTTGCCCATCAGGCATTGGTTTATTGCTGGAGATGTACTTTGGACCGAAGAAGGACATCGTCTTAGCTGGCGGATGATGCTACGCTCGAGAGCCGGCTATCACCATTTTTACATCGTAGACAAACAAGGTGGCGAACGTCAACGGGTTGATTTAACTAAATACCTGAGCAAAACACAAATCCGTTCGGTGCAATCTAAACCCGATATGATCTGGCAATTTGCTCAACATCTTAAAAAAGAATACGCCGCTAAAGGTAAAGATATTCAGGTGTTCGTTAAAGGAAANGTGCGTGTTAACGGAGGTACCTTATATCCGTTTATTGATGAAAACGTAGATTTGGCCGCAGAAAAATGGCATGTTTTTAAACATGAAAAGTGGATTTTACCCCCTGGTGACTAGTTAAAAATCTCCCGTATTTTTATATCCAATACTGTTTTTAAATCTGAATTATCCCGTATCTTTGTGCTCTTAATTCATTATCATGCTACAGGTACCATACATTAGACAACACAAAGAACGCGTTGTCAAAGGAATGAAAACGAGAAATATTAGCGATGGCGAACAATTAATCAACCAGGTATTACAATTGGATGATGATCGAAAACGCACACAGGGAAAATTAGACGAAATACTCGCTGAATCAAATAAGCTGTCAAAAGAAATTGGGCAATTATTTCAACAAGGAGAAACGCAAAAAGCGAACATCTTAAAAGAAAAAACGGGGAGTCTTAAAGAAGATTCTAAGCGCTATGCTGAGCAACTATCCGAAGTTCAGGAAGCTTTGACCCAATTGCTATATCAAATTCCAAACCTTCCAAATGAGGCCGTTCCTCCGGGAAATTCTGATGAAGACAATGTAGAAATATTTAGAGAAGGTGATGTTCCTGCATTACCTAAAAACGCATTACCTCATTGGGAATTAGCAAAAAAATATGACCTTATTGACTTTGAACTCGGAACCAAAATTACCGGTGCAGGGTTTCCGGTCTATAAAGGTAAAGGGGCTAAATTACAACGCGCTTTAATTAGTTATTTTCTAGATAAAAATATTGCCGCTGGATATCAAGAGGTGCAGGTACCACACTTGGTCAATGAGGCTTCTGGTATAGGAACAGGAAGTTTACCTGATAAGGAAGGACAAATGTACCATGTTGGAAAAGATGATCTGTATTTAATTCCAACCGCCGAGGTACCCATCACAAACTTATATAGAGATGTGCTTTTAAAAGAAGCTGATTTACCCATATTAAACACAGGCTATACCCCTTGTTTTAGAAGAGAAGCTGGCTCATATGGGGCACATGTTCGCGGGTTAAACAGATTACATCAATTTGACAAAGTAGAAATTGTTCGCATAGAACATCCTACACATTCGTATGCTGCCTTAGAAGGAATGGTTGATCATATTAAAGAAATTTTACGTGAATTAAAATTACCCTACCGGTTGTTGCGACTATGTGGGGGCGATTTAACTTTTGCCTCTGCCCTGACCTATGATTTTGAATTGTTTTCGGCAGCACAAGACCAATGGTTAGAAATTAGTTCGGTATCAAATTTTGAAACATTTCAAGCCAATCGTTTAAAATTGAGGTTTAAAAATGCGGAAGGGAAAAATGAATTAGCGCATACCCTAAACGGCAGTGCTTTGGCTTTACCACGTGTATTAGCGAGTATTTTAGAGAATTATCAAACGGAAGATGGAATAGAAATTCCTGAGGTGTTACGTAGCTACACAGGATTTGACCGTATTGACTAAGGTGCTTGCGTGCGCTGTAGGGTTCACTACAAGCGCTTTGGTTTAAGAAGAATTGCGTGTAACGGCTGGGCATTTAACGAACGGTTGTATTGCACAACTCAACCGAAAAAATGAGGTGATTTCTTAGGCGTGTTGGTTGCTGCACATCAAGGCGTTACCAACTAGCCATAAAGACATTGTCAAGTGGAAAGAAAATGGTAAACCGAGCAATGCGCTTAGTTAAGTACCACCGCTTTTATTAATTTTTTGTAATGGTGCACTTCTAGCAAGGCATTAAAATAATCATTGATTTGACCATTTTTCATTAATAAAGTAGCTTTGCGTTTTGCGTTCTCGTGTTGGGTTTGTAGATCAAGCATCGTTTTAAAATTAATTGGTTATATACTAAAGACTGTTTTGCAGTCAAAATGTTACAAGTAATTTTTTATCAATGCTTTTTTATATATTAATTAACACTTATTTTATTGAACTGATTTAAAGCAGTTCAGTATCTTTGAAGCTATACCATAACGACATGTTCTATAGAATTATTGTTTTTTTATTATTTTCAAGTATAGGTTATGCTCAAAACTCGGAATTAGCCAACCGCTATTTCTTTCAGGGTGAGTATGATAAGGCTGCGGTATTGTATAAAAATTTATATGAAAAAAATAAAATAAGACGCGTTTATTTTAAGCAATTACTATCGTGTTATCAGCTTACAAATAAATTTGAACAGGCTACAGCCTTGGTGCATAGCCATCAGGAAGCCTTTCCAAACCAACCCTATATCAATATTGAAATTGGGTATAATCTTCAATTACAAGGAGACAAAGAAGGGGCAATTCCTTATTACGAAAAAGCCTTAAAATCTATTGAAAAGAATCCGCCTTCGGGGTATTTAATAGGCTCTACTTTTACCGACAATCACCTTCTAGACTACGCCTTAAAAACCTATCAACGGGCTATGGAGCTTGATCCTAACCTCAATTACCACTCGTATATTGCGGTTATTTACGGAGAAAAAGCTGAAATTGAAAACATGTTTAATACCTATTTAAACATGATAGAAAAAAACGAAAACTACTTTGCTACTGTGCAGCGCTATGTAGGACGATTTGTGACAGATGACGATAGTGATGAGCACAATATTCTTTTTAGAAAACTAATTTTAAAGCGTCTACAAGGGAACCCCATTGCCTCATGGAATAAACTCTTGAGTTGGTTATACATGCAACAGAAAGATTTTGGCAAGGCCTTAACCCAAGAAATTGCGCTACACAAACGACAAGAAACCAATCTCTCGCGTGTAACTCAACTGGGAATCATCGCCTTTAATAACCAAGATTACCCTACCAGTAGGCAAGGATTTACCTATATTTTAGATCACACGAAAGATCCTTACCTTATTTTAGAGGCTAATTTATACCTGTTAAAATCGGCCGCGGCCTTAGCTAAAACACCCAGTGAAATTACTGCAGTAAACCTTAAATTTGAAGAAATTCTAGGGGTCTACGAATACAGTCCAGCCACGGTTGAAATTCAGATTGCCTATGCAGATTTTCTTACCTTTAAAAAAGATGAACCAACACAAGCGGCAGAATTACTCAAAGAAACTCTAGGCAAGACAAGTACAGATTTACAACGCGGCTATGTAAAAATGAAATTAGCGGACATCTTAGTGTACCGCAACAAATTTAATGAAGCCTTGGTGAATTATTCTCAGATTCAAACCCAACTTAAAAACAGTACGCTTGCGCAAACCGCACGCTATAAAGTAGCACAAACGTCGTATTTTAAGGGCGACTTTAAATGGGCAATGACCCAATTAAAAGTCCTCAAAAAATCAACGTCACAACTGATAGCAAATGATGCCCTGCAATTACATTTACTGATCTCAGACAACATAGTGGGCGATACCATTCACGATGCGTTAAAATCGTATGCTAAAGCCGACTTACTGGCATTTCAAAACAAGCATACGGCCGCCATAGATACCTTAAGCGGATTGTTAAAACGATTTCGCGGTCGTTCTATTGAAGATGAAGCCTTATATAAACGCGCCGAATTGTACACAAAAGAAGGGCAATACGAATTAGCAGAGGCAGATTACCTCGCGCTAATTGAGTTAAATCAGGAAGATATATTAGTAGATGATGCCTATTATCATTTAGGCGATCTTTACGAACACCATTTAAACGACGTAGAAAAAGCCAAAGAGATGTATCAAAAAATACTGTTTGACTTTTCTTCCAGTATCTATTTAGTCGATGCGAGGAAGCGGTTTAGAACACTCCGAGGCGATGTGATAAAATAAGCTATAACTATGCTCCGTAAACTCCCTTAAAAATCAACCTTTAAATCCCGTTAAATACCATGTATATCTACAATGTAACCGTTAATATAGACACAGAACACGAAGAAGCCTGGTTGCAATGGATGCAGCAAAATCACATTCCTAAAATGCTCAGCACAGGCAAGTTTTCTGAAGCAAAACTTTGCCAAGTTATGGTGGAAGAAGAGATGGGTGGCGTTACCTATTCAGTGCAGTACACTACAGATAGCAAGGAAACCTTAGAAAAGTACTATCAAGAAAACGCCGAAAAAATGCGCGATGAAGGTGCGCAATTATTTAAAGGTAAATTTGTGGCTTTTCGCACTGAACTCCGCCTTGTAAACCACGTAAAAAACTTTATTAAGTCATAAGCACACCATGTCTGTAAAACCAAAAAAACACTTAGGTCAACATTTTCTAATCGATGAACATATTGCCGAAAAAATAGCCAATACTGCCAGCCTCGATCCTGAACTTGTGGTACTTGAAGTTGGACCAGGCACGGGGGTACTCACCAAATACCTTATAGAAAAAACCGAAAATTTACATGTGGTAGAGATTGATCGAGAATCGATAAGCTATTTAAAGACCTATTTTCCTTCGTTGACGGCCAACCTGCATGAGGTGGATTTTTTAACCTTAGATTTTGCCACTATTTTTCCGGGCAAACAAGTTTCCATCATCGGTAATTTTCCGTACAATATCTCCTCTCAAATTGTCTTTAGCGCCATTGCGCAGAAAGAGCAAGTTAAAGAACTCAGCGGAATGTTTCAAAAGGAAGTTGCACAACGTATTGCCGAAAAACCCGGCTCAAAAGCCTATGGCATTTTATCTGTGCTCACCCAAGCACATTACCATGTAGACTATTTATTTACGGTTCCGCCCGACGTTTTTAACCCGCCGCCAAAAGTAGAATCAGGGGTTATCAAAATGACACGAAAAAAGGAGTATGAACTCCCCGTTGATGCTGTGCTCTTTAAAAAAGTGGTGAAAACGGCCTTTAATCAGCGAAGAAAGACGCTGCGAAACAGTTTAAAATCCTTTAATTTATCTGATAAATTAACTTCAAATGTTATCTTTGCGAAGCGTCCGGAACAATTATCCGTACAGCAATTCATAGAATTGACGCAAAACATAGCCACTGATGCCTATTGAAATATCCGATGTATTATTAGACCAACTGACCTCCTCCATTGAACAGAAGGACAATACGGCTATATTACAACTTTTAGGCGACGAGCATCATGCTGATATTGCCGAGATATTAGAAGACCTCAAATTAGAGGAGGCCACCTACGTCATTAAACTTCTCGATAGTGAACTAACGTCAGAAGTCCTTATGGACCTCGATGAAGACCTGAGAGAAAAAGTCCTCCAAAATTTATCGGCCAAAGAAATCGCCGAAGAGTTAGATGAACTCGACACAGATGACGCGGCCGATATGATTGCCGAACTGCCAGAAGATCGACAAAAAATTGTCATCGCTAAAATTGAAGACTCTACCCACCAAGCCGATATTAAAGAGCTCCTTGCGTATGACGAAAATTCTGCGGGTGGACTTATGGCGAAAGAGCTGGTTAAGGTGAATGAAAATTGGAATGTGTTGACCTGCGTGAAAGAAATGCGTGCCCAGGCCGAGTTTGTTACACGAGTTCATTCAATTTATGTAGTAGATGATCAAAACCGACTCAAGGGACGCTTATCGCTTAAAGATTTATTAGTCACCTCAACAAAAACACATATTTCTGACATTTATATTCCAAAGGTAGACGCTGTAAATGTGAATGATCGTGGGGAAGACGTAGCGAAAGTGATGCAAAAATACGATTTAGAGGCGATTCCGGTTGTAGATGATGAGCATCACTTATTGGGACGGATTACCATTGATGATATCGTAGATGTAATTAGAGAAGAAGCAGATAGGGATTATCAAATGGCGGCGGGAATCTCGCAAGATGTTGAGGCCGATGATTCTATTTTTAGACATACCAAAGCCCGCTTACCCTGGTTGTTTTTAGGCATCTTTGGGGGGATGGGTTCTGCAGCCATTATGGGCAGCTTTGAAGATCTGATTAATGAGCATGCCGTACTGTTCTTTTTTACCCCATTAATTGCGGCCATGGCTGGAAATGTGGGGGTTCAAGCCTCGGCTATTGTGGTGCAAGGAATTGCCAATGGCGATTTAAAAGGAACCATTGGACAACGCCTGTTTAAAGAGTTTCTGCTGGCATTGATTAGCGGCTTAGCTTTAGCTGGATTTCTCTTTCTATTTACCTTCCTATGGCATCGTGATCTATTGACCTCTATAGCCATCTCAATATCGCTCTTGGTAGTGATTATTGTAGCGGGCATTAACGGTACGTTTATCCCCCTATTCTTAAGCAAACGCGGAATAGACCCTGCCATTGCAACCGGTCCGTTTATAACAACTAGTAATGATATTTTTGGAATTATTATCTATTTTTGGATCGCCAAAGAAGTCATTGGCATTTAGGCCATCCCCCCTCTTCATATTTATCGTAGCCGCCATACAACTACCTGTTTGCAGGCTGTATTGACCTGTAATAACACGTTGTAAGCGACAGTACTTAGTATCAGTACTTGATCTAAAAAAAGATACAGTTACTCTGCCTTTGGCGCTAAATAGTCATCGTAATTAGCAATTGCCTGAATGATCAATTTTACCGCTTCAATATAAAACTCGGTATTGATGTTTTCAAACACATCGGTGTGTTTATGGTAATCTTTATGATCTTCTACGCCAAAATAAACAAAGGGAATTTTTCGCTTATGAAAGATTCTATGATCAGAAGAAAAGGTCCAATCATCTAAGGTTTTATCGGCATTATTATCATGCCCAAACAACAAGTTAATGGGAGAATCAAGGGTTGTGAGTGGTGCTTTTAACTGCGGGTAATGATGGGTTCCTGAGGCATAGAGCTCTAACGAATCATTATGGGCAATCATATCCATATTTACATTGAGTACAATTTGTGTGGTATCAATAGGGAAATTTTTAAAGAGGTATTCAGCACCTAATGACCCAATTTCTTCGGCATCAACGGCGGCAAATATTAGCGTGTGTTTTGGCGGGTTCTTTTTAAAATATTCTGCAATAGAAAAAAGCGCAGCCGTACCTGATGCATCGTCATCGGCGCCATTATATATCTTACCGTTGCGTATCCCCAAGTGATCTAAATGCCCTGTAATGACAATGGCTTCTTTTAATTGCCCATCAATTTTAGCCACCACATTTCCACCAATTACCGTGGTATCTGATACAGTAGAGCCGTCTTCATTGGCATCTTTTACCGGATACATTCGCAGTCTACGTTTACCACTAAAGGTATACGGATAGGTTTGAATATACCCTTCCGCAAAAGCAGGAGCAATTCCTAAGGCCTCAAATTCATCTGCAAGGATGCGTTGCGTTTTATAATTTCCAGGCGTACCAAAAGCGCGTCCTTCAAGCGAATCGTGTGAAATCATTTGTAGCCGGTGAAGCAATTGCTCTTCGTTCAGGGTCACCCCTTGTGCAATTGGCTCTTGCTTACATGCTATTACAAATAGGGCTAAACTCAATAAGGTAACTAATTTTCGCATACGGGTAAAATTGTGAAATTGTCGATACATGATTTGAATAGTTGGAGCAAGATACTACATTTATCTCAAAATAGAAATGAACACCCCTTCTAATCCCCCTTTACTTCCCGCTGGCTGAAGGCTGAATAATACGAATAGACTCAATAACAACCACCGGATCTATGCGTTGGTTTTGTTTGGCCCCTTGCTGAATGAGCCGCACAATATCCATCCCGTTGGTCACCCTACCAAATGCCGCAAAGCCCATTCCGTCTGGCTGTCTTTTCCCTCCATAATTAAGTTCAGGTTGTGCATTGATACAAATAAAAAAATTGTCTCTTGCTGTATCTACTCCAGCGCGAGCCATAGACAGTGTACCATCAAGATGTTTTAACCCCGTTTGTTGTGTAGATTCAAGTACAATGGGAGCAAAAGCATTTTTTACATCGGCAATTCCCCCTTGAATCACTTCAATTTTATACTCCCTATTGGCCTCATTTTCGGGGGTAGTTGCCCTAAAAAAACTTCCTCCATCGTATTTTTTTTCCTTGACATAACGTAAAAAATTTGCTACCGTACGGGGTGCCTTATCGGGATAGAGCTCAAAGGTAATCAGCCCTTTTGACGTTTTAATCTCTCCTGTTTGCGCCTGTAGCTGTGCCCCCCAACCCATAAAAAAAAAGAGGATTAGCAGGCTGATACCGCCGTTGGNTCGTACTGNCCAATACGTGCTTTTTGTTGTGTTATCCATNGGTTATTAATTCATTTTAAGCANTAATTCGTCAATTTTTTTAGCAATATGCGCTTGTTTTTCTAAGGCATAGGCCTTTTTGAGATAGGAAAGTGCAGTTTTATACTCCTTTTGCGCACTGTAATAATCGGCAATGGCTTCATGGGCATTAACACTTGTTGGATAATACTGCAGGGTAAATTTAAAAAAAGCGAGCGACTTGGCGGGCTGCTCCATGTCCATATTCATATACCCTAACATGGTTAATAATTCTTCATCAAAGGGAGGAACGTCATAACCAAAATGCTCTTTTAGTTTTTTTGCGCGTGCGGTCACCAGCGCACTGAGGTCGGCTACTGGGGTTTTGGGATTATTAAACTTATGGGTATGCTCAATGGGAAACCAGTCAAACAAGGTGAGTAGGCCGTCCATAATAGAAGGTAATGCCAAGGTGCCGTGAGGATCGTTGGGGTAAAACTTCCAATCGGTGCGCAGGCCTTTCGCCGCCTTCGCGGCCTCCGTAAATGCTAAATTAGACCGTGCAAAGCGCGTAAACTCAGTGGTATCTTTTCGTACATTATCAAGTGTAATACTAGCGTCTTGCATATGCAATTGTCCGCCCAACGAAATAAACACGGCCTTACCATCAAACCGTTCTTGGGCAAACTTAGGCTTAGCTTCGCGGAGTAATTGTTGCTGGTTCCAGTCTACACTAGGATCAATAGCCAAATAATTGGCAAATAAATCGCCATGGTTGAGCAAGGCATTGAGGGTGAATAATCCGCCATACGAATGACCAATTAAAGTTCTATACGTAGTGGCAGGATAGCTTGTTTCAATATACGGTATCAGTTCTTCTTCCATAAATTGAATGAATTTTTCGGCTCCACCACTCGCTTTGATGTAGCTCAGTTGCGGCCCTTCGGTTAGGGTTGAGGTGGTTAAATCGCGATTGCGGTGTGTTTGATTAGAAATTCCTACCAAGATCATTTCAGGTATAAAGCCNCCACTGTAATAACTATGTACCACCGATACGGCATTGAGGTGTACGCCGCCATCTAAAACATAAACCACAGGATAGGTTTTTTTGGGGTTGTAATAAGCCGGTAACTGTACCCAAAATTTTCTGGTTTCGTCAAGGACGTTTGATTGAATACTGTCTAGGCGACCAACCGTAAAGGCATACTTTTCTTGGGCCTGGATAGAATAAGAAACTTGAAATTGGACGGCAAAAAGTAAGGTAGCCCACAAAACTTTTGCCCGATTTTTTACACACATCAGGGTTGCGATTATAAATTAGCCTGAACAAGATAGTAAATATTATGCGAAATCCCCGCTTTATCACACCCAACTAGTTAGGTACTTCGTAGGCTAACCTATATATACGCGATCGGTAAATTATACCGCCAGATATGCCCTATGTTTTGAATAATGTATATTTTTAAAAAAAATTATTTCTTGAAAAACGCCTACCCATTTGACCCTTCCTTTATCCGTCACGCCATAATTGCTGCCGGCTTAACCGGATGGATTTTCTTGTTTTTATTCTTTACCGAACCCCTTGACGTGAGTGAATTTTTAGACGGAGAAAAATTGGTATATGCAGGGGCGTATGGCTTGGTGGGCGGACTCTGCTATGTGCTGTTTTACCCAATACAAGGTGCCCTTTACAGGTATTTGCGTCAGCAATGGACGCTTGGCGCTGAACTTGTTTTTATTTGCTGTTTTAGCCTTTTTGGCGCCATTGCCGCTCGCTTATTTTATTTATATGTTATAGTGCCTGGCGAACCCTATCCGTACACTTTAGGTTATTTTATGACCAGCATCATTCTACCCGCCCTGAGCACCATTTTACCCATAGTAATTGTAGGGCGTTTTGCCATTGGAAAATACTATGAAAAAAAACGAGCCCATCAGAAAATAGAAATTAGCGGTGAGGGTAGTTATGAAAATTTACACCTGCATGCTGATGAACTGCTCTATATACAATCTTCAGACAACTATGTGGAAGTGTTTTTCCTTGCCGGAAAAGAGCTCAAAAAAACCTTGATTAGAAATCGCATTTCTACCCTGGCCCAATCGCTCCCCGAGCTGATGCAAGTACATCGATCTTATTTGGTAAATCCCTTTCATATGCAACAACTAAAAATGGTTCAAGGAAAACCTATATTGCTGCTTAACCATCACGAAAAGGTGCCGGTATCAAAAACCTATCTTGCCGCAGTAAAATCCCACTTTAATTCCACCACAAACTAGGCGCATTTCACCCCAAACCGCCAAAATAATAGGGTTTAGGATTATTTCTCTTGTAGGTTTGCTTCAGAAATAATAATCTATTAAATCACTTTACACATGAAAAATTACCTTATTTATCTCGTTTTATGTATCCTTACTTTCCAATTTTCACACGCCCAAACGGAAACCTGTGACTGCCAGTCTGATTTAACTTTTCTGGTAGAAAAGATAAAAAAAATGCCTTCGTATAAACATCAAATCAACCGTGCAAAAGCAGTTGAATTTGAACAATCATACAAAGACCTCAGCCAATTAATGACAGCGCCACTCCCTATAGAAACCTGCTATAAACTTTTGGTACAACAGCTATACCTTGTACATGACCTGCACGCCTATATTACTTTTGACCAAACGTATTTTAACGAAGAAGACCTCACCAATGCCCAAGCGCTTGAAAAATTTAAGCAATCTACCCCGTTTTTATCCCATCCGCGAAGTTCAAAAGACCTCAACGCCTTAGAAGCTACCCTAGCGCAGGCACCGTTAGACCACGTAGAAGGTGTGTATTCATTTAATGATTTGATGCAAATTGGCCTCTATTTTGATGCAGCTCTTGATACCTATGTTGGGGTTGTATTGTCATCTACCTTAGCTCACTGGGAACCCGGACAAATAAAGCTGTACGCTAAAAAAAATAAAACCGGCAAATACAACCTCTATTCCTACCACCACATTAGCTATCAACCCAGTACCATTAGAGGAATGACCTTTGCTAATGGCCGATTATGGGCACTAAAAAAGGGGACAGACACTGCCAATGCCGAACTTGCGCCATCGGGAATTTCAGATTGGGAATTTAAACAGCTTTCAGACACCGTACAATACACCTATTTTGGTAACTTCAGTTCCTTTTCTTCGGCTAATAAAAAAGCCTACCGCGCGTTTTACGCAGCACATAAAGATGATTTTAATACCGCCAAGCATATTATTGTTGACCTAAGAAGTAATCGCGGAGGCAATAAAAAAATCTCAGATGCTTTTTACAAATTGTTTAAAAAAAGTAAGGCACGGGTGTATGTACTTACCAACTCGTTTACCGGAAGTAATGGCGAACAGTTTACTGTACAATTGAAGTCCTTAAAAAATACCCTTCACCTAGGGCAAGCTACCCGAGGCATTATTGCCTACGGAACCAATTACGGCTATACCCACCAAACACCGTCTGGTAACTTTACGTTTAAACCAACAGACATGGATTTTCACAAGGCGTTTTTTCAGTATGAAGGAACTGGGGTTACACCCGATCAGGTCTTGGCTTATGATCAAGATTGGATTACGCAGACCTTAGCCTTAATTGCAAATAATAAACAACCGTAACCTATACACAACGTAAAGTGGTTTAGCATTGAATACAACTTGATGCTAAGCAAACCGTTGGGCTTACCGCCTGACGGTTTTTTTATACAAAAAAGAGGGGATTCGCATGCCCTTAAGGTGCGCAGCCTGGTATGTATTAGTTTTTGATGCGCTTACGCAGGATAAAAAAGGCGGGAAACCATCCAATGATGAGTGCCCCTAGAAGCTTAGAGGTATCTGCCAAATCAAATTTTCCACTACTCCAAATTAACGTGGGTGTACTGCCGGTACTATACGTTACCCCACTATTGATAAACAGGGCCACCAATAAGGCCAAGACTAATAAACCACCAAGTGTAAAAAAGGATTTTTTCATATCAATACAGATCAAATACAGCGGTCAAAGATACGCCAAATAACCGCAAAGGCAATAAAAAACCCGTTGAATAGCTTGCGGCAACTCTGGTTATAGCCCTTGCAATAGCACCCCCCTTTTTCTGCTTTTCCTTGGGGTGTTTAGGAGGCGTTTTAAATCTATTTGCTCCCTACCAAACGGATTGACTACACCATAAATAGGGTGAAAAAGGCACTGTTTGAGGGATTTTACCCAAAAAATCCATTGCTGATCTATGAAGTTAAAGTATCTTGTCAAAAATTTATACCCATCCTTAGTTGAATACCTGTTACTAACCCATGTCTATTCGAAAACTCAATCCTGTAAAGAAAAAGATTTTAAAATTTTTTACCGCTTCGTTTCACAATACTAAAAAAACGGAGGGACTTGCAGCGCTATCACAAAAATCAAGCATAAAGGTATTAATTACCCGTCCTAACCATCGACTTGGCAATCAACTTTTACTCACCCCACTCATTCAGGAGATTAGTATGTTGTACCCTACCGCCAACATTCACTTAATGCTCAATGGCACCCTTAGCANCATTTTATTTGCGCAGTATCCNCAGGTTAAAAAAGTGTACAACCTGCCTAAAAAACCCTTTAAAAATATTTTCAACTACCTAGGCACCCTGTTCAGNCTTAAAAAAACCCGCTATGATATTGCCATTACCGGCTGCGAGACATCTAATTCGAGTAAACTTTTTGTAAAATTAGCCCGGGCAAGGTTTAAAATTTATGATTCAGGGACTCAAACCCTGCACAAGCCCCTTCATATAGCCAAATATCCTATTTATAATTTAAAAACTTTCCTCCAACCAAACGAAGACCTCAGTACCTATGCTTATCCACCACTCAGCCTACAACTTTCGGCAGCAGAACTCCGCCAAGGTCAACAGGTACTGCGCGACTTAGTAGAAACAGCAAAGCCCGTGATCAGTATTTTTACCTTTGCCACCGGACGTAAATGCCATGACCGCCTTTGGTGGGACGAGTTTTACACGAAGTTACAGCAGCGCTTTCAAGATTATTGTATTGTAGAGGTTTTACCCATGGAAAATGTATCACAACTAGATTTTAAAGCCGTGCATTATTATAGTAGAGACCTCCGTGAAATTGCGGCCGTTATTGCCAATACAGCAGTGTTTATTGGCGCCGATAGCGGCATGATGCATTTGGCTGCCAGTACTACAACCCCTGTATTGGGCTTATTTAATGTTACGCAACAGGAAGTGTATGGACCGTATGGCGGCGCTAATGAAGCCATAGACACTAACACTGTTTCCATTGAAGATTTAATAGACAAAACACAGCAGGCTATTGCTTATACCCACGCGCAAGCCCAATAACCGTCCGAAATGACAAAAAAACGCCTTATACTAGCCTAGTTGGCTCTTTTTTGTACTAGCCGTATTTGTCCCATGTGGTTGGCTTGATGCTCCATGACATGATACCAGGCCCAATGATTGTTCATACTGCTGCCTTTTACTTTGGCAGCAAACCAGGCATCATCTTTTGTTTTTAAAAGCGCCAAGGTGGTGGCTCTAACCTCATCCCATTGTTGAAGGTAATAGCTTATGGGTTTATTGACCAATGTTTTTCGCGCATCCGGACCTAAATTGAGGGCTACATTCCATTGATCACGCTCTTTTTTGGTAAAACCTCTTTGTTCAAAGGTATAGACTTGATAGTATTTTTCGGTGGCGGCAAGGTGAAGAATCATGGCACCAATTCGATTTGCATTTTCATCGAGCAAGAAATCGGTTTCTGCTTGACTAAGCTGTTTCACACTTTGGGTTACCCGTTGTTTTAAATCCTCTAACATGGCTACAGTACTTCCTATTTGAGGCGAATAGCCTTTTCGGGGTTGGATTTCTGTTTGAGCCTGCAAGGCAAGCGTACTGCCTAGGCAAAGAAAAAAGAGTAGGCTAAGGGGGGTGTGTATTTTCATCCTGATTTACGTAAATGTTGAGACCGGCAAGGTACTTTATTTTTTAAACATCCCTTCTGTAAGTGCTTCGTCTGTACAACCGTTGGCTAGGAGGCACTTAAAACTACTTGCTTACCCGGTGTAAAAGTACGGTATTGAGCATGCGTACCGATAATAAGGCTAGGCCTATAGAGACCAATTGCCCATACAGCTGATTGCCCGTCATCTCTTGAACCAAGGTACCCAGCAAGAAGGCTATAATGACCCCAACAAACATAATTCCG
>JGI24723J26617_10000835_pt1 | contig 28730 bp, 10 predicted proteins | sample Cruoilmetagenom6_FD_26617 | JGI IMG/M metagenome (IMG submission 26617)
GCGCGATCAGCCACATCAGCCGGGGGTACTCGATTTCGCCGGACAGCATCGACAGGTAGGCGTGCTTGACGGTTGTCGAACTGGCGAAGGCCCGGCGGAAGAATGGCCGCGCGCGCGGCGCAAAGATCAGCGGGCGCAAGACACAGGCCAGACGCAGCGAGCGCTGGATCGGACGGACCTGACGCGCATAGATCCGCAGTGCGGTATCCGGTTGGCCCGCCCGGATCGCGGTGGCGGCGGCATCGGCGGCCAACTGCCCGCTTTTCATCGCATAGGCGATGCCCTCGCCGGTGATTGGATCGACAAAGCCTGCCGCATCTCCGGCCAGCAGAACCGCAGCGCGCCCCGGAACGCGGCGATAGTCGCCGAAGGGCAGGAAATGCCCCTTGACCCGTGCCGTGCTGGCATCGTCCAGCTGCGCGCGGTAGGTGGCCAGCCGGGCCTGAATTTCCGGGTTTTCGGCCTGCAGCCCGCCGATGCCGATGGTGGTGCTGCCGCGTTTGGGAAACTGCCAGCCATAGCCCCAGCTGGCCGCGTCGAAATCGATTCGCACCACCGGGTTGTCGGGCTGCGGCGGGGCCTCCACCTCGAGCGCAAAGCCGATGCGCGCCTTGTCGAAGGATTGCCCGAACAGCGCACGCGCGACGCGGCTTTGCACCCCGTCCGCGCCGATAAGTATCAGATATTCAAGGGCTGTGCCGTCATCCAGCTCGACACGTTGCGCCGCNAGATCAAGCTCTGTCACGCGACAGCCCGAGTAATCTGATGCCCCCGCCTGAACCGCCCGTTCGAATAGCAGGCGGTCCATGTCCCAGCGCATTGTCAGGTAGACCGGCAAAGTGTGTTCGGACCCGCCCAGCGGGGTGCCGTCGAGGTGAAAGGCGAAGCGGTCGCGCGGCTCGAACAGTTGCGGATCGAGCGTGTGCTGGAAAATCTCTTGGTAATATCCCTGCGCGCGCCCGGTAAAGAGCCCGCCGCAGAGCTTGGCGCGCGGGAAACGCGCCTTGTCGATCACCGCAACGCTGAGGCCCGCGCGCCGGGCGGTCACGGCGGCGGCGCTTCCGGCCGGGCCGGCGCCAAGGATGATCACGTCAAATCGGGTCATGTGCGGGTCCGGGGCCAGAAATTCTGCCCCGTCATAAAGGCTGACTGCCGTCGCGGAAAGGGCCGTCGGTATCGCGTCGGTCCCCGGTCGGTGCGGTGGCTTGACCGGGGATTAACCGATCGGGGCAATGTTGGGCGCCCCGAACCGGAGGTGCCGATGGCCCGCATGACCAAGACCGAACGTATTGCCCGCGAAGGGCTGATGAAGAACCTGATCCAACTGATGCGGGACGACTGGATTCCGATCCGGATCGCGGACGAGATCCCCGATGCGTGGCACACGCTGGAGGCCGATCTGGACGTGACCGAGCCGAAGGAAAAGGTGACGCTCTACCTGGATTGCTCGGTGGCGCGGTTCTATCGGGCGATGGGGAAGGGGNATCAGGCGCGAATCAACCGGCTGTTGGCGACCTGGGCGCAGATGCATATCGCGCGCGAGGTGAAGCTGGAGGAGATGCTGCGCAAGCGGTTGAAAGAGTGAGCGGGCCGGGTCGAAGCCTGACACAAGGAAAAAGGGCGGCCCGAAGACCGCCCTCAAGATGTCAGATCGGCGCACATTCTCAACCGGGTGCGCACGCAATTGCGTGGCAATCGCTTTCGCGCACGCGTTGAAAAGCAATGCTTTTCAACGTTACCTCGCAAACTTCTTGTGCTTCATCCGCGTGGGCTCCAGCGCGTCGGCGCCAAGGCGGCGCTTCTTGTCTTCTTCGTAATCCTCGAAATTGCCCTCGAACCATTCCACATGCGCGTCGCCCTCGAAGGCCAGCATGTGGGTGCAGATCCGGTCGAGGAAGAAGCGGTCGTGGGAGATGACCACGGCGCAGCCGGCGAAATCCACCAGCGCGTCTTCCAGCGCGCGCAGGGTTTCGACATCGAGATCGTTGGTCGGCTCATCGAGTAGCAGCACGTTGCCGCCCGAGCGCAGGAGGCGCGCCATGTGAACGCGGTTCCGTTCGCCCCCTGACAGCAGCGAGACTTTCTTTTGCTGGTCGCCGCCCTTGAAGTTGAACGCCGAGCAATAGGCGCGGGCGTTCACTTCGGCATCGCCGAGCTTGATGATGTCCTGCCCGTCGGCGATGGCCTCCCAGACGTTTTCGTCCGGTTTCAGATCGTCGCGGGACTGATCCACGTAGGACAGATCGACAGTGTCGCCGTATTCGATGGTGCCGGCATCGGGCTTTTCCTGTCCGGTCAGCATCTTGAACAGGGTCGATTTACCCGCGCCGTTGGGGCCGATCACGCCGACGATGCCGCCGGGCGGCAGCGAGAAGCTGAGGTTCTCGATCAGGAGCTTGTCGCCCATCGCCTTGGTCAGCCCCTGCACCTCGATCACCTTGTCGCCGAGGCGCGGGCCGTTGGGGATGACGATCTGGGCGCGGGTCAGTTTCTCGCGCTCTGACTGGCCGGCCATCTCGTTATAGGCGTTGATCCGGGCCTTGGATTTGGCCTGCCGGGCCTTCTGGCCCTGACGCATCCATTCCAGTTCGCGTTCCAGCGTCTTTTGCTTGGACTTGTCCTCGCGGGCCTCCTGGCTCAGGCGCTTGGCCTTTTGTTCGAGCCAGGACGAATAATTGCCCTCGTAGGGAATGCCGCGACCGCGGTCCAGTTCGAGAATCCAGCTGGTGATATCGTCGAGGAAGTAGCGGTCATGGGTGACGATCAGGATCGTGCCCTTGTAGTCGATGAGGTGCTGTTGCAGCCAGGCGATGGTTTCGGCATCCAGGTGGTTGGTCGGTTCGTCCAGCAGCAGCATGTCAGGCGCTTCGAGGAGCAGCTTGCACAGGGCGACGCGGCGGCGTTCACCGCCCGAGAGCGACGCCACGTCGGCATCATCGGGGGGGCAGCGCAGCGCCTCCATGCTGACGTCGATCTGGGCGTCGAGATCCCACAGGTTCTCGGCGTCGATCTGGTCTTGCAGTTCGGCCATCTCATCGGCGGTCTCATCCGAGTAGTTCATCGCCAGTTCGTTGAAGCGATCAAGCTTGGCCTTTTTCGCTGCGACGCCGAGCATGACGTTTTCGCGGACGTTGAGCGCCGGGTCGAGATGCGGCTCTTGCGGCAGGTAGCCGACATTGGCGCCCTCGGCGGCCCATGCCTCGCCGGTGTAATCGGTATCGAGGCCGGCCATGATTTTCATCAAGGTGGACTTGCCCGAGCCGTTGACGCCGACGACGCCGATTTTCACACCGGGCAGGAATGACAGATGGATGTTCTCAAAGCACTTCTTCCCACCGGGATAGGTCTTTGAGACGCCCTGCATGTGATAGACATATTGGTAAGCTGCCATGGCTGATGCTTTCTGATTAAGACCGGGTGTTGGCCTGCATGTAACCGTCGGGCGCTGCGATTTCAAACAGGGAGTTTGTCGCGCTATCGCTTTGCCTTGTGCGGGGTGGCGCGGGCCGGGGTGGTCGCATCCAGAGTGAAGGGCGCAGGCAGTGGCGTATTGGCGCGCAGCCAGGCGACCATATCGGCCACCGGCATCGGCGGGGCGAGGCCGTAGCCCTGGATGAACGGGCATTTGGCGCGTCGCAGGATATCGAGCTGACCTTGGGTTTCCACGCCCTCGGCCACCACATCCATGTCCAGAAGCGCGCAGAGCCGGATGATCGAGCGTGCCACGACGCGGTTGCGCGGCGCGGTTTCCAGCCGCCGGATCATCGAGTGATCAAGCTTGATCGCGTCGATTTCGATGGCCGATATATGCGACAGCCCCGCATGGCCGGTGCCGAAATCGTCGAGTGCCACGCGCACGCCGATCCGCCGCAGCCGCTCGATGGCGGCGAGCACCCCGATATGGCCGCCGCCCAGCAGGCTGGTTTCCAGGATCTCGACGCAGATGCTGGAATGCGGCAACCCGCGCGATTGCAGTGCCCAGTCCAGCAGGCCGGGGTAATTGACATCCGACAGGATCGTGCTGGAGACGTTGAGCGACAGGGTCAGGCCGGAAAACCCCGCCTGATGCATCCGCGCCAGCGCGTCGAGCGCATGGTTCATCGCCAGGTAGTCGATATCGGGCAGCAACTGTGTGCCCTTGGCCGCCGAGAGGAACGCCGCGGGGGCCAGCAGGCCCTGTTGCGGGTGATCCCAGCGCAACAGCGCCTCGCAGCCGGTGATCCGGTTGCTGGCCAGATCGAGGATCGGTTGCAGGAAGATGGTGAACTGGTCGTGTGCCACCGCTTCCTTGAGGTCGCGGCTGAGTTGCTGGCGGGCGCGCGCACGCTGGCCCAGTTGATCGGTATAGAGGACGACCTGCCCGCGCCCTGCATCCTTGGCACTGTAGAGCGCCATATCGGCCTGCTGAATCAGGGCCTCTCCTGAGGCGGTATCGGCGGTGGACATGCTGGCCCCGATGGAAAGGCCCACGGGTATTGTCTGATCCTTCCAGACCAATGGGCGGCTGACGGCGCGCATGACCTGCCCGGCGCGGGCCAGCAATGCCTCCTGCGTGCCGATATCGACGAAAATCAGAAGAAACTCATCGCCGCCGGTGCAGCAGACCAGATCGCCGGGCCGGACCTGTTGGCGCAGACCGTCGGCCACATGGTGCAGCACCGCATCGCCGGCCGCGTGGCCAGCGTGTCGTTGACCTCCTTGAACTTGTCGAGATCGAGTTGAAGCACGCCGATCCGCCCGGCCATGATCTGGGCCATCACCTTGCGGCTGCGCATGTAGCGCGACATTTTCTTGCGGTTGCCAAGGCCGGTCAGATCATCGTGATAGGCGGCATGATCCAGGTCGTCCTTGACCTGTTGCAGTGCGGCTTGGGTCGTGACCTGCTCCGAGACATCGCGGCAGGTGACGACAACCATCTTTTGCGTGTCGTCGGGGCCGAGATCGATCAGCGAATGGCTCTGCTGGTTCCAGAACCGGCTGCCGTCGCGGCGCAGATGCTGGGTGATGCGGTAGCGATCGAACAGAGAGGTCGAGAAATCATACCGAAAGTTTTCTGTCTCTTCACGGGGCGGGCGGCTTTCGGGTGGCAGTATCTTTTCCTGCGGATTGCAGCCCTTGAGCTCGGACAGGGGCCAGCCAAGCATCTGTTCGCAGGCGGGGTTCATCCATTTCACCCGGCCATTGATATCGAGCAGGATGATGCCATCGCGCACATGATCGAGGATCAGGCCCGGGAGTCTGGCGTCGGTGCTGGTCGCCGGGTCCGCGCGTAGCGGCTTCCTGTCAGATCGCGTTTGTCTGCTCACCGCTCCACCAAGGTTGCGCTGAAATTACATGACGACAGTGGCAAACGGTGCTTAATATCGGGTGGTCATCGGCCGCCTATGCGGATAAAAATTCTTAAAATTTAAGGAGCTTGCGGCAAAATGCCTGCCTTGACCCTGCCGCCGGTGCGGCCCGGCCAGACCATCGGATTGCTTGGCGGGTCGTTCGATCCGCCACATGCGGGTCATGTCCATATCACCCGCGAAGCGCTGAAACGGTTCGACCTCGGGGCGGTTTGGTGGCTGGTCAGCCCCGGCAACCCGCTGAAGGCACACGGGCCCGCGCCCATGGCGCGGCGGCTGGAGGCGGCGGCGCAGATCATGCAGCACCCGCGCGTTTTTATCAGCGATGCCGAGGCGCAGATCGGATCGCGCTATACCGCCCAGACGCTGCGGGCGCTGCGCGCGGCCCGGCCCGGCGCACGGTTCGTGTGGTTGATGGGGGCCGACAACATGGTGCAATTCGATGAATGGCAGGATTGGCAGGAGATCATGAAGTCCGTGCCGGTGGGCGTGCTGGCCCGTCCGGGCACGCGCATTGCGGCGCGCAACTCGAAAATGGCGCGGATCTATGCGGCGCACCGGCTGCCGGGCCGCCAGAGCCAGCGTCTGGGGCTGATGGCGCCGCCGGCATGGTGTTTCATCAATGTGCCGATGCGGGCGATTTCCTCGACGGACTTGCGGGCGTCAGGCGCATGGTAGCCGGGCGTGATGGTGCGCGCGGGGCTGGGTTTGCCCTTATCTGCGGGGCTGTCACGGGCCGGGGCCAAATGGGGGCAATTCGTCGTTGTCTGCCGCGCGCGACTGGGTTTAACTCTGGGCCATGACGAAACTGTTTTCACGACGTGGTTTACTGGGCACCGCCTTGGCGGGTCTGGCCAGTGCGGTCAGTGCAGGCGCGCCCGCCGTATCGCTGCGGCCGCAACTGCGCCCGGCCGACCTGGACAAGGCAGCCCTGCGGCCGCGCCCCAAGGCGCCCGATCCGCAGGCACTGATCGACCGGGCAAAACTGGGCGGCAGGGTTGGCTATGCGGTGGTCGATGTGAAGACCGGCGCGCTGCTGGAGACTCGTAACGCCGATATGGGCTTTGCCCCCGCCAGCGTGACCAAGACGGTGACGGCGCTTTATGCGTTGAACGCGCTGGGCGCGGGCTATCGGTTTCGCACCCGGCTGATCGCGACCGGGCCGATCGAGAACGGCGTGATCAAGGGCGATCTGGTGCTGACCGGCGGTGGCGATCCCACGCTCGATACCGATGCATTGGCGGGCATGGCCGCCAACCTCAAGGCAGCGGGCATCCGGGCCGTCACCGGCGCCTTTCGCGTGTTCGACGGCGCGCTGCCCTTTATCCGCGTGATCGACGAGAGCCAGCCGGTTCACGTCGGCTACAACCCGTCGCTGTCGGGGCTGAACCTGAATTTCAACCGCGTGCATTTCGAATGGGCGCGGGACTCGGGCGGTTATACCGTCACGATGGACGCGAGGTCAGGCAAGTACCGGCCCGAGGTGCGCGTGGCCCGGATGCGCATCGCCGACCGCGCCGCCCCGGTCTATACCTACAAGGACGCGGGCGATCACGATGAATGGACCGTGGCGGCCAAGGCCCTGGGCAAGGGGGGCGCCCGCTGGCTGCCCGTCCGCTACCCGGCGAGCTATGCCGGCGAAGTCTTTGCCACGTTTGCGCGCTCGCACGGGATCAAGCTCGATCAGGCCCGGCCGCAGAGCGATGCGCCGCGCGGCACGGCGGTGGTGACCCATAACAGCAAGGCACTGAGCACGATCCTGCGGGGTATGCTGAAATATTCCAACAACCTGACCGCCGAACTGGTCGGCATGACCGCCACTGTCGCACGGGGCGGCAAGGTCACATCGCTGGCGGCGTCGGGGCGCGAGATGTCGGCATGGGCGCGGACCGAACTGGGCATGACGGAAGCGTCACTGGTGGATCACTCGGGGCTCGGGGCCGCCTCGCGGCTGACGGCCGAGGGGCTGGCCCGTGCGTTGGCCAAGGTGGCTTCGGAGGGCAAGCTGGAGCCGCTGCTCAAGCCGTTCGTGATGCGCCACGAGAATGGCAGTACCGACAAGGGGCATCCCGTGAAGGTGCTGGCCAAGACCGGCACGCTCTATTTTGTCAGCTCGCTGTCGGGCTACGCCACTGGCCCGGACAACCGGCAACTGGCCTTTGCGATCTTTACCGGCAACGAGGAAAAGCGCCGCGCGCTGGGCCAGTCGGCGCAGGAACGCCCGCCGGGTGCGGCGGCCTGGAACGCGCGCTCGAAACGCCTGCAGCAGCAGTTGATCGAGCGCTGGCACGCGGTCTACGGCAGTTAGCAGAGCCCACTGTCTGCTGCCGTCCCGTGCCCACCTGCCCGGAGCCGTCCCGCGCGGGGCCCAGCCCGGCACGCAATCGCACTTCCACCGGACCGGGCGATCCGCTAATTCAACGCCACCACCAGCGGCGGCGAGTTGGCGGAGTGGTTACGCAGCGGATTGCAAATCCGAAAATTTATCACAAAAAATTAGTGACTTAACGATTTTCGGTTAGCGGGACATATTGAGAACATATCGTGAAAATGATAACCGCCCCAATTCGAGCATATGAAGGAAGACGCGGTGCGTTGGCTACCACACCAGACCAGTGAGGCGATTTTCGACCGCTGAATGCGGATGGGCCGCACATCACAAGCCAGAAGACTGTGGATATGAACTGCAGCCCACTCTTGAGGCGTGGCATCCCCTTTGACCGCTGTCAGCCCGAACGCGACGTTTGTGCACGCTTTGAGCTCATAAGGCAAATCATGTAGGATCGGACACTGCGTTCGCAAGCAATACGCTCCGCAACAATGGAAGCAGACATTCATGTGACTTCAAACCAGTGCACTGTTGATTTCCACTGAGAAGTGACCCGGTTGGGGTGCTGAGCGATACTTGTGATAAGAAAGTGCCGGGTGGAAGGGGATCATCGGACGTAGAAAATTCAAAAAAAGTGCGGCTGAGGCTGACGGCTGATCCAGCTTGTGAAGAACCGGAAGGATTGGTTCCAATTGTTCTGTTGAGGCTTGGGCTGATGATCCGCGCCACCTGAGTGGTCCAGTTTGAATGTTAGTGCATGATTGGCGAAGCGTATCGCTAGTTCGAATCTAATCTCCTACCTTCGTAGCCTTTTGGGTCGGACTTTGGGTGTCAAAGAGGGGTTGCCGATTGGCGGAAGTCTGCAGGTTTGGGCTTATGCCGGGTATCACTTGACAGAGGAGGTGGCACACCTCAAGTTGTCTACCAACGGATTAGTGAGTTGTCTTAAAAGGATTTTAGACGCTGTTAGCAGAAGTTTATCGCTTGGCGGTTTACAGGTTCAGTAAGGGAAAAACATGACCAAGAAAGATGCTACAATCGAAACGTCACGAGATGCGCCGCAGAACGGGCAAGCGAGTGAAGAAACTCAGCCGCAATCTCAGCAGATTGATCCCGAAGTCGCGGCAAAGTTGGCGAATCTGCGGTCCTCCTTGCGTGAAAACTTCGGAAAGGCTGTCATGGCCATGATGATGGTGCCGCGCTATCGGGCGCAAAATCTGGCTGATTTGCAGCACCTTGTATTGGACCCGATGCTGCAGGACCGTCTGGCATTCGCCTACCCAGGCAAGTCGGAAAAGCAGCCCATGACCGAAATGGCCGGGTTTGCCATCTGGGCGAGCGTCTCCGAAGAGGTAGATAAGCGCATTCGTGAACAACTTGCCGCGGGTGTCTTTCCGATCCGGTTGAAGACTGAGGACTGGAACAGCGGCAATATCAATTGGCTCTTGGACGTGATCGCTCCGGATCAGAAAACCATAACCAGCGTGATCGCAAACTTCCGGCAGGTGATCAAGGATGGAGAATTGCGTCTGCATCCCCTGATTTCACGCATGGTAGATGCAGAGACCCTGGAAAAGATGGGCGCCCGGCGTGACGGCGCCAAAGAACAGGGCTCGTCCGAAGNCTGAGACACATGTCTGTTCAGCCGGGTNTCACGCTTGCTTTTCCAGGCGCGCACATGCGTCTTATATAGGCTTCGTGAGGTCCCAACGCGTCGATCTGCGCCTGTGTTTCCTGTGCATTCAGGGAAATGTAGCGGCCCAAGTCCTTGGTCGGGACAGCGCGCACCATTGGGTGGAAATGCTTTGGTCGTCGGCCCTGGCCCCACAACACCTGCAACCAGCTCGCTATGTCGAACAGTTCCGTATTGAAGCGGATGATCTGACCTGTTGCGTCAAAAAGATTCAACTTCTGCGACAGACTGTCGGGGAGCGGCATCGTGCGACAATAATTCCAGAATTCGGACGTGTCGCGCTGGGTCGAGTTGTAGTGCAAAATGAGGAAATCCCGGATTGCCCTGAATTCGAAGGCCATCTGAGCGTTGTATTCCTCCTGTTGCGACGCGGCAAAGCTCCGATCCGGGAACAGTGACACAATCCGGGCGATGCCGGACTGGATCAGGTGGATCGACGTCGATTCCAATGGTTCAAGGAACCCGCTGGAGAGACCGATCGCGACGACGTTTTTATCCCAGAATTTGGCCCGCCGCCCGGTTTGGAACTTTATGAGTCGCGGATCCGCCAAGGCTGCGCCGGGCAGGTTGGCCATCAATTGGTCCGCGGCCCGCTCTTCGCTGATGTGCGACTGGGAAAAGACGTGCCCGTTCCCGGTGCGGTGTTGCAGCGGGATTTGCCATTGCCAGCCCGCCTCCCGGGCCGTGGAGCGCGTGAACGGGTCAAGCCTGCCATTGCCTTCGGACGGCACCGCCCAGGCCCGGTCACAGGGCAACCAATGAGACCAATCCTCAAAGGCCACACCTAGCGCTTGGCCGATCAAAAGCGCCCGCATGCCTGTGCAATCAAGAATCAAATCCGTCTCGACCGCTCTTTCCCGGTCCAGATGCAACCGGGTGATATGGCCGCTCTCCGGGTGCTGGTCCCAGCCTTCAACGATGCCTTCGATCCGCTGTGTGCCGCGCTCCTCGGCATACCGCCGCAGGAAACCTGCGTATTTGGAGGCATCAAAATGATAGGCCGACGCAGGCATGCGCGCGCCCGTTTTTCCCGGTCCGTAAAGGCCGTGTTTGGCTGCAAGGGTGCCAGGACTGAACGCCTCGAGGTCGAGCTCNCCACCCTCCTGATGGTAGCGCAGCCAGTATTGGTAGAACGGCAAGGTTCCGATCTTGCGCCCCACATCACCGAAACTNTGGAAGTAGCTGTGCCCCTCGCGGTGCCAGCCGATGAACTTGATCCCCAGCTTGATCGTGGCGGATGTTTCGCGCAGAAACTCCCGCTCGTCGATGCCGAGACCGCTATTGAACAGGCGGATCTGAGGGATTGTCGCCTCCCCCACACCGATGGTGCCGATGGCCTCGGACTCGATCAGGGTCACGGCCAATTGATCACCGAAATACTTCGACAAGGCGGCCGCCGCCATCCAGCCTGCGGTTCCTCCGCCCACTATTGCAACGCGCATCGGATTGGTCTGTCTTTCACTCATACTCCCACGCTAACAGGGAGAAATCCATTGGGCCATCACGAAAACCTCGTATTTCTGGCTGAGATGCGGCATCGTCGGCCCATGGGGTCCTTTGAAATATCGCCTAACCTGAATATCGAAGTCAGATCGATCGGTCAGAGCGCCGAGCCGATGCTGGTGATCGATGACTTTCTGACCGATCCGACAGAGTTGGTCGATCACGCCGCCAAGTCCGAATGGACCGACTTGCCGCCCGGCGGCTATCCGGGACAACGGGCAGGATTGCCGCGCGGCTATGTTCAATCCGTCCTCAGACGACTGGACGGCCCGATCCGGGACAAGCTGATCCCAGATCCTGCAAAGCTTGGAGATTTCATGTGCTCTTTCTCGATGGTCACGCGAAAGCCCGCCGATTTGGCCGATATGCAGCGTGTGCCGCATATCGATGTGGCCATGGCAAACAGAGTCGCGATCCTGCATTACTTATGTGATGCGACGTTCGGGGGCACCGCCTTTTTCCGCCAGGACGCGACCGGGTTTGAGCAGATCAGCCCCGAGAACCGTGCCAGCTATTCCAAAGCCCGCAGCGCCGATATCGCACGATTGCAGGCTGCCCATGCCTATCCCGATCAGGACACTCCGGGATACACGCGCACAAGCTTTGTGAACGCGCGTTTCAATCGGGTCGTTGCCTATCGCAGCTTCACCTTGCACAGCGGCATTATTGACCATCCCGACGCCCTTGTCGGCGACCCGAGGCTGGGCCGCCTGACAGCTAACTTCTTTGTGGATTATGAGCCTGTTGGTGGGGACTAGGCCTTTTGGGGGCGACGTCTTCCCACGATGAATAGACCGCCCATGCCCGCGAGGACGAGTGGCAAAGTGGCTGGCAGAGGGATCGGTGCCAATGGCGAGTCCAGCGCGGTTATTGAGAAGGTGACGTCGTCAAAAACAGCCTCTCCGTTGACTACATTGTCTGCAAAGAAATCCAGAGGTGCTAGGTTGCTGAAATCAAAGTCACCCGACGAGAGGCGCATGATTGCGTTTGCCCCAAGACCCGTTGTCCCGTTCGTCAGGTCCGATCCGCTCCGCGACAGTAGAAATTCAAGCGTATCCGTCTCATTGTCACCGCTGGCAACGATGTAGAAGTCCTCAAAGTCGCCTAAAAACTCGTAGCTGACCGTCACGAAATCAGCAAAGCCGGTTCCATCGAACAAAAAAGAGACCTCTGAACCCGCAAAATCATCCAATACCAGTGGACTCAGAAAATCGTNGCTCAGAAGCGGAAGGAAATCATCATAGAAAACGCCGCCCGACCCTTCGTAAACAGGTGTCGTTTCNACAAATCCCAGGCCAACAAAATCGATCGGCGCGGCGTGTGCGGCACTCGTGCCCAGCAGCAGGGCCGCAGCACAGGTGCCTAAAAAGTTCTTGTTCATTTCACTTCCCCTAGTATCTCGGTCCTGGATGTTATCCCCATGGACCTACTCGTTAAATTAAAACCACCCGTCTCAAAGCAGCGTATCTGAAACCAGTGTTATGTTCAAATCTTCCACTGTTGTCGCGTCACCGTAAACAAGGATCTGGTCCCCATCATCATCGGTCGTAATCGCCGCATAGCGCGACGTGAAGCGCACGGCATATTCTGAATCGAGCAGGATGCTGTCCAACCCGGCTTCAAAGTCGAGGATCGTCTCGCGCTCACGCAGGCCATTGGAGTCAAACACAAACGTGTCCGCCCCGCCCAGACCGTAATACTGGTCAGAACCGTCAAGACCGTTGATGATCTCATCCGCATCCGAGCCAATAAGCCGGTCGCGGTCGTTGGTGCCGAGAACCTCGATCAGGTCCGGACCTTCATCNTCATCCTCATCCGTCACCGACACAAACACAAACGCATCGTCAGTCAGAAGGCCGTCGCTGACCTCGACCTGCACTCCGTAGGTGTTGTCGCCATCGGAATCCGCAAAGGCTTCGAAGTCCGGCGCGGTCTGGAACGTCAATGTGCCGGTGGTTTGATCGATATCAAAGAGTGCACCGTCGGCGCCGCCAATGATCGAGAACGTGAGGTCTCCGCTTTCGTTGTCCACATCCGTGGCGCTGACAGTCCCGACCTCGGTCGTGTTTTCTGCCAGATCAAACGCATACTCCGCCTCACCCAGTTCCGGTGCGTCGTTGACCGGGTCGACCGTCACGGTGAACGTCGCCTCGCTCACACCACCGTTTCCGTCAGAAACTGTGTAGGTAAAGGACGTCTCACCATTGAAATCAGCATCCGGGAAGAAACTCATCTTGCCATCGGGCGCGATGCCCACGTTGCCGTTCAAGGCGTTGTCCTTGAGGGCAAAAGTCAGCGCATCGCCGTCAACGTCACTGGCGTTGATGGCCAGAGAGAAATCAACAATAGGCGTATCCTCATCCGTGCTGGTCCCAGCGTCAAACACCTCAGGCGCGTCGTTGATACCGTTGATTACGACCGTGGCGGTGTTCGGGGTTGTACTGGTCCCGTCGAATACGCCGAAGCTGACGGTCACATCCACACTTTCCCCGCCGGCCAGGTCGTCGAACGCGCCGGGATCAAGTTGCAGGTCACTGCCCAGAACGGCGGCGATGCCCGTCAGGTCACGCCCGTCAGAGGAGGTCAAAACTGCTCCAGTCACGGAGAGCGGATCATCATCCGCGTCTGTCGCTCCGGCCAACAGGTCAACCGTCAGCGCGGCATCCTCTTCCGACGCTGTCAGTGCAATGGCCATGACCTCGGGTGCAACGCCTTCGTCGACGTCCGTTACCGTCACCACAATGTCGCGGGTCGTTGTGTCAGTCCCGTCGAAGGCACCGACGCGGACCTCGTAGAGGTTATCGTCGCCGAACGGCACCTCAAAGTCGGGCGCGTTGGTAAAGCTCAATGCGCCAGTCACCGCGTCAAGGGTGAAGAGGGCATTGTCGGCGCCGCCATCCACGAGGACAAAGCTGACCGTGTCCCCTTCCGCGTCCGTCGCCGAAAGCGTGGTGACGGCCGTTTCGTTCTCGGCAACGTCAAACGCCTCACCAACCACGAGGTTTGGCAGATCATTCGCGCCAAGAACCGTGAAGCGCGCCAAAGCGCTGGTCAGAATATCGCCGTCAAACACAGCGTATTCCAGTTCAACGATGGCGGTTTCACCCGCTCCGAGATCATTAAACAGACCCGGCACGATTTGGGCTTCATTGCCATTGATCGTTGCAAAGCCCACGATCCCGCCTGCGCCGGATGCCCGCGCCAATCCCCCTGACACAGAAAGGACGTCGCCGTCGACATCACTGGCCTCAGCCAACAGATCAACCACTTGCGGGTCGTCATCCTCGGTCAGTGTCATTTCCAGAACGTTCGCGACCGGGGCGTCATTGACTGGTGCAATCGCCAGAGTGACCGCTTGCAGCGTTTCAATCTGACCGTCCGACGCTGAGAGTTCCAATACCACATCGCCGTTGAAATCCTGCGGTGGCGTGCCGGAAAGCGTGCGGCTTTCGGGATCATAGCTCAGCCAGGACGGCAGTTCTGCGCCGTCGGGTCCCCGGAACTCGACGACCAGCGCGTCACCATCTTCGTCAGTGATCTGATCATCCGCGATGGTGACCATCAATGGCGTATCTTCGGTGCCCTCGAGTGCCGTCAGCGTGATGACTGGCGCATCGTTCACAGCTTCGCTGGTCACGGTGACATAGGCCGAGGTCGCGATGCCCGAACTGTCCTTGAGTTCGTAGCCAAAGCCGCCGATGCCATTGAAGTTCTCGTCGCCGACGATGGTGATCGTTCCATCTTCGCTGAGCTTGGCAGTAACGTTGTCCATTTCGAGGATGCGGGTGATGACGATCGCGTCGCGGTCGACGTCATAGTCGTTCGCGGTCAGCTGCGAGGTGAAGATCGTGAGAATCTCGTCCTCTTGCAGCAGCAGTTCATCATCCAGGGCCACGGGTGCGTCGCTGACGGCCAGCACTTCAATTTCGACCGTTGTCGGCACTTCAAATCCGGTCTCATTGGTGAGCGCGTAAGTCAGGCGGAAGGTGCCGAAGTAATCTTGCTCTGTCGTGACGCGGAAGAGGCCGCTGTCGAGTTCTTCGACCGTGGCGGGGCTGCCAAAGGGTGCCTCGAGACCAAGGAATATGACCTCGGAACCCAGTGGGATATCGTCATTGGCCATCAACTCGAGCGGGTCGAGATCAATGAAGGTGTCCTCGAGCATCTCATAGCCCGCATCAGACACTGCCACCGGCACCTCAAAGAGCGGCAGCACCAGAACGGTGGCGTAGCCGATGCTTGTGGCGCCAAATTCATCAGTCACACGGTAGTTAAATCCACCGTCGCCAAAGTACCCTTCGCGGCCCTGGAAGACGGCAGTTTGGCCGTCTTGGAATACGGTGCCGTTGTCTCCGTCGAAGACTTCGACGATCGAGAATGCATCGCCTTCGACATCCCGGTCATTGAACAGGAGGTCGGCAAAGTCGATGACGAAAGGTTCGTCCTGGTTGCCGATAAAGAACCCGTCGGTGTTGGCGATCGGGGCGTCATTAACGGCCTCGATGTCGAACGTGATTCGGCCTGTGTCGCGCAGGCGGCCATCGGTGATCGTGTATCCAAAGCTGAACTCACCGTTGACGTTTTCGTCCGGCACAAACTGATAGCGTCCGTCGGGCAGTTCGATGATACGGCCGTCTTGGATTTCCGACTGGATCGACACGAATTCAAGCGTGTCGCCATCGGCGTCAGTATCGTTCGCCAAGAGATCGGCAATGGTAAATTCGAACGGCGTGTCTTCGACAGTGTCAAACCGGTCGGTGACGGCCTCGGGTCGCTGGTTGGTGCTTATTACATTCAGCGCGACCGTGCCGGTACTGTCGCCATGTCGGTCATCAGTGACCGAGTAAGTGAACAGTGCCTGGCCCGCGAAATCAGGCGTTGGCGTGAAGGTGATATTCGTCCCGTCGAACGCCACCGTTCCGTTTTGGGCGCTGTCGACGCTGATCCCAAGGAAGCGGATCGGGTCGCCGTCGACATCAAGATCGTTGGCCAAAAGCTGAGACGGTGTGATCGTAATGAAGCTGTCTTCGAAAACGTTGAACTTGTCGGTCACCGCAATGGGCGGATCGAGAAGCGACGCGACATCGAAGAGGACTGTTCCATCAGCCGCACCCTCGCTGTCGTCTGTGATCGTGTAGGTCACGGCGACTTCACCGGCAAAGCCAGCGTCAGGTGTGAACGTGACGGTCGCATCGGCGTTGCCGTCAAAGGCAAAGGTCTGGGTTTCGGACTGCGTTGTTGTGCCGTCTGAATTGGTGAAGGTGATCTCCAACTCACCCAGCGCATCCAGCGGTACCGTAGCCTCCAATGCGCCGGATGTTTCGTCAACACTGATCCAGTCGGGCAGCACGCTGCCATCCGCCAGCGTGGCCGTCCATGTGCCCCCGGCTAGCGGCGTCAACGCGGTCGGCGTGGCCACCGAAACGACGCCCAAGGCGACATCAACGGCCCCATTCAGGCTGTCGCCCAGTTCCACGACACGCAGCGGATCCCCGTCGTCGTCACGGTCATTGGCCAGCAGGTCTGCAATGGTGAACGTTACATTGCCGTTCTCGAACAGGTCAAACTCGTCGGTTTCGGCCACCGGACGTTCCCGCTGGGCCAGCACGTTGAAGACGATGACGGCCGGATCAGACACCGCACCCTTTTCGTCGTTGGCAGTGTAGGTGAAGGCCACAGCGCCATTGAAATCGGAGGGCGTGGTCAGGTTGATACGCTCGGGCAGATCAAAGACCGAGATATTGTCGTCTTCCGAGACTGTAAACGTCTCATCCACCACAACTTCGGTGATGATTGAGAACGCGGGCAATCCGTTGCCTGCTTCGATATCCAAGCGCACCGGAACGGTGCCCACATAGTTCGACGGTGGCCGCCCGGAGAAGGTCAGTGTCTCGGCGTCAAAGTCCAACCAGTTGTCCAGTGGTGCACCACTTTCGCGCTTGACTGTGATGCTCGCAGCGTTCGACAGATCGATGCCAAACACGTCTCCGGCTTCAAGTCCCGGAATNCCGGCGAGGACGTCGTTGATCGCCCCATCAAACGGTTCTTGCGGATCAACGACAAACTCGATGGTGAAACCTTCATGCGANGCATAGTACGTGTCGTCCGGCAGGCCTGGTTTGTCGTCGGGTGTAAAGACAATCTGCACACGGGCCAAACCGTCGGTGTCGTCAATCTCAAAATCAGAAAATCCAAGCTCTCGGCTGGCCTCATCAAAGCTGAGCCAGGAGGGCAGGGGGCGTCCGCCGATCTTGCTGGCGCTGAACCCGCCAGCGGAGATGTCAAAGACTGCGATGTCGTCATCTGTGCCTTCAAAGGACTGGGCAAAGTCAGACCGTAGCTCGAAACCCTCCAGCACAGTATCTTCGACCGAAACTCCATTGGACAGCGCTGCGACGTCGCCTGCGTTGGTTGGATCAAAGGTGAACCTGGTTGGATAGATGCCGTCGCTTGCGGGATCGACGAGGAACACAATCACCTCAATCGGGTCGGTCGCTCCGGCTGGCACATCGCCTTCAAAGGTCATCGATGCCTCGTCGAAGGACAGCCACTCGGGCAGCTCGCTGTTGTTCGACGATTTGGCGGAAGTGGTGTAATCCTCTGAAATATAACGGTTTGTGAGTGCACCCAGTTGAACCGTTTCTTCAAAGAAGATCACGTCACCTTCGAGATCGAGGTCATTGCCGAAGGCTTCGGCGGGGATCACGTATTGCGGACCGTCTTCCAGGCCACGGACAACGTCATTGCGCAGTTCAGGCGCCGTGTTACGCGGAAGAACCGTTATGTAGACGTTCGCCGTGTCGGTCAGGCCGCGGCCATCATTGATGGTGTATTCAAAGCTCGCCTGACCGTTGAAGTTTTCCTTAACAGCGAATTCGATCATGCCGTCATCGGTCACCCGGACCTTTCCGTTCTCGGCGAAGCGGTACACGCTTTCGAAGAAGAGCGGATCGTCGTCCGGATCGGTGTCGTTTGCGAGGATTGTGGCCGGATCGATCAAAATTACCTCTTCTTGAAGCATCCGGATGCCGTAGTCATCGCGCGCATTGGGTTCCAGATTTTGTGGCCGGACATTGATCATGAATTCTAGCGTCGCCTCGGCGCCACGCTCGTCAATCACATCAAAGGCGATGCTTGCGGCCCCCAGGAAGAACGGCGTGAATTCGATGATGCCTGTATCGGGGTCAAAGTTTTCAATCCCGTTTTTGGTGGCGTTGCCATCCGCGGCGATGTGCAGACCGACAAACTCGAAACTGTCGCCTTCAATGTCGTAGACCTTCGACATCAGCTGATCGACGGTGAAGGTTGTCGTTTCCTCCAGCTTCGCTGACACGGCGCGTTCGCGAATGCGTGGCGCGTCGTTCACCGGTGCGAAGTAGATTTCGACGTCTGCTGTATCTTGCGCGCCGTCGTTGTCCTCCAGCACGTACCGGAACCCGGCAAAGCCGAAGAAATCAGGTCTCGACAAGAGCTCGATATACTGACCCGAGATCGTCCAGGTCGCATCCGTGGCCGCCCCGTCGTAATCCCGGTCCTTGTAGGGGCGCAACTCGTCGCCATCGAGGTTGGTCAGCGGCTGGGCGGATACAATACGCAGCCCTTCCATGGCCGCGTCGCCGTCCACGTCGTAGTCGTTGGCCAGAAGATTCTCGATGCGGATGCGCAGCGGTACGTCCTCGACCCCGTAAACGAGCGGGTCGTCATTGGCGACGGGCGCGTCGTTGACCGCCGACAAATTCACCTCAACCCGGGCTGTGGATTCGCGACCCAGCGGGTCGCGCACGGTGTATGTGAAGAAGGCATCACCGTTGAAGTCCTGAGCCCCGAGGAACTCGATCATTCCGTCGCCGTTGATCTCGACCGTGCCGGATTGCGAGGACTGAACAGAGATCAGTTCAAGCTGATCAACGCCCGCCTCGGCATCGTTGCGCAACAGATCGACCGGATCGATGATCGCCACTTCGTCTTCGATGCCGAAGCGGAACACGTCGTTAGCTGCATTGAACCGACCTTCGCGCAGGCGGTCTTCGATCTCGGTCACACCCCAGATGGTGCTATCGCCGAATACGATCTGTTCCAAACCGGTTTCGGCACCTAGGAAGTGGTCGGTCACCGTCACCGTATCGATCAGGAATCCGTCGTCGCGTTCGAATTCGATGAACAGATCGTCACCGAGGCGAAGGAAAGACAGATCCTTGGTCGTCAGCTCTGATGCAAGGACCAGCCGGTCGATATCGCCCCCATCGCCCAGTTCTTCGATTGTATCCTCTGAGCTGTCGAGGCCGAAGAGGTAGTCGTCCGACCCAAATCCGCCTTTGAGAAGATCGTTGCCAAAGCCACCATCAAAGACATCGGTTGCAACGGACCCGATAAAGGTGTCGCCAAAAGATGACCCGATGAGCTTTTCGATCGAGATCAGTTGATCGCCAAGCGCTTCACCAGCGAGACCTTGGCCAAGATCCAGGTCGACAGTCACGGCCTCGTCGGCGAATTCATAATCGGCAGTGTCAAAGCCATCGCGGCCATCAATCAGGTCGGCACCGCGGCTGCCGCGGAAATGGTTGTCGCCTTCGTCGCCACGCAGGGTGTCGTCCTGGAAGCTTGCAAAAATGATTTCGATACCGTCGAACGTGTCGCCTTCGGCGTCACCGCCGGATGCGGTGCCCGCTGCGATGTCGATATCGATGCCGTCGTTTGACAGGGTGTATTCAACGACGTCGATACCCCCACCACCTTGCAGGTCATCGCCACCGCGCCCGCCAATCAAGGTGTCGTCGCCAAGGCCGCCAAAGAGGCTATCTGCCTCGCGGCCACCCTCGAGGCGGTTGTTTCCGTCGTCGCCTTCCAAACGGTCGGCGAAGTCGGTGCCAATCAGGTTCTCTATGCTGATCAGGGTGTCGCCTGTGGCCTGACCACCGGACGCCGTACCGTTAGCGAGCGAAACATCGACTGCCTCGGCAGAGTTGAAATAGTTTGCGGTATCAGCGCCATCGCCACCGTCCAAGGTGTCGGCCCCGGCTCCCCCTTCGAGGAGATCGTCGCCGTCCCCACCTTCGAGAGTGTCTTCGCCCACACGGCCAAGCAGTTCGTCCCGGCCGTCATGTCCGGCAAGACGATTGTTCTGGTCGTCACCGCCGAGAATGTCGCGGAATTCGGTGCCGATGAACGCTTCGACATTGAAATACCGGTCGCCCTGCGCAAAGCCGCCCTGTCCGATCAGCGTGGTTAAATCAGCGCGAACGCCGATGTTTGACCCGGTGAAGACAACGGTGTCAAACCCGTCACCGCCGCGAATTTCGTCGGCTCCATCGCCACCATCGACCAGATCGTCACCATCTCCGGCCTCGATCAGGTCGTCGCCGAGGCTTGCCAGGATCGTGTCATTGCCCCCTTGCGCCACGATATGATCGTCGGACCGGTAGCCAAAGATCGTCTCGTCCAGCTCGTTCCCTTCAATGTAGTCGATGAACGGCGTGCCCGTCAGTTCCTGCCCGTAGAAATCGGCTACAACGGCATAGGCAAATCCGACATCCTCAAGGCCTTCCTCATCGGCGATGCGGTACTGGATCGTGACCGGACCGGTGAAGCCCGGGTCAAACCGGGCCACCATGAATTCAGTGTCCCGGAAGGTGATCATCTCGAACGAGCCAACCTCGATCCGATAGCCCTGAGCGAGCTCCACCGGATCATAGATCGCATCGACACCAACAAAGGTGGGCCGATCCCGATTAGGGTCATCCAGATCATCGTCCCGGATACCATCGAGGTCCTGGTCGGCCTGTTCGATGTCCCAGTCGTTAAAGACCAGTTCGTCGGCGCGGATGACAAGTGGCACCTCGAACGGTGTTACAAAACCCGGATCATCTTCGACCGTCGGGTCGTCATTGGACGGAACGATGTCAATGTCGACAAAGCCTTCATCCGTCGCCCCTGATGCATCCTGCAGCAGGTAGACAAAGCCGGACGAGAAGTTGGCATCGATGTTGGGCGTGAACAGGAGGTCGCCATCCTGGTTCAACTCGAGCATTCCGTTGAGCGGCCCGGCGGCCTTTCCGCCGAACTTGAAGACATCGCCCAGCCCGTTCAGCAACCGGTAGCCGACGACTTGCAGGCCTTCGGTGCCGTCCACGTCGGTGTCGTTGCCGAGAAGCGTGTCGAGACGGATGACCGTCGGGATGTCCTCGGCAACAAGGAACAGGTCCGGCTCGGCCTCGGGTGGCGCCATCGAGGTCGGCTCAAAGAACATAGTGACGACACCGCCATCCACCAATCCTTCGTTGTCGGTCGCCGAGTAGCCGAAGGTGGCCTCTCCGAAGAAGCCATCGTCGGGGGTAAAGATCAGGCTGTCGCCATCGCGCACAACGTCTCCGTTGATGCCGCCCGTCGCATTCTCGAAGGAGACGGCGAAACCTTCGATATCGGTGTCGTTCTTCAGTAGTTCGATGATCGGAATGACCAGAGGTGTGTTCTGCGTGCCGCGAAGGACATTCGCGAAGGCATCGTTGCCATAGTTGTCGTCGCGCACGACTGGGCGGTCATTGACCGGCTGGTAGACAATTGTCGCGGTGGCAATATCGGACCCGCCTTGTCCGTCATCAACACGGTAGACAAAGCTGGCCTCGCCAAAGAAATTCGCGTTCGGTTCGAACAGGACGGTCTGGTTGTCTAGCAAAGTCGCCCGACCGTTCACAGTGTTGCCCACGTTGGTCAGCTGCAGCAAATCGCCCTCGCGATCGAAATCATTGGCTGTCAGGCGCGCGAGGCTAAGGATGATCGGATTGTCTTCCAGAATCGGACCACCCGCCTGAGTCAGTTCGAACCGGTCATCGGTGGCATCTGGCGCATCATTCACCGGGTTGATGACGACGGTCACCGTTCCGGTGGAAACCTCACCAGAGGGGTCGGCGACCGTATAGTCGAAGGTCGCTGTGCCAAAGAAGTCGTCCGCCGGCGTGACGACAATATTGCCGTCGCCATCTATCGTGGCGAACAATTCGGCGCTTGAGGTCACTGATTGCAACGTCAGAATATCGCCATCGATGTCGCTGTCGTTTTCCAGCAACTGCGCCGGGCTGAGGACAAAAGTCTGGCCCTCATCAACTGTGAACCCGGAATCGTTGACTGCCACGGGCGCGTCATTGACCGAGGTGACGTCGATATAGACATACGCCTCGGCCCGCCCGCCTTCGGGCGTATTGGCGGCATAGGTGAACTGTGCCGGTCCGACATAGTCGGCAAACGGAGTAAACCCGATATCGCCACCTGACGACAGGGCGACGGTGCCTCCAATCGCGTCAAAGACCTGACCTACGATCATCCGATCGCCATCGATGTCGTTTGACAGCAGGCGCTCGACCCGGATGGTCAGGAAATCGTCTTCGGCCACGGCAAAACCGTCATCATCCAGCGCCTCGGCAACGGGGCGAACATTGACGTTGATCAAGCCATCGCCAAAGGCGTTCCGATCATCAGTGATGCGGTAGCTAATCGTCGTGGAACCGACGAACCCGGCCGCTGAGGTGAATTGGATATTGCCATCCCCGTTGATGAAGGCAACGGCGTCCGGACTTCCATCCACGGCAATGAGCCGCAGCGGGTCATTGTCAGCATCAAAGTCGTTGCCCAGCACATCGCGCAACTCGATGGTCAGAGCCTCGCCGGATGTAACCGCAAAGAACCCGTCTTCGTTGGCGACAGGTGCATTGTTGTCCAGCAAGGTCAGCAGGGTGTCCCGCAACCAGACCGCATTGTCGTCAAAGCGGATCTGTTCGACCCCGCGTCCGTCCTCGGCCAGCGCATCGATCAGAGTAACGCTGTCTTCCTCGTTGCCTGCAAACTCGAGCAGGATCGACTCGCTGCCGCGGAAGAGACGGCTCACTGTGACTTCGGATGTATCAAAACCGATCAGCTCGAGCACATCGACATCGCCGAGGTCAGCGCGCGCGTCCTCGATGGTGTCGTGCCCATCGCCCAATTCGAAGAGGAAACGGTCGCTACCATCACCACCAAAGGCAACGTCATTGCCCAAGGACAGGTTGAAGATATCATCACCAGCAAAGCCAAACACATTGTCGCTGCCGTCGCTCTGGACACCATCGAGCGCCTCGGATCGCATCTCGGCCCGAGTCCAAACGGTGTTGTCAGCAAAACGCAGGTTCAGCGATCCGCGGAATCCGTTCACACTGCCCAACGCATCGACCAGAACCAGTCGGTCTGCAAAGCCCGCGTTGAAGATCAGGACCAGATCGTCACTTTCCGGTCCGCCGCGCATGACCGAGAAAAGGTCATCGCGCGTGTAGTCCAGCAGGCGGACTTCGCTGTCGCCGTTGCCCAACGCGTCGATCCGGTCGTCGCCGTCGCCTGCGGCATATCGGTAGATATCGTTGCCATTGCCACCGATGATCAGGTCACTGCCTGGTCCACCAGTCAGATCGTCGTCGCCGTCTGATCCGAGGATGATTTCTCCGCCGTCGGTCGCTTGTGCGGCGACGAGCTGTGCCTGAATATCGGCGATGGTGAAAGTGGTGCCGTCATCCTCCAGAATGACCTGTTCAATGCCGCGCCCATTGGTGCTGAGCCCGTCGACAATTATGATCTGATCATCACTGCCCGAGAATTGCAGGACAACGTCGGGGCTGTCAGTTCCCAGTTGTTTGAAGCGAATGTCGCCGACATCGTATCCGGTGATGCGGAGCACATCTGCGGCAGAGGTGGCTTCATCGCGCAGGATGTCGCGGCCATCGCCTGCGGCAAAGCGATAGGTGTCATCTCCTTCCGCGCCTGAAACACGGTCGTCTCCCAGTCCACCAGCGAGATCGTTGTCCGACGCATCACCAAAGAGGAAGTCATCCAGGACGGTCGGAACCGCCGCGATGAGATCGCCAACTGTCCATTCCGTGCCATCGTCGAACCGGACGGTCTCGATCCTTCCGGTGGTCAGCGCATCGTCAATGCGCACTCGGTCGCCATCGTCGCCGATGGCCAGGATGATTGCACTGCCATCACTGCTTTGGGCGACACGCACGTCCGCGACAGAGATACCGGGCCCGAGGGCCAGCACATCGGTATCACCGCCCGCGTCGACGATGCGGTCCTGATCGTCGCCAAGATTGAACCGGTAAGTGTCGTCGCCAAGGCCGCCTTCCAACAGGTCAACACCTGCGCCACCGGCCAGATCGTCGTCTTCACCGAATGTGATCAGATGGTCATCGCCACCCAGACCGTCCAGCACTTCGACTCCGTCAGTGCCGAAGATGACATCATCAGTTTCTGTCGATTCCAGTGCAATATCGACGAGCATCTGCGCCGTCCATACGGTGTTGTCGTCAAAGCGGACTTCGCCTATGGACATGGCCGGATCGGCGTCCCAGCCAAGATCCAGCCGGTCACCGGTGCCGTTGATCTGCAGGATGATGGTGGGCTGGCCGCGCACGATAGAGACGTCGGCAGGTGAAATGCCCGGGCCGAACTGCACGACGTTGATCCCGTCACGATCATCGATCCGGTCCTGACCGTTGCCGAGGTTAAACAGGTAGGTATCGTTGCCGCCAGCGCCCTGCAGGAGGTCATCACCCAGATTGCCCGTCAAGGTTTCATCCGCGTCCGAACCGATCAGGGTATCGTTGCCGCCGAGGCCGTCGAGCGTCGTGCCGGTAAGGATGGCAAGTACATCGTCGCCGTCTGTTGCCCCCATTGACAGAGCCTGAATGGCCGCAAGGCTCAACTCCGTCCCGTCGTCAAAAGCCACAGTTTCGATCTGCGCCCGTTCAAGCAGAATCCGCGTGGTTCCGCCCAGAATACGCAGTTCCAGATTGTCGCCGACTTGGACAACCGAAAGGTCCGCCGGTAGGATACCGGTCGCAAACTCGATGCGATCAATGCCGCCTTCGTCCGTCAACCTGTCGAGGCCATCATTGGCACCAAAGACATAGGTGTCGTTTTCCGCGCCACCTTGCAGCAGGTCATCACCTGCGCCACCTTCGAATATGTCGTTGCCGCTGAACTCGGCATCGCCGTCACCGCCCGTCAGGGTGTCGTTGCCAGCGCCGCCTTGGATGATATCGTCACCCGCGCCGCCCTGCAGATCATCGTTTCCAGCTTCACCGGCGATCAGATCGTTGCCAAAGCCACCGAGGATCAGGTCACCATCGGCGCCACCGGCGAGGCTGTCGTCACCGGCAAAGCCCCGGATCTCGTCCGCGCCACCATTGCCAAAGATCAGGTCGTTCAGCGGGCCGCCACCGATGGTGTTGCCTTCTTCATCGTCCTGAATGCCGCCACCGTCACCACTCAATGCGACACCGCCAAAGTTGGCCGCTGTCAGGTCAGTGGCAGTGACCCCTTCCAATCGCAGAACAGAGCGGCTGGAGCCATCATCCGCCCGCAGAACCACGGTCGTGTCCAAGCCGTCCTGTAACAGTGACAAGCGGCCCGAAACGAAGGGGTTCGGTGTCGATGAGGCAAGCCGGATTACATCGCCAGTATCCCCGGGCGTGAAGTCGGTGATCACGTCCTCGGCTATGTCCGCGCTGATCTCGAAATTCGGCAAATAGCGGTAGGTGTCGCGTCCGGCCCCACCAGACATGGTGTCGACCGCGTCATCGGCGATGATATCGCCAAAGATATCGTCGCCATCGCCGGCATCAATGCTGTCCGCACCTTCGCCACCTTCGATGTAGTCGTCGAGAGCAGTGCCGGTCAGGGTGTTGTCATCGCCGTCGCCGTAGATGGCGTCGCCGTCGATCCCCAAATCGGGGGCGATTCGGGCAATGATCTCGGCATCGGAGAGGGTGACCATACTGTCGGCCAACAGGACCTGTTCGATCCGGCCCGCGCCATCATCAGCAAAGAAGCTGCGCACCACAATCTTGTCGGTGCTGCTGCTGAACCGGATGGTCAGGTCGGTGGCATCGTCGCCCGTCTGGCTGAACCGAATATCGTCGGCGCCATAGCCTTCAATCCGCAGGACATCCCCGCCGCTGTCGCCCATGTCGTCGATCTCGTCCTGACCGTCACCGGCGACAAAGATGTAAAGGTCGTCTCCAGACCCGCCCGAGGTCGTGTCATTGCCGGTGCCACCCTCCAGAGTGTCGGCCCCTTCGCCGCCCGAGAGATCATCGTCGTCGGCGCCACCGTCGAGGTCATCATCCCCACCCAGCCCACTGAGGCTATCATCACCCTCAAGCCCGATCAGGGAATCCGCCTGATCAGAGCCGATATAATCGTCATCTCCCGGCGTGCCCGTTGTCGCACGGGCCAGCAGTTCTGCCGCATCCCAGGACGAGCCATCATCAAAGGCAATCGTCTCAATCGCGCCAACGCCGCTCAAGGCGTTTTCGATGGTCAGGCGATCTTCGGATCCGGCAAAGCGCAACTCGAGCCCGGTCGCGGTTTTACGCACTGAAATGTCATCCTGGGCGATACCCGGCCCGAATTCGATACGGTCGAGGCCGTCAGCATCGTCGATGATGTCCTGACCATCGCCAGCATTGTAGATGTAGGTGTCGTCGTTGACACCGCCCCGCAAGATATCCGGCCCGGTTCCGCCATTAAGCGTGTCGTTGCCTTCGCCGCCTTCAAGAAGGTCAGCGCCTTCATCGCCGCTGAGGTCGTCGTCTCCCGCTCGGCCAAAGAGGGAGTCATCCCCAAGGCCACCTGCAAATCCGTCATCAAGTTCAGACCCCTGCACATTCTCGGCGCCGTCGCCCAGCGTTTGTGAGGCGGCAAGGATGTCGGCGAAACTCCAGACTGCACCGGTGCCATTGTCGAAGCGAAGTTCTTCAATCCGGTTGGAGGGGGTATCCAACGCCCCGATCAGCGTGATCCGATCCTCTGTGCCGACCAGTCTCAGAATCAGATTACTGCCGGATTGGTCGACGCGCAGATCGGCCTCGGCGATACCTGCGCCGAGAACGATGGTATCGGTTCCGCCAAAGTCTTCGATGGAGTCCTGTCCATCGCCAAAGCCAAAGCGATAGGTTTCGTCACCCGAGACGTCGGTCAGGGTGTCGTTGCCCGTACCTCCAGTAATATCATCACTGTCAGCGCCACCTTCGACAGCATCATCGCCGCCGCCGGCATCGACCGAATCCTCACCAGCGCCTGCGTCAATGGCTTCGGCGTCGTCGTCTCCCGTCAGCGTCTCGCCCAGATCTGTGCCCGTTAGAACGGTGTCGAGCGCTGCCGCGAGGGCGACCAGATCCGCATGGCTCCAAACCGTTCCGTCGTCAAAGCGAGTCTCTTCAACGACCGCGTCGGGGTTGATGAGAGCACCTTCAATGATGACGCGGTCTTCGGTGCCGATGACACGCAGATGCAGGTCGTCACCTGCAGCAAAGACTGTAAANTCCATCGGGGTAAGTGCCGCATCGATCAGGATCGCGTCGACACCGTCTGTTTCGACAATGGTGTCGTTGCCACTGCCAATGCCAAAGCGGTAGGTGTCATCACCATCGCCACCACGCAGCAGATCGGCCCCAGGTCCGCCAGTCAGATCGTCGGCGGCATCTCCGCCGATCAACTCGTCAGAGCCCGAGCCCCCAATCAGAGTGTTGTTGCCCGCGCCGCCAACGATCGTATCGCTGCCTGCGAGGCCGTCGATCACATCGTCCTGGTCAGAACCGATGATCAGATCGACACTTGCGCTGCCCGCCGTGGCAAAGGCAATAAGGTCAGCGTGAGACCATACCGTTCCATCGTCAAAAGCAATCGTTTCAATAGCTTGAGACGCGTTGGCGAGCGCATCGACCAGATGAATCCGATCCTGAGTGCCAGAGATGATCAGGGCAATCGTGCCGTCGTTGACACCAGCGACCTCGATGTCCTCGGGTGCGATGCCGGGGCCGAATTCCAACCGATCAAGGCCAGCCAGATCGATGATCTGATCAAAGCCGTCGCCCAGATCAAAGCGATACGTGTCATTGCCATCGGCATCGAACAAAAGATCGTTGCCAAGTTCGCCAATGAAGAGATCATCGCCGCCCATTCCGTCCAATGTGTCGGCAAAGTCTGTGCCCGTAATCGTGTCGTTGGTGTCAGAACTGTCGACCACCTGTCCACTGAATGGGATTGCGCGATCCAACAGCGTCGTGCGATCCCAGACCGTGCCATCGTCAAACCGCACTTCGGCGATCATGTCGTCGATCAGACCGTTTTCTATGGTGATGCGATCTTCGCTGCCAGCGATCTTGAGGATCAGGTCGCCAGAGCCATCATCGGTCTCTTCAACAATGACATCTGTCACCGCGATGGTGTCGTCAAAGACAATCGCATCGCTGCCCGAAGACCACCCACTGTCGTTGATCAGATCCTGACCGAACCCGGCCGAGAACAGATATTCGTCGTTTCCGGGGCCACCGTCGATATTGTCGTCACCGGCGCCACCAACAACTATATCGTCACCGTAAGACCCGTCGAGCGTGTCATTGCCGGCATTTCCGACGAGGAGATCTTCCTCAAAATCCCCGGCGATGGCATCGTCGCCCGGACCACCTTCGGGTAGCGGCGGGTTGTCCCCTTCGATGAAGGGCTGTTCGACCGTCTCAAACAGTTCATAGACATCCGATTGTGACCAGATCGTTCCATCTGCAAAACGGACTTCATCGATCTGGAAATCGTAAATCGTGATCCGGTCGTCGGTCCCTTGGATGCGCAAGGTGATGGCACCACTTTCTGGTTCCCCTTCCACCCGCAGGTCGTCCGGCGAGATACCCGCTTCGAATATGATAGCAGAGTCGACTTCCGGGTCGGACTGCATGTCGATCGTGTCCTGACCAAATCCCGGGCCAAACACAAAGTTCGCGCCGCCATCAAAGTCGACCAGTACATCGTTGCCTAACCCGCCGGTGATTAAGTCAAA
>JGI24723J26617_10000845_pt1 | contig 28479 bp, 29 predicted proteins | sample Cruoilmetagenom6_FD_26617 | JGI IMG/M metagenome (IMG submission 26617)
GATGGGCAAAGTGCCGAACAGGCGCCGCAACCTGCACAGGCCATTGTATCGATTGATATACTGTCCCCATCAGGTGTCAGGGCGCTTGTCGGGCAAATGTCCAGACATTTGCTGCACCCAATTTGTTCTGCACGGGAATGGGCGCAAATATTTGCGTCATACGTCAAGTAAAGCGGTTTTTCAAAAGTGCCAACCATGTGGGACGCGTCAAACACAACGGATGCAACAGCCAGCGGATCACCGGGATCGGCCCGCAAATATCCATCTCGTTTTTCAGGGGCAGGGAATAATGGCATACCGCCTGTCAGATCCAGAATGATGTCACATTGTGAAATGGCCCCGTTCTGCGGCGCGGTAAACCCGCGCTCACCGCGCCCTGCCGGATCGACTTCCTGAAAACCGTCAATGCGTACAGTGAAATTCCCTAAAGTGCCCGCAGCCGATTTTAGTGTGCCCGACACAACGTCAAAATCACGGNTCAACGGGGCTTCATCGGGGGCGGNAAGCAAGACAGTCACGCTTAGAATTTCGNTTAATTTTTCTGCTGCCGTCAGGGCCGTTTCAGGCGCGCCGATAATCAGGCACATGCCTTCGGATATGACATCGACCGCTTTTCCGGCGGGTGCTTCCAGCAGCATGTCGCTGACCAAAGCAGCCATTTTAGGCCCTGCTTTAGCNCCTTGATCCGACCATCCGGCACGGTCGCGAATATCGACAAATTCGGGTGGTTCTACATCCAGTTCATCGGCCAGTTCTTCAAACAATGCGCGTTCCTGCAAACAGGCGAAAATAGCATCGCCATCTTGAATATATTTTGCCGCTTCTTGGGTTTGCGTTGTGCAAAGCCCTGAATGAATGCGCGAACACTGCATATCTTCCAGCGCATCAAAAGACGAAGTGTTTAGCGTTTGTGATTTAGAACAATCACATAAAATCAATGTCTTAGGCATGTATTTCTTTCTGGCATTCTAGTTTGAAAAAATGGAATTCCGTTTGCAACAAGCCTAGCATAGGCACGAAAAAAACTATTGGTAAAGACAGAAAGTGTGTGTGGGGATATTTATTCCAGATGCATTGCCAACCAAGCAAAAGTAAATTTTACAAGATGATTTTGGAAATTAAATACGGGATTTCTTGGGGTGATAAGATTGATTCTTGGAATGTGTTTTGAACATCATTTATCACTTAGTGCTAAACTTTTCTCGATGTGGACATTTTGACCATCATAAGGAAAATCTGCCATGGAAAAATAGACATTCTGTCCATCACCCTGATTTACTGTCGATTGTCGGCGGTTTGCTTCAATTTATTCTTGGAGAACACGGTTTTGGCACCCTAACTTTGAATTACAGCTTATCAAAGCCGATGTTGTAACTGTTTGGGAGGACAGTTGGGAATGAATTCAAGATCAATTTCTATGCCTGTTGGGATCGTCGTTCGAAAAACGCCGGGCGTGACCAGATGGGCAAAATGGAATTGGAAAGTCGTGGGCGTCCTGCCGGGGGCAGGACCTGCCGATTGGGAAGAAATGCGCCGTGAAGGCGATGCCGTGGAATACCATGCAGGCACATTGACGTTGGAACTTTACCGCACCGATACCGAAGCCTATCTGACAGGCCTTTCATCCAAGACGCCCGTTTTGTATGTGGTCATGCAAAATGCCGGAACCAATGACGAGCTGGGCGATATTGAACTGCATCTCATCACCGCGTCACCCTACGAGTCNCAAGATTATGCCGACAGTGGAGAAGATACCGTCGAGCCGGTTCCGATGCCTGTGTCCATTATCGCTTGGGTCGCTGATTTCGTGGAACTGCATCATGAAGACGAAGTATTCATCAAGCGTAAGCGCGGCAAAAAATTCAGTGATCCTGTCGAAGATGGTGTGGGGGACAAGCGGATCAAACAGATCACGGATGTTTACCGCGCGCCCGGACACAAGACGGAGTTTGTGCAATGAAAGGGCATCAGGATTTCTGGAGCCGGCGCAAGCAAGCGGTCGAAGCCGAAGCTGAGGTCGAGGTTGCCAAACAGCGTGCCGTAGAAGAAGAACAATCGGCGGATGCGATAGAAGCGCAAACTGACGCAGAGATTTTGGACGAATTGGGCCTGCAAGATCCGGATACAATGGAAGCGGGCGATGATTTTTCGGCCTTCATGGCCAAAGCTGTTCCAACCCGTCTGCGCAACCGGGCATTACGCAAATTATGGCTAAGCAACCCTGCTTTGGCAAATTTGGATGCTCTGGTGGATTATGGTGAAGATTTTACAACCAGTGCGGATGCAGTGGAAGTAGTCCAAACCACATATCAGGTTGGCAAAGGGTTGTTGGCCCATGTGCAGGAAATGGCACGCCAAGAAGAAGCTAAACTTCAAACCCAAGATGCGGATGTAGAGCTGCAGGATGCAGAAGAATTACAAGAGCAAACTTCAATAGAAGAACTTGCGCTTGCTGAAGAAGATGACACTGGCACGGGTGTTGAAATTGAAGCCGATAGTGTGGTGGTAACACGTGACGAAAGTTCTGAAACAGAGGTCGTGTTCGCCTCAAAAAAACGTATGCGCTTTGTGATAGGGGCGGAAATTTAAAGCCTGATTATACAGTCAGGCAAACTGGGAGGATAAGGTGCTGGCAACTGCATCAAATGTAAACATTACGGAAGAAGATCAGCTGCGTGCGGATCTATACGATTATTTGGCGGCGCTTCTTGCCGGGCCGCCGTCCAAGGCGTTGCTGAAGAAAACGAACGCACTCAAAGGTGACAACAGTGATCTGGGCACAGGTTTCAAAGCCTTGGCGCGTGTGGCGTCTGCGCAAAATGAAAAATCTGCTAGCAGTGAATTTAACGCTTTGTTCATTGGGGTCGGGCGTGGTGAGCTGTTGCCTTATGCCAGTTTTTATCTGACGGGTTTTTTGAATGAAAAACCGCTTGCCGCATTGCGCAAAGATATGATCGGTCTGCGTATTTCGCGTGCACCAAACGTTTTCGAACCTGAAGATAACATCGCCAGCTTGTTTGAAATGATGGCAGGTATGATTACGGGGCGCTTTGGCGAACCTGCCAGCCTTGATCAACAAAAAGAGTTTTTCAACCGACATATCGGTGCTTGGGCCGAGCACTTCTTTTCAGATTTGGAAGGTGCAAAAAACTCGGTTCTTTATGCGCCCGTCGGCGCTATTGGCCGTGTGTTCATGGATATAGAACAGGAAGCATTTCGCATGGTGGCCAAATAAAGGTCACTTTAACCGGCCGGTGCAAACCGACCATAACATAGGAGAAGTCGAATGACGAAAAAGGACGAGGCAGCTACAAACAGCCGCCGTGATTTCCTGAAAATGGCATCTGTCGCAGCACCCGCTGTTGCAGTGGCCGTGACAGGTGATGCAGCTGTTGCCGCCGAACTTGAAGAACATACAGGCGAAGGCCTGCAAGATACCGCCCATACACGGGCATATTTCGAAACTGCCCGTTTCTAGACGGACATTTCACACCAAGCGGTGAGAGGTTGCGAAACGCCCAGACCACCGGGAAGACAAAAAAAGTTTTTGGCAATCCTGCCAAACCAACATTGGAGATATATAATGCTCAGGAAAAAGACCAACGGGGTTGCGAGACGCCCCCAACGGACAAGCCTCCTGTCAAAGGTAGCAGAAAAATCTGTTGACCGTCGTTCATTCCTTAGGGGATCAGGTCTGGCCATCGGTGGCTTGGCGGCGATCGGTGCAACGGCAGGTTCTGTGACAAAGGCATCAGCACAATCAGCCGTAAATGGCGCCGTAAGCACGGTCAAATCCGTTTGTACCAACTGTTCTGTCGGGTGTACCGTCATGGCAGAAGTGGATAATGGTGTTTGGACGGGGCAGGAGCCCGGCTTTGACAGCCCGTTCAATTTAGGTGCGCATTGCGCCAAAGGGGCATCCGCACGTGAAGCCGCCCACGGTGAACGCCGCTTGAAATACCCGATGAAAAAAGAGGGTGGTGAATGGAAACGCATCAGCTGGGAACAGGCGATCGATGAGATCGGCGACGGCATGATGGACATCCGCAAAGAAAGCGGCCCGGACAGTGTTTACTGGTTGGGTTCAGCCAAGTTCGGCAATGAACAATCGTATCTGTTCCGCAAATTTGCGGCTTATTGGGGCTCGAACAACGTAGACCATCAAGCCCGTATCTGTCACTCTACAACCGTTGCAGGTGTTGCAAACACATGGGGCTATGGCGCCATGACCAACAGCTACAATGACATTCATAATTCAAAAGCGATCTTCGTTATCGGCGGCAACCCTGCCGAAGCGCATCCTGTATCTTTGGTGCATATCCTGAAAGCCAAAGAGGAAAACAATGCGCCTTTGATCGTCTGTGATCCACGCTTTACACGTACCGCGGCGCATGCCGACGAATATGTGCGTATGCGCCCGGGCACTGACGTGGCTTTGATCTGGGGTATCCTGTACCATATCTTCGAAAACGGTTGGGAAGATGCAGAATTTATTCGTACACGGGTTTACGGTATGGATGAAATCCGGGACGAAGTGAAAAAATGGAACCCAGAAGAAGTTGAACGTGTCACAGGCGTTCCCGGGGCCCAATTGAAGCGCGTTGCACACACATTGGCAAACAATCGTCCCGGCACTGTGATCTGGTGCATGGGTGGAACACAACATACATCCGGTAACAACAATACACGTGCCTATTGTATCTTGCAGCTTGCCCTTGGCAACATGGGCACTTCTGGTGGCGGCACCAACATTTTCCGTGGCCACGATAATGTGCAAGGTGCTACTGACATGTGCATTTTGTCCCACTCTCTGCCCGGCTATTATGGTTTGTCGGCAGGTGCATGGGCACATTGGTCACGTGTTTGGGGTGAAGACCTTGAATGGTTGAAAGGCCGCTTTGACAGCATCAAAGACAAAGCGGGCAAAGACAAGCCTTTGATGAACATGAAAGGTATTCCGGTATCGCGTTGGATTGACGGTGTGTTGGAAGATAAAGACAACATCGATCAGCCAAACAACGTGCGCGCGATGGTTCTTTGGGGCCATGCTCCAAATAGTCAAACCCGTGGTAAGGAAATGAAAACGGCAATGGAAAAACTCGACATGCTTGTTGTGATTGACCCATACCCAACAGTATCTGCCGCTATGCATGATCGCACCGATGGTGTTTATCTGCTGCCTGCGTCGACCCAGTATGAAACCCGTGGTTCTGTCACGGCTTCAAACCGTTCGTTCCAATGGCGTGATCAAGTGGTCGATCCATTGTTCGAGTCGTTACCTGACCAGGTCATCATGGGCAAGTTCGCCAACAAATTTGGTTGGGCTGATCGTTTCTTCCGTAATATCGAGATGGAAGATGCAGACACACCAAACGTTGAAAGCATTACACGCGAGTTTAATGGCGGCATGTGGACAATCGGTTATACGGGCTGTTCACCAGAGCGGATCAAATCGCATATGGCCAATCAGCACACGTTCGACAAAACCACATTGCAAGCTGTTGGTGGCCCGAATGACGGGGAATACTACGGTCTGCCGTGGCCTTGTTGGGGCACCGCCGAGATGGGACATCCTGGTACGCCGAACCTATATGACATGTCCAAGAAAGTGTCTGAAGGTGGTTTGACTTTCCGCGCCCGTTTCGGTGTGGAACGTGAAGGAACCAATCTGCTGGCAGAGGGTGTTTATTCCAAAGGGTCAGAAATTCAGGACGGTTATCCCGAGTTTACCATGGCCATGCTCAAAGAGCTTGGTTGGGATGGTGATTTGACTGCGGAAGAACGTGCATCCATTGAAGCCGTTGCAGGTGACAAGACCAACTGGAAAACCGACCTTTCGGGTGGTATCCAGCGGGTTGCGATCAAACATGAATGTGCGCCATTTGGCAATGCCAAAGCCCGTGCAGTTGTTTGGACGTTCCCTGATCCGGTTCCTATTCATCGTGAACCGCTTTATACCAACCGTCGTGATCTGGTTGCGGATTATCCGACATATGATGACAAACAGGCTTATCGCCTGCCGACATTATATGCCTCTATCCAAAAGCAGGACTTCTCGAAAGACTATCCGATGATCCTGACAACAGGTCGGCTGGTTGAATATGAAGGTGGTGGTGACGAAAGTCGTTCAAACCCTTGGCTGGCTGAATTGCAGCAAGACATGTTCGTCGAGATCAATACACGTGACGCCAACAATATCGGTGTTCGTGATGGCGAACAGGTCTGGGTCGAAGGTGCCGAAGGATCCAAAATCAAAGTTATGGCTATGGTTACGGAACGTGTCGGTGCCGGTGTGGCATTCTTACCGTTCCACTTCGGTGGGCATATGGAAGGCCGGGACATGGGCGAAAACTACCCCGATGGCGCAGCCCCCTATGTCTTGGGCGAAGCCGCAAATACTGCAATGACCTATGGTTATGACAGTGTAACGCAAATGCAAGAGAGCAAAGTGTCTCTTTGCAAAATCTCAGTAGCTTAAGGAGGGCTGAAAAATGGCAAGAGCTAAGTTTCTATGTGATGCTGAACGCTGCATTGAATGTAACGCATGTGTTACCGCCTGTAAAAACGAGCACGAGGTGCCCTGGGGCATCAACCGGCGTAAAGTTGTTACAATAAACGACGGTAAGCCTGGTGAACGATCGATCTCTATCGCTTGTATGCACTGCTCGGATGCGCCTTGTATGGCGGTTTGTCCTGTGGACTGCTTCTATCAATCCGAAGACGGGGTTGTGTTGCATTCCAAGGATCTGTGTATCGGTTGCGGATATTGCTTTTACGCATGTCCGTTCGGGGCACCGCAATACCCGCAAGCCGGCAATTTCGGCAGCCGTGGCAAAATGGACAAATGTACATTCTGTGCTGGTGGACCGGAAGAAACCGGATCACAAGCCGAGTTCCAGAAGTATGGGCGCAACCGCATTGCAGAAGGCAAACTGCCGATCTGTGCGGAAATGTGTTCAACCAAGGCGCTTTTGGCAGGTGACGGTGACACCGTGTCCAGCATTTACCGTGAACGGGTTGTCGCACGCGGCTTCGGTTCAGGTGCTTGGGGCTGGGGTACAGCCTACGGCACTAAAAATGGTGGCTGATTAGATACAGGCTGTGGGTCTTCCATGGGCCCATGGCCTACATAGTGGGGCGGTGATTAGTCGTCGCCTCACATTACAAATATTTTACGGGTGTGAACAGATGATCAGACGGATATTCATTTCAGTTTTTATCGCTACTTTCATGTGCATGACATCAACGTTTGCACAAGACAGTTCAACAGATGTTCGCGCCGCAACGGGTGGTGCACAAACACTTGAGGATATTCTGGCACGCCAACAAGGTCAGAATATTGACAGTGAATTTCGCAAATCCGCAACAGGCGACGGTAATACTGCCGCCGCAATTGCATCCCAGCTGGGCACATTGGGCGGGACCTCAGACGCCGAGGTTTTTCGCGCATTGCGCTATGGTACGGCCGATGTGAAAGTCTCATCAAATGGCCCTGCTGCAACAGTAATTATTCAAGATGGCGGTATGCGCTGGCTGGAATTCCGCAATGGACCGTTGAAAAACTACGGCGGTTATCTGTTGCTGGGAACACTGGCGTTTCTAGTTTTGTTTTATATTTTCCGTGGTAAAATCATGATCGAAGGTAAAAAGACAGGCGTTAAAATTCAACGTTTCAAACTGATCGAACGTTTCGGTCATTGGTTGATGGCAGGCTCGTTCATTATCCTTGCACTTACGGGCCTTATCTCACTTTTTGGTCGTTTTGGCCTGATCCCGATTATCGGCAAAAGCGCATATGCTGCAATCGCCGGCATCAGTATCTTTGTTCATAACTGGATAAGCTGGGCCTTTATGGTTGGGCTTGTTCTGGTGTTTGTCATGTGGGTTATCGACAATATCCCCAAAAGACACGATCTAAAATGGATTGCACAGGCAGGCGGGCTGTTCGCAAAGGGTGTGCATCCGCCATCAACAAAGTTCAATGCAGGCCAAAAGATGATTTTTTGGATTGTTATGCTGTTCGGGGTATCTATCTCGGTCTCTGGTCTGTCCCTGTTGTTTCCGTTCCAAATTGTATTGTTTGCACCAACTTTCGAGTTTTTGAATGCGACAGGCATTTCAGGAATACTGGGCTTGGGCGAACTGACGACAACATTGGCACCGCATGAAGAAATGCAACTAGCACAAACATGGCATGCCATTGTCGCGTTCGGTTTTATAGCCGTCATATTTGCGCATATCTATATCGGTTCCGTTGGTATGGAAGGTGCAATAGATGCGATGAAATCGGGTGAAGTAGAAGAACAATGGGCCAAAGAGCACCACGGGTTATGGGTGGATGAAGTGACGCAAAAAGCAAATGCTACACCTGCGGAATAAGGACTGTTAAGTAATGAATAAACGTATTTTTCTGGCTGCTGGCCTGTTGGTGTCACTGTTGTTTGGCGCCATGGGATATGCGGGTGATCAGCGTATATTGGTGCAATCGACAACCTCGACACAAAATTCCGGTCTATATGATTATCTAATCCCGAAATTTGAAGCGGAAACAGGGCAGCATGTGGCTGTCGTTGCCGTGGGTACGGGCCAAGCGATCAAAAATGCGATGAACGGGGACGCGGATGTACTGCTGGTACATGCTATGCAATCCGAGCTGAAGTTTGTTGAACAGGGCTACGGGACAGAACGGTTTGACGTGATGTATAACGATTTCGTCCTGATCGGCCCAAAAGAAGACCCGGCTAAGGTTGCGCAAACAAAAACCGTGAATGAAGCCTTAAACGCGCTGCAAGCTGCCAAACAACGCTTCATTTCGCGCGGTGACGACAGCGGTACGCATAAAAAAGAATTACGCTTGTGGAAAGCCGCCAATTTGCAACCTGCGGGACAATGGTATCTGGAAACCGGATCAGGCATGGGGGCTACCATTCGTATGGCGGTTGAGATGGGCGGCTATACATTAACCGACCGCGCCACATGGATTGCGTTCAATGCCAAAGAAGATCACCGTGTATTACTGAGTGGCCAGACTGAACTGTTTAATCAATACGGTGTTATTGCAGTGAACCCTGCCAAACACCCGCATGTGAACAGTGCAGGTGCACAAATCTTTATAGACTGGCTTCTTAGCCCGCGCGGGCAGCAATTAACCGCTGAGTTCAAAGTGCAGGGACAGCAGTTGTTTTTTCCAAACGCACAAAAAACGGCGGCGAATTAGAAAAAATCCCCACCTGATTTTTCCAANAACGTGGCCGCCAGTTTTTGCCCAAGGGCAGGGCCATCTGTTGCGGGGCCGCAGATTTCGCCACTGACTTGATCTGACCCGTCCGTGCGCAGGATTTGACCCTTTAGTGTCAGTGTGTCACCGCTCAGCGTTGCCAGTCCTGCAATCGGTGTTTGGCAAGACCCATCCAGCGCTTTCAGAAACGCCCGTTCTGCGGCTAATCGTGTGGCGGTATCCGTATCGGCTATAGCGGACAGCATAGCATGAATTTCATCGTTATCTATGCGCCGTTCAATCCCGATTGCCCCTTGGGCCACCGCAGGTAAAACCTCACTTACTTCAACGGCTGATTGGGCAATGTCCGTGTTGCCTAAACGGTTCAGTCCTGCCATTGCCAAAAACGTGGCGTCTGCCACGCCTTCATCCAGTTTGCGCAGGCGGGTTTGCACGTTGCCGCGAAATTCCACCACTTCAATGTCCGGGCGCACGTGCAGGATTTGCGCACGCCTGCGCAAGCTGCTGGAGCCAAGTTTAGCACCCTTCGGTAGATCGCCGATAGATGTGTATTTCAGCGATACAAACGCATCGCGCACATCTTCGCGCGGCAGGTAACAATCCAGTATTAAACCATCCGGTTGTTCAACTGGCATATCCTTCATTGAATGCACTGCCAGATCAATGCTGCCATCCAGCAATGCGTCTTCAATCTCTTTTGTAAACAATCCTTTGCCGCCGATTTCACCCAACGGGCGATCTTGTACGCGGTCGCCTGTGGTTTTGATCACAACCACTTCAAAACGGGCTTCATCCAACCCATGTGCCGCCATCAAACGGTCGCGGGTCTCATAGGCTTGTACCAAGGCCAAAGGCGAGCCGCGTGTGCCGATTTTGATGATAGGTTGCGTCATAGTTTCTCTTTTAGGTGAAAGTATCGATTTCATCTCCACTTATCATCCGAAACTTGGTAATGCGAGTGCGAATTATAGGAATAACACTGTGACACAAAGCACCAAAACGATACTGCGCGCCCTGAACGGTGAGACCTTAGCAACACCGCCTGTATGGATGATGCGCCAAGCAGGGCGGTATTTACCGGAATACAAAGCCACACGGGCGCAAGCCGGGGATTTCTTATCACTGTGCTACAATCCGGATCTGGCAACGGAAGTGACTNTGCAACCGATCCGTCGCTACGGGTTTGACGCCGCAATCTTGTTTGCCGACATCTTGCTGGTGCCGCAAGCTTTGGGGGCGGATCTATGGTTCGAGACGGGCGAGGGGCCGCGTCTATCCACAATTACATCGGCTGATGATCTGGGCAAGCTTGGTCCGGCGCATGATATACACGAAACCCTTGCCCCGATTTATCAAACGGTGCGCAACCTGTCGTCCGCCTTGCCCAAAGAGACAACTTTAATAGGTTTTGCCGGTGCCCCATGGACTGTTGCAACCTATATGATCGCCGGGCGCGGCACGCCTGATCAGGGGCCTGCACATGCGTTGATGCGTGAAAATCAACCCGTATTCGATGCGCTGATGGATCGTATCACCGACGCTACAATTTTGTATCTGGCAGAACAGATCAAAGCGGGTGCCGAAGTGGTAAAACTTTTTGACAGTTGGGCCGGATCATTGGGCGCTGACGCCTTTGATCGTTATTGTATCGCACCGCATATCAAGATTGTCGCGGCCCTGAAGGCCCAATTCCCCGANATAAAAATTATCGGCTTCCCGCGTGGGGCTGATCAAAAATATATCGATTATGTCGATCAGGTCGATGTGGATTGCGTGGCTGTTGATACTGCCGTCAGCTCAAATTGGGCGGCAGAAAACCTACAGCCCAAGATGTGTGTGCAAGGAAATTTGGACCAGTCATTACTGGTCACAGGTGGCGATAAACTGATTGCGGAAACCAAACGCGTGGTTTCCGCTTTTGAAAATGGCCCGCATATTTTCAATCTTGGCCACGGTATAACACCTGATGCATCACCGGATAATGTAAGCCGAATGATCGCAGCTATTCGGGATTAAATCCGCGTTGCATTAANTCATATGGGTGTTTCCAACCCTCAAGCCCTGAAACGCGGTCTAACCAAGCATCGATATGCGGCCAGTCCGTGCGGTCAAAGCCGTATGGCTCTGGGTAATACAAATACCCGCAACAAGAAATATCCGCCATAGTCGGGTGATCAGCGGCAACCCAGTCGCGGCCCTTAAGATGGGTGTCCAACACTGCATATGCAGCTTTCAAACGGCCTTCAATGAAAGGAAAAACGGCTGTGGGGCGTTTGTCTTCCGGTAAAAAATGCTTCAAGAAACGCAACATACCTGCTTGCGATGACAATTTGTGATTGTCCCATAGTGTCCAGCGCATAACCTCGCGCCGTTCCGCGTCCGTTTCCCCACCGAACTTACCCGTTTGTTGCGTGATATAGTCTTGTATCACGCCTGATTGACTGATTTTAACGTCACCGTGGATCAAAACGGGCACTTCGCCCATCTCATTGATTTCCTTATAGGCATCTGTCCGGGCTTCACCTTTGAAGAAGTCGACGAAAACCGGCTCCCAATCGCAACCGGTAAGTTCAAGGGCAAGGGCGGCTTTATAGGCGTTGCCGGATTCGGCGAAACAGTAAAGTTGGTATTCTGGCATGAGGTATATCCTTTTTGAATTGCTCAAGTTAAAGGATGAATAATCACGAAAGGCAACTTCGATATTGTACCCTTTGGTCGTATCACTTTATGCTGATGGAACAAACGGGAATTTAACATGGATATTGTTCACCTCAAAACCTTTGTCGCAGTGGTGGAAGAAAAAAGTTTTACCACCGCCGCCGTTCGTTTGGGCGTAGCCAAATCGGTTTGTTCGCGGCGCGTATCGGAATTGGAAACAGACCTGTCGGCGATTTTGGTAAACCGCACGACGCGTTCGGTCGTGCCAACGCAGGCGGGGCTTGATTACTATCAAAGCTGTCTGGATATTTTAGGCCAATTGGAAGACGCAAACCAGGCGGCAAAAAGTGATGCCAGCGTTGTGGCCGGTCGTCTGAAATTGTCTTTACCAATCGATTATTGTCAATGCGTGCTGCAACCAAAACTGGAAAGCTTTATCAAAACCTATCCTGATACGCAATTGACCCTTGATCTGTCCGATAGTTTTGTTGATTTGGTTTCTGGCGGGTTTGATGCAGTTGTTCGGATAGGAAATCTTGCAGATTCAACACTTTACACGCGAAAAATTGGCGAGATGAATCTTATTTGCTGTGCTTCGCCTGACTATTTGGCGGAAAACGGTACACCTAAAGATGTTGATGATTTGGTGAACCACCAATGTTTGCTTTATTCGAACTCGGCGACGGGCAGCGAGTGGGTATTCTATAAGGATGGGGTGGAGATCCGCAAAAGAGTGCATGGGCGGTTCAGTGCGAATAATGGTACACATCAAAAGGTTTTGGCATTGAACGGGCATGGTATAGTTTACCTGCCGGATTTCATTGCACTTAGCGCTTTGAAAAATGGTGAACTGCTGCAGGTTTTGGAAAATTACGATCAGATTAAATCGGATATTCAGGTCGTGTTTCCCGAAAAGAAAAATATGCGCGCCGTATTGCGCGCATTTATTGAGCATTTAGCTGATTAACTTATGTCCCGCGCGCGATTGCCGCGACACCTGTGCGCGCTACGTCAATCAGGCCCAACGGGCGCATCATATCGGCAAAGGCGTCGATCTTTTCAGGCGTGCCCGTCAGTTCAAATACGAAACTTTCCAATGTGCTGTCGACTACGTTGGCACGGAAAATCTGTGCTGTACGCAGGGCTTCAACCCGTTTTTCGCCCTTGCCTTGCACTTTGAACAAGGCCAGTTCACGTTCAACGGACGGGCCTTCGACCGTTAAATCATGCACATCGTAAACCGGTACCATGCGGCCCAGTTGCGCTTTGATCTGTTCGATAACAGAGGGCGTTCCTGTGGTGACAATGGTTATGCGTGACCGATAGGTTTCATGATCCACTTCCGCCACTGTCAGGCTTTCGATATTGTAGCCCCGGCCCGAAAACAGACCGATAACACGGGCCAGAACACCAGCCTCGTTATCGACCAGAACCGCCAGTGTGTGGGTTTCCTCGGTATCGCCTATAAAGCTTTTCAAATCATAAGCACTGTGGCTTGATGTGCCCTTTTTCAATTTTACCGCGTTCATCTGATATTCCTTTTTCTATGGGATGGGGAACTGGTCTAAACCAGTACCGCGCCACCACCATCAATCGCATTTTGTGTATCTGCTTCACCCATCAGCATTTCGTTGTGGGCCTTGCCCGATGGGATCATCGGGAAACAGTTTTCGTGCTTTTCAACCAGACAATCAAAGATCACTGGGCCATCGTAATTCAGCATTTCCATGATTGCATCATCCAGATCAGCCGGATCAGAGCAGCGAATGCCTTTGCCGCCAAAGGCTTCTGCCAGTTTCACGAAATCGGGCAGGGCTTCTGACCACGAATGGGAATACCGCTCGCCATGCAGTAATTCCTGCCACTGGCGCACCATGCCCAGNCGTTCATTGTTCAAAATGAACTGTTTNACAGGTGCGCGGTATTGCACCGCTGTTCCCATTTCCTGCATGTTCATCAGCCAGCTTGCTTCGCCGGCAACATTGATGACCAGACTGTCGGGATGGGCAATTTGGGTGCCGACAGAGGCAGGTAGACCATAGCCCATCGTGCCCAACCCGCCAGATGTCATCCAGCGATTCGGCTCTTCAAAACCCAGATATTGTGCGGCCCACATTTGGTGTTGACCCACTTCCGTGGTGATATAACGATCCATACCCTTGGTCAGGGCTTCCAGACGTTGCAACGCATATTGCGGCTTGATGATCTTGTCCGAGTTTTCAAAACTCAAGCAATCTACCGCGCGCCATGCGTCGATTTGTGTGTGCCATTTCTTGATCTCGGCAGCTTTGGTTTTGCGCCCGCGTGATTTCCAGATTTTCAACAGGTCTTCCAGTACATGGCCGATGTCACCGATAATCGGCACATCTACATGGATCACTTTGTTGATGGATGACGGATCAATGTCGATATGGGCCTTCTTCGAATTGGGGCTGAATGCGTCAATCCGCCCGGTGATACGGTCGTCGAAACGGGCACCTATGCAGATCATCAGATCGCAATCATGCATGGCCAGATTTGCCTCATATGTACCGTGCATTCCCAACATACCCAACCAATTGTCGCCGGATGCAGGGTAACTACCCAGCCCCATCAGGGTCGAAGTGATCGGGAAATTCGTGGCATTTACCAGTTCACGCAGTAACTGACTGGCGCCTTTACCTGAATTGATCACACCACCGCCTGTGTAAAGCACTGGTTTTTCAGCTTTCTCTATTAAGTCGACAAGTGCGGTAATTGCATCTTTGTCACCTTTAATCTGCGGTTTGTAATGTCCCATATCTGCTTTTGTAGGGGCAGCGTATTTGCCGTTGGCAAACTGCACGTCTTTTGGGATGTCAATCAAAACGGGGCCCGGGCGACCGCTGGTGGCAACATGAAATGCTTCATGTATGGTGCTGGCCAACTTATCGGTGTCTTTTACCAACCAATTATGCTTGGTACAGGGTCGCGTGATACCAACTGTATCGGCTTCTTGAAACGCGTCGGAACCAATCATGAAACTTGGAACCTGGCCAGTCAGTACAATCAACGGAATGCTGTCCATCAATGCATCCGTCATTCCTGTAACCGCATTGGTGGCGCCGGGGCCTGATGTCACTAACACAACGCCCGGTTTTCCGGTAGAGCGGGCATAACCTTCGGCGGCGTGCGTCGCACCTTGTTCATGACGCACCAGAATGTGGCGAATGTCATTCTGTTGGAAAATAGCGTCGTAAATCGGAAGTACCGCACCGCCCGGATAACCGAATACGGTATCGACGCCCTGATCTTTTAAGGCTTGTACAACAATATCTGCACCGGTCATTTGGCGGTTCATAGTCTTTCTCCATAGTTTCAGTCATAAAAAAACCCCCGAAAAATGTGGGGGTCACGAAACGAATACGGGGGTTGATTACCGTTTTCGCGCCGCGCGCAGTGCCACAAGGACCACAATATGAGCTGTATTTATCATGTGGGCAGATTATCGGGGATAATCGGAAGGTCAAGACACATTAAGGATTTTTTATTCCGAAAAATGGTAAAATGTGATAATTAAAGTACAATTATTTGTTTATATTATAATATAATTACCTATAGGCGAAATTATAATATAAATGCGTTATGGTTTGTTCGAACTTAATACATCTGGAAGGCTGATCGCAGCAACTTGTTCGGAAATTGGATCTGACCCCATTGGGTATTGGCCAAGCTTGAATTCTGAAGGGTTATCAAGTTCCATCCATGCCCCTTTGTGAAATATTTCCAAAGCACTGAACCCTGATTTATATCCCATTTTGGGACTGCCCGGCACCCAATAACCAAGATAGACATATGGAAGCCCTGCGTCTTTGGCGATTTGGATGTGATCCAAGATCATATATATACCGAGACTGTTTTTATGCAGGTCGGGATCAAAGAACGAATAGACCAGCGACAGGCCATCATCTAANAGGTCGGTCAGGCAAACGGCCGTCAGTTCAGTGCGTTTATGAACGGCATGGGGGGTGGAATATTCAACGATGCGGCTGCGCACAGGGGTTTCTTCGACCATTGCGGAAAACTCGAACATATCCATATCCGCCATGCCACCGTCTGCGTGGCGTGTATTCAGATAGCGTGTGAACAGCTCGAACTGATGTTCTGTCGCCCATGGGGCGGATGCGTCACGTAAAAGATGCGCGTTTTTTCGAATAATCCGTTTTTGGGATCGCGTTGGTGAAAAATCTGCGACGCGAATACGTGCGGACATACAGGCATTGCAATCGGAACAAGACGGGCGATACAGTACATTCTGGGATCGCCGAAACCCTTGCTTGGATAAAGCATTGTTCAGCATATCCGCATGATCACCCTGAAGCCCCGCAAATAGTTTGCGTTCCATTTGACCCTCTAAATAGGGGCAAGGCTGGGAAGCGGTTACATAGAACTGGGTTGCCAAAGGCAAGGAATGTCGCATTACACTACCATATTACTCGTTATAAAAAGCGTACAAGTAGAATCTTAATAGGGCAAGTCGGCAATATTAAGGCAAATCGGGCTTATTGATCGCCGTTGTTCCCAGAAAATAATCATGTAGCCCCTGTCCACGTTCGTTAATCAGCATCATGATCATGGATATTATAAGGGCAAAAAACACAAGTGCTACAGCTGTATAAAACCCCGTGTGCCAAGTGGCTTCGATTGGGGTTAGTTTGTTGCCGTGGTTATTCCGGATCTCGATCCCGGCAACAATCATGCCCAGTGTGGCAGAGTTTCGCGACAGGGTGAAAATACGGTAAGCGATGTTCGTAACGAACAACAACAACGGAAATATAAATGCTCCAACACCAAAACTGACAAGTACCAAAGCGGTTGCAAGAAGCATGATGATGATGAAGTCGATAAACCACGCAATCAGGCGTTTGAATGGAACGCCTTGATAAAACTGTCGATCAATATGTGGATCGGGTAAACCACTTAAGTCATGGGTTGTGCTTAACATTGTGTTTCCGTTTGTTTTGCTTCGCCCAGTATGTGGGCGAAGCGGCGCAGGCTCAAGAGGGGAAGGAAGATTAAGCCTGTGCTTTTTGGGTTTTTAGGGTTTTTGCACGATCATCCATGAAATCGTCAAACTCGGTTTTGTCTTTGGCTTCGCGCAGACGTTGTAAAAAACCTTGAAATGCGGATTGTTCATCTTCAAGTCGCTTCAAAGTATCCTGCTTGTAAGCATCAAAGACAGTGTTGCCGGTTGTGCTATGGGACTGGGACTTGCGGGAATGGCAACANCCAAAAAAAGAACGAGACATGCGATTACTCCAGATCATGTAAAACAGGATAGCCAGACCAAGTGGCCAGACAAAGATAAAACCAAGGATCACAGCGGCAAGCCAGGCAGGTTTGCCACGCTCATCCAACCATGCAACCGCGTTGGAAAACCAAGACGATAGGGAAGACATTTATATTCCTTTCTATTTGCAGTATGTAAATGTAAATAACATTAACATATGTAAACTGACAAACTCGGAATTCAAGGGTTTCTCGTTTATTTATTTATTTCTTATTGTCGACAAAGTTTGGCCATGTTCAATTGCAATAGTGTTGACGTAACGTAACAAAGATAGTGAACAAGTATGACATATTATATGAAAACCAAAGAACAACTGGCGGCTTTTGCAGTAAATCAAGATGGTGCTGTTACTGTTGACTTCGTTGTATTAACAGGTGGCGTTGTCTTGATTGCTATTGCAGCAGGGACAGCACTAACCTCTAAAGTGGCTACGGCTGTATCTGCCATTTCCGTTTAAGACTTAATCGTCTTTAGGTAAAACTCCCAAACCGCGTAAATAAATACCAAGCCCGGTTTCCAGCAAATCTTCGGGGGTAAACGGTGATCGACCACCCGGCTCACCGCGTGCATATAATTCCACAATTCCATGGCTCATCGCCCAAATATGTTGACTGACCATTGTTGATGGCGGTCTTTTTTCTGTTGGTAAGTTTGAAGACAGGTTGTCGGCGGCTTTGACCAACACATTGATCGCCCGATTTGCCACTGTGGCAAGGTCGGGATCGGCATTGATCGATATACCGCTTTCGAACATGGCTATATAGTGACCGGGGTGTTTGCGTGCAAAAGCCAAATAAGCCCGGCCTGTGGCCTCTAATGATGCAACGGGCGATTCGCCACCTTTTGTGTAGGCGTACTCCAACAGGTCTGCAAACATGGCAAACCCCTGTTTTGCAACCTCTGTGATCAGATCTTCACGACCTTTAAAGTGGCGATATGGGGCGGCAGCCGATACACCTGCCTGCTTGGCAGCTTGCAAAATGGTAAACCCTGTCGGCCCCTTTTCTTCGATCAGTTTGATCGTAGCCTCAATCAATGCCTGTTTCAGATTACCGTGATGATACCCTTTTCTAGTCATTCAGTATTTCCGGGCCGCCACAGATTTTGCCATCCGCAAGGCAGGCGACATCTGTATCTTTCATGTCATATGGAATTTTGGATAAAACCGTGCGTATGGCGGCAATTCTTGCGCGGCGTTTATCATCGGTGCGAATGATGCGCCAAGGCGTGTGGGGGGAATGTGATTTGGATAGGGTTTCAGAAATAGCGGATGTATATTCATCCCATTTATACAAACCCTTAACGTCAATGCTTGACAGTTTCCACTGTTTTAAACGATCGCTTTCGCGATCAAGAAAGCGACGTAATTGTTCGGCGCGTCCGACATTCAACCACAGTTTCACAAGGATAATCCCGTCATCATCCAGCATTTTTTCAAAATCATTCACCTGCGCAAAGAAATGCTTGCGTTGATCCGCGTCGCAAAAGCCGAAAACATGCTCTACCACGCCGCGATTATACCATGAGCGGTCGAAAAAAACGATTTGCCCAGCACTGGGCATATGTTTGATGTAGCGTTGGAAATACCATTCGGATTGTTCTGTTTCGGTAGGTTTCGACAGGGCGACGACCTGTGCCGAACGCGGGTTCATATTTTCACGGAACCGCTTGATTGTACCGCCTTTGCCCGCCGCATCACGGCCTTCGAAAACAACTGCAATACGGGCACCGGTTTCTTTGGCCCATGATTGCATTTTGACCAGTTCGATTTGAAGCTCTTCCAGCAACTCTTCATATTCATTGCGGTTTTTGCGGGTTTTGTAGGGGTAAGAGGTGTCCAGTATCGCGTTCTTATCCGCCGCTTTAATGACTTTGCGAATATCACCGGGCGCATCATCCTTATAGAATTTTGAAATCGCGCCATCGAACGGTTTGGGATAATTTGCCTTGCCCATGATGCCTCCTTGTTTTTGGGCAATATGAAGGTTGGGGTATAAGATGGCAACAGTTATGGCCTCGCCACCGTTATCCGGCTGGCGGGGTTCTGCGTTTTATTGAGTAGCTATATCATAAGGAAGGCAGGCCTGCCGTTTGTAGCTATATGGCCGAACAAGGGTGATGACCCTTGCACCTGTTCTTAACTGTTAAGTTTGGTGGTTTTCGCATTTGACGCTGTTACCCGCCCTTTGAAAACCCGTGAACTACTTTTGTCGACGGGGGTGTTATAGGCTGCAAAGGGTTGAGGATTTGTTAGGGGTGCGTACGGTGTTGGCGCGGGCTGAATTCCCCTTTGAAGATAATCGGTAACATTCCTCACAGAAAAATACCGTAAAGCATGTTAACATCTCTTTGTATTTTACCAGCTCAGAGAGATGATCCATGCCGATTACCGTCGGAAACATCACGCTTTTCATGGGGCCGCATACACTTGGCGGGCCTGATGATCTGGAAGCGGCGATCATTGATTTCATTGCGGGTGCACAAGACAGCCTGCGCATTTCGGTGCAGGAACTGGATCACCGCCCCATAGGGGAAGCAATTATTGCGGCGAAGCGGCGCGGCGTATCGGTGCATATGATCATGGAGCAGGATTACCTGAAGGAAAAACGTGAACCTAAAGCGGGCAAAGCGGGTGCGCTGGATGAAAACCGCGCGTTATTGATGGAGATATTGCGGGTCGGAATTGATGCCAAGGCCGATTACAACCCGAAGATCTTCCATCAGAAATTTATTGTGCGTGACGGGGTTTCCGTCCTGACGGGGTCAACAAATTTTACAACGACCGGTGTGACGAAAAACCTGAACCATGTGACGATTATTCATGACGTGAAGGTGGCCAAAGAATACAAAAAGGAATTTGCACAACTGCGCAAGGGAATTTTCGGGGCACATTCTTTGGCGCATGGACGTAAACCGCTTGAGGGCCATTACGTATCGCACACACGGGTCAAACCGTTGTTCGCGCCTGATCATATCCCCGAACTGGAATTTCTGAAGCAAATGAACAAAGCGAAAAGCCGTATTGATTTTGCGATTTTTACCTTTGCGCAATCGTCGGGTATTGATGACGGATTGGCGAATGCAAAGCGGCTGGGGCTGGGTGTAAAGGGTCTTTTGGATCGAAAGGCTGCAAACCAAAAATGGGCGGCGAAAAGCACATTGAAAGATGCAGGTGTTACATTGTTTACCAATAAAACCGGGACGGGTGTCGGGAAAGTTCATCACAAGCTGATGACGATAGATGATCAATTAACCATTATCGGTAGTTTCAATTACACAGGGGCGGCCAACCTGACGAATGATGAGAATATTGTTGTTCTGGGCGATCTGGATGAAACCGATCCGGCCAAGCGCGATGCACAGGCGCGTTTGGCGGATTATGCACGTGCCGAAATAGACCGCATAATTCGTGACCTTGCGGAACCTCTTGTTTAAATATGCACTGTGGTATTGAGTGGCCGGATTGAATATTCTGATCAGGCCCTCTGAATGCCAAAAAAGCTTGCCATTTTATTTCTACTGATCACCGTTGTCATTGATGCAATGGGTATCGGTTTGATTATGCCCGTTATGCCGGATTTGATCCGTGAATTGCTGGGTGCGGGGTTGTCTGAAGCTGCCGTGTGGGGCGGGGTCATGAACGCGTCTTTTGCGGTCATGCAGTTCTTGTTCGGGGCAGGGTTGGGCAACCTGTCGGATCGTTTCGGTCGCAGGCCTGTGCTGTTGGCCTCATTGGCGGTGGTGACGATTGATTATGTTGTGATGGGATTGACGCAACTGATCTGGATATTGCTGTTGGGACGATTGATAAGCGGTATTGCTTCTGCAACGCAATCAACCGCTGCCGCCTACATGGCGGATATATCGAAACCGAATGAAAAGGCAGCCAGATTTGGCCTGCTTGGCGCCGCTTTTGGTATTGGGTTTATTATCGGACCGATATTGGGCGGAGTGTTGGGCGAACATGGGGCGCGCGCGCCGTTTTATGCCGCAGCGGTATTGGCATTTTCGAATTTGATCTTCGGGTATTTCATTTTACCCGAAACCGTGACCGACAATATCCGCCGCCCGTTGGAATGGCGACGGATGAACCCGTTTCGGGCGTTGCGCCATGTCGGCAATTTGCCCGGTGTCGGGCCGTTGCTGGCGATGTTCTTTTTTTATCAGATTGCATTTTTTGTTTATCCGGCGGTCTGGGCTTATTACACGCAGGAAAAATTCGGCTGGACACCGCTAGATGTCGGCCTGTCGCTGGCCGCATACGGGCTGGGCGTTGCCGTGGTGCAAGGCGGGTTGATCCGCCTGATTATTCCATGGTTGGGTGAATGGCGCACTGTCGTGGTTGGCCTGTCAATTACGGTTGCGGTCTTTCTATGTTTCGGTTTCGTCAGCGAAGGGTGGATGATTTACGCCCTGATCCCGGTTTCATCATTGGGCATGGTGGCACAACCTGCGCTGCAGGGGATCATGTCACAGGCCGTACCTGATGACGCTCAGGGTGAATTGCAAGGCGTGCTGACGGGTGTGGGTGCGATTGCCATTATCATTAGCCCGTTGATGATGACAGGTGTGTTTGGGTATTTTACACGGGAAGGGGCTGCGATATATGCCCCAGGTGCGCCGTTTTATCTGTCGGCGGTGTTGGATAGTATCGCGCTGGTGCTGTTTTTATGGGCGATGTCACAGCGGGGGCGAACGGTTTAATGTTGTCTTAAATAGTCTAGTAAGACATTCGATTTATGCGCCTTTGCAAGATCTGTCGGTGTTTCCCCATATTCGTTTTGCGTATTAACGATGGCCCCGCGATTGACCAGAATCTCTGCGATTTCCAGATTATTGTTAAAGGCGGCCTGATGTAGCGGTGTATCCCCCATATTCCCCGCACGGTTGGGATCAGCGGCATTGTCCAGTAGGATTTTAATCCCTTGGATGTCCTTCATCATGACGGCCTTGTGCAAAATAGACTCTCCGTCAACGGCAAGGGCATTGGCGTCTTCGACGGCACAGCTGTCAAACAGCGGGTATTCTTGATAGCGCGCAAGAATGTCTTTAAGTTGTTCGTTTTGTATCATCGGTTATTCAGTCCATAAGTGAAATGAAACTCAATTTTACAGGTAATTTTACATACTCATGTGCTGATTTTAGCATTTTTCAAAGAATCTGCATCTTTTTCATGGCTGGATGTGTGTTTGAGGCGGAAAAATGCCCAAATAAGTTAAAGTAAACACGTATTTATATGTTATCAGCCGGTTTTTAGGCTTCTTCCAAGCGATCTGTTGCAGGTGCCGGCTTCGGTGATAATTGGCTGATTTGTTCATAAATATCTGCAGGTAGATCATTGTTCATTGCCGCCAAAGACGGGGCCAGTTGCGTAGTGGTTCTTCCAGATATGATCGGGGCTGTTACGGTTGGATTTGCCTGTACCCATTGCACGGCCAATGTAATCGGTGAGACGCCCAGATTGGCGGCCAGTGTTGATAAGTCATGCGCTGTCCGGTACATCCATTTGGGGCTGTAGCGGGCGGTGTATTCTTTGTTTTTTGTTAATCGACCCGATGCGGTACTGCTATTGTATTTGCCTGTCAATAAACCGCCGCCCAGTGGTGAATAGGGGGTAACGGCGATATTTTCAGATGCGCACATCGGCAGAAGCTCCACCTCTGCCTGTCGTTTGACCAGGTTGTACATTGGTTGGATGACGTCGATGCGAATGCCCAAGCTTTGCGCAATACATTGGGCTTTCATTACCTGCCATGCGGCGTAGTTCGACACCCCCAGCCTTTTGATCTTGCCACTCTCAAGAAAACCCGCGACGGTCTCAAAAACCTCTTGTAGTGGCGTATCTGTATCAATGCGATGCAGAAAATAGATATCCAGATAATCCGTGTTTAGACGGCGCAGACTGTCATCAAGTTGACTTTGCAGATTGGCCCGTCCCGTGCCGCCACCGTGACCGCCTTTTGAGGTGATGATCAGTTTCTCACGTTCTTTGGCTGCCAGCTGGCCCAGTATTTCTTCGGATTTACCGCCCGTATAGGCCCATGCACTGTCAAAAAAGTTTATGCCGGCTTCGCGACTGGCATTATAACATGCTGCACTTTCGGCCGCACTTGAGCTGCCGCCGAATTGCATGGTGCCAAAACAAAACTTTGATGCAGGCGTGCCGTCGTCAGAGGTGAAATGGGGCATGGTTACGCTTCCTTGGATTGTTTGGCTTTATCATAACGGTTTGGGGGTATCTGGGAAGAATATTTTTTCTACTGCAAGGAAGGTGGCTTAATTGAAATTTCAAAGTAGTACGAATTCGAACTTGACGAGCAGGCAATCGATGTATATGTAGTACGAATTCGAACTATATAAATGGAAGCACACAATGAACCGCAGAAAAACACTTAAAATCCTAGGAGGCGGCTTAATCGCTGCTGCAACGGCCGTAGGCGGCACAGGGACTATAATCGCAAACCGAAAGCCGAAAACAGCGCTTCTGCCTTGGCAAAATGCCGGTGGATATACGGAAATCCGCCGTATTGCATTATCCTATGCTTTGCTTGCTGCAAACCCGCATAACAGGCAGCCGTGGATCGTTGAATTGGTCGGGGACGACAAGTTGCACTTATGGAAAGATAAAACGCGGTTGTTACACGCGACTGACCCTTATGAACGTCAGATAAATATCGGGTTGGGGTGTTTTTTGGAACAAATGGTTCTGGGGTCAAAAGCACATGAATATGATGTCACTCTGGATGTATTCCCCCATGGTGAAGACGGGCCCGTTGCGACAGCGGTCTTTCGCAAGGGNGCAANGCGCGACCCATTGTTTGATTATATATTAGAGCGTCGNTCTTGTAAAAAACCATATGAAGATCGGCCTGTTTCAGCAATTTCGGCTGCGGATTTGGCACCATATGCCGATGTTGCGATAGAGGATGACAATGTTGCCGCAATCAAGAAGGTCACGTGGGATGCACATGTGATTGAAGCAATGACACCCCATACATGGAAAGAAAGCGTTGATCTGATGCGTCTTGGCGTCAAAGAAGTTGATGCAAATCCGGACGGGATTAGTCTGACGGGTGGTGTGTTGGAAGTGATGACTTCTACAGGTATTTTAACGCGCGAAGGCAGCATGAACACGCAAAGTGCGGGTTTTAAAGAAGCTATGAAAATATTCCACACATTGTTACATGCAACCCCCGCATATGCTTATCTTATTTCAAAGGGTAATAACCCCAAAGACCAAATAGCCGTTGGGCGGCAATGGGCGCGATTGAACCTGAAGACAACTGAGATGGGGCTTTCATTGCACCCTGTCAGTCAGGCATTGCAGGAGTACCCGGAGATGGCCGGGCAATACCGCAATATCCACGATTTGCTTGCAAAACCGGGCGAAACTGTTCAGATGTTGGGGCGATTGGGTTACGGGCCTGATGTGCCGCAATCACCGCGTTGGCCCTTGGAAGCAAAGTTGAAGAATGGATAAAGAACAGACGCCGCTTTATTTTCAGTTTTTTACCGAAGTCGGTATTTTGAACCAGCTGAGCAGGGCCGGATTTGAAGCACATTTACCCAAGGGCATTACCCTTGCGCATTTCAGTGTACTTAATCATCTGGTGCGCCTTGGGGATGGGCAAACGCCTTTGCAAATCGCGAAGGCGTTTCAATTGCCGAAAACAACCATGACCCATACGCTGTCTGTTCTGGAAAAACGCGATCTGATTGTGATGCGCCCCAATCCTGACGACGGGCGTTCGAAGGTGGTGATATTGACGGATCTGGGGCGGGAATTTCGTGATGAGGCAATTGTCTCGTCCACACCTTATTTTGCCACTTTCGCAGAGCGGTTTCCATCTGAAAAATTGGAAAAAGTGTTGCCCTTGTTGGCAGAAATGCGTAGTTTTTTAGACGAGGAACGGGACGATTAAAAGCAAAAACGGCACCCCAATGGAGTGCCGTAATCTTTGATATCTAAGGTGCTTATTGCGGTACTTCGCCTTCAATACCTTCAACGTAGAAGTTCATGCCGGCCAAAGTGCCGTCATCAGCGGTTTCACCGTCTTTCAACCAGACAGAGCCGTCTTGCTTGTTCAATGGTCCTGTAAAGCTGTGCATGGTGCCTGCGGCCAGTGCATCTTTGATCGCACTGGCAGAGGCTTGCACATCAGCCGGAATTTTGTCTGAGAATGCACCGATTTCAACCATACCGGGCTTGATACCGTCCCATGTGTCGGTCGAGGCCCATGTGCCATCAAGTGCTGCCTGGGCGCGTGCCACATAATATGGCCCCCAGTTATCGATGATGGATGACAGGCGCGCGTTCGGGCCAAACTGGATCATGTCGGATGCCTGACCGAATGCATAAATGCCTTTTTCTTCGGCGATGGTCATCGCAGCCGGGCTGTCTGTGTGTTGCATGATGATGTCGGCGCCTTGGGCGATCAAAGCAGTGGCTGCGTCTGCCTCTTTGCCCGGGTCAAACCATGAGAACACCCAGACAATTTTCATTTTTACATCAGGGTTTACTTTCTTGGCAGCGATATAGGCTGCGTTGATACCACGGATAACTTCGGGGATTGGGTAGGACGCGATATAACCGATGGTGTTTGCTTCGGTCATGTTGCCTGCGATGTGGCCGATTACGGTACGGCCTTCATAGAAGCGCGCAGAGTATGTGGATACGTTGTCGGAACGTTTGAAACCTGTTGCGTGCTCGAATTTTACATTCGGGAATTTTTTGGCCACGTTCAATACGTGATCCATATAGTTGAATGATGTGGCAAAGATCAGGTTGGTGCCCGACAGGGCCATTTGGGTCATGACGCGTTCACTGTCCGCAGACTCGGGTACGCTTTCGACATATGTGGTTTCTACCTTGTCACCCAATGCTTCTTCAATAGCTAGGCGGCCTTGGTCGTGTTCATATGACCAGCCAAAGTCACCCGTTGGGCCAACATAGATAAAGCCTACTTTCAGTTTATCGGCGGCGTTTGCACCTCCTGCCAGTCCGACGGCAATTGCTGCCCCCGCGAGTATTGTTTTAAACAACTTCATTTCTTTTCTCTCCTTGTTGGTGGGTCGCACCAGGCGGCCCTTATATATCGCCCTAGCTTGAGGCGTGAAAAATCCGACCCAAGCAGGCCGGGGCGTTCAGGCTGGCGCGTTTTTTGTCCGCAGACATAATCACCAGCACAATTATGGTCACCAGATAGGGTGTCATTGACAGGTATGCGACGGGAATATTGGCCCCTGCCGCCTGCAAATTCAACTGCAAAACCGTGATGCCGCCGAATAGATATGCACCCAGAATGATACGCCACGGTTTCCACGAGGCAAAGACCACGATGGCCAGNGCAATCCAGCCTGCCCCTGCGGTCATACCTTCGGTCCATTGCGGGACACGCACCAGTGACAGATATGCGCCCCCCAGGCCTGCCATAGCCCCGCCGAACAGGATTGCCATGATGCGGATGCGGATCACCTTGTACCCAAGCGCGTGGGCGGCATCGTGGTTTTCACCTGCGGCGCGCAATACCAGCCCGCCGCGTGTGCGGGTCAGGAAATACCAGACACCTGCAACGATCGCGAGTGATATGTAGATCATGTAATCGTGTGAAAAAATCAACGGGCCAATGACGGGAATATCCGAGATAAAGGGGATATCTAATGTGCCGAACTTGGGGGGTTTGATACCAGCATAGCTATGGCCCAGAAGGGCGGCAAAACCAAGGCCGAACAGGGTTAGGGCAAGGCCCGTGGCGACCTGATTGGTCAACATATATTGGGTAAGCACTGCGAAGATGAACGAGATTGCGGCTCCGCCTGCCATGGCGGCCAAGAAGCCCAGCCAAGGTGATCCGGTTTCGACGGCCACGATAAAGCCGCAGATGGCACCGATAATCATCATACCTTCCACGCCAAGGTTCAGAACACCTGATTTTTCGACTACCAACTCGCCGATAGCGGCGATCAGAATAGGGGTGGCGGCAACCATCAGGCTGACGATCAAGGCGATGGGGGAAAGCGCTGAGAAGTCCATTATGCCACCTCTTTCTGTGCAAATCGAATGCGGAAGTTAACAAGGATGTCCACGGCGAGCATAAAGAACAGCAACATGCCTTGGAACACTTGNATTGACGCGGCGGGCACGGANAGCTGGAANTGTGCCAGTTCGCCACCGATATAGGTCAGGGCCATCAAGAGGCCGGCAAACAAGATGCCGATAGGGTTCAGGCGACCAAGGAAAGCCACGATAATCGCGGTAAATCCGTAACCCAACGGAAAGTTGGTCGACAGTTTTCCTGCGGGGCCTGTGACCTCAAACAATCCTGCCATGCCTGCCAATCCGCCTGATATGCCAAGGCAAATAGCGACGGTTATGTTGGGATTGACGCCAGAGAATTTGGCGGCGCGGGGTGATTGGCCGGCGGTACGCACCTGAAAGCCGAAGATATGGTGTTTCAGCAATATGTAGGCAACGATGACAGCGGCCAGCGTGACAAGCACGCCCAAATGTAGCCCNGTNTTGGTGATCAGCTCGCCATTATAGGCCGACGGGTATTCGTTGAAGTTGCGACTGACGGGAAAGTTCATGCCGACNGGTGATCGCAGCGGCCCTGTAACCATCGCGCCTAAGAAATTGATCGCAACATAGACCAGCATCAATGATACAAGTATTTCATTCGCGTTGAACTTGATCTTCAGGAAGGCGGGGATCATGGCCCAAAAGAAGCCGCCTGCGGCCCCGGCTAGTACCATTAGCGGAAAGATCAGCACGCTTTCCGCAGGATAGAACGCAAGACCCACGGCACCGCCAGCGATGGCCCCCATGATGAACTGGCCTTCGGCCCCGATGTTCCAGATATTGGCGCGGTAGCCAAACGACAGGCCAAGCGCGATGGTGATCAGCGGGGCGGCTTTGACCAGCAGCTGCGGGCGCGTGTAACTGGCGACGGTTTCATTGAACAATGGATCCCAGAAAATAATACGAATGGCTTCAAACGGGTTTTTACCCAGAATGGCAAACAGAATACCACCTGCAATCATGGTTAAGACCACCGCCAATACGGGTGTTAAAACCACCATTGCGTTTGATGGTGATGGTCTGCGTTCAAGTTTAAACATGTTCCACCTCGGTTCCGCCCATCATCAGGCCGATTTGTTCGATTGTAATGCCCTGTGCGGGGCGTGGTGCGGACAGTGTGCCTTCGGAAAGAATGGCGATATTGTCCGAGATTTCCATCAATTCATCCAAGTCTTGACTGATCACCAGAACGGCGGC
>JGI24723J26617_10000849_pt1 | contig 28443 bp, 22 predicted proteins | sample Cruoilmetagenom6_FD_26617 | JGI IMG/M metagenome (IMG submission 26617)
GATAGCGAAGAAAACGCAGCGCTAGAGATTGCTCAGTGGTTCTCAGCTAACGAGATTGTTGGCTAGGCCACAATCACTACCGTCATCCCGTGCCTTGCCGTAGGCAAGTTACGACACGGGATCCATAATTATAAGAAGGCCCTAGCTCTGCGCTAGGGCCTTTTTTTATAATAATACCGTCACCCTGAACTTGTTTCAGGGCCTATTTCTCAACATATTCATGCATGGAAGGTTGGATGTAGGTGCTTCATCTAGCACTCATTACTACGTGACGATTTCGAACTAATCGCCCCATGGGTCCTGAAACAAGTTCAGGATGATGACAGGCGGGTGGGCCTTTTTATATATAAGCACCGTCATTGCGGGCTCTGCCGATAGGCAGGTTACGACCCGCAATCCAGAAAATAAATAAAGTCCGTTCCTAAGGAACGGTCCTATTCATTAAGAAGGACTGGATTCCTGCCTCCGCAGGAATGACGAGAGTTGCGTATGGGCCTTTTTTATTGACCATCACAATAGTTACTGCCTTAATATCATTCTATGATTATTCCGCTAAAAAACTTCATTACAAGTCGAGAAATGAGGCGCCTTTTTTGGGTTTGTGTCTTTGCGCCAGCATACAGTTATGCGTGGTTATTACCGTTTACAGAGCCAGATATATTTTTTACCAATACGATAAGCATGCAAGCATTCGTTCTGGTATTTGCTCCTCTTGTTTCAATTTTTGCTTTCGAAGGATACGTGGGCTTATTCTTAGTAACAGGAATTATGTTTTATCTTTTGGATAAAAAGTTGACATGGAATGGCATTATACCCTTCTCAATTATTTTTCCTTGTTTCTCTTTTCTAATATTTCCGCACTTTTATTTATATCTCATAGCGCTCCCATTTTCGGTAATAGCGTACCTGATTGTCTACCGTGGTCGCTACGGATGGTTCCGTGCAAAAGAAATGAAACTTATAGAAGTTACAGAAATCTCTACTCAGGAACTGGATTAATAAGTCCGCTCTTAGGAACTGACATATGGTCGATGATGACGCGGTGGCCGCGTACGCGCGTAAGGCGGTTGGCGATGAGGCGCAGGGCCTCAGGGTATATTTGGTGCTCGTAAGTTAGCACTTTAGCAGCCAAGCTATCAGGGGTTTCATCCGCATCTATGGGCACTGCCGCCTGTAAAATAATTGGTCCGTCATCCATCTCAGCCCGCACATAATGCACCGTACAGCCTGCGAAACGCACACCGTTTTCAATGGCGCGCTCATGGGTGTGCAGGCCTTTAAAGCTAGGCAGTAGACTAGGGTGGACGTTGATCATGCGATCTTTCCACTGGTTTACAAAGTCACCGCTTAGGAGGCGCATGAAACCCGCTAAGCACACAAGCTCAACGTTTGCTGCTTCAAGTTCGCGTTGAACCGCGTCTTCAAAGCCTTCGCGGTTCTCAAACTCTTTATGGTCAACTACGGCTGTTGCAATACCTGCTTCTTTAGCGCGAGATAATCCGCCAGCATCGGCTCTGTTGGAAATAACAATCTTGATTTCTGCAGGATAGTCAGCTGGTTTGCAAGCGTCAATAAGCGCTTGAAGGTTGGTGCCGCCACCAGAGATTAAAACTGCAACAGGTAGAGTGCGCATAGTGCTTTATTCCTCGCCTGTTTCGGCTGACCAGGCAGCGTCAGCGCCCCAGTGACCCGCAGGGCCAGTGACCACACAGGTTGGCGCATCTGATTCATCAGGGGCTTTAGCGGATACATGACCCAAGCGGTAAACCGTTTCGCCGTGCTCTTCAAACAGGGCGGTTGCTGCTGCTACATCGGCCTCAGCCACAAACACTGCCATGCCAACGCCGCAGTTAAATGTGCGCGCCATTTCAGATGTTTTGATGTTGCCAGCGTTCGCTAGCCAACCAAAGATTGGACCCAAGTCCCATGTGCTTGTGTCGATGTGCGCGCGTGTGCCAGTTGGCATGGAACGCGGAATATTCTCAAGGAAGCCACCACCTGTGATGTGACAAAACGACTTAACAAAACCAGCGCGAACGGCTGCCATGCAGCTGCGAACGTAGATTTTGGTCGGTGTCAGCAAGGCTTCACCAAGCAATTGACTGTCATCGAACGGTGCAGGAGCGTTATAATCAAGCCCCATGTCAGTGACGATGCGGCGAACAAGTGAGTAACCATTTGAGTGGATACCACTTGATGCTAGCCCCAAGATCACATCACCGTCAGCCACTGTAGAGCCATCAAGCAAAGTGCCGCGCTCAGCTGCGCCCACGCTAAAACCAGCAAGGTCATAGTCATTACCATCATACATGCCAGGCATTTCAGCGGTTTCGCCGCCGATAAGCACTGAGTTCGCTTGTCTGCAGCCTTCCGCGATGCCGTCCACAACGTCAGCCATTTGGTCAACGTCTAGGTGGCCTGTCGCCATATAGTCTAGGAAAAGAAGCGGCTCAGCGCCTTGTACTATCAGGTCATTTACGCACATGGCAACAAGGTCGATACCAACCGTGTTATGACGTCCAGCTTCTAGTGCGACCTTAAGCTTGGTGCCAACGCCGTCAGTGGCTGCGACCAAAATGGGGTCATTGTACCCAGCGGCTTTCAGGTCAAACAAGCCACCAAAACCACCAAGGCTAGCATCAGAGCCAGCGCGGCGGGTGCTTTTTGCCATAGGTTTGATTCGATCAACAAGCGCTTCACCGGCATCAATGTCTACGCCTGCATCTTTATAAGTATATGATTTTTCTTGGTTTTCGCTCACGATGCTTTTCCGATATTCGAGTGTTTTTGATTAATGGGTAGACTAGCTACATCACGCTCGTTTCGCTAGTATTATTCGTCATTTGTGCATAATCAGCCCTAATTTAGACCAAATTCCCCTACATAGTTTCGGGCACGAGTGGTTTTGGCTTTAGTTCGGCATTTGCCGCGTTATAGTGTGATGGTTGAGCTTGCGTAAAGGGCAAATGATGAATTTGATGAAGAAATTTTCGCTGCTGCGAATATCTGCTGTTTTTCTTGCTGTTTCCAGTGTGGGCTTATCGCCAGCTTGGAGCCAAGATAGTGCTGAGCTTGAGCGACTTTTCACCACCTACAATATTGCAGTTGATGTCACCGCTCGTAGCTCAATACTCGCCCGCACAGCAGCTATTAAGCAAGCTGAGATACTTGCCTATGAAAAACTGTTCAAGCGCCTTGTGAGCGAGGATCAACGCGCCTTGGTGCCGCCATTAGCCCCAGAAACGCTGAGCAATTATATACGCGGCTTTGAGGTGCACGGCGAATCTAGCAGCAAAGGCCGCTATAGCGCAGACATCGATATATCCTTCATGCCGCAAGCCATTATGGATCACTGGACAGCCTCTGGAGCACGTTTTGCGCTGAACGCGGGACCTACGCTCTGTTACGTACATGGTCATACCAGTGGGCGCACTGCTCTGCTTTGGGAGCAATCAAACCCCGCGCAGGCTGCTTTTGGTCTTATCGATTGGCAAAATGCGCTTCGCAACTACTCGCGGGTAGAACCGACCCTTAAGGTGCGTGCGGCCCTTGATGTAGCCCTCGTGGTGAGTGACAAGGAGCTAGCAGCACAGCAATTAACTGCAAGCTGTGCATCCGGTGAGAGCATCGTTGTCTCCACTAAAGCATCGGCAGGTCTTAATGATGATGATAAGATGCTTAGCTATCGCTACTTTGTTAGTGATACCGCACTAAGCGGTGAGGGCGCGCTTATGCATGAAGCTGACGAAAGCGAGACCGATGTTATCGCCCGTTCGCTTATCCAAATCTTAAATGAAGTTGACGAAAATTGGCGCGTTTTGACCACGGTTAAAGGCAGCGAAGACAACCAAGTTAAGCTTTTAATAGCGGTAGAGGTGATCGCGGATATCGCAGAAGCACGCCGTGCGCTAAAAAGTCTCTCAATTGTGAAAAATATCACGACGAATGCACTTTCCTTGCCTATCAGCAAAATCTCAGTGTCCTACACAGGAACCTTCGAGCAGTTTTCGCTAGCGGTACAGCAGTCTGGCTACATTGTAAGCCCTTGGGGTGATGACCTTATGTTAAGCCCCATTAACAACTAATCTCTGGTTTCTTTCACAGAATATATGATGTATTGCTGATGAAAAGGGGACTTCAGATGAAAAAATGGTATATTTGGCTAGGCGTGGTACTTGTTGGTGCGTTTATTTATATGACGCGCGGTGTTCTGTTGCCATTTCTGTCTGGTCTCGCCATCGCCTATTTTCTAGACCCTATAACCGATAAACTTGAAGAGCGTAAGGTGCCTCGCGGTGCCGCCTCTGCCTTGGTTATTGTGCTATTTTTCACACTACTCGTTGGGGTAATGCTTGCGTTTTGGCCAATCTTACAAAGCCAGGTGGCCGTTGCCGCTAAAAGTTTGCCTGAGACTATGGCACGCCTGCGACCTTGGCTTGATGAACTGCTTAAGAACCTAGATGCTAATTATGGTATTGGTAACGGCGGTGATGCAAGCAGCCTGCTAGCGGGTGTTGCAGACCAGGCCATGGGTAAACTTAACCAAGCGGTTGGGTCCGCTGTACAGGGCGGGTTGGCAGTTTTCAATATCCTCACGCTTATATTAATCTCGCCTGTTGTGGCCTTTTATCTGCTTAGAGACTGGGACAATATCGTTGCGCGCATTGGCAGTTGGCTACCTGTGCATATCGCGCCAACCGTTCGTACCCAAGCCGCTGAGGTAGATAAGGTGCTAGCAGGTTTTGTACGTGGGCAGATGATCGTAAGCTTAACAATGGGTATTTTATATGCAGCCGGTTGGTCGCTTGTTGGTTTAGACCTAGCCATCGTACTGGGTATGCTTGCAGCTGTACTCGCGTTTATTCCGTTCGTAGGGGCACTTTTCGTCGCTGTGGTGGCTGTGGCACTCGCCATAGGGCAGTTTGGCTTTGATGGTACGCAAATTGGCCTTGTGATGCTTGTATTTCTCGTGGTTCAAGTTATAGAAGGTGCGTTCTTAACTCCGCGCCTTATCGGTGAACGTGTGGGCTTACACCCTGTGTGGGTGTTGTTTGCAGTGTTTGCAGGCGGCGAGGTAATGGGCTTGGTCGGTGTGCTAATAGCAGTGCCAACAGCCGCTGCACTTGCCGTTCTCGTTCGTTTTGTTATCAATAAATATTTAACGCACTATGATTTGCATCCTGCAGAACCTGTTGTAGCAATTGGGCAAAAAGACGATAAGTCTGATGAAAAATCTGACGAAGAAGAAACGAAAAGTGACGATTAACAAAACTCCACAAATTCCAATGGACTGGGGACATACACCGTCCTTTAAGTCTGCTGATTTTCTTACTCTAGAGTGTAACGCAGAAGCGGTAGCACAGCTGGAGCGCTGGCCTAACTGGGGTTTGCACGCCATGGCGCTAGTTGGGCCTGAAGGCGCCGGCAAGACCCATTTAGCACGTGCTTGGGCTGCACGCGCGGGGGCTGTTGGCTTTACAGCTGATAGTGATCTCGCAAGCCTACCAGAAGGGGTTTGCCTGTTCGTCGATGATGCTGAAGACAGTGATATTAGTGATGATACGTTATTTCACCTATATAACTGGACCAAAGAAACGGGTGGTTCTTTGCTATTTACAGGGCGGAGGGCACCTAATTTATGGGATAAAAAATTGCCAGATTTAGCGTCCCGCCTAGCAACCTTACCTGTTGCTAGCATCGGATCACCTGATGAAAGAATGCTAAGTATTGTTTTATTAAAACAGTTTAGTGACAGGCAGTTATATATAAATCCTAATGTATTAGATTATATAATATTGCATATGCCACGGTCCTTTAGCGCTGCGCGTGCCATCGTTGAAAGGCTTGATCAATTTACCCTTGCNAATAAAAGAAAAATGACCATTCCNGTNGTGAANGAAGTTCTGACAGGACTTGAGGGGTTTGACGAGGAATGATCGTAACAAAATTATCGCAAAAACACTGTGGTACATATTGTTTTTACAGATATTATGCAGAAAACAACGATAGGACTATTAGGTGACTAAGGAAGAACTAAACTTAGAAACAATCAACGCACGCATCGCAGACTTGCCTCGCGAAGAGAAGTTTTTAAACCGTGAACTAAGCTGGCTTCATTTTAATATGCGAGTCCTGGAGGAGGCTGAAAACAGTTCTCACCCTGTGTTAGAGCGTCTAAGGTTCCTCTCAATATCTGGTAGTAACCTTGATGAATTTTATATGGTACGTGTGGCAGGCCTACGTGGGCAAATCGAATCTAAGCTAGAAATTCGCTCCGCTGACGGGCTCTCGCCCTCTGAGCAAATCACTAAAGTGAATGATGTTGCCAAGCACGCGATGAGACGCCAGCAAGTTGTATGGAGCGCACTAAAGGATGAAATGCAGGCGGAAGGCATTGAGGTTCTGGAAGTTTCAGACGTTACAGCCGATGAGAAACTCTGGCTTGAAGGCCATTTTCTCGACAATATTTTCCCTGTTTTGACACCGCTTGCAGTTGATCCTGCACACCCATTCCCATTTATACCCAACTTGGGCTTCACCATGGCACTTTCGCTTGAGCGCATGACTGATAACCATAGTGTTGTAGCACTTTTACCCGTACCACATCAGCTGAAACGCTTTGTACGTCTGCCTGGAAAGGCTATCCGGACTATCAGCATTGAAAACCTATTACACCTATTTTTGGATCAGCTTTTCCCAGGTTATACTGTAATTGGCAGCGGTGTTTTCCGTATTATCCGTGATAGTGACCTTGAGATTGAGGAAGAGGCGGAAGATCTGGTACGTGTGTTTGAAACAGCACTAAAACGCCGTCGTCGCGGCCGTACAATTCGTTTAGCGTTAGATGCTAAAATGCCCATTGAACTACAAAACTTCATTATATCTCGCCTTGAAGCTGAGGATGATACGGTTACGCGTTTAGACGGGGTTCTTGGTATAGCTGAGGTAAGTCAGTTGATAACTAAAGAATTACCTGATCTTACCTATAAGACCTATCAACCGCGCTATCCTGAGCGTGTGCGAGACTTTAACGGCGATATATTTAAAGCAATTCAGGCAAAAGACTTTGTCGTGCACCACCCCTATGAAAGCTTTGATGTGGTCCATGAATTTGTCCGTCAAGCAGCCCATGATCCTGACGTAGTTGCTATTAAACAGCTTTTGTACCGCGCTGGGTCGCAGTCTGACATTATTTCCGCGCTTATTGAAGCTGCAGAGGCAGGCAAGTCGGTAACTGCAGTTATTGAACTTAAAGCGCGCTTTGATGAAGAACAGAACATCAAGTGGGCGAGGGACCTAGAGCGAGTTGGTGTACAGGTTGTTTATGGCTTTATCGGGCTTAAAACCCACGCTAAAGCCTCTATGGTGGTGCGCCGCGAGGGCGGCGAGTTAAAAACTTATGCCCACCTTGGTACGGGCAATTATCATCCAATCACAGCCAAAATCTATACAGATTTAAGCTTTTTTACCACAGACCAAGCGATTGTTAGAGACCTTCATAAGCTCTTTAACTACGTGACAGGCTATGTAGAGCCTGTGGGGCTTGAGAAGCTCGCTATGTCGCCCTTATCGCTCAGAGACAGATTAATATCACACATAGATACAGAAATAGAGAATGCTCTTGCTGGCAAACCTGCTGGTATCTGGGTTAAGTTAAATTCACTTTTAGACCCTCAAATCATTGAAAAGCTATACGTCGCGTCCTCCGCGGGCGTAAAAATTGATCTCATGGTACGTGGAATTTGTGCTCTGCGCCCAGGTGTTGAAGGTATGTCGGAGAATATAACCGTGCGGTCTATTGTTGGGCGATTTCTTGAGCACGCGCGCATTTCTTGCTTTGCAAACGGTAAGAAGTTACCAAGCCGATCTGCCAAGATATATATATCCTCAGCAGATTGGATGCCGCGAAATTTTGATCGCCGTGTTGAAACTCTGGTGCCGATTGAAAACCCTACGGTGCATAAACAAGTTTTGGATGAGGTTATGGTCTCCAACTTTAAAGATAATACCCAGTGCTGGACGATGAATGCGGATGGCACCTACAATAGAACTATCGAAAAAGATGATTCTAAAGCCTTCTCAGCACATACTTACTTCATGACCAATCCATCGCTATCGGGCAGGGGAACCGCACTGGATGTTGAAGGTGGAGACGCATAATGGATAAGCCTGTTTCAAATGTATCAAATGATAATATGCCACAAGCAAATTACTTTGCCGTGATTGACATTGGCTCCAACACAGTGCGGTTGGTGATTTTTTCTGATGTGGTGCGCGTACCAGAGATTATTTTCAACGAGAAAGCTTTTTGCGGACTAGGCGGAGAAGTTGGTAGCACCGGGCTTATGGCTGAAAGTGCCATGGAGAAGGCCTTAGATAGTTTAACGCGCTTTAAGGCGCTCTGCCGTCAGATGAACGTAAGTCGCATTCACGCCTTTGCTACAGCTGCTGTGCGGGATGCTAAAAACGGCGCTGACTTCATAGCAGCCATTGAAGACACTACAGAGATTACAGTGAAAGTGATTGAAGGTGTTGAAGAAGCAAGATTAGCTGCTCTCGGCGTAGTTTCCATGTCGCCAGGGATCACTGGCATAGTGGGTGATCTTGGCGGTGGTAGCCTTGAGCTAGCAAATGTAGTCGCAGGAGAGGTGAAAGACTGTGTGAGCCTACCTATCGGTCCGCTGCGCCTTAAAAACGAAGTGAAGGGTGGCTACAAAGCCACGAAGAGCTTTGTTAAAGAGGCACTAGCGGGTGTTAGCTGGCTAAAAGATATCCAAGGCGCAGATTTATACATTGTTGGTGGTGGATGGCGTAATATTGCTAAACTTTTAATGAATGAGCGCAAAGACCCCGTTCAAATCCTACATGGTTATCAAGTTTCTTGTAAAGATATGTGCAACTACTCGAAAAAACTCGCACATATGGACCCTGAAGGTATTTTAGCTAAGGAAAAATTATCACCTAAACGGCGTGAAATTATACCTACGGCCGCGCTTATACTGAGGGTGTTATTGAAAAAGATGGATGCTGGGCATGTAATTGCATCTTCTGGCGGCGTGCGTGAAGGCATCATCTTTGATATGCTGAGTGCTGAAGAAAAAGCAGTGGACCCATTTATATTACTTGCGAGAAGCCTTGCAAATGAACGCTGTCGCTTCCCAGAACACGGTGAGCTATTATACAATTGGACCCGTAGTCTTTATACAAATTTAATGGATGAAAACCCGATTAAAGATCGGCTACATCATGCAGTTTGTATGCTGTCTGATATTGCATGGCGCGGACATCCAGACTACCGCGCTGAACGTGCCGTTGAAATTGCTTTACATGGTCGTTGGACAGGGGTTTCGCACGTTGAACGTGCCTATTTAGGTGTTGCTTTAAACGCGGTTTACGGCGAGCGTGCTGATGCTAAACCAATAAGAAATGCTCGCACTACATTAGATGACGCAACGCACGATGAAGCTCACTCACTTGGTGCTGCTATAAGGCTTGCACAGCGACTATCCGGCGGGGCAGTTGCAGCCCTTGATGTTAGCCGGCTTGAAAAAGATGGAAACACAATTACATTGTGGATTAATAAGGAATTTCACGACCTTAACGGTGCAATTGTAGAGCGAAGACTTACTATATTAGGCAGTTATTTCAACTGTGATACTGCAGTGAAGCTTGAAGCTTAATTATCGACTACATCATCATCAATTACGTCTTCTTCAGCCACTTTTACAACTGCGATATTACCATAACGGTCAGCCGACAGCGCTAAGCGCCCTTGGATGAGCTTNAGTGCATCTCCGCCGAAAATATCTCTGCGCCANCCTGTAACAGCTTTGATCTCACTATCAGGCACTGATGCTAGCTGCTCTAGGTCAGCGGCATTNGCAATAAGACGCGGCGCAACGCCCGTTTCTTGACATCTAATTTTCAACAACACTTTCAATAAATCAGCCATCGGCGGTGTCGCTGGGCGGGCTTTTTTCTTTTTAACATGGGGTAGTTCACTGTCAGGTAAATTAACGGCTACTTCAATGGCGTCTAGTAGTTGACCACCAGCATGCGAGCGAGAGAAACCACGACCAACACCGCGTAGTTTATCCAGGCCTTCCTCGTTTTTAGGTGGGTGAGCGGCAATCTCGAGCAGAGTTTCATCTTTCATCACACGGCGACGTGGCATGTTCTTGTATTTAGCGCGTTCCTCTCGCCAAGCAGCCACTTCGCGCAGCACACCAAGCACACGTGGTTTGTTGGTACGCACTTTAAGCTTTTGCCACATGGCACGCGGGTCAAGATCATAAGTCGCTGGGTTAGACAGAATTTCCATCTCTTCATCCAACCATGGGCCGCGNCCGCTTTCCTTAAGCTTTTCACTGAGGTGTTCAAAAATGTCACGCAGGTGGGTCACATCACCAATGGCATACTCGATTTGTTTGTCGGTGAGGGGTCGACGGGACCAATCCGTATGGCGGGTCGATTTATCCATGTGTTTTTTGGGTATTTTATTTACCAAAGTTTCATAGCCGACTGAGTCGCCAAAACCACTGACCATAGCCGCAACTTGCGTATCAAATAGCGGTTCAGGAATAGCACCCATTTCTTTATAGAATATTTCGATATCTTGGCGACTAGCGTGAAAAACTTTTAACACGTCTTGGTTTTTCATTAGGTCCCAAAATGAGGTCAGGTCGATGCCGTCAGCGAGAGGGTCAATGGCGTGTGCATCCACGTCGTCTGCCACCTGAATAAGGCACAGCAAGGCCCAATAGGTACTTTCACGCAAAAATTCCGTATCTACGGTGACATATTTTGCGCGGCTCAAACGGTTGCAAACGACCTCGAGTTCAGCAGTGGTGGTGATGGTTTTCATAAGGCCCTGTTCATTAGTTTCTTTTGCCTCTCTTACACAAGTAAGCGCGGTCCGTCACCCCAAAAGGCATAATTAAGCGCGAAACTGTAAGCTGAGACTTGACAAATGGTCACTTTCATGACCTTTTCGCCGCCAAATACAGAGAAAAAATCAAGGGCTAAGAGACAGTATTATGCACGCTTTTCGTACTCACACATGTAACGACCTTCGTATTGAACAAGTTGGTGAAACCGCTCGCCTTTCTGGCTGGGTTCACCGCAAACGTGACCACGGCGGTCTATTGTTCATTGACCTTCGCGATAACTACGGCATCACACAGCTTGTGTTCGATGAAGATAGTAGCGCTTTTGCTGCCGCTGAGAAAGTACGCTCTGAGAGCGTTATTACCATCGACGGTGTGATCAAAGCACGCTCTGATGAAACCACCAATAAAGACCTACCAACAGGTGATGTAGAGATTTATGTCACCGCACTTACGGTTCAGTCAGCAGCTGGTGAATTGCCTATGCCTGTATTTGGTGATTCAGAATACCCTGAGGACATTCGTCTTAAGTATCGCTTTTTGGACCTGCGCCGTGAGCGTCTGCACAAAAACATCCTTCTGCGCTCCAATGTTATTTCTAGCATTCGCCGCCGAATGACGGACGATGGCTTTACAGAGTTTCAAACACCTATTTTGACTGCATCTAGCCCTGAAGGCGCACGTGACTTTTTAGTGCCAGCACGTCAACACCCAGGTAAATTTTACGCTCTACCACAGGCACCACAACAGTTTAAACAACTGATTATGGTAGCTGGCTTCGATAAATATTTCCAAATCGCTCCTTGTTTCCGCGATGAAGATGCTCGCGCTGACCGTAGCCCTGGCGAGTTTTATCAGCTCGATGTGGAAATGAGCTTCGTTACGCAAGAAGACGTCTTTAATTCTATCGAGCCTGTGATGGTTGGTATTTTCAAAGAGTTTTCCGATAAGAAAATAACTGAAGCGCCGTTCCCGCGTATTGCATACAAAGACAGCATGATGAAATACGGTAGCGACAAACCGGACCTTCGCAACCCTATTGAAATCGAAGATGTAACTGAGCATTTCCGTGGATCAGGCTTTGGTATTTTCGCCAGCATGATCGAAAACGGCGCTGTTTGCCGCGCTGTAGCTGCTCCGGGCGCTGGTGCTAAGTCTCGTAAGTTCTTTGATAGCACCAATGACTGGGCGAAGCGTGAAGGCTTTGCGGGCCTTGGTTACATCAAGATTACTGACGGTGTTCCTGGCGGTCCCATCGCTAAGAACCTTGGTGAAGAACGTACACAAGCTATCATCGACCAACTTGGGCTCGGCGATAACGATGGTGTGTTCTTTGCATGTGATAAGGAAGCGGGCGCTGCTAAGCTTGCTGGTGTTGCACGGACTAAGGTCGGTGAAGACCTAGAACTGATCTCAGACGATGAGTTCAAGTTCTGTTGGGTCGTTGATTATCCAATGTTTGAATATGATGAAGACAACAAGAAGGTTGATTTCTCGCATAACCCATTTTCTATGCCGCAAGGTGGTATGGAAGCGCTTGAAACCATGGAACCACTTGATATCCTCGCATATCAGTATGACATCGTATGTAACGGCATTGAGCTAAGCTCTGGTGCTATTCGTAACCACCGTCCTGACATAATGCTGAAAGCTTTTGGTATTGCAGGTTACGGGCCTGAGGTAGTGGAAGAAGAGTTCGGCGGCATGCTGAACGCTTTCCGTTACGGCGCTCCGCCCCACGGTGGCTTGGCCCCTGGAGTTGACCGTATCGTTATGCTTTTGGCCGACGAGCCAAACATTCGCGAGGTTATCTTGTTCCCAATGAACCAAAAAGCGGAAGACTTGATGATGCAAGCGCCGAGCGAGGTTGATCCTGCACAGCTACAAGAATTATATATTCGTAAGGTGGAACCACCCCAAGAATAATGTTATAGAGTTTGAGAACGGGACCCCGAGGGGTCCTGTTTGATTTTAAGACTACTAATCCAGATGGATCCAAATATATGACCGATAAAATTCTCATTATTGATTTTGGTTCTCAAGTAACCCAGCTCATTGCGCGCCGCGTAAGAGAAGCGGGTGTCTACTCAGAGATCGTACCCTTTCATCTAGCTGCTGATATGATTGATAAATATAACCCCGCAGGGATTATTTTGGGAGGTGGACCAGCGTCTGTAACGCATACGGATACACCGCGTGCACCTGAAGCCGTGTTTAAACTGGGCGTACCAGTGCTCGGCATTTGCTACGGTCAGCAAACTATGGTGCAACAACTGGGCGGCAACGTGACCACCTCGGATCATCAAGAATTTGGTCATGCAGAAATTACCCTTAATGAAACCTGCGCCTTATTTGACGGCGTTGGCAACATCGGCGACGAAAAAGTTGTGTGGATGAGCCACGGTGACCATGTAGACGCTTTACCTGCGGGCTTTAAAGCGGTGGCATCATCTGAAAGTGCACCATTTGCTGCCATCTCTGACGAAGAGCGCAAACTATACGGCGTACAGTTTCACCCAGAGGTCATGCACACCACCATCGGCACAGAGCTATTACATAACTTTGTACTCAAAATTTGTGGCCTGAGCGGCGATTGGTCTATGGCTAGCTTTAAAGACACCAAAATTGCTGAAATTCGTGAGCAGGTCGGTGACAAACGCGTTATCTGTGGCCTATCTGGGGGTGTTGATAGCTCTGTGGTGGCGGTTATGCTGCATGAGGCCATTGGTGACCACCTAACCTGTGTTTATGTTGACCACGGTCTTATGCGAGAAGGTGAGAGCGATCAGGTCGTAAGCCTGTTCCGCGAGCACTATCATATTAATTTGGTGCACCGCGATGCCAGCGACCTGTTCCTCGGTGAACTAGAGGGCGTTACAGACCCTGAGCGCAAACGTAAAATCATCGGCAAGCTCTTCATTGACGTGTTTGAAGAAGAAGCCAAGAACGTTGGCGGCGCGGATTTCCTAGCGCAAGGCACACTTTATCCTGATGTGATTGAAAGCGTAAGCTTCATTGGCGGGCCTTCGGTGACGATCAAGTCTCACCATAATGTAGGTGGCTTGCCCGAGCGCATGAATATGGGTCTCGTAGAGCCGCTACGTGAGCTGTTTAAAGACGAAGTCCGTACTTTGGGCCAAGAACTTGGGTTGCATGAAGATTTCGTTAAGCGTCATCCGTTTCCGGGACCCGGCCTTGCTATTCGCATCCCTGGTGAAATTACACGTGAAAAAGCTGACATCCTACGTAAAGCCGATGCCATTTATCTTGATGAGATTAAAAAAGCTGGGCTTTATGACGAAATTTGGCAGGCTTTTGCCGTGTTATTACCCGTTAAAACAGTGGGTGTGATGGGCGATGCTCGGACCTATGACCATGTTTGTGCTATTCGCGCGGTTAATTCCACTGACGGTATGACCGCTAACTATTATCCTTACCCTCATGAGTTTCTTGGGCGCGTTGCTACCCGTATCATTAACGAAGTACGTGGCATTAATCGCGTAGTGTATGATATAACCAGTAAGCCTCCAGGCACCATCGAGTGGGAATAGGAACTGACAAGGAGTAAGTACCATGTCTACGACCGATAAAAATCAAGATGTTAAGTTATCTGCCACAGTGCGCCGTCGCACCGCCAAGGATATCGTCGCACTCAAAGGCAAACAGCCTATCGTGTGCCTGACGGCCTATGTAACGCCAATGGCAGCACGCCTTGATAATCACTGCGATGTGCTGCTTGTGGGTGATAGCGTTGGTATGGTGCTATACGGAATGGACAGTACACTTGGTGTAACCCTTGATATGATGATCCAACATGGACGCGCGGTGATGCGCGGCGCTAAAAAAGCGTTGGTTGTTATCGATATGCCATTTGGGTCTTATGAAGAATCAAAAGAGCAAGCTTTTAGAAACGCAGCGCGCGTCCTTAGAGAAACAGGGGCAGGGGCTGTAAAACTTGAAGGCGGAGCTGAAATGGCTGAAACTGTCGCATTTTTAATCAAGCGCGGCATCCCAGTACTAGGCCATGTTGGACTGATGCCGCAGTCGGTTAAAACCTTGGGCAGTTACGCTGCACACGGCCGCACACGCGAAGAATGGCAACCCATTATTGATGACGCTAAAGCCATAGCTGAGGCTGGTGCCTTCGCCACTGTGCTTGAGGGCGTGACAGAGCCCCTCGCTGTGAAGCTAACAAAAGAGGTATCTAACCCTATTATTGGTATCGGTGCTTCAGCACAGTGCGACGGTCAAATTTTGGTAACAGAAGACATGCTTGGCCTGTTCTCGTTTAATCCTAAATTTGTAAAACGCTATACAGAACTTGGAGATAATATTGAGACCGCAATAAAGACCTATGCAGCCGAAGTGCGGACACGAAAGTTTCCAGGGGAAGACCAAACATATAAAATGCTTGAAGTGAGCTGATTGCATCATCAAATTGACACAAACCTCACACAAACTTTCATTGAATAAGGCATAACCTAAAAGCACTGTTTGCACATGGCAGCAGCATTGGTTATGGTAGCAAAAATTTGCCATTCTAGATGGTTGAAATAAGACAAGAAAAATAAGATAGCACCGCAAAATATGCGTCTCTATCAGGAGTTATAAAGTGGTTGACGAACAAGAGTTAGCAATCCGCGAAGTGGACGAAGAAGTCCGGCGCGATAAAATGGATGCCGTATGGCGCAAATATGGCCGCTACGTCATCGGTGGTGCTGTAGGTATCGTACTTGCTGTTGCAGGCCTTACTGGCTGGGACGCTTATGTGGATGCAAATGAATCTGCTTCATCAAACGCGTTTACAGCCTCTGTTGAAAAAGCTGCCATCGAGGGCGCTGATGTCGCCAGTATTTGGGCTGAAACTCGCGGCCAAGTGGATGGTGGCTATAAAGAACTAAGCTATCTTCAAGAAGCCGCGGGGCTTGCAAGTGCTGGAAACCTAGAGGCAGCTGTAGTAGCCTATGATGAGCTTGCTAACCTGTCAGGTGTTGATACAGCAATTAAAGATTTGGGCCAGCTCCTAGCTGCTCGTACACAAATGAAGATGGACAAACTACCTGAGGCACGTGGTCGCTTGTCACTTCTTGCAGGTGATGAAGGTGTTTGGAACATGTCAGCTAACGAATCTCTTGCAGTCATTGACATGATGGAAGGAAATTTATTAGGGGCACATCAGCGCTTTACTGACCTAGCCACTGGCGCGTCGACACCGCAAACCATGCGAACTCGAGCGACAGAAATTGCCGATAAACTCAGCAGCCAAATTGTGACAGTTGAAGAGATAACACCCTCTCAGATCGAGGCAACTACAGAGACAACAACAGATGAGGAGAGCCAGTAATGGATCGTACATTTTCCAAAGTCGCGAAAACCGCGCTAAGTATCACTCTTCTATTAGCTGTTGCAGGCTGTGGTATTTTTAAAAAAACGACACGTGGCAGCACAACGCGTTTCGCTCCTGATAAAGAGCGTATCTCCATTTTAACGGGTGAGAGCAATCTTGAGATTGACCCTAGTATTGCGCAAATTCCAGTGTCGCTTCCTTTGCCGTATATAAATAAATCGTGGACCCAAAACGGCGGCAATGAAACCAACGCTGTCTACCATTTGATGATGGGTGACAATGTTAACCGTGCTTGGACAACTAGCATCGGCTCTGGCGACGGTAAATATGAACGTTTAGCGTCTGGCCCTGTATCTGCTGAAGGTAAAGTGTTTGCCATTGATGTGAGGGCTAATGTAGTCGCGGTTAACCTTTCAAACGGTAGTCAAGTTTGGTCGAACCGAATTAAAAAAGAAGGTGAGAAATCTAAAGTAGGATACGGCGGTGGTGTAGCATATTCTGACGGGAAACTCTATGTAACCACTGGCTACGGTGTGGTGGTAGCACTGAGCGCTAGTAATGGTTCAGAGCTATGGCGCTATGATGGTATTAGTCCTATTAGAAATGCTCCAACAGTGTCAGATGGACGCGTTTTCACAATTACCCATGACAATCGTATTCTTGTGCTAGATGCAAGTAACGGTGAGCTTCTTTGGGACCAAATTGGTCTATCTGAGGATGCTGCTATTTTAGGTGCCGGCACTGCTGTGGTTGAAGGCAACGTTGTGATTGCACCACTATCCTCCGGTGAGTTGATGGCGATGCGTACAGAAAACGGCATGACGCTATGGAGCGATAGCCTATCGCAAACATCACGCCTCACACCGCTTGCTACACTTGCAGATATTGACGGCAACCCTGTGATCGACCGTGGTCGTGTTTACGCTGTGAGCCACGCTGGCAGCATGGTTGCTATTGACCTACGATCAGGACAGCGCGCATGGGAAAGTAACGTGGCAAGTACCCGCACACCTTGGGTCGCAGGTAATTTCGGCTTTGTAGTTACTGTGGACGCAGAGGTCGCGGCCATTTCGATGGTTGACGGTCGTATTCGCTGGGCGACAAAACTTCAAAAATTTGAAAATCAAAAAAAGCGCGAAGACCTAATCTCATGGACCGCACCTGTGCTTGCTGGAAACCGTTTGTTTATTGCTTCAACACATGGCTACCTTATGAGTTTGTCACCATACACTGGTGAAGTATTGAGCGTTGTGGAATTGCCTGATGGTGTTCGAATGGACCCAATTGTTGTGGATCAAACCCTTTTACTGTTAACCGAAAAAGCGGACCTTCTAGCGTTTCGCTAGTATCCCTTTCGTNAGGATTTAAANATAATGTCTTTTACTGTAGCCATTGTTGGGCGGCCCAATGTGGGTAAATCAACCTTGTTTAATCGCTTGGTTGGAAAGCGTTTGGCGCTTGTCGATGATACACCAGGGGTCACACGTGATCGCCGTATTGGTGAAGGCAAGCTCTCTGACCTGCGCTTTAAGGTTATGGATACTGCTGGTCTTGAAGAGGCATCTGAAGGCAGCCTGCCTAGTCGTATGCGTGAGCAAACGACCGTGGGCCTACAAGAGGCTGATATCGCAGTGATGCTATATGATGCGCGCCTTGGCATTACGCCTATGGATGAGCATTTTGCTGATTGGCTACGTCGCGGCAATAAGCCCGTAATTCTGGTCGCCAACAAGTGTGAAGCTAAGTTCGTATTTGATGGTGTGTTCGAAGCCTATGCGCTTGGCCTCGGTGAACCTGTGCCAGTGTCGGCTGAGCACGGTGAGGGCCTTGCAGAGCTATACCAACGGTTCGTTGATGCATTATCTGAAATTGGCATCGACCCTTATGCGCATGAAAAAGAAGAAGCTGACGAGAAACCTAAAGATAATTTTGTGACGCCAGAAGAAGGCGACATGGACTTTGAGTTTGTTGATGAAACAGTGGAAGAAGAAGGCCCAACGCGCCCATTGAGGCTTGCAATTGTGGGCCGTCCTAATGCTGGTAAATCAACACTCATCAATGAAATGATCGGTGAAGACCGTCTGATCACAGGGCCAGAGGCTGGCCTTACTCGTGATAGTATCTCTGTCGATTGGGAGTGGGAAGGTTTGCCTGTTAAGCTTTTTGATACAGCAGGAATTCGTAAAAAATCCCGCGTGCAAGAAAAGCTTGAGAAACTATCTGTAAACGATAGCCTAAGGGCCATTCAGTTTGCCGAGGTAGTTGTGTTGATGCTAGACGCCGAGCGCGGCATCGATAATCAAGATCTTAAAATCGCAGAGCATATCGTCAAGGAAGGGCGTGCGATGATTGTCGCGCTTAATAAATGGGATGCTGTTGAAGACCGCACCAAGGTTAAACGTAATCTTGAAGATGCGCTGACGCGCTCATTGCCGCAGCTTAAGGGCGTATCGGTTATTATGTTCTCAGCGCTTACCGGTAAAGGCCTGCAGCATCTGATGCCTGCGGTCGCTGAAGCTTATGACCTTTGGAACGCGCGTGTGAGCACGTCTATGTTCAATAAGTTCCTTCAAGACGCCATTGATGCTCACTCACCGCCAAGTGTATCGGGTAGACGCCTTAAAATTCGCTACGGTGCACAGATTAAAACACGTCCACCGACATTCCTTAGTTTTTGTAACAATACAGAAGGCTTGCCAGATAGCTATAAACGCTACTTGGAAAATGAATTTCGGAGACGTTTCGAACTGCCAGGCACACCGCTTAGGTTTATCTTTAGGCAAACCGAAAACCCATATGAGGGTCGCCGCAAAAAGCATCGTTAATAAAAAAGGCACCGTTTGGTGCCCTTTTTTTGTAGAAAATACGAGATTTTTTCTGAGAAACTGTTAATAGTAAAGAAGATATCAGTACGAATTTTAGGGCTAAATATGTTTTTCAATAAAGACGCAAAGGCAGTCGCCAACTGGTTATTTTTCATCACTTTCATGGTTTTCGCCATGGTGGTGGTGGGGGGTGCAACGCGCCTAACGGAATCTGGGCTTTCTATGGTCAATTGGAACCCCATAATGGGCGCCATACCACCACTGACAGACGCAGCATGGATGGCTGAGTTCGCAGATTACCAGCAAAGCCCACAGTACAAGCTTACCAACATGCATATGAACATTGAAGAGTTTAAAGGCATCTTTTGGTGGGAGTGGGCGCATCGTTTGCTTGGTCGCATTATTGGTTTTGTATTTTTTATCCCAATGGTGTGGTTTTGGATGCGGGGGCGCATCCCTAATGGCTATAAGCCTAAACTGGTGTTCTTGTTCATACTTGGCGGCCTACAAGGCTTGCTTGGTTGGTATATGGTAATGTCAGGCTTGGTAGATGAGCCTGCGGTTAGCCACTACCGCTTAACAGCCCATTTGTCACTGGCACTGATCATTATGAGCTACGCCTTTTGGCAAGCACTTAATCTATTACGGAAATCAACCTTTCAAACAACTAAGGCGGTGAAACGCCTTACGGGTATTATTGCTCTGGTAGTGATATTGCAGCTTATTATGGGCGGGTTGGTTGCTGGTCTTAAGGCTGGATATATCTTTAACACATGGCCGTTGATGGGCGATAGCTTCATACCCGCACAGCTGTTTGGCGGTGAACCATGGTATAGCGCCATACTCAACAACGCGACCACAGTGCAATTTGACCACCGCATAGGGGCCTATTTGTTGGTTATCCTAACACTTTGGCTCGCCTACATTGCTTATAAATCAAAGTACATTTCACCTTCGATCAGAGGGTCCGTCGCGACCCTTAACGTTATTGTCTGGGCGCAAGTTATTGTTGGCATCATCATGCTGCTTAAGGAAGTCCCTGTTAGTTGGGGCACCTTCCACCAAGGCGGAGGTGTTATCGTCCTGCTCTCACTGTTATATTTGATGCATCTACAGTCTGGGAAGACCCATGTTCATTAGTCATCGGCTATTTTAACCACCGCTTTACCAACGTTTTTACCTTGCAGCATGCCCATGAAGGCATCAGGTGCATTNTCTAGACCCNCAGTGATGGTCTCACGGTAGTTAAGTTTGCCTTCNGCCATCCAACCAGCACCAATTTCTATCCATTTCCTACAAGCATCGGGGTAAAAGCTAACGATGAAGCCTTCCATACGTGCAGCAAGGCCAATGAGAGAGGTTAGGTTACGCGGGCCGGGTGGTATGTCGTCTATGCTTTTGGCATTATAGTTGGCAATCAAACCACATACGGCGATGCGTGCCTTGAAGTTGAGATTGTTCAACACCGCCTCGAGCTGAGGTCCACCAACATTCTCAAAATACACATCAACGCCGTCTGGACATACGCGGCGAATTGCAGCGGTTAAGTTTTCTTCTTCCTTATAGTTAAAGGCATCATCGTAACCACAAGTGGCTTTAATCAACTCAATTTTTTCGGTGCTACCAGCGGATCCTGCCACATAACACCCCATGTTCTTGGCAATTTGGCCAACAACTTGACCAACAGCGCCAGACGCTGCCGAGCAAAAGACGCTATCACCTTGTTTAAGGCCAGCAACTTCAGTGAGGCCAACATAGGCGGTCATGCCTGGCATACCAAGGATACCTAGATAATTGGATAGAGGAGCAAGGGCAGGGCTTACTTGGTTCCAGCCTTCGCCGTCGGTCACTTGATACTCGGCCCACTGACCCATGCCACTAATATAATCACCCTCTTTAAAAGGACCATTATTGCTACTCATTACCTGTCCGACCACGCCGCCTTCAAGCGGCTTACCAATTTGAAAGGGAGGAACATAGCTTTTAGTATCATTCATACGCCCGCGCATATAGGGGTCTACAGATATATAAATATTGCGCACCAGCATTTCACCCTCAGCGGGTGAAGGTATTTCCGCCATTGCAAGACCAAAGTTATCACTCACAGGAAAACCCGATGGTCGGCTGTTTAAAATGATCTGTTTATTTTGCACGATATCACCCCTTAATTATGTTGCTGTGACCTTAGGTCAGGATACGGAGCTTCACAAGGCGTAAAAAGTGTGTATTTTTATGGGGTATTATAATACCTATTATTTAATCCACTGTATTTGTTATGTTTTTACTGTAATTTGGTGAAATTAAGCGGTTGACAGCATCCTTTAATAAGCCTACATAGCACCTCGAATTCAAAGAAAGCCCAATGCGGCGCTCTTTGGTGTGTTTAATAGATTAATTTGAGGACGTCTCATAATGAAGACTTATTCCGCAAAACCATCTGAGATTGAAAAGAAATGGGTCTTAATTGATGCCGAAGGCCTTGTACTAGGTCGTATGGCTGCACTCGTTGCTAACATTCTCCGTGGCAAGAACAAAACTACATTTACCCCGCACATGGACTGCGGCGACAATGTAATCATCATCAACGCTGAAAAAGTTGGCCTCACTGGCAAAAAGCGTTCAGACAAGATTTATTATCGTCACACCGGTCACCCGGGCGGTATCAAGTCTCAAACGGCTGAACAAATTTTGGACGGTCGTTTTCCTGAGCGTGTTGTCGAAAAAGCAATTCAACGTATGATCCCATCTGGCCCACTTGGTCGTCAACAAATGCGCAACCTTCGCGTATATGCTGGCCCTGAGCATAACCAGGCTGCACAAGAGCCTACAGTGCTTGATGTTGCTTCCATGAACCGTAAGAATAAGGCGTAAGTAACATGGCTGAAGAAAAAAACACACTTCAAGATCTTAAAGATCTAACTGCTGAAGCTGCGGCTGCTACTGCGACTGTTGAAGTCGCTGACACAGCTGTTGAAACAGATGAAGCACCTAAGTACGTTGCTGTAATTGATGACCTTGGTCGTTCATACGCAACTGGTAAACGTAAAGATGCTGTTGCACGTGTATGGATCAAACCAGGTTCTGGTAAGATTACCGTAAACGGCCGCGAGCAAGAAGTTTACTTTGCACGCCCAACACTTCGTCTCATCACCAACCAACCTTTCACGGTTGCTGGTCGTGAAAACCAATATGACGTTATCGCAACTGTTAAAGGCGGAGGTCTTTCAGGCCAAGCTGGCGCGGTTAAGCACGGCATTTCTAAAGCCCTAACGCTGCAAGAGCCTACACTACGTGCGCCTCTTAAAGCTGCTGGCTTCCTCACACGCGATAGCCGCGTTGTTGAGCGTAAGAAATACGGTCGCGCGAAAGCACGTCGTAGCTTCCAATTCTCCAAGCGTTAATCGCTGGAGGCAGAAGCCTTCAATATATTACGAAAGGGCTGCACTTTTTGGTGTGGCCCTTTTTTTACACCTTTTGGTCAGCTGTGACAATCTAGCCTATTGACCAACGCGGGGGAGTATTTGATAGTATTTATAAATCAATTAGGGGAAGCATAATGAGTGACCAAAACTTGAAAAGCTATAAGGTTTGGGATCTGCCGACGCGGCTGTTCCACGGCATTAACCTGCTTAGTATCCTTGTTTTACTGGCGGTTGGCTTGGTCATCTTTAACGCTGGCGCACTGGGTGTTAGCCGTGAGGGCAAAATCCTCCTCAAAACCATTCATGTTATCACAGGCTATGTTTTCGCCGTAAATCTCGTATTGCGACTAGTTTGGGGTTTCTTTGGCAATCGCTACGCTCGATTTAGTGCGCTTCTGCCAGCCGGCAAGGGTTATGGGGCAGAGCTTAAGGCTTTCCTAGCAGCAGAGAAGGCTGGCAAGCCGCAATATTACTTGGGCCATAATCCGCTCGCGCGTATTGGATTAACATTTTTAATTATCATATTGATTTCACAGGCATCAACAGGGCTTGTGCTAGCAGGTACTGACATTTATTACCCACCTTTTGGTGGTTGGATTGCTGAATGGGTGGCAGCTAGCGGTGTGGACCCTTCTACGTTGGTGCCATATGCTAAAGAGTTAGTAGATGAAACCGCCTTTAATGAGATGCGCGCGTTCCGTTCTCCTTATATTGAGCTGCATGTCTATGGTTTTTATACACTTTTGGTGCTTATCCCTATCCACGTTTTCGCTGCCATCACTGTGGACCGTAAAATTGGTGGCGGGCTAATCTCTGCGTTATTTACGGGCAAAAAGGTATACCCAGACGAGCCAGAAGATAAATAAGCGCAGTAGCTAACTCAACCAAAGTACCGTTTATATTAGATAGTCTGTTGTTTTTACTTGTGTTCTACAGGTAAAGTTTGTCATGTTAGCGTCGGAAACAAATGAAAAGAGACATCGTATAGCTCTATGCTAGGTAAATACGCCAAAAAGAATACCAAAACCCGAGTAATCCTTGGGATCGTGGCGAGCTGTTTGATTATAGCTTTCTCCACAACGGTAAGCTTGTCCTTCATTGACCGAAATTTCCGTACGCAAGTTAGTTCAATACTCTTGAGTGCGCAGGGCATAACTGACGAAAACCTAGAGCTTTGGGCTGGGGAAAACTATCGCGCTTTAACGGGTCTTGTTAACCAAAAAACTATTCACCATCTTTTAACCAACACACCGGATGAAGATATCGGGCTGTTAAATCATATGGCACCTGCAAAATCGGTTATGGTCGTGTTTGATACTAACCTTAATATTCAATATGCCAGTGACAATAAAGCGCGGGCGATGGATTATTCCAAGCTTATTAAGCCTGAGAGTATTGCGCGAGCACTAGAAGGTGACAGGGTATGGATATTGCCACAAGCCGCTGATGCACATGATTACGGCCCGGGAATTAATTATCCATGCGTAAGCTTTATCGCACCTGTTTACGAGCTGAACACCAAGGAATTAATTGGCTTTGTATTAATTGAGCGTGAGATGAAAGAGCTGTTCCAGTCAATCTTCCGTCAAGGACAAATAGGCGCTACGGGAGAGACCTATGTAGTGTCAAAAGATGGCATTCTGCTTACGCCTAGCCGCTTTGAAGAAGACTTGTTGGCCCTTAATAAAATCGCTGGCATTGATAAAAGCGCACTTTACTTAAAACTAAAGGAAGGCGAAAATACTGAAGCTTGGACTGAGCCTGTAGCAACATTGCTAGAGCGCACATCTGGGGAAAATGTTGCTGGCTATGCGGGTTATTTAGGCCGTGAAACTGTTGGCGTATGGAAATGGCACGAAGAATATGGCATCGGTGTCATCACTGAAATGCAATATGATGAAGCCTATTTTTTAAATGACCGCGTTTCTTTTTATATTTTAATTTTCTCTACGGGATTAATGCTAATTGCCAGCATCAGCATCGTTGGTGTTGGCATTGCACAAGGAAAGTCTGATCGCTTTTTGAGCCGCTTGCGCGACCGTGAGCGTGAGATCCGCAGCTTAGTAGAATCTGTAACCGAAGGTATCATCGGCCTAAAGGATACCGCAGATATAAATTATTCAAACGCTGTGGTTCAGTATTTATCAGGCTATGATAAAACGGAGCTTTTACACCTAGACATCAGAAACTTGTTTGCAGAAAGAGAGGGCACACCGCCCGAGCGAACCATATGGCCGGAAGACTTGGAAGCAGTGCTCAAGTTTGGGAACTCTATGGCAGGTAGACGTCTTGATCTGATTAGTAAAGACGGTGCCCGCACGCCAGTTGAAATGACTGCGATCGCGGTGCGTAATGCTGGTAGTGATGCCTCGCATGTTATCTCTTTTAGGGATGTATCAGGCTGGTTACGTGTGCAGCAAAATATGATCAGCCTTAAGGATAAGGCAGAAGATAACAACCGCGCGAAGTCTGTATTCCTCGCTAACATGAGCCATGAGATTAGAACCCCGCTCAACGGTGTTGTGGGTGCTCTTGGTCTGCTTGAAGGGCGTGACAGCGCTGAGAACATTGAACACAAGGGCGAAACCCTCAAACATTCTGAAATCGTTAAACTTGCGAAGGTTTCCGCCGATGCTCTTCTTAACGTGATCAATGATGTTTTAGATATTTCTAAGCTGGAGGAAGGCAAGCTCACGCTGAGTGTCTCACCCTGCAATGTTAAGGAAATTCTAAGCCAAGTACTCATGCTTGAAGCATCACTAGCCAATGACAAAGGTATTGCGTTCACAATCGACAGCCGTGGGCTTGAGGATGTTTGGCTTTCTATTGATGAAGGCCGTGTACGCCAGGTGCTGCTTAATTTTGTCAGCAATGCGATTAAGTTCACTGAAAAGGGTGAAGTAAAAATCAGAATGTCCGCAATCGACAAGGGCCATGAAGCCACTGTTAAGTTTGAGGTGATCGATACAGGGCTTGGTATATCTGAAGAGATGCAACAGCGCTTATTCGGCCGTTTTGAGCAAGCGGATAACTCTGTAACCCGCACGACGACAGGTAGCGGCCTTGGGCTTGCCATTAGCCAAGAGCTTGTGGAACTTATGGACGGTGATATCGGTGTTAATAGTAAAGAGGGTGAGGGCTCTACTTTCTGGTTCCGCCTCACGGCACCAAAGACACAAGAGGCTGGTGACACCAGCAAAGAAACGGTTGATCTACGCCCGAGCAATATTTTAGTTGCGGAAGATAACCCAATTAACAAAAAGATCATTGAACAGATTTTGATCCGCAATGGACATGCCTGTTACATTGTTGAAAACGGCAAGGAATTATTGGATCATCTTGCGCTACATAATGGTCGTGCTGCACCATATGATGTTATTTTAATGGATCTACATATGCCAATTATGGGCGGCGAAGAAGCCACGCAACATGTTCAAAAAAGCACGGAAGTATGGAGCGATATTCCTATTATTGCCTTAACCGCCGATACACTTGGTGACAGGGCAATGGATTTAAAAGCAAGCGGCTTTAGTGAATTTGTCGGCAAGCCTATTGATATCAATGAGCTCTTCACTGCAATTAAGAAGGTCACAAGGAGCCGCGTTCCAGTTTTGGATGCTGACGCGAGTGTTACTGTGGATAGTGACACTATTAAAAAGCCAGCGATGAATAAAAAAGCAGATATATCTGCGCCCGACGACGATGCGCTTGATGATCTTTTGGATGATATTTAATCACATATAATTGATGAGCCAAGCAATAGATTTGCTAGCGCTCATTTGTGTTCTACCNTATAGATAGGTGTAATATATTNAGGATATCCTTTGTGCGTCAAATCTTAGCTAGTTTTTTATTGTTCTGGATTTCACTCTCTTCTGTGGTTTTAGCAGATGAGCAAGTTTCTGTGCAAAAAACCTACACAAAGCTTACCGTATCAGCGGAATATAAAACAATAGAGCGCGGCGAGACAACATGGCTCGCGGTGACACTAACACCACGTACAGGATGGCACACATACTGGGACAATGCGGGTGACACTGCATTTCCTCCTTCACTCACTTGGAAAGTACCTGAAGGTATAACTGTTGGTGCGCCGCTGATGGAAATACCAGAATTTATACCGCTAGCACCGCTTGCAAGCTATGGCTATAAACGCACATCTAGCATCTTACTGCCGTTGACTATTTCCGAAGATTATGAAGGTGAGGGCATAAGCATCCACCTCAAAGCTGAGTGGCTAGTTTGTGCAGAGATCTGTGTACCTGAAGACGGAGAGGGCAGCATTTCCGTAAACATCGGTACGAGTAGCGCTTCTATCATTGCAGCGCCTATCTTTGAACGATCTCGCGCTATGATGCCTAAAGCGTCCCCCTTTGACAGTGCGCTCAATCTATCTCCAACTCATGCTCGGCTTGCTGTTGCTCTAGATAACTATGATGAGCGTAGTGATATTGACGTTGTCCGCTTCTTTCCGATCACAAAAGGCGTTTTAAGCTATATCGCCGAGCAGGAGTTTCAGTGGACAGAAACTGGATTCGCTCTCACTGCTGAGCGTGCTAAAGGTGCACACGGCCTTGATGCGGTGGCAGGCCTCGTCAAAATGACCATGGATGACGGTACGATACACGGCTTTTTAATTGAGCCAACCCTCAGCCATGACGCTATGACTGTTATGTCCATGCCGCTATGGCAATTACTACTATTTTCACTGATAGGTGGGGTAATTCTAAACCTTATGCCTTGTGTATTTCCTGTTCTGTCGCTTAAAGCGCTGTCCTTTTTGCGGGCGGGTGATAACCCTGACCTTCATAGAAAAGAGCAAGGTTTGTATTATACGCTCGGTATCTTACTGAGCTTTGCGCTGATTGCATTCGTGCTGGTTGCGCTGAGAGCAAGCGGTGAGGCAGCTGGATGGGGCTTTCAGCTTCAAGACCCGCGATTTGTTGCTGTGATGACCTTTATTCTGCTGTCCGTCGGCCTTTCTTTGCTCGGCGTCTTTAATATCAGCTTTGGTGTGGAAGCCACAGGCCAAGAGATGGCATCTAAAGACGGACGCAAAGGTGCGTTTTTCACAGGACTGTTAGCGACCCTTGTGGCAACACCTTGCACAGCTCCATTTATGGCGCCAGCCCTTGGTTTTGCTCTGACTCAAAGTGTTTGGATCGTACTCGCTAGTTTTATAATGCTCGGCCTTGGCCTTGCACTGCCATTCTTGCTACTCAGCTTCAATCCGCGCCTTGCAAAATATCTGCCAAAGTCTGGCGGCTGGATGGAGCGTTTGAAACAGGCCCTAGCTTTCCCAATGTTTTTAACCGTTGCATGGCTCATGTGGGTCTTTACCAACCAAACCAGCAGCCAAGATGCCTTTATTCTAACAGCCATGTTAGTGGTGTTTGCCTTTGGCCTATGGATGTTCCAACAATCAGCCAATAAGTTCCTTCGTATATTTAGCGTATTGCTCATGCTGCTTAGCGTGGTGACAGCAACTGTTATGAGCACACCGCGTGGCAGCGATGCGCAACAAGAGGTTTTAAACGGTACTGCATACAACGGCGATCAACTCAAGATGCTGCTTAGCGAAAACAAACCGGTGTTTGTGTATTTCACCGCTGATTGGTGCATTACCTGTAAAGTTAATGAGACCGTAGCACTTAAGCGCGATAGTATCGCAGACCTCGCCGTAGCGAAGGGTATCACCATCATGAAAGGTGATTGGACCAGCCGCAGTGACGAAATAGCTGCTGTGCTACGACAAAATAGTCGAGTAGGTGTTCCGCTGTATCTTTGGTATCCATCAGGCGCTAATAGCAAACAGCAATTGCCAGAAATTCTCACCATGAACAGTATACGTAATATCTTTGAGGCAGTGGAGTAACGCGGTGTCAGCCAATAGCTACCTTATGCTGGGAATGGTCACCTTTTTACTGTTGCATATAGCATCTGGCGTACATGAAATACGCAGT
>JGI24723J26617_10000850_pt1 | contig 28439 bp, 23 predicted proteins | sample Cruoilmetagenom6_FD_26617 | JGI IMG/M metagenome (IMG submission 26617)
TACGTCCTTTTTTGGCCTTATACCTCAAAGGGTCTACCTACACCGACCCGATTGACGGAAAGAGCTTTCGAAAATTTTTACCTTATGGCTATGGCATTCAGCGTCCCAATGTACTTTCTCCTAGCACCTTATCGCTAGAAAGACACCGCTTATTGTGGCTGTATTTACAACGAGAAACCTCGTTTTTTGACCCGGCCAAACCCATGAAGGTGTTACATATGGCGCCTGAGCAATGCTTTTTAAAGCGTTTTAAAAAATTGACCCACATTGATTTGATTACGGCTGATTTATATTCTCCTATTGTTGATGTTAAGGCTGATATTCTGGACCTCCCTTTCGGGGATGATGAATTTGACATGATCTTCTGTAATCACGTCTTAGAACACATTGAAGACGATCACACTGCCATGTCTGAATTATACCGTGTATTAAAACCTGGTGGCATGGGTATTTTTCAAATTCCACAAGACTATAGCCGCGCAACCACCTACGAAGATTTTAGCATTACTGACCCCGAAGAACGCGCTGCACACTTTGGTCAATACGATCATGTTCGCGTCTATGGCTCTGATTATTTTGATCGTTTACGCGCGGTTGGTTTTGAGGTTAACGAGGTGAAATACACAGCACAACTCCCTGCAACTGAGGTGGATCAATTTCGATTGATGAAGGGGGAGATTTTGCCGGTTTGTAGGAAGAGGTAGTAGTAAGTGGGCAGTCAACAGTCTTCAGTCTTCAGTCTTCAGTAGGCTCATCTGTATGTCCCTGATATAGGTTGACCACTTTTTAACAAAAGTTCAACTTATGAAAGCAAACATTAAAGTACTGAAGAAACAACGCAGGTACACAGAAGAATTTAAACGATCAATGGTGAATGATTTTGAATCGGGTAAATTCAGCGTAAAGCAACTCGAACGGTTACATGGAGTTCATAATGTAACTATTTACAAATGGATTTATAAATTTTCTACCTTTAACGAGAAAGGAATAAGAATCGTAGAGATGAAAAATAGTTCAAAAGATAAGCTCAAAGAGCTTGAACAAAAGATTAAGGAACTTCAAAGTATTGTAGGACAGAAACAGATAAAAATTGATTATTTGGAGAAGATGATTGATATCGCAAAGGATGAATTAGATATTGATATTAAAAAAAACTTCAACACCCCACAATCAGCTGGTTCCGGTCAAACAAAGAAAAAGTAAAGTATTCTATGAATAAGCTTTACAAAAGTGTCGGAATTAGTAAACAAGCAGTAGCTCAATATAATAGTCGCCAAATAATTTTTGATAATAATATTAAATCATTAATTGTTGAGGCAGATTTATTGAAACGAGCTCATCCTGGTTGTGGGGTTGAGAAAATGCATGAAACACTTAAGCCTGATTTTATAGGAAGAGATCGGTTTATTGAGACTTTTATGCAACTTGGTTATCGAGTGAAGCGTTCGAAGAATTATAGGCGAACCACATTCGCAGGTAGGGTGAGTTACCCTAATTTAATCAAGGGATATCGAGTGAATAAAGCATCCACGATATGGCAGTCAGATATTACCTATTATAGAGTGAAAAACAGATTTTATTATGCTGTATTTATCATAGATGTTTATACTAAAAATATTGTTGGTTATAGTCTCTCTGATCACATGCGGGCAACAGCTAATATAAATGCTTTAAAGATGGCTCTAAAAACACATAAGGCCCCTGTGATACATCATTCAGATAGAGGAAGTCAATACACTTCTAAAGATTATATTGACTTATTAGATCAGAATGGAACTAAAGTAAGCATGTGCTTATCTGCTCAAGATAATGCCTATGCTGAACGAATCAACAGAACTATTAAAGAAGAATTTTTAGATTATTGGAAACCTAAGGATTATAGTCAATTAAAAAGCAAGTAAGCAAAGCAGTTAACTATTATAATCTTAATAGACCGCATAGAAATTTAAACAAAATGAGTCCAAATCAATTTGAAAATTATTGGTCTTTTATCAGGCCCGATAAAAGACCAATAATTACTATATTTAACAATGAAATATTAACCTAAAAACGGTCAACTCTATTTAGGGATGTACAGGATTGGTGAAATTACAATAAACAACCTCCAAATAACAAGGAAATCCCAAAACACAAGCTCCAAATTTAAATAGATCACAATCATAAATAATAGCACGTCCCTACACGTGCTTTGTAAAGTGCAACGGAACAAAATGTCTTGAGAAGTTCAAGAATAAAACCGCAGATGTTGCTGGGCGAAGTTTGTAACTTCGTATCGTATGAAGTTTAGTTTTCCGTAGGCTGTAGGCTGTAGGCTGTAGGCTGTAGGCAAAAGTAAAAAATGCTGCTTTTATTTTGCTACCCCCCCATTTTTTTTATATTAGCTTATCGCAAAAATTTTATCGGAACGCCATGACTTGCAGGGTTTTACATAAAATTCCTCTGGTTTATCATTATATAGTAAATACTGTTGAGCNTATTAACTTAAAATAGGCTGCCAATGAATTAAATTCAAGAACCGCACAACCAGAGGAACGTATTGCAAAGGTAATGCTCCTCGCAGGATTAAAAAAAATTAGTTTAATTTTAAATACTAATACGATGAAAAAAATAATTTTAACTTTAGCTATTATAATTAGTGCTGCAGTCTTATTAAATGCGAACACATTAACCGTAGTTCCTTTTAATCCAATTCCTATTGCAGAAAATGTAATCCCTGATGCCGTAGACCCTCCAGATTGTTGGGCTATTGCTGATGAGGAAGAAGAAATGTATTGTGGATATGTTGGTTGTAGTTTTTTCTTTTGGGAGCAAGCTTATTGTGCCTGTGACCCTTGGCAATGTGATTAATTACAGAATTGTATAATAATTTTAATCAAAAAAGGTCTTCAATTAATCCACGAAGACCTTTTAGATAAAAAACTTCAAAGAAAAATGAAAAACATACTTCTATTATTATTTTTGGCCAATTTCCAAATTGGCTTTTGTCAAACTTCGGCTACTGCCGTATATAAGGTCGAACCAATTACTCAACATTTATTAGTAAATGAAGATGATGATGACCTAAGGTCTAGAGCAAAAATAAATATGTTACGATCTTTAGAACTTACTGCGGATTTAGAAATAATCGTAAAATTTAATCAAGATGAATATATCTCTTATATTGATGAGGGCCTTCCAAATGATGCGATAAATGCTTCAGATTTAAGAGTAGCTATGGCTATGTTAGGTCCTGGAGTTTATTATGAGAAGAATAACATCAAATATCATCAAATAAAAACCATGGGTAATAACTTTATTATTAAAGATGATGCTCCCCAAAAATGGACAATCACTAAAGAACTGAAAAAAATAGGTAATTATACGTGTTATAAGGCCATTTTAGATTGTGCCAAATGTGGATTTGAAACAATTGCATGGTTTAGCCCAGAAATTTCCGCAACCTATGGCCCAGTCGGTAATGGTGACTTACCGGGGTTAATTATTGAACTCAATACAAGACATCTGACAATTCGAATGTCCAAAATTAGTTTTGCGAAAAATCCGCTCAACTTAAAAAAACCAGAAAAAGGAAAAGAAATTACCCAAGCCGAATTTGAAACGATGACCAATCGGGTTCGTTCTCAAGCTAGAAACGACTAAACCTATGCGTCATTTTTTTTGCCTTCTATGTTTGTTTTGTTGGTGGGGTGTCGAAGCACAAACATTTCAACTTACTGGGCAGGTTACAGACTCAATAAACCAACCGTTGCCCTATGCTAATCTTATTGCTACACCAAATTCGGACGAAGGCTCAATGGCATTTAGCATCACTGATGAAAAAGGCAATTACAAATTGGTGTTAAACTCCGGAGAAAACTATGTGATTAGCATCAGTTACATCGGATTTAAACCTTTTAAATTTGAAATAAAGCTATCAAAAAATACACATAAAAATATTGAGCTTGTTACCTCAAAAGAAACCTTAGATGAGGTGGTTATTATCAGCGAAATACCCGTTCGTGTTGAAGAGGACACCATTAGTTATAATACTGACTTTTTTAAAACAGGTACAGAAAGGAAATTAAAGGAGTTATTGCAAAATTTACCTGGTGTAGAAGTTGATAAGAATGGGCAAGTGACAATTATGGGTAAAATTGTGAGCACCCTTTTAGTGGATGATAAGCCCTTTTTTGATGGCAATACCAAGCTTGGGGTAGAGAATATTCCGGCTGATGCGGTTGAATCGGTTGATGCTATTCAGAACTACAGTGAAATAGCCTTTTTGAAGAACCTCAACGATGATGATAAAATGGCGTTGAATATCAAACTTAAAGCAGATAAAAAACGCTTTTTATTTGGTGATTTAGAAGCCGGCATAGGTAATGATAGTCATTATCTCGCGCATCCTAACGTCTTTTATTACAGCCCTAAAACTGTGGTGAATTTCATTGGCGACCTTAATGATATCGGGATCAAATCATTCACGCTAAGCGACTATTTAAGTTATGAAGGTGGAATGGATCTGATGCTTTCTGATCGAAACGCCTATGTAGCCTTGACTTCAGATGATTTTTCTTCGTTTATAGCCAATCAGGATTATCTCAAGGGAATCAACCGATTTGGTGCACTCAACATTGCGAGATCCTATCAAAAAAAGTTTGACATTTCTGGATATGCTATTTATTCGGATACCGAAAATACCATCAGAAATGAGCTCAATAGTCAATACCTATCCGAATCTGGAGACATAAGCGAAAATAGAATTACAGGTGGAATCTTCGATAATAAATTTGCCATTGCCAAACTAAAACTTACGCTCAACCCCACCATCAATGAAAACCTGTCCTATGTTGGCTTTTTTAAATATGCCGACAATGCGAACTTATCAACCATCAATTCTGTTACGGGAGCTACAACTAATCTATTGGCTGAAAACTCATCTTCAGGCAGTTATAAAATAAAACAAACCTTGCAATGGCATAAAAAATACTCTAAGAAACATACCACTTCGATGTCACTCGATTATCAGTACGACCAGAACAATCCGAAAACGAATTGGATGACTAATCAACCCATTTTACAAAATTTAATTCCCCTAGAGGCGGATGAACTATATTCAATCAGTCAATTAAAATATTTAAAACTACATAATTTAGATTTTAATTTTAAGCATTATTTAGTCATTAGCAAGCGTAGTCATTTATACACTACCCTTGGCAGTACCATGCTCAGAGAACACTATACCACCGACGATTTTCAAACCTTAGAAAACGGAAAGATTAATTCTTTTAAAGCAGCCGGTTTTGGAAATGATTTGCGTTTTAATTTTAACGACATTTTTCTTTCAACCCAATACAAAGTACAGCTCGGTACCACCATTTTAAGATCATCTATTGCATTGCATCATAATTCTTGGTCTCTAGATCAATCTACAGACACTAAACGGTCTAAATGGGTTCTTTTACCAAGTTTTAATGCTGCCATTCCATTGAATGCCGCCAATAAGTTAACAGTGACCTATGACCTAAAAAGCCAATTTTCGGATGCGCCTAATTATGCAAATAAATTTCAGTTATTAAATTATAACCGCGTTTTAAGAGGAAATGAGCAGTTAGAAAATGAATTGTTTCATGCAGCAAGTGTTTCTTTTACAAAATTTAAATTTTTGAATGGTATTTCTTTTCACACTCGCATCAATTATACCCACAAAGTAAAAAGTCTAAATTACCAAATTCAAACCGATCAAATAGATCGATTTAGTATGCCTACTTTAACCTCTAATCCAACAACCCAATGGAACTTTCTAGGCAATTTTACTAAGCGCTATTCAAGAATAAATTTTAGTTTGAAGGGTAGGGTTAATCTATCCACTAATTTTCAAGAATTAAATGGTCAGTTGGTTAAAAGCAATTCAACGACCAAACAAATTGGAATCAGTTTTAACACAAATTTTAAAAATTTGCCGAATGTGGGAATTGGATATACGAAGAATTTTAGTGATTATTCATCTCCAATTCGCGAAGCTAAATTTTCAAATGAAAGTCCTTATGTCAATTTAGACTATGATTTTTTAAAAGGATTTATTCTAAAGGCTGATTATTCGTATGTAAAGTACAGGGATGATTTTAATCAAACCAATACCTATCAGGTTGCCAATAGCTCGCTTTTTTATCAAAAAGAGAATAGCGCTTGGGGTTTCAAAATTTCAGGCAGCAATCTTTTAGGGTCAAAATTCAAGCAACAGAATTCTTTTTCTGATTATGTTATTACAGATTCAAAGACGTATATTTTGCCGAGAATGTGGTTGTTTTCGGTTAGTTATAAATTGTAAATTCTCCACATTAAATCCCAAAACACAAGCTCAAAATCTCAAACAAACCAAACGAATAAGATGTAGGTTTAAATTTTTGGAAATTGGAATTTATTGGTGATTTGTTTTTTTGGGATTTGTGATTTTGGTTGAGGAATCAATAAATCACAACTCCCTAATATCTTCTTCTAGAATCCAACCCTCACGCCCATCAGCGATGCTGATTTTTTTCCAGTTGTCGAGGCGTTCAAGTACTTGAACTTTGGTACCTTCATGCAACTCAAAACTCACTTCCCCAGCTACAGATGGTGCCGTCTTTACTTCGGTTTCTTCTGCATAAACAATGGCGTATTGCGTTGTAGAAACGTACTGATAATTTTGATAGGCCATGGCCACAAAAAATAAGCTCAATCCTGCACATACAATACTGGAGACAAAAAATAAGCGTTTATAGCCCGTACGATAGGTGAAATAATACCATAAGAACAGAACACCCACTAAAAGCGCAAAACTCACTCCAAGCCACGCCCAAGCGTTGTACGACAATTTTAACACAAAGCTATCTCTAAACTTCTGGTAGATGTTTTTAGGTAGCGGTTCAATATTGTCAATGGCCATCCGCTTTGCAAAACTCAAATTAAACGCTGCATCGTTGTGTAAGGGATTGCGTTGAAGTACTTTTTCGTAGTAATAAACGGCCGGTGCAATTTTATTCAATTTATAATAGGCATTGGCCATATTATAATACAAGGCATCAGAGACTAAATCATGCTGTTCTATTTCTTGATATTTTGTTAAGGCTTCTTCGTATTTTTCTTCTTGGTATAAGCGATTTCCTTCGGCAAACAAATCAGAAGATTGTTGCCCAAATCCCAACCAAGTACTAAGACTTAGGAAGGCAAAGACCAAGGTTAGCTTTCCGTTCATCATGATAATTGTTTATCTATTTTTGCCAAAATTTCTTTGGCATTCTGATATTCCTTTTCCATCATTACATTAGTAGTTGGCGTGTAGCGTGCATAGTCACAATCGTCTAGCACCTTAATGAAGGTATTAATTGATTCTTCATCAACCTTACGCGCTTGCAAGAGTTCTGCGATTTTCTCTTTGCTTATATCTGAGGTTTCTACCAATAAACTCGCCTTTAAATAATTGTGCAATGCCTTCTCTAAAGCCACGTAAAAACCTTCTTTTTTACCCAATTGCTTCTTGGCTTCAGAGAGGTATTTTTTAGCGAGGCGATCGGCGGCTCTTCGCTTATTCCCCACAACATCACCTGCTCGTTTGCGCTGCTGTTTCCCAATAATCATCCCCAATGGAATCACAACCAATGGCAGCAATAACAATCCGTAAAACAAGGTTGACCCATAAAAAGGAGGCATCGAACTTAAGGGACTTAAACTTGTGTTAGTACTAATAAATCGAATATCTTTAGCCTGCCCAATAACATCGCGTTTTACTGAAGAAACCACATCACCTTCACTACTGGCAGCTTTTCCTTCTGGGGCGTTTATAATTAATTCATCTGATACGATGGTCTTATAATCATTATCTGGCAAACTAAAATAACTAAAGCTTACTTTAGGGATTTTATATTTGCCGCGGTATTGCGGAACTACCGTATAATTATTTTGTATATTTCCTTTAAAACCACTTAAGGTGATTGATAAATTTTCCTTGTACTCAGGTTCATATTTCTCAAGGCCCTCCGGCGTAATAATCTCAGGAAGCTCAATGAGTTTTAAATTCCCTTTTCCTGATAACTTAACCGAAACCTGTGCAGCTTCATTCGCTTTTAATTCTGTCTTATCGGTAGCGATATTAAATGAAAAATCACCTACCGCCCCATTAAAATCTATAGGCTTATTTTTTGTAGGTAGGGGTTTAACGTCTATGATTCGCTTTCCTGTGGTCACGTTGAGTTCAACACTGCGCTTTATTAAATTGCCCCATCGATCACGCCTGCCAACGGGAACACCGGCCTGAATTTCCATGGTCATGGGGTCAATGCTTAATTTCCCTGATTTTTGAGGAATTAGCACCGCTTTTTTAACCACAGCATAACGGTATTCTTTTCCTTGATAGGTTCCTACCTTGGGTTCCCATTGATTAATTTCAATATTTTGATTCCAAAAACCACTAAACGTTGGGGATTCAATTTCACGCGGATTACGCATGTCAACTTTACTTACATCCACATACAACTTGTAGACAATATTGATGCTTTCACCAACATACGGCTTAGTATTAGAAATTTCTGCGACCATATGAATATTTTGGCTGGCAATATATTTTGGGTCATTAGGGTCTTTAGGAATCTCAACAGCATCTGTGACCACTACTTCTACAGGAGTTGAACGCATAGTCTTACCCTTGTACTCAATGGTGGCCTGAGGTATTTGAACCGTACCTTTTTTAAGCGGTTGCATGGTATAGGTATAACTTACCATAAATGATGTTTTTCCATTAAAATCGGAAAAACTTTGACCTAGCATAGGACCAGCTATAATTTTAAAATTTTCGAGATTTGGTATATTAAAGTTATCTGCACCTTGTCTATTCATTGAATAAACTACTCTAATGCGCTCATTAAGGCCCAGCCTAGTTTTACTCACGGCTGTTTTAAACGCAGCTTCTTGAGCCACCATAGACGAAAATACGGTCAACATCATACACCATATGAAAAGTGGTTTCTTTTTCATCTCCAGTTCACATTTAATAATTCAATTATCTCACCTACTATCATTTCATTACGAGTAGTAACTACCAGTCTTTTTCTTGTTTTACTTTTTTCCCTTTTGCTTTTTGGGCATTTACCTTTTTTTGGGTTTTGTTTTCTTCGTTGTTCATTGCCTCTAACAACTGCTGTACTTGTTGAGGAGATAGCTTTGGTTGTTGGGGTTTTTCTTGGTCTTTATTTTTATCTCCATTTTGATCTTTGTCATCATCACCTTTCTTATCATCTTTTTCATCGCCCTTCTTGTCCTTATCTTTATCCTTCTTTTCATCATCTTTTTTCTGATCATCTTTTTTCTGATCATCCTTATTCTCATCTTCCTTTTTATCCTGTTCTTTCTTATCGTCTTTGTCTTGATTCTTATCTTTATCTTTATTGTCCTTATCGTCAGGCTTCTGTTTTTGCTGTTCTTTTTCAAGTAACTTTTGGGCAATTGCCAAATTGTACCGCGTTTCGTCATCGGAAGCATTATTACGCAAGGCGTTTTTATAGGCATCCACCGCCTTTTGGTACTCTTTCTCTTTTAAAAAGCTGTTTCCCATATTATGAAAAGATTCGGCCTTAGTCATTTTGTCTTCCGACGTTTTTGACACTAAATCATACATTGGTACCGCCTCTTTATATCTATTTTGCTGATAGATAGCATTCCCTAAGTTGTAATTTGCCTTTTCGTAATTAGGATTCTCAGCCAAAGCTTTGCTGTAATTTTCTTCCGCCGCTGCGTAATCTTGCTTTTCGTAAAAATCATTTCCTTCACGAATTAACTTTTTTTCTGGAATCTTAATTTCAATTTTAACTTTTTGTTCCTCTTTTTTCTTCTCTTGAGCCATCCCCGAAAGGGTAAAAAGCGCCACAAGTAATCCTATCATCTTCTTCATATTACTTCTTTTTATTTTCATTAAATAAATTCAACTTTTGAATCCACTTTGTTTTTTTATTAAACATTAAGGTGTCAAATAATAAAAACAAAATACCAAAACCTAAAAACCATTGAAACTGATCTTTATAATCTGAAAATTGTTTTGTCTCAAATTCCTTTTTATCGGCTGCCAAGAGCAAGTCGTTGATATAATCTACCGTTTTATTAGTGTCATTACCCAATAGATACTCCCCTCCTCCATCTGTTGCTATTTTTTGTAAAGTAGTCTCATTGAGTTTGGTAATAACCACTTCCCCTTTATTGTCTTTTTTATATTCAACAAGACTCCCATTTTCCTTTATAGGGATGGGGCCTCCTTCTGGCTTACCTACGCCAATAGAAAATATTTTAATTCCCTCCTTTGTGACAGATTGAGAGACAAATGATTGATCTTCTTCATGATCTTCTCCATCAGACACAACAAATAAATACCGATTGGTTTGCTCATCATCATCGTAAAACGTCATCGCTAACTTTAAGGCCTCATTTATTGCCGTACCTTGTGAAGAGACCATCTCTGGATTTGCATTTTGTAAAAACATTTTGGCTGCCGCCTGATCTGTGGTAATGGGCAATAATGGATATGCACTACCCGCATATACAATTATACCCACACGATCGCTTCCTAATTTATCAATTATTTTAGTAATAATCTGTTTTGCCTTATCTAATCTACTGGGAATAATATCTTCGGCTAACATACTCTTAGAGACGTCTAACGCAAACACAATATCTACCCCTTCGCGCTTAATGGTTTTTAACTTGGTTCCCATCTTAGGGTTTACCAATGCAATCACTAACAGCGCTAATGAAAACGCAACTACCACCGTTTTTAAAACCGATTTAAAACGAGATGCCTCCGGGCTTAATTTAGCCAAGAGTTTAGCATCGGCAAATTTCTTTTGTTGATATCGCTTCCATGCGGCCAATACAAAATAAGCCACCAGCAATGCTGCAACTGCAAACAAGTAATAAAAATATGATTTCTCTTCTAACTGATACATGTTCTTTTCTTTAGAAATTCACCCTGTTTAAATAAAACTTTTAAAAATTGTAAATCTCAATAGCATTTCCAATAGAATCAACAAGCCTCCTAACAACACTAACGGCCTGTATTTCTCTTGATAATTATAATATTTAAATTCTTCCACAGCTGTTTTTTCAAACGAATCAATCTCGTCATAAATCGCTGCCAATTTATCGTTATCGGTTGCTCTAAAATATTGCCCCCCGGTTTCATCGGCTATAAACTGAAGTAACTCCTCATCAATGTTTACTGGCAACATTTTAAATACTAACTGGCCTCTATTATCTTTTGCCACAGGAAATTCGGCCGTTCCATTTGTACCAATTCCAATGGTATATACTTTAATTTCTAATTCTTTGGCTAACTCTGTAGCCGTTTTAGGATCCACAAAACCCATATTATTTACCCCATCAGTGAGTAAAATTATCACCTTACTCTCTGCTTTGCTGTCTTTTAGTCTATTAACCGCAGAACCTAAGCCCATACCAATCGCCGTTCCTTCATCAATCCCACCCCATTGTAATCGATCTATGGTATTCATCACAATCCGTTTATCACTTGTAATTGGCGTTTGGGTATAACTCTCTCCCGCGTAAACCACAATTCCTATCCGATCGTTTGGGCGTTTACTCACAAAATTGACCGCCACCTTTTTTAAGGCTTCTAAGCGATTAGGTCGCAAATCATTAGCCAACATACTTGCCGAAACGTCAATGGCCATGACAATATCTATTCCTTTGGTTGTTTTTGTTTTTGTACTTACTTCCACATTACGGGGTCTGGCCATGGCAAGAATTAACGCAGACAAGCCTACCAACCGCAATACGTATAACAACGGTTTACTCTTGGCCCAAAATGAGCGTTTTACAAAACCCTCTGTACTTCCAATTCGCAAACGAGCGGTATCTTTTTTATGCATAAAGATATACCAAGTTGCTAATAGCGGTATGAGCAAAAGTCCCCACAAAAACTGCGGATCCGTCAATTCAAAATTATCCCACAGTTTCATCGTCCTTAGGTTCTTTAGGGTGTAACAATTCAATTACTTTACCGGCATCACTTCGATGTAATTCAATCTCATTTGACAAGGGTTTGTATTTGGCAAATTTTACCAAATCAGCTTCTTTTAATAATTGATTGAGCTTCTTAACTGCCTCCTCACTAACTTGAAGGGTACTTGTTTCTTTAAAGTCAACAATTGACTCAACCAATTCATCGGTTGTAGATTCAAGCGCTGGTATCTTAAACTCTCGTTCAATAAAGTTTCGTACAATATCTGACAATTCAGAATAGTATTGCTTTATTTTGTTTTTTTGCCATAACTGCTTGCTATCTAGTTCATGCAAGCGCTGTAAAGCCAACTCATAGGGTGGCATTCGCGCTTCAATTTCTTCAGGTGTTTTCTTCTTACGAAAAAGAAAATAAAGAATTAATCCTAACAGAACTAGCCCGCCAATAATCCACCAGATATACGCCATTAAATCACTGAGGGTAAATGGTTCTGCGCGGACAGATTTTATGGGAAACATCGGTTGAGCTATCGTATCGATTGCTACCGTAGAAACATCTATTTTTATCGGATCAGTAAAATAAGCCTGACTCCAAATTCGAACTTCCTGATTGGGAATGGTATAACTCCCACTATCAAAACTGGTTAAGAGATATCGTTTTATCAAGCGATTTTTTACCGTATCAATATCAAACGCCTCAACCACTTCTAATTTGCCCAAACTATCTAACCTGAGTTCGTCAAAAGTTACTCCATTCTCTACATTATCAACCGCAATTTCATACTGAATTTGCTCGCCTATCCTAATCTTAGTCGTATCCGCTTTCGCGGAAACTTTTGGTGACTCTTGCGCTGAAATCACTCCGACAAACAGTAAAAATAAGTATCGTAATTGTTTTATCATTTTGCTCCTCTCTGCTTAAAATAGCCCAACAATTTTTTCACATAACTTTCATCAATTCTGGTATTGATAACTCCCGAACCACTTTTTCTAAAGGTGGTTTCAAAATAATCTACCGTCTTTAAATAATGTGCTCGGTATTGCTTTTTTGTTGATTTTGAACTTGTGTTAACTAAAACCGTTTTACCTGTTTCCGCATCCAGAAAATGAACCATTCCTACAGACGGTAAAGCTTCTTCGTAACGATCATACACTCGTATTCCTGTAACATCGTGTTTTCTACCTACAATTTTTAAGGCGTGATCATATCCTTCATCCATAAAATCTGATAACATGAAAATGATCGCTTTTTTCTTCATCACATTAGACAAGTATTTTAAGGCTTGATTAATGTCTGTTTTTTTACTTTTAGGGCGAAACTCTATAAGGTCTCTAATGATCCTCAAGACATGCGATTTTCCTTTTTTAGGCGGTATAAACAATTCTATTTCATCCGAAAACAAAAGCAGTCCAACCTTATCGTTATTCTGAATAGCAGAAAAGGCCAAGGTGGCACTAATTTCAGTAATCGTTTCTTTCTTAAACTGCTGCGTTGTACCAAACAATTCAGAAGCACTCACATCTACCATCAACATCATGGTTAACTCTCGTTCCTCTTCAAAAACCTTGATATAAGGCTCATTATATCTGGCCGTAACGTTCCAATCAATAGATCGTACATCATCTCCGTATTGATATTGCCGAACCTCAGAAAAAGTCATACCTCGGCCCTTAAAAGAACTGTGATATTCGCCAGAAAACACATGATCAGACAAGCGTCTGGTCTTGATTTCAATTTTCCGAACTTTTTTAAGTATTTCTTTCGTATCCACGTTTTAGTTTTCAGTCTACAGTTAACAGTCTTCTGTCTTCAGTCTACAGCTAGCAGTTTGTTTGTTTTACACCTCGTTGTAAACTAAACCTGATGGCTGTAACCTCGTTAACTTATTTAAGGCACTTCAATTTCATTCACAATCTTATTGATCACATCTACCGAGGTAATATTTTCTGCTTCTGCTTCATAGGTAATGCCCACACGGTGCCTTAAAACATCGTGCACAACAGCCCGTACATCTTCAGGAATCACATAGCCTCTTCGCTTAATAAAAGCATAGCATTTTGAGGCCATCGCCAAATTGATACTTCCACGTGGAGAGGCACCAAAACTAATCAAAGGCTGCAAATCATTTAAACGATATTCTTCTGGATTTCTAGTCGCAAAAATAATATCTAAGATGTATTTTTCAATTTTCTCATCCATATACACCTCTCGGGCGGATTCTCTAGCCGCAAGAATCTCCTTTAAACTAACCACTGGATTAATTTTTTCAAAACTTCCCTTGAGGTTATTGCGCATAATTAATTGCTCTTCTTGAATTTTTGGATAATCAATCACCGTCTTCAACATAAATCTATCTACCTGTGCTTCTGGTAGCGGATAGGTCCCTTCTTGCTCTATCGGATTCTGCGTTGCCATAACCAAAAATGGAGCAGGTAGTTTAAACGTACTATCTCCAATGGTTACTTGATGCTCTTGCATAGCCTCTAACAAAGCCGATTGCACTTTGGCAGGTGCTCTATTGATCTCATCTGCCAATACAAAATTGGCGAAAATTGGACCTTTCTTAATTGAAAAGTCATTCTCTTTCATATTAAAAATCATGGTTCCCACTACATCAGCTGGCAAGAGATCTGGTGTAAATTGGATCCGACTAAATGATCCTTTCACCGCTTGTGCCAATGAATTAATCGCTAAGGTTTTAGCCAAACCTGGAACCCCCTCTAAGAGAATATGCCCGTTGCCTAGTAAACCAATGAGTAATCGTTCAAGCATGTGTTTTTGCCCTACAATAACCTTATTCATTTCTAAGCTTAGCAAATCAATAAAGGCACTGTCCTTTTCTACTTTCTCATTGATAGCTCTAATATCTATTCCGGCATTTTGTACATCCATTTTTTAAAAAATATTAAGTGAATTTTTCGTGTTTAGAGATAGCAAACTTAGGGCTTAAGCCCACTTATTGCTGTTAAAATTTGGTTAAAAGTAAACAAAATAAGCTTAAGGTTATGCTAAATATTACATCGCCCCTAGTTTTGATGTGATATTCAAAATAAAACCCTTATTCTATTGTGTTATTTGTTATTTTACTGCAATTTTATTGCTACTTTTCTGGCAGTCAGTTCATTTTCACTACGCATTACACAATTAAAAGACCTGAACCTCGGGCGAAAAAATGGCTCCGTGGTACGTACTTCAACGTCATTTAGTCTTTAGGGCACACATTTTATTGGCCCTTTAAACATCTAAAGCAGCTTGTAAACACGCTCTTTTTGACTCATTATTTACCTCCAATACGGACCTACACCGTGTGTAAACCACTGGTAGAAGCACTTTTTTTAACCTATACTAGCACCCTTAGTCTTCGTTTAAATCTTGTACTGTACAGGCTAGAAAAAGACCTCCCAAATAACGTCTTCACAGGATTACTTCCTTTAGGGATGGGTCATTCCACAAGCAACGCATGGCGCAGTTTAAGCTAAAACCATCTCGGCTAAGCTTAGTCCCCAAGGGAAACCCATTCCACTATAAAAAAATCATGAACCACAACCACGTCATATTAAGCTTTCTCATCAGTTGATTCGGGAAAAATAACAGCAGGCATCATGGGCTTGATACCCGTTTAATACACTTTCGTTTTAACAACGAAATAGGTATAAGATTTTCTAATCACGCCACTAAAAAAGGTAGGGGATAGTAACCAAATTAATGGGTTCAACGATTGAAAAGACACTACTTTAATACTGCTCCTTTTGATTTGGAAAATCGCCTGATTTTACATCTTTACTGTACTGCATAAACGCATCGGTCATTTCTTGATATAAATCGAGATATCGTCTGAGGAATCGCGGACTAAACTCATGGGTCATTCCTACCATATCATGGGTCACTAACACCTGACCATCCACACCATTTCCTGCACCAATACCAATAATTGGAATGCTCAAACTTTGCGCAACTTCAGAAGCTAACTTCGCGGGAACTTTTTCTAATACAATGGCAAAACAACCCAATTCTTGTAATAATAGAGCGTCCTCTTTTAATTTTTCGGCCTCCTCTTCCTCTTTTGCCCGTACTGTATAGGTTCCGAACTTATATATAGACTGAGGGGTTAATCCCAAATGTCCCATTACAGGGATTCCAGCCGTTAATATTCTAGTTATCGATTCGCCAATTTCTTTTCCTCCTTCAAGTTTAACCGCATGAGCGCCCGATTCTTTCATAATTTTAATCGCCGAATCAAGTGCATTGCGTGAATTGCCCTGATAGGTTCCAAACGGTAAATCTACCACCACTAAACTTCGCTCAATACCACGCACTACAGACGAAGCATGATAAATCATCTGATCTAGGGTAATGGGCAAGGTGGTCTCATGACCTGCCATGACGTTAGAAGCAGAGTCTCCTACTAAAATCACGTCAATACCCGCGTTATCTACTATTTTTCCCATGGTATAATCATAGGCCGTCAACATTGAAATTTTTTCTCCGTTGCGTTTCATTTCTACCAGCGATTGGGTAGTAACTCTTTTATATCTTTTTTTTGCTGTTGACATAATGTATTTATTATACGAATTAAAGGCTTGGCAGATCAACATTTATTTCAATCTCTTTTTCTAAGTCGAGAAGAAGTGGAAAAACTGTCGGAGCCATATTTTTTATGTGTTCAAAGAATAGTGATTCTTGAATGGTTTTATCATCAACTAAATTCACTTTTTCATGGATGCTATTGAATAATATCAACAACACACTAATAATCATTCCGTATTTAAGAAGCCCAAAGAGTGCTCCTAAAATTTTATTTAATAAACCTAAGGCCACTGCTTCTGCTAATTTAGTGAAAAACTTACCTGCTAAAAAGACAATTAACAAAGCAATTCCGAAGGTGATAGCATAGGCTACTACACGGGTAACTTGAGCAGACCAGTCTACTCGTGTTTCAAGAAATTGAGAAATTGTGGGTGAAAATTTAATCGCAACCACAATTCCAATTAGTACGGCCACCAATGAAATAACCTCCACAATAAGGCCTTTCATAAACCCTCGAATCGCCGCAAAAACGAGTCCTCCCGCAATAATAACATCTAACATGTTCATGGCTACAAATATAAACTTTCAATGGTTAAAACCTAATGCTCTGCACGATATCCTATTGCAACAAAAAAGGAGACCGTATCTGCCTGTTCTACACTTAACTCGTACAGGCCTGATCAGTAGTTCATGCCATATTACTAATGCTTTTAATTCCTTGCACATTAGAATGCATCTTTATCATTTTCAACACACACAAAAAAGAGGTCGCGAGGTACACCAAACTCAACTAACTTCTCGTACCTTAACCTCAGCCCCAATATATACCAAAAGACAAGCGCGTACCGTATAGCCTAAGGCTTCAATATGCGTCTTGTATTGGTTTACCTGGTGATGATGTGCTGCATTTTCCTTTCCTGTCTTATAGTCTAAAATACCAACGGTTTGATCTTCAAAAACAACCCATCGATCAGGAATTAATAGCCTGCCTTCGGCGGTAAGAATTTCACGTTCTGCATAGACCTTTAGCCCCGGACTAAAAAAAGAGGTTAGTTTTGGATGAGAGACGATATTTGTTAACCGCATCGAAACTTCTTCACGCTGGTCATTTTTAATTTTACCTTGTAACAGGTAGCGGGTTGTAACCCGTTCTACGTCTGTTATTGAATTAATCAGCGCCAACATTTCATGGATAAGGGTTCCATAGGCTATTGCACCCTCATTTAACTGATCTAACCAGGCCATCTGTGCGGCAATGGCAATTTGATGGGTTTCCCAATCTGTGCTGTCAATTCTAGCCAAGTAATTATTGTCCTCGTGCGCTTCAATTGGTGCCGAAATTCGTTTTGACTCTCCAAATTGAAATGTTGTTACGGCTTCATTCCACCTCCCAATTTCTTTTAGGTATTCCATTAAAAATTGCGACGAAGAACTGAGTTTCTTTTTGCCTGATTTTAACTCGCCAATCACATACAATTGTTCAATGGCACGTGTAAAAGTAACGTACCACAAATTAATCGTATCAAATTCTTTTTCATTGCGATATTGATGGTATAAATCTGCTCCAACTTCACCACTTTGTTCTAGTTTAGGACGCATTGGAATTAATAAGTTATCAAATGGGTAGTCCTCAAATTGTTTGTGAACTGGAAACCATTCCTGGTCTGAATTTTGTTCAAAAATATCTAAATCATACGGGTAAATCACCACCGGAAATTCTAAGCCTTTTGATTTATGAATGGTCATAATTTGTACTGCATCCAAATGATCGGGAACAACAATACTCAGTTTTTCCTTCTTTTGTTCCCATTCAGCTAAAAACTCGGCTAAAACATTCGATTTTTTTTGACTGTATTGAAAAACTTCCTCCAAGAAATATATCACATACGCATCGGGTTCACCATCGAGTTTAAAACTACGAATCAAATATTCAACCGCGTCAAACAACGACAGTTGATTAAATTTAGTCAAGTCAAACTGGATGCCATCGACTGCTAAAGCTAAAAATACCTCGCGAATTGTAAGCGAGGTCATTTTAGAAATATATGCGCTATACGCTACCTCAACTTCACGTTTTTCAAGCAAATAATACAAGGCATTAAATAGAAAATTATGATCCTTTGGGGTGTTGATATAACTCAGCACATTGATGATGAACGCAATTTTTTCAGAATTTTTGAGTAAAAGTGTTTCCGAACTTACAATATCTATCCCCTGTGAAGAAAGGTAATTGGCAAGCTGCACGCCCTGGGCTTTTTTTCGCACTAATACACAGATTTCACTAGGTCTAAACTGCGTCAAACATTGCTCTATTTGTGCGTGAACTTCCGTGGCATAAGCCAAATCTCGCGCCTCTCCTACAAGGCCTTTTTCAATAAAACTAAGTTGCACAAAACCCCCTAGCTTGTCTGTACTCAACTGTTGATTTTCCGCATGGTACAGCTGTTGATAATCAGGCTTGTTAAAATGACTTGAGAGAAATTGAAAAAACGAATTATTAAATTCGATGACTTGACTAAAACTTCTGTAATTGGTTTCTAAAGCCAACATCTTTTTATCAATAGTAAAAGGATTGTGCAACAGCGAGTTTCCCTCTTCGGTCAATTTTAAAAATTGTTCAGGCTCACTTCCTCGCCAACGGTAAATAGATTGCTTAGCATCACCCACCAAGAGTAACGATGCATTTTCTTGTGCTAGGGCATTGTGAATTAAGGGAACTAAATTCACCCATTGTAAGAGGGACGTATCCTGCATTTCATCAATAAAATAATGGGTGTATTTATCGCCTAAACGTTCATAAATATACGCTGCAGGCTGTTCTTGTAAGTTACGACTTATGATTCCGTTGAATTCTGCATTTAAATATACATTTCGTTCCGCTTTGATTTCATCTAAGGCTGATTTAAGTTTGGCCAATACCGCCAAAGGAATAATATTTTTTAAAAATAAGTCGTTTAAAACATAGGATCCATAGACTTCTAAATAATAGGTCTTAGACAGGGTAAAAAGCGACTTCAACTCCTCAATGATGTTATCAATGGCCAGCTTATCAGTGGCCGTAGCCTTTGTTGAGTAAAAATGGTAATCTTCGTCTACATGTTTATTTAAGCGTCCTTCAAACAACAATTTATCAAGCTGCCCTTCTACTAATTTAATAAAGTGATTTGGTAGTTCTGAATACGAAAAAGCCGTATAAGGAACGCCTTCGTGTTGAATAATTTCCAGGCCTTTTTCTCCTATTTCTTTAAAGCGTTGTTCAATTTCCTGCTGTCTTTTTTTAAGCCTCGTTTTAAAATCTAAAAAATCTTGAATTGGTCTCTTTTGAAGTTTTTGCACGTAGGCAGCATCATTGTCTTTTAATAATAAAAATGCAATTTCTTTGAGCTCTCTACTAATGTCCCATGCCTTATCTTCATCAATTTTCTGTATAGAAAAATCAATCAATAAGGACGTTATTTTTTGATCTATCCCTATTTGTGCAATCAATGCATCTACCGCTTCATTAATCAAACTAGCCGCATCCATCTCCACATCAAAATTTAAGGAAAGTCCTAAGTCAAAAGCAAAACTTCGAATTAAGCGATAGGTAAAACTATCTAAGGTACTAATAGAAAATGCAGAGTAGTTCTGTAAAATAGCCTTCAAAGTTCTGTTTGCTCGATCTCTTATTTGATCAGGGGTCAATTGCAAGGCTTCGGCTAACATGGGCATCATTTGATGCGTACGTGCAGGCTCTTTTAATTCGTCTAAGGTTGAAATAATCCGCTCTTTCATTTCAGCTGCGGCTTTATTAGTAAAGGTCACTGCCAAAATATGCTTAAAATAAGATGGGTCAGATGACCCCAGTACAATCTCTAAATAAGATTTAACCAACGTAAAGGTTTTACCACTTCCCGCGGAGGCGTTATACACTGTAAAGGTTGAGGGATTGTGCACGTTAAAATTTTCATTAAAAGTATAGAAAATTGAGCGTATATAAAACTCAAATAACAAATTCTAATTTACAAATCGCAAACAAATGACAAATTCAAAAATTCAATTTGCTTTTTTTGTTTGAATTTTGTGTTTTGCCTTTTTAAGATTTGCTTGAAATTTGGTGCTTGAAATTTCAATATTAAAGCTGAATCATCAACTGTGCTATAATTCCTATCCTCTAAACAAAAAGAAATCTTCTTTAATGGCTTCAATTTCACTTGGATCGTTACTCATGATATAATTAATGGCTTTTTCTGTAAAACTAAGGCCCTTTTCTGTCAAAGAAATCACGTCTTTTTCAATGGTAATCATATTGTTTTTTAACGCGAGGTCTACCACCGATTTTGATCGGACTTTTTGCCAATTAATATGTTCATTTAAATGGTTGATATGCCGCTCTTCAATTTCGTGGTGGTTATTTAGGTGCAATAGGAAGGTCAACAACGAAACCTCAATACGCTGCTGCTTATTGCGGTATAACACTGCAATTAATCCTTTAGAGGGAGCAAATAAATAAACCATTAAAAACAACACGCCTAACATAGTGGTCATACTTCCTGCAATGGAGGCGTCTAACCAATGGGCTAACCAATAGCCTGAAAGGGCCGAGAAAACTCCAAACATACAGGATAAAGCTAGCATCTTTTTTAAATTAGTAGTCAGTAAATACGCCGTTGCGGCAGGTGCAATCATTAGTGCAACCACTAAAATGGCACCCACGGCATCAAAGGCACCTACGGTCGTTACAGAAGCCACACTCATTAATCCATAATGAATAATTGCAGGAGAAAAACCCAGGGCAGTTGCCAGCCCTTTATCAAAGGTGCTTATTTTTAATTCCTTAAAAAAAGCGATGAGTAAGCCTAAGGTTATCGTTAAAATTACCCCAATAATCCAGAGTGACTTCGGACCAACATCAATCCCTCCAATGGTTAATCGATCAAAGGGGGCAAAAGCTAATTCTCCTAACAAAACCACGTCAATATCTAGATGTACATCATTGGCATTTTTGGCAATTAAAATAACGCCTATACTAAATAAGGTTGGAAAGACTAATCCAATGGCTGTATCTTCTTTTACTAAATTGGTCTTTTGAATATACTCCACTAAAACGACGGTAATTACACCGGTAATGGCGGCCATTACAATGAGCCATGGTGAACTCAAATCGTGGGTAATAAAAAACCCAAGAACCAACCCCGGTAGAATTGAGTGACTAATCGCATCTGAAATTAAGGCCATCTTACGCAGCACTAAAAAAGTTCCAGGAATGGCACAAGCGACCGCCACTAAACTGGCAATTAATTGTATTTCTAGCTGTGCACTACTCATCTTTATCGTTGCGTTGTTGATTGTACATGTTTGCTGCAAACTCGTAACCCTCTTCTGTCATTGCCCATTGTTGACCACGTACCGTGATGTAATTTTTATGGGCCAATTTTTGTAGGGATTTTTTTGTGAACCCTTGAAAATTATTTAAAATTTTAATTTGGTGAGGATGTGATTTATTGCGATGTGTCTTTGCAATATCATACATAAAGGTAAGTGTTTTATGCAGTTCTAAGTCCTTTCTATTTTGAATGAGTCGTAAGTGCCTAAACAGTAATCCTCGAGAGGGTGAAAAAACAAATGAGATCAATACAAACACGCCGGCAATCAGCACAATCACTGGACCTGTAGATAAGTTTGCCTGACTAGCACTCACCGCAGTTCCTAATACTCCAGCCATGGCGCCAAAGGCAGCGGCTAACATCACCATCACTCGTAGGCTATTGGTCCATTGTCTCGCTGCAGCTGCTGGTGCTAATAATAATGCACTCATCAACACCACCCCAACAGTTTGCAAGCCCATGACGATGGCTAACACAATAAACGACGTAATTAGGATGTCAATAAATTTAGTATTAAACCCTAGGGTTTTGGTGAAATCTGCATCGAATAACAGCAATTTAAATTCTTTCCAAAACAAGACCAACACCACCACACAAATTGCGGTTACTATAGCCATAAACCACACATCGCGCTCGAGCAAGGTAGCGGCTTGACCAAATAAGAATTTATCTAAACCCGCTTGGTTTGCATCGGGTTGTTTTTGAATGTAGGTAAGCAACAACATACCAAAACCAAAAAATATGGATAAGATAAGTCCAAGGGCAGTATCTGATTTTAAATGGGTTTTTGTGGTAATTCCTCTAATCCAAAAGGCACCGATGAGTCCGCTAACCAATGCACCTATCAACAACACATTNGTGTCTTTGGNTCCTGTAATTAAAAACGCAATAGCAATTCCGGGCAAGGCAGCGTGTGAAATTGCATCTCCTAAGAGGCTTTGCTTTCTCAATACCGCAAAACTTCCAAGCATACCACATAAGGCCCCTAAAATAGCCGTTCCTAAGGTAATTGTCCTTAGGGTATAATCGGTAAAAACCAGCTCTATGTATTTAAATAAATCGATGTTGTTTGCGTATTAAATATTGTTTAACCGACGGTTATTTTTGTACTGAAACTTTATAATTAATACCGTATGTTTTGGTTAAATTATCGTCATTAAAAATATCTTTAACCGGTCCTGTCGCAATTTTTTTGACGTTTAAAAAGGTTACCCAATCAAAATACTCGGGTACGGTTTGAAGGTCATGATGAACCACAATTACCGTTTTACCTTTTTTTCTCAGTTCTTTTAAAATATTAATGATGGCTATTTCGGTAGTGGCATCTACGCCTTGAAAAGGCTCATCCATAAAGTAAATTGATGCGTCTTGTACCAGGGCACGTGCTAAAAACACGCGTTGCTGCTGACCTCCAGAGAGCTGACTAATCTGTCGATCTTTAAAGGCTAACATCCCTACTTTTTCTAAGGCTTCAAGCGCTGCTTTTTTCTCCTTCTTCCCCGGACGTTTAATCCACCCAAGACTCCCATAGGTTCCCATCATAATGACATCCACAGCGGTGGTTGGAAAATCCCAATCTACACTCCCTTTTTGCGGTACATAAGCGACTAACTTTCGCTGTTGTTCATAGGGTTTTCCATAAATCTGAACACTACCCGCAATGGGATCTAAAATGCCCAAAATTGCTTTGATTAAGGTCGATTTACCTGCCCCATTAGGGCCTACTATGGCCATCAACACTCCTTCAGGGATGGCTAAATCAATATCCCAGAGCACCGGCTTATAATTATAGGCCACGGTTAAATCGTCTACGGCTACAGCTAATTTTTGATTAGAATTTTTCATCTTAAGGCGTCTACGATAGTTTTAACATTATATAAATACATCCCTACATAAGTTCCTTCCTCCGTTCCAGCACTTCCAAGTGCATCTGAAAATAAGGTTCCGCCTATAACCACCTCAAAGCCCTTTGACCTCACAGAAGCCTCTAAAGCCTCAACCGTCCGTTTAGGCACTGAACTCTCTACAAAAATGGCCTTTACCTTATTTGCTATGATAAAATTTGCCATTTTTTGCACATCTTGAACGCCAGCCTCGGTAGCTGTAGACAGGCCTTGAAGTCCAACAACATCAAACTGAAAAGCTTGTCCAAAATAATTAAAGGCATCATGCGCGGTAACTAATATGCGGTTCTCAATAGGTAACGCAGCTAAGGCCGTATCTACCGCTACCTTAAGAAGACTAAGTCGTTGGAGGTAATCAGTCGCATTTGCCAAATAACTGTCAGCGTGGTCGGGATCCATTTTAGCTAAGTGATCAGCAATATAGCGGGTGATTTTCTCCCAATGTGAAATATTAAACCAAATATGTGGATCATAATTTGAAGCGAAATATTCTGATGCTATTAATTCCGTACGATCTAAGGCGTCAGATGCCGTAATAATTAGTTTTTGTTGATGTCTCATTTTCTCAAAAACATCTTCTAATTTCCCTTCTAAATGTAAGCCGTTATAAATAACTACATCTGCATTAAAAAGGCGGCTCACATCCCCTTCACTGGCTTTGTACAAGTGAGGATCGACCCCGGCCCCCATTAAACCACTAACCTCAACATGGGCTCCGCCTATATTTTTGACCAAATCAGTAAGCATGGTGGTGGTGGTGACAATATTCAATTTTCCATTCGCTGTTGTAGCTTTCTTACAACTCAATACAAAAACCAAACAAATTACGATCAATACTATTTTCTTCATACAAATGGACTTAAATTTCTTTTACAAAAAGATTTTTTGATACAGCATTAGTAATCAATAGCTCCTTTTTATTGGTTTCAATATGCATTGATTGATCAAAAGGTTCAATATTTATTACCTTAATTAGGCTTCCTATAGCAATTTCCTTTTTATTCAAATACCTTAAAAATTCATCAGAAGAATCTTTAACCCCTAGCAAAACACTCGCTTGGTTTACCGCCAATTTAGATAAGGGTATTTTTTTTCTTTTGGTAATGTTTCCATCTTTATCAGGAATTGGGTCGCCATGCGGATCAACGGTAGGAAAATCTAAAAAGGCATCTAATTTATCTACCAATTTATCAGACTGAATATGTTCTAACTGCTCGGCAATATCGTGCACCTCATCCCAGCTAAAATTTAATTTATTAAATAAGAAACATTCCCATAAACGGTGCTTTCTCACCAAATAAATGGCAATCGTTCTGCCTTGGTCAGAGAGTTTAACACCTTGATATTTCTTATAAACCACAAACTTTTTATCTGATAATTTTTGCACCATATCTGTAACAGACGAGGCCTTGGTTTCCATTTTTTTCGCAATTGCATTCGTACTAACTCCATTGGAATCAATACGTTCTAAATGGTAAATGGTTTTAAGATAATTTTCTTCTGCGAAACTGAGCATACAATAATTTTTACTGTGCAAATATACATTTTTAATTGGATAAAATATATTTTTAGGTTTGTCTAAATATTATTTTATATTTGACGAATTATTTAATTTTAAAAACATTATCATGCTCAGACTAGCTACCCATATTTTTTTATTTAGCACCACCTTCGGTTTTAGCCAACACCATGTAATTTCAGGAAAGGTGTTCAGTGGTGGTAAACCCTTAGCATTTGCCAATGTCTATCTATACGAAACCGAAAATGGTGCCGTAACAGATGAACTCGGCACCTATACCATCACTACTGTTCATAAAGGCACTTATACTATTTACGCCTCTTATGCTGGTTTTACAACGGCAAAAAAAAGAATCACCATAACCAATGCCTCCACGGTACTTAATTTTCATTTAAACGAAAATCAAACCCTAGATGAAGTTGTGATTACAGGCACGTTAAAAGCTGTTAACAGGGGTGAGAGTCCTGTGCCTGTAGAAGTATACACTCCAGCCTTTTTTAAAAAAAATCCAACCCCTAATCTCTTCGAAGCCTTACAAAATGTCAATGGGGTTCGCCCTCAATTAAATTGTAACGTGTGTAATACGGGCGATATCCACATCAATGGCTTGGAGGGTCCATACACCATGGTTTTAATTGACGGTATGCCTATTGTCAGTGGTCTTTCAACGGTATATGGCCTTTCTGGAATTCCCAATGCATTAATTGAACAGGTGGAAATTGTAAAAGGGCCTGCGTCTTCCTTGTATGGAAGTGAAGCTGTAGGGGGCTTAATCAATGTCATCACTAAAATGCCAGCGCATGCTCCGCGCTTATTTTTCGATGGAAATGTATCGTCATGGAGAGAATTTAATGGAGATCTCGGTTTTACATCAAGCCTTGGAAAAAAAGCATCGGTGTTAGTTGGTGTTAATTATGTTAACTACAACAATCCGGTTGATCATAATGACGACAATTTTACCGACGTTACCTTGCACGATAGACTATCTATTTTTCAAAAATGGACGTTTAAGCGTCAAGACAACAGGATAATGTCACTTGCAGGGCGCTTTTTTTATGAAGATAGATGGGGAGGTGAAATGCAATGGAACAAAAAATACCGTGGCGGTGATGAAGTTTATGGCGAAAGTATTTATACAAGTCGTTATGAAATTTTAGGAAAATACCAGCTCCCCATTAAAGAAAATATAATGTTTTCATATTCCTATACAGACCACAACCAGAATTCAGTCTATGGAGCTATATCCTATATCGCCAAACAACGCATTGCTTTTGGCCAATTAACATGGGATAAAAAAGTAAAAAAACACGATTTTCTCTTCGGAACAGCACTGCGGTATAATTATTATAACGACAATACACCCGCAACCGCTGTAGCCGATCACGTGAACATTCCTTCCATATTTTTACAAGATGAAATTGGCTTTAACAAACAACATACATTGCTTGTTGGCGCTCGTTATGATTATGACAAACGACATGGTAACATTTTTACCCCAAGATTGGCCTATCGATATAAACCTACTGACCATGGCAGTATTCGACTCAATGCAGGAACGGGATTTAGGGTTGTAAATCTTTTTACGGAAGAACACGCAGCAATAACAGGGGCAAGAGATGTACTTATCACTGAGCAATTAAAACCTGAACGTTCTTATAATATCAATCTCAATTATCTTCAAAAATTGTATACAAAAACAAATTCCATAGTAACCTTAGATGCTTCCGTTTGGTACACGCACTTTACAAACCTTATCCTTCCCGACTACGACACCAACCCAAATCAAATTAGGTATAGCAACTTAAATGGCTATGCCAATTCAATAGGCTTTAGTGCTAATATAGATGCGCTTTTTAGCAATGGTCTTAAAACAACGGTTGGGGTTACCCTTCAAGACGTGTCAAAAACAGCGGATGGGATAAAAACAAATCAAATTTTAACCGAAAAATTTAACGGTACATGGTCAGTATCGTATACATTTTACAACCCTAATCTAAGAGTTGATTATACCGGAAATGTGTATGGACCCATGCGCTTGCCCCTACTAGGAGATTTAGATCCACGCAAAGAATATTCGCCTTTTTGGAGTATTCAAAATATTCAGTTTACCTATGACGGCTTAAACGATGTTGAAATCTATGGCGGCGTAAAAAATTTATTGAACTGGACACCTGCCAAAAACAATGCTTTTATCATTGCGCGTGCGGAGGACCCTTTTGATAAGAACGTACAATTCAATTCAGCTGGCAACGCAATAGCAACTCCTGAAAACCCGTATGGCCTAACGTTTGATCCCACCTATGTTTACGGCCCAAATCAAGGCATACGCGGGTTTATTGGCATCCGTTATTCGTTACATTAAATTTATCCTTAATTTTGACTCATCACAAATTACGTCATCCCTTGTATTCTTACCCTAACGAAAATTCATTGTTCTGGTAATTAAATTATATACTATGCTCAAACTTCAAAAAGACAAATTCAGTTTACCTGACAATATCACTTATTTAAACGGTGCTTACATGGCTCCGCAATTAAAAACGGTAGAAAAAATAGGCATTGCCGCAGTGCAGCGAAAATCACATCCGTATACGATTGGGGCGGATGATTTTTTTGAAGGTGCAACTGCCCTAAGAAACTCACTTGCCACCCTATTTGATATTGAGCACCCCTTAGACGTGGCTATTATCCCGTCAGTCTCGTATGGCATGGCTAATGTAGCCAACAATATCCGTTTTAAAACAGGAGATGAAATTGTGCTCTTAGAAGCTCAATTTCCAAGCAATGTATATGCCTGGCAAAAGGTAGCTGAAAAAAATGGCGTCCGCATTAAGGTGGTAAAATCACCAGCGTTAAAACCAGGTAGGGGAGCCGCTTGGAATGCTGCAATTCTGCAAGAAATAACCGCAAAAACTGCTGTCATCAGTCTTCCACCCTGCCACTGGGCCGATGGAACCCTCTTTGATTTAAAGGCAATTCGTGACAAAACCACCGCCATGGGAGCCCTGATGGTTATTGATGGTTCACAAAGTTTTGGGGCCGCCCCTTTTTCGGTACATGAATTAAAACCAGATGCTGTGGTAGGTGTGGGTTATAAATGGCTCTTAGGACCTTATGGCCTTGGATTTGCCTATATGGGC
>JGI24723J26617_10000855_pt1 | contig 28356 bp, 20 predicted proteins | sample Cruoilmetagenom6_FD_26617 | JGI IMG/M metagenome (IMG submission 26617)
GCAGAACACAGGACGCAGGAGGGCGTCTCCGACCCTGCTTCCCCACACTTTTCCAGATGCACTCCGCAAGGGATCTGGTCTCCGCCATGCTGTTATCGTGTCTTTTTCCTGCGACACCAAGTGACCACAGTGATCATTCAAAGCTGTCGTGTCACCTGTTTTGGGACACCCAGTTTTGTGCGGGCATGCGGCGAATCTCAATGAAAGACGGGAAAGCTCCCAGGAGACAAATGAGAATCACAAGAAAAGCTGTGCGGAAAATCGCACTCCAAGGGATGTAAAAAACGGGAGTAATCATCAGGAAAGTCGAACCAACCAGACCCATGAATCCAAGAAAAGCCAGGGAGACAGCTACTCCGACAAAAAGACCAATCAGACCAAGCGTCAGCGCTTCCCCNAAAACTATGAAAAATTCCATGCGCGCAGAAAAGCCCTGACAACGTATCGCAAAGCGTTCGCGTTCCCGCGAACGNAAACCCAGAAAAATCATGCTAAACACGCCGATNGACGCAAGTACCAAATCGAACATGCCGANAACTCGCAGAGGTTGCAGATAGGCCGAATACCCTTTTTCCGTCGCAGGCAGGAACTCCTCCTCGTTATACACCGACAAAAGAGTAGTGTCTTTCAGCTCTTTTTGCAGTGCGTCNCTCGCCTTGAACGAAGACATNTCCAGCAAAGCCCCGGTAGCCGGAATCCCCCACAGATTTTTTACCTGAAAATACCCGGCTATTACCATATTGCCTAAACCGCTTTGATTTGCCCGAATATCAATCACGGCCCCCACACGAAAAAACCGCAGACCATACTGGGTNGAGAACGAAACAGCATCCCCCTCCTCCACACCAAGCTCCGACGCCGCGTGCTTGTTCAACAAGACCTCACCCCGGTTCACTGCCTCTTCCAACTCAACAGGCGAAGAACCACGCAGTGTCCGTGTAAAAAATGGATGACCGGGAAAAAGACCAACCACTGCAAAACGATCCTGAATAACTGATTCGGCATGGGGCCAGACTCTTTCGACACGAGAGTCTTCCTGCAAATCCAGTAACACGCTGCCTGATAGCGCCCCAGTTGAAAGTTCCCCGAGTCCTTTCCCTCCCACAAAAAGTTCCTTCCCCACAACAGAAGGAGTTTCACGGCGGTACGCATCACGCACACCCTTTTCGAGCCCAGAGACTCCGGTCAAAAGCACTGTCCCGACCGCAAGTACTCCTATCACACTTCCTGTTCGCAAAGGCGAACGAAGCAAATCCGAACGGATAAGAAGATAAAAACCATACAAACGGCGAGAACGCAGTACCAGGAATAATTGCGCGGCATAGGGAGAAAAAAGAAGTGTCAGCTGCCCAAAACCAAAGGAAAAAGACACTAAAGAAAGGTATCCCACGACATCAGAGGCATCTCCTCTTCCAACCTGCCAACCACCAAAAAGACCAAGCAGAATGAAGAGAACACCCAGGATGCCCCATCGCGGATTGAGNACACCAACCCGCTGGTATCGATGAAAAAACTGCAGACTCGTCATTGAATCGCGCAGNGAAAGCCCAAAAGTAGAGAGAAAAGCAGCAAGCCCACCAAGCGAACCGCCAAGCAAAACACACAGAATACCGAGCTNCCAAGGAAAACTTGCCCCAAAAGACACACCAGTCCCGACGAGCACTTCATTTCCCAATTTTTCGGTCAGCTTGCTTCCGAAAAAATATCCAAAAGGCACCGCAAGCACACCAGCAGCGAGACCAACCAGTACTCCCTCGAGTATGTGGGCACCGAAAAAATATTTTTTCGGTGCCCCAGAGAAAAACAAAATAGTACGCATAGATCCACGATCAAGCACGGTCACCAGCAACACGGAAGCACCAAGCAGTACGCCAACAAAAGGAGCAGTCAACCCCAACAACAGAAGAAAACCCCGCACAACAAAAAACAGTGGGGGAAGAGCAAAAGCAGTTGGAGGGCCAATCACTGCCCTTGCAGCAAGAGAAGAGACGACTGCCGGCTCTTCCGCGAGAAAAGAATCGTTCACGTAGACGGCACGCACTGCACCAGGATGGCCAAGTAAAAGGGCCACATCGGAAAGAGACCCAAAAACAACGTGCCCATCATTAAATTCGCGGAGATCAGAATACTTCCAGACTTCCACAACATGCGCCCGAAAACCACCAGGCAACAATAAAATAGTTCCCACATTCGCGCTGAGTTTTTTTGCAAGCACGTCTGATATCGCAAGCGGCTTTTCTCCCCGAGGGAGAAAAGCCCGTGACTTCTCAATTTTCTCGAGAAGAGTGGCACACTCAAAATTCCCGATCAAGCTCTCTATATCACAGTGAACCCCAACAAGCAAGGCCCCTGCAGCAGAATCATCAGGACGGGATCCGGGAGTGTCACTGTCGGTCATATTTTCCCGATGGAGTTCCGCAAAACCCACGGCAACGGGAACAGGATCCTCAGAATCCGGAATATCAGCGAGCACTGACGAGTCGAGCCAGCCTCCAGCACGAGAGGTCACCACAAGACGATGTGGAGCAATNTCACTGACACGTTGAGCAAAGGCATGATAGGGCAAGGAAATATTATGATTGAGCAGAAAAACTGCGCAAAACCCCAAGATTCCAAGGCAGAGCCCGCCAAGAAGCAGTAACGTGCGAAAAACATTCAAAGTACGCAGGTGCACCAGGAAAAAAAAGTTCGCAAATCCCCGAAAACCAGAAAAAACACTCTTACCAAAAGAAAGAATAGTTTTACGCCGACTATGCAGCATTCTTTCCATGACCGGAAAGAAACGAATCACTACTTCCCAAAAAACCCCAATGACATTCTCCCCATTGCCTATCGACGCACCACCCCAGACCCCAGGTTAGCCTTCTACCCTATCGAAACAGAACACTTCGCAAAAATATCTACAATTCCCAGAATAAGGGATAATGCCATCCAAAACCCCAGCTATTCCGAGTTTTTCCCTCACCAGTTCTTCCCCCTGTTTTCTCCTCCTCTGCAACAAAAGACGGAAACACACATTCGCCGAAAAAACCAGAAAAACACTTTCACCCACCCGTGCAAAAAATGCTTCGGCAAGCTTTCAAGTGCCTAAAACCAGGAACACCGGCCATGTTCACAGCTCATGCAACCTCGAAGCAGGAGAAGACAATCGGGAAGTCTCAAAAACAGACGGGAGAGCGCTGCACAAACACACTAGTCCTACAATAAGTGCTGTCTCAAGGATCGCACGCCAAGGGATTCCAAAAACAGGATCAATCATCAAGGTAACCGGTCCCACCAAACCCATAAGAAGCATAAGCATCAGTCCCAAAAGGACTCCGCACACCAAACCGAGTATGCCCAGCACCAACGCTTCTCCCAAGACCGTGAAAAACTCCATTCCCGCAGAAAAACCCTGACAGCGCATTGCAAAACGCTCGTGATAACGAGAACGCAGACTCAAGAAAAGGGCAGTAAACACACCCGCGGCAGACAAGAAAAGNANCAGAACCCCAATATCCCAAAAAGGTTGCAGAAAAATCGCATGTCCCCGCACGACATGATTCAGAAAACTCTTCTTGTCATAGACGCTGAGCGGCCACCTCTTCTCCAAATCATTTTGCACTGACATTTTCGTTTTTTCGGAAGGCATGCGCAAAAGCAGATTGTGCACAGGACCATCCCAGATTTTTTCCATCTCCTGATAATCGGCCAAGATCATATTGCTGACAGCAGACTGATTCGCCTTAATGTCGACNACCCCCCCGATCCGAAAATCGCGGGGACCAAGAGGAGTCGGAAGAGACACCACACTCCCTGCATCCGCGTGCAAAGCTGATGCTGCCTGCTGGTTCACAAGAATGTTCCCGCTGCGAAGCACAGACTGCACTTCAGCCAAAGACAGACCCTCAAGAAAACGTTCAAGAAACGGATGCCTTTGGGAGACACCCATCACGACAAAAGGCCCCGGAAGTAGTCTCTCGCCCTCAATCCAGACTTCTTCTACCCGAGGATCAGTAAGAATCTTCTGCATAAGGTCGAATGCAAGCGGACCATCAGACTGTTCCCCCAGGTTTTTCCCGACAACAAACAGTTCTTGTTCCTGCACAAGAGAGTCCACCTCAAGGTAGGAACGGCGCACTGACTCTTTAATGCCAGGAATTCCTACAAGAAACATCACACCGAAGGCAATCGTCCCAATCGTCACACCGGTTCGCAAGGGAAAACGCAATAGATTGGCGCGAATGAGTAAATGAAAACCCTGGAATCGTCGTGCCTGCACGCGAGACAGTATTTGCACAAGAGAAGGAGACATCAAAACAATAACTTGCAAACAGCCAATAGCAAAGACGAACAAAGCCAGATAGGCAAAAAAGAGGGGAACTTTTCCCTGCCCCGCAAGCCACGCGCTGACAACTGCCAACATGGTCAGACAAACCCCGACAATCCCCCACCACGGGTTAAAAACCCCAATACATCGGATCTGACCGAAGGAATACCAGTCAGAAACACCCTGATCAAGGAGCAAGCTCACAACAACACCAGACGCAAAGATGCCAAGAAACACACCCCCGGCAACACAAAGCCCCATCGCCCAGAGAGGAAACAGGGCATCGAGATGCACCCCAGTGCCCTGCAGCATGGCATTACCAAACCGCTCCGTCAACACCACGCTCAGCGCGTAACCACAAGGCACAGCAAGCAAGCCTGCAGCCAGACCCGCTAAAGCCCCTTCAAAAAGATGTACGCCAAGAAGATAGCGCTGCGACGCCCCGGAAATATGCAGTACCGCTCGTGTTCGCTTCTGCTCCAATACAGTCGCCAAAAAAACAGAAATACCGAGTAAGGTTCCCGCGAATGCCACAATGCTTCCCCCAAGCAGGAGAAAACCTCGCATCATCAAAAAAAGCGTCGGCAAGGAAAACCCTGCCGGAGGCCCTATGTTTGCTTGCAGCAAGAGGTCCGGGGGCCACACCACAGGCACAGCAGAAGACCCGTCGACATACACAGAACGTACCTTGCCCACCTGCCCAAACAAGGCAGCAACGTCTTCGGTTCTCCCGAAAGCAAAACGTCCCCCATTCAAACCATTGAAAACAGGGTGGTCGATTACGTCTCTGACACGCGCAAAAAAGCCACCAGGCAAGCGCAACAGATCACCACGCACCACATGCAGCTCATGCGCAAGCGCAGTCGACAAGAAAAGCTGCTTCTCGCGTCCCGGCGAATGGGAATCTGATGACAAAAATGAGCCGGCAACACGCGTGCAATCAAAAAACCCAAGAACTTCCTCCACCCGGCAGTCAGAACCAAGAAGAAGCGNCTCTCGGCTCCGGCGGTGTCCCGTGTCAACCTCTTCTGTATACAAGTCAACAAAATCNGCAGACACAGGNATAGGACGCACTTCTTCCGGAAGTAAATCCAAGACAGCNTGATCGAGCCATTCGGCNGACCGAGCAGTTACCGCGAGATGCTGTGGGGCTGTCTCTGTCACACGTGTAGCAAGAACTTCATAGGGCGCAGAGATATTGCTGTTCAACAGCACAGTACTCACAAAACCAGCGACGCCCATGCACAAGCTGCTCGTCACAAGAAAAACACGAAACACGTTCATGCTGTTCAGGTGGACTTGCACAAACACATGGAAAAAACTTGGCAAAGCACACAAAAGCCAGCCACTCCCACGACTGACACCATTTCGCCACACCGCCCACACACCTCTAAAAAGTGTGAAAAAACGCATAATTACTCGACAAATCCCTCAAGACTCAACTCTTAGGGCATATCCCGCCACAATAGGATTTCAAGTAACCATCCCAGTCTACAGACCTCTCGTTCCATGGGAAAGAACAGTTCCCAAAAGACACGCACTGGCCGNGTAGCCTCCCCGTCGCACGCACAGCATGCAGGAATTTCCAAAAGAATGTGAGATTCCCATAAAGAGGGANCAAACCCCCTCTTTATGNGTCAAGAGGAGAAACTCTCGAGATCAGCCACCATAATTCCAGCCGGTCTCCTTCAGGGTCAACACTTCCCCCTCACTATGAACACCAGCATTCACTACTTCGCCAACATAGATCCAGTGATCACCCTTTTCGATCTTGTCAACCACGCGACACTCGAAAAAACGCAAGGCATCATCCAGAATGGGAGAACCTGTCTCGCCAATGGTGAAGACCACATTCTCGAATTTGTTTCCAACCCGCCGCACTGGTTTAAAGAAAGAAGCGGTCAGATCTTTTTGCCCGGTCTCCATGACGTTCACCGCGAAAACACCACCTTTCGCGACCATTTCCTGTGAAGCCGTTCCCTGTTTGATCGCAACAGCCACAAGCGGCGGGTCAAAAGATGTTTGGGTCACCCAGTTCCCCGCAAAAGCATTCACGTCCTCTCCGTCGGTCGTACTAATCACATACAGGCCATACACAATTCCGCGCAGGGCTTGTTTCTTGTCGGCAGGATCCATCTTTTTTTTCCCTCTCACAATGTCCTCTTGGCAGGGCCGGCACACACAAAAAAAGACCGCCCCGTTTCTTCGGTATACACCATACATGGCTTGCTGTCAGACTCATGGAACCTTTCACATTGGAGCAGNGCGAATTGCTTTCCCCGCCTGCTCACCGGCCAACAACCTAAATAGGATGCAGCACGAAACCTGCCCCAAGACACAAAACAAAACCCACCCCAATGTCTTATTCTGCCCATCCTCACGCCGATGACAGGACTGGATCTACTTTCTCAACCAACCTGCAAAGCAAACGTGCATAACATGCCATCCCGCACTGGGAGAACATCTCGTTCTCATGTCTTTTCAGTTTCAGGGCCTTTTTCCACAATACTTCTCTCCCCAGCACCTCGGCAGTAGAGCACGCGCCTTTATCGACCAGGGAACAGCACAGGATTTCGACAAAGATGCAGTCCTGCGTCGACGTGTGAACAGCATCTGGTTCGTCTGGGTCATCTATATGACAATAGCGATCCCGCAAGCGATCGCAGAAGAAGGCCAGAGTAGAGAGGTATGGTCTTATTTATTGCGGACCATTGTCATCTACAGCCTGATCCGGCACTCGCAAAAAGGCAGCATCCGCCGCGTCCACCTCGCGGTACACGGAATCCTGATTCTCCAAGTCCCGAACCTTGTCCTCTTCGTCATTCCCAACTCGCACGAGAAAATCTGGCTATTGCCTGCCTTGCCCATGGCAGGTGGACTCCTTCTCGGAAAACGTCCTCTGCTCTGGTGGTCTTTCAGTATCGCAGTCATGATTGACCTCACACATCGCCTTGCCTCTCCGTCGATACCCCTTCTCCCAGGAACAACCGAAAAAGGACAGCTCACCCTGCTCCTTCTTGTCACCGTGCTCACCTATACCTATGAGAGCATCTCGAACCGTCAAATCGATGCCCTCGAAGCGAGCAACCGGACAGCACAGCAACACGCTGANGAACTGAGCATTGCAAAAGAAGAAGCCGAAGCTGCCGCACGACTCAAAAGTCAGTTCCTCGCAAACATGAGCCACGAGATTCGTACTCCTATGAATGGAGTACTAGGCATGACCGAACTACTCATCAATTCCGGCCTCCGACCCGAACAAACTGACTTCGCGCGCACCATTCAAACTTCTGGAGAAACACTNCTCGCGGTCATCAATGACATCCTCGATTTCTCAAAAATTGAGGCAGGCCATATGAAGACCGAGACGATCGACTTCAATGTNCAAGAGACCATCGAAGATATCGTCCAGCTTCTCGCAGAAAAAAGCCAGNCCAAAGAAATCGAACTCAACACATTTATCCATATTGGCCATCAGAAAAATATGCAAGGAGACCCCATCCGTCTCCGCCAGGTCCTCATCAATCTGGTGGGCAACGCGGTGAAATTCACCGAAGCAGGAGAAATTCTCGTCGAGGCCCACGCCGTCTCCGAAAAAGAACGAGTCGCACAAGCGGCCCCCAACGCGCACATGATCCGCTTCGAGATCTCCGATACCGGCATAGGCATAGAACCGTCCCTCAAAGAAAAACTTTTTGACGTCTTCACACAGGCAGATGGGTCTACCACACGCCGTTTTGGCGGCACCGGNCTCGGCCTTTCCATCAGCCGTAGCCTGGTAGAGCTCATGGGAGGAGTGATCGGGGTAGAAAGCACCCCGGGCGCTGGTTCCACCTTCTGGTTCGAACTGCCCTTCAAGCTCTCCGATTCCTCTTGTATCNGCTCGGTCAGCACAGAAAATATCGNCCGTCTCTACGGGAAAAGCGCCCTTATCGTCGACGACAACACCACAAATTGCCGTATTCTCCAGCACAAGCTGACGTCTTGGGGAATGACCGTCGAAACTGTGGAGAATGGCCCAGATGCCCTGCGCATCCTACGCGGAAAAAATCTCTCCGACGCCTCTCCATCGGTCTCCTCTGCGGATTCCCCTCCCGAGCACCCTCCCAAATGGGATGTNTTAGTCCTCGACTATCAGATGCCAGATATGGACGGCCTGTCTGTTGCCCGTGCCATCTTTGAGGATCCCCAGCTCTCTCCAAAAATTCTGCTCTTTTCTTCTTTCTCCATTCCCCTTACCGCACAAGAACAAAAAGATAACGGCATACATGCGTCGCTTGCGAAACCGACACGAGACAAGCAGCTTATCAATACCCTGCTTAGCCTGCTCGTCCCTCTCGAAAATGAAAAAACGCAAGAAACAATGCTGCGTGCAGAATCGCCCTCGAACCAGCCTTCAGAGAACATGCTTTTAGAGAACACAGCAGACAAGAACAAGGCTCTCCCCAATGAAGAAAAAAGNAAAGAAAAAAACACGGTCAAGGGCATGTCCATACTCGTTGTAGAAGACAACATTGTCAATCAACGCATCGCTACTGCCTTCCTCAAGAACTTCGAATGCGAAGTACACACTGCCAACAACGGCCTCGAAGCATTGCACATCCTGGAAAACGAATCCCCACAGATCGATGCTATCTTCATGGACTGTCAAATGCCGGTCATGGATGGTCTTGCCGCCACGCGCGAAATCAGAAAACTCTCCTCTCCCGCATCAAACACCTATATCATTGCGCTCACCGCTGAAGTGCTCCCTCAAGAAATTAGGGCCTGCTACGGGGCAGGCATGAACGACTACCTCGCAAAGCCCTATACCCAAGATGCACTTCTCACCCGACTCGCACATATTCCACGCGAAAAAACCCCCCGCAATGGGAAACAGCATCAAGAGAAAACCCTGTACACAGGGGCAGAAGAAGGGGAAGAGACAGAGGATCCCTCAGAAGTAAAAAACACTTTGTCCTGAAAAACAGGAACATCTCTGCTGCGCAAAGGAGAAAAAATACTGGNCCGCACATCGAGTTTTACGGGGAAACAGGCGGGGAACCGGCAAGCACCCCGGCAGCTTCGAGGCACGACAGTAAATCAGTCACGCACAGATCCAAAGAACAAGTCGCGGTATCGAGAATAAGATCAGGGCACACCGGAATCTCGTATGGCGCTGACACTCCCGAAAAATCAGGGATGGCACCAGAGCGCGCCTTTTGNTAGAGCCCCTTCACGTCTCTGCGTTCNCACTCTGCAAGAGAGCAGCTCACAAAAACCTCAAAAAATCCACCTGGCGGATGCTTGTCTCGCACTGCAGCACGGTCGGCGGCATAGGGAGAGATAAAAGCCGAAAGCACAATCTGACCGGCGTCTGTAAAAAGTTTGCACACTTCCCCCACACGCCGAATGTTTTCCACACGATCCTCGGGGGAAAACCCGAGATCAGCGTTTAACGCGTGCCGGATATTGTCGCCGTCAAGCACATACGAGACCACCCCTCGATCAGCCAATGCCGCTTCGAGCGCAAAAGCAAGCGTGGACTTCCCAGAGCCAGACAAACCAGTAAACCAGACTGTGGCAGGGCCATGCCCAAGCAAGGCACGCCGCCGATCGAGGCTCACATTACCGTGCGTNTAGGTAATATTCTCGCTTACCGGGTTCTCTCTTCCCTTCACTCCGACTCCCCTTCTCCCAGTCCTGACGCTGGATCTCCCCGTTCTCTCAATCCTGACACGAAGACGTTGTCTTATCCGGGATCTCGGACAAGACCTGCAAGATCCCTTGCCGTTGCAAGAAGGCCACAATTTCTTCAGCGCATTCCATGGAATTTTTCTGATCGGTCCGCAAACGGAGATCAGGAGCCACAGGGCGATCGTATGTTGCGGTGACCCCTGGGAACAAGGGAATCTCACCTGCATCTGCGGCTTTGTACAGCCCGCGATCATCACGGGCACGACACACCTCAATTGGCGTATCAAGATGCACTTCCAGAAAACGGTCAGGACCAATAAGGCTGCGCGCGCGCTCACGCACGTCTGCTTTCGGAGCGACAAAAGCACAAATACAGATGATTCCCTGGTCATTGGCGAGTTTCGCAATCTCGGCAGAGCGTCGTAGATTCTCTGAGCGCTCTTGTGAACTAAAACCGAGATCCTTACTAATACCAAGACGCATGTTTTGACCATCGAGTCGCAAGGTCGTCTTGCCCAGCTCGAAAAGACGCCGCTCTACAGCTTTCGCGACAGTTGTCTTGCCTGCATTCGAAAATCCGGTAATCAAGAGAGTGACGGCACACTGCCCGTATCCGTGGGCGCGTTCTTCGCGCGTGACTTCGCTGCGCGGGTCGACCAGCCCCTCCGATGCCGGCAAAGCACCCCAAAGACTATCGACCGACTCAGAAGCAACAGGAGAAAGCGCCATCCCGGCACCCACTGTGGCATTGGTAAGTCGGTCGATCAGGATAAAAGCACCGGTCACACGGTTTTCTGTGTAGGGATCATAGAAAACCTCTTCGTCGAGACCAAGAGAAATCTTCCCGATCTCGTTCAGTTCCAAAACAGAAGCCGGACACTCTTTCAGAGAATTCACATCAACCCGATGATGCAGGGCGACCACAGCACAGTTGGTCGTCTTCACAGACTGGCGCATGAGATATTGCTTCCCTGGAGACATGGGAGTCTCCGCCATCCAGACCAACATGGCATCAACACGGTGGCCCCGGAACGCGAGCGCGCCAGGGTGTACGAGAAGGTCTCCCCGGCTCACGTCAATCTCATCGGAAAGCGTCAGCATGACTGCCTTTCCGGCAGAAGCAGACAAAAGATCCCCATCATAAGTGACAATCCTTTGCACTTGACTGCGTTTACGGGAAGGCAGGACAAGAATATCGTCATCAACCTGCACTGTTCCTGATGCCACAGTCCCGGCATACCCGCGGAAATCCAGATCAGGACGGATCACAAGCTGTACAGGGTAGCGTAGGTCGGCAGAGGTATTCCGGGAAATCTCAACAGTTTCGAGGTGCTCCATCAGAGGAAGTCCCCCGAACCAAGGCATCTTCTGGCTGGGCTCGACGACATTGTCACCGGCAAGAGCAGAGATCGGCAATACATAGGGATCTGTAATTGCAAGCGAAGTCGCGAAGTCCAAATAGGAAGATCGAATCTCTTCAAACCGCTGCTCTGCGTAGTCCACAAGATCCATCTTGTTGACGACAACCACGAGATGACGAATACCGAGCAGAGACACGAGATAACTGTGGCGGCGTGTCTGCACCTGCATACCCTGGCGGGCGTCAATCAGAAGAACGGCAAGATCACAGCCGGACGCTCCCGTCACCATATTGCGAGTGTATTGCTCATGACCGGGCGTATCGGCAATGATGAACTTCCGTCGGGCTGTCGAAAAATAGCGGTATGCCACATCAATCGTGATGCCCTGTTCACGTTCTGCTTTCAGGCCATCCATGAGAAGAGCCAAGTCGACTTCCTCACCAGAGGAACCCTGCGCGACCGAATCGGCTTTCACTGCAGCAAGCTGATCTTCGTAGATCATCTTGGAATCGTGTAAAAGACGACCGATAAGCGTGGACTTGCCATCATCGACACTGCCGCAAGTCAGCAAACGCANCAGGTCTTTTTGCTCATGTTCAGCTAAATACGCCTCGATGTCTGCAGCAATGAGACTGGATTGATGCGACATCAGAAATAGCCCTCTCGTTTTTTCTCTTCCATAGAGCCAGAAGCGTCGTAGTCGATGACCCGTCCTTCGCGTTCGGAGCGCTTTGCGAGCAGCATCTCCTGGATGATCNNTGGCAAGGTGTCTGCAGTGGACTCGACCGCGCCGGAAAGTGGGTAACACCCCAACGTACGGAAGCGCACTGTGCGTTGTTGCACCTGTTCACCTGGGGCAAAACGGAAACGCTTATCGTCAACCATGAGGAGGGTGCCGTCACGTTCTACCACCGGTCGCGTCGCTGCGAAATAGAGGGGGACAATCGGAATATTCTGCAGGTAGATATACTGCCATACGTCGAGTTCGGTCCAGTTCGAGAGAGGGAAGACTCGAATACTCTCGCCCTTCCCAACCCGTCCGTTATACAGATGCCANAGTTCAGGACGCTGATTTTTCGGATCCCACCGATGGTATTTATCACGAAATGAGTAGACACGTTCTTTTGCACGGGACTTTTCTTCATCTCGGCGCGCGCCGCCAAATGCAGCATCGTACCCACCCGCGTCAAGCGCCTGCTTCAGCGCTTGCGTCTTCATAATGTCGGTATAGTTCCGGCTGCCGTGATCGAAAGGGTTGATATCCTGACGTAACCCTTCAGGGTTCGTGTGCACAATCAGGTCAAGACCCTGCTCTTTTACGATACGGTCACGAAAAGTGATCATCTCCGAGAATTTCCACGTGGTGTCAACGTGCAGCAAAGAAAACGGCAGCTTCGCAGGAAAGAAAGCTTTCAGGGCAAGGTGCAGTAGCACAGAAGAGTCTTTGCCCACCGAATAGAGCATGACTGGTGATTCAAACTCAGCCACAACTTCCCGAAAAATATGAATGCTCTCGGCTTCCAACTCTTCAAGATGAGTCATATCGACGCGAGATGCCATGGAATTCCCAGTCATGAAGTCTCCTGTCTGCGTCTATAGGACGGAAAGAATCGGGCGGAGACAAAACAGACCGGTTCTTTTCTTCGTCCTCTCTTCCAAGTGCGATCCTCCCCGCAGCTACTTCCGACACAACAATCAAGAGGATCGGCCTTTCTCACGAGAGATCCACTCTCCCGCCCAGCGCGAGCAGGGCAATACTCTCGCTTTACACAGCTGAGTCCACCGTGCAGGACCGCACAGCCTGACGAATAAAGATGCCGGATGACTGCATCTTTATTCGTCAGGCTGCAGGCCCGGAAGATCCCCTGAAGGTTATCCCGGCGGGGAAAGGCCGACAAGAAGAGCTGTGAAGCCAACCACTCCTACAAACCCGCCGGCTTCAAGAATCATTGACCGCCGGAACCGAGCCCACACACTGGAATCCGCGCCTTTTACAAGCGTCGGCACNAGCACAAAATGATTGTAGGCGCCCATCCCCACAATACTAACGACAAGGAGAATTTTCCCAAGGAGAGTAGCACCGAACCCGATGGCAAAAAGGTCACTTACACTGCTCAAAGAGGAAATTGCCAGCGCAGTACCCGCGAGCGCAGTCGCACCCAGGGCGAAACCAGCGACAAGAGCGAAACGATCCGCCATGCGCGCAAGCCCAATACGATCCGCCTTCTGCCCTGAACCCAAGCGAGATGTCACAACCAAAACCAGACAAGCAAGACCACCAGCCCATGTTGCTGCCGCAGTCACGTGCACGATCGTAGAGAAAAGCACAAGCACANGCGGTGTCGCCGTCACGGTATGACCGACGAAGAGAAATGAACCAAGCATGGTGCTCGCGGCAAGGATCNCCANAAAAAAACTTGACGTGATGCGCTGCACTATTGATGNGGCAAGGGCTGCAAGAAAAGCAGCACCAATGGCCCGAAAGATCGCACTCCACAAAAACTTCTCAGGAATACTGTCCGCGAGAAGATCCCAATCACTCAGGGCGTCGCTGCCTCTCCCACTGCCGACAACGCCATGTGTGATCGTTTGAAAAAAGGTGGCAAAAAGCACCATTAAAGAGAGGACACGTAAGAATCTGGCAATTTTCGTCGCATCACGTTCGTCCCCGTCATACACAAGCAGGAGGAAGAACACACCCCCCACAGAAAAAAGAACTCCAACATACATAACCCAGCGGGANAGGACTTCCAACGCCTTGTACGGTTGGCCTGATCCTCCCTCGGACAACAGATCGAACAGGCGTTCACGCGCCTGTTCGATCTCCGCTTCTGTCTGCCCAGCACCCGGCGCGCTTTCCTCTGGCGTCACGTTACCGGGAACATCCTCTGGAACCGAGGACTCTCCAGGAACAGAAGTTACTCCAGTCTCCGACTCAGGAGACAAGACAGTAAAAGTAAAAAGCCCGGTACGAGNATGGGAATCCGGCGCGGAAACCTCCCATCTCACACCGTAGACCCCATCAGGCAGATCTCTCGGCAATCCCACACGCACTTCGCTCGAGGAATCCCCGACAGATACCGGTCCGACATCTATGAGATCACCGTTCTTGTCATAGACCTCCACCACAGTCCGATCGAGAAAAACCGCCTTCGTAAAGCGCAAAACNACTCTCTCCGGGACAAAANTCAGAACTTCTTGATCGGCGGGATCAGAAGTTTCAAGATCTGCGTGCGCAAAAGCCGGTGCAGCAAACAACACCAAGAAGGGGAGGAAAGACAAAACCGTCAGTACCCGACGGGAAACACGCCAGGTAGCCCGGGGNTTTGTCTCTCTCCANCAGGTCCCTGGAAAAGACCATGCAGTGCATNCCAAATATCGCAAGATTCCCCTGAGACAAAAACACAACCCAAAATTCCAGGCAGAACCCCACCAAAGACAAAAAGGAGAACAGAAAAAACCGTGTTTCTTCATATTCTGCGTCATTCGCACGTCCACTCACGCACTCCTCGAAATCAACTCACAAAATGCCCAACGGAAAAGACATCGCACAACAACTCGCNAAAAATATCATGGGAATCAAAAGGCACTGCCCACTACTCGCTACTCGCTACTCGCTAAGAAAGAAACACCCACGACACGTCTTNTTTATTTCAGCCGGCAAACGTNTTTCGCACAGATGACTCAGGTATGCCTATGGCATTTATTATGTTTTGATGCGGATTTTCTCTTTCGAGAGACAACTTCGCAGAAAAAATTTGGCGCAGATTATCGAAGAAAACCGCATCAAAATTGTTATCTCGCCAATGCTGAAAGGACCCGCCTTCTCTTTCGAGCAAGTCCTCTTTCGTAAAGAAAAAATTAGCAATGCGCACGAAAAGCACCCAAACCAAATGGGATACTGCCTAGTGTAGTTCGCTGCAAAGTTTCCTGTNACCACCACGTATCACACGGAGAATACGAGAACACGCATAGATCCTGANAGAACCTGCGAAAAGACAGGGCAAACCTCTCCGATCTCCCCCCTTTCTCTTTGCCCTGCCAAGACCTGCCAAGACCTGCCAAGACCTGCCGGAAAAAATCAAACACAAGAACTGCGTGCACAACACAGAAACACAACAAACCCAAAAAAACCGAAGAAAGGCGAATGCGAATAACGGCATGTGCAGCAGAGGACCAAGGCTTTTCCCACTGGAGCGGTCAGCCCAGCACTAACACACCTCACCCGGGCCGGCACACCTGCCCGCAACAAGGCAAGAACTGCCACACCCCAAAAGAAAAATACTTGAGACAAGGCGTCTACAAGGCGTCGTAGATACGTGATCCGAAAGCCGGCCCTNCTCGCGCTACAACATAAAAGTCTCGTTTTTCTCCTGTCTGGGCCGCTCTTTTCCTTCATCCTCGCGCCGTACGAAAAAATTCCGTCTGCATCCGATGGCAAGTGCGCCAAAATCCGAGACAGCGCTCTCGCTCCGCAATTTCCTCTGTCCCCTTCGCGAGTTCAGGCGCAATACCTTCACCTTGCTCATCCGAAAAAGGAAACCTCCCCCCCACATGACAGAGGAAATCAATACTGCGATCGAGCTTCTCAACCTCACGAAGGCCTACGGAGAAAAACGTGGCATTACTAATGTCACGCTTCGCGTCCCCTCCGGCCAGGTGTTCGGCCTGCTCGGCCCAAACGGAGCAGGGAAAACCACAACAATACGTTTAATTATGGACATTATCCGACCCACAAAAGGTCGGGCAAAAGTCCTCGGTTTCGATAGTCAGGTCGACAGACACAAAATTCGCAANGACATTGGCTACCTCCCCGGTGAAGTTTTCTTGCCAGAACACCTCACCGGTTGGGAAGTTATCGACCATTTTTCCCGTTCACGAAAACTCACCGACATGCGGGAAACGCACATGCTGATCGAGCGCTTCGACATCGATATGTTCACACCTGTCTCAGATCTTTCAAAGGGCAACAAACAAAAAATTGGTATTCTCCAGGCGTTCATGCACCGTCCCCGCCTGCTCGTCCTCGACGAACCGACATCGGGTCTCGACCCTCTCCTCCAGCGAGAGTTCTACCAACTCACGCAAGAAATATGTGCAGCAGGACACACCGTCCTCATGACATCACACCGNCTCGAAGAAATCCAAGAAGTCGCACAAATGGTCGGGATACTGAGAGAAGGAACAGCCATCCTCACCAGCTCCATCGAAGCTTTCCGTCTACAGACAAAGCAAAAAGTGGAAATTCAATTCCGGGAACCAATCAAACCAGAACACTTTTCCGGTCTCGACAATATCGAAAATATAAACATCAATAACAAGACGCTGCTCTGCACCGTCACAGGCACAATCGATCCACTCATCAAACGCGCCGCCTGTTTCTCGATTGAAACCATCGCCACCAGCGTGCCTCGACTCGAAGAAGTCCTCCTGCAGTACTTCCGGTCCTAATTTTCGACAAACAAAGGCTGTAGCCCCATGGTTGTTTCATGTCAGGTTTTGAAACCTGACATGAAACAACCTGGTAGACACCACACCGGACCGGAACACACCGGACCACATCAGGGCGCACGCCCATGCCCGACAGCACCCCCACCTTGGAAAATCCGCCAAGCCCATTTCCCCATGTCGCACAGACAGGTCAGCCGGCGAGTCCCTTCCTCCCTCTCCATCACCACAAAACAGATGACAGAACACCAGGTGAGATTGTGGATCTCAGCCCAGTCAACGCGTCGTACGCCACAACAGGCCACAGGCCGCACTCGTCACCCCGACCATCATTCCTGCGGCTACAACCCATGGAAGGCGACGAATCTCACAGTTCAAAATCTCCCAGTCACGTTCTTTTGCAATCACACGCAAATCATCATCCGGGTTGACTGCGACCGGCATCCCGACTGCTTCNAACAAGGGCAAATCTGAAACCGAATCACTGTATGCCCAGCTCTGCGACAAATCGATCCCACGGTCCGCAGCCAAAGCCTGCACAGCATGGAACTTCCCTTCCCCATGGCAAAAAGGACCAGACAGCTCTCCGGTATACACACCATTCGCATCAGTCTCTGCCACCGTGGCCACAACACCATGCATGTTGAGCACTTGTCCCATGCGTTCCACAATCTCAATCGGAGACGCAGAACAAAGAAAAGTCGGGACGCCAAGAGCCTCATGCTCCAAGATCCTCCGGTACATCTCAGGATGCACATGGGCCAGTAAAGGGGCCAGAATATCGGGAGCCATACGATCAACATCAGACCGTCGCCATCCCGTCACAGCGGCAAGCAGATGGTTGCACATCGCATGTCGCTGTGCTTCGTCTCCGCTCCTACGAAAAAATTGCCGGTTCTTCCAAGCATGCCGCAACAATTGTCGTCTCGAATACAACCCCCAGCGCAAGGCTGCTTTTCCAAAGCACACCATGCTCGACTGAGAGACAACAGTACGATCAAGATCGAAGAAAGCTGCTCCTGTCACATGTCTCTCCTGTCAGCTCTGGACATTCGGCTCTCCACACGTCAATCGTGCACACAGGCTGATCCCTGTTTCACGCGTCCGCAACCTGCAGAGAAGGAAGCCTCCTCGCTGGTTCTTTACCCGGAACCAGGTGCCCGAGGATTGCCCATAAGATCCAACGCCACAAGCTCAAGAGCCCGGTAAGTGGCAGCAACCCGAGGGGGAACGACGTCAAGTAACGAGACCAGCATCGATTCTCCCAAAGGAGTCAAAGAATAGGTGCGCTTCGCNCGTGTCGCGCCCTCTTCCCACTCCCCTTTTATCCAGTTTTTCTTTTCGAGTTTTTTCAGTAAAGAATAAATCCCGCCAGAAGATGGCTGCCAAAGNCCTTCTGTCCGCTTAGAAATCTCATGTATAATATCGTTTCCGTGGCGAGGCATCTCACTCAGTAAGTGCAACGTGTAGAGAGGAAGAAACCCGCGCGTGAGTACTTCGTTGAGTTGTTCCCCTGCTGCAGCCAAGTCGCGCAACTGCCGAACTTTCGCGCGGCCTTCCTCCTCAATCCGAGTGATCTCACGCTGCACACTCTCGGACTCGAGAAAAGAAAAAGCATCACGGTCGGATTTCTCGTCCACACCGAAGGTCCTCATCACGACAACAACACTGTTTCGAGACCAGNATCCAGAAACAGACTACGGNACAACACAAACAACGCAATAGTCACCACAGACAGGTAATCCGACAGGACCCGCGTCGACGCATTTTCTCCGCAAGTCCTAAGAATCCAAGAAGAATACCCTGCACGCACTACTCCGTAACAAAAAGCCTGGAGCCCGTTCGCCGGAAAATCTGAGAAGGCAACAAAACAACAGGCAGCAAGACGGAGGAGATCTCCTGCGCGCTTGCACGAAACGCTCACCTCAGAGGTCGTTCCTCGTCACGTGCAACGTCCTGTTTGTCGTTGATGCCAGTCCTGTTTCCAGCGTCTTNTCCGAACATACGACTCCGANAATACAGCAGAAATACCAGCTCAACAACCAGCTTCACCTGCATCATACCGGACTCCGGTCGCATCAACAGCGTAAGGGGCCAGATTATGCACAGCAATACCGGACTCTGTCANAAGATCAAGCTCAAGCGGAGCAAAACTCGCACCCGTCGAATCAGGAAATACCAATAAACGCCCCTTTCTCAGCTTGACTGAGAGCTTGGCACGGACCTCACCCTCTCCCGTTCTTCTCCCCGCAAAATCAAGCTGAAGCACACTCGACGGACAAAGCACAAGGGAACTGCCACCGCGAGCGGTCAAGCTCACGTCTCCTTCTGGCCCATTTGAAATCATGGTCCCCGCCGGCACCGTGCGACGCGCACGTGCAACCAAAGGCTTGTCATTGCCTTTTTTAAGAAGAACAGAGCTTCCACGCGTCTCGAGAAAAAGGGCATTGTCGGGAATTTCCAACCATGTGCCTTCNCCGCTACCGAAAAAAAACAGAGATCCGAGAAGAAGAAAAAGGGGCACACCCAACAGGCGGGAAGCGCCCTGTAACGGGGTTTCCGGAACTCCAAATACAGATGAAACAGACCAGGGCTCCGCCATGTTTTCCACAAATAATGGAGTCGGTGAGGCAAACAACGCGGCTTCCGCTCCCCCAAAAACCCCTCGTTGCGCAGGAGAACGCGGAATCACCGACACGCTGCCTACTTCCTTGGCGAAATTTCCTCCACCTCGCAAAAGCATGCGCGCCCCCTCAACTAAAGGCAAAGTAATAAGAAGGGAACGTTCACGCGCCAAGATTGTTTGATCCTCCTCTTCCCCAAAAGAAAAAGGCCCGAGCACAAGATCGCCTTCCCCAAGATCTGGCCCACTNCTGCACTGTAGGCATCCGGCCTGCACCAAAGCCGCGGTCGAAGCCGAGAGTGGATACTCATCGCCTACTTCCAGGGACACGATATCAAGCACATGGGCCATCCCGACTCGNTCCTCNTCAGTAGCCCCGCGGAACACTTCATGGTCGAGAATCTCTTCGGCCTGTTCAAAAGGCAAACCCGAGATAGTTTTCAATGGCGATTCGGCACATTCCGTGAAAACTTTCCGGGGAATGGCCAGCAGACGCGCACCAAAAGCCCGCCAGTGCAACGAAGACGAATGCGACGTAAAAGCAGAAGCCACTCCCACAAGATCCCCAGCTGTTGCACGCACCCGTGCGGTACCACACAAGTCATGCGAACGAGCACCTTCAAGCTCCCCGTTCACCACCACAAACACGCAGTCGCCCATCTCCCCTTCTCGCAACACGAGGTCTCCATTGCGGGGATACCGCCAGCGTGCCACAGCAGCCATCGAATACAAGACTGTATCATCGAAATTGCGGAGACGGCTACGCCGCAGTGCAGCAAAACGAGCGTCAAAACCAGTNACGGGATTAAACCACCCAATTCGNCGCAAAAGAGAACGCACGCATCGTGCCCCTTGCCAGAGGAAAGGGGCATAAAGCCCAACCGTCAGCGCGCAAGCAGCAGCAAGGACAGGCCATCTCGCGACTGTCGCGCCCGCGATCACACCCGAAATCCGATCCCGCAAAAACACTGCGCCAAAAATNAGGACAGCAACTGTCCATAACATGGAGACCACTGCATACAGCAGCAATGAACGCTGTTGGACAGCAATAATAGAAGGGGTTTCCTCCCGGGAAGAAGAGGACCGGGTGCGAGAAAAAACAGCGCGGAAAACTGCCATTGCCCTGTCGTGTAAACGAGGCACCTCAAACCAATCTTCGGCCAGCATTGCCCCGTCGAGTCCCACTCCTGGATGTAAGGACACCAGCATTACAACGTATGCACAAAAAGCAAGTTTGAAGAAAACGGGAGCAGTATCGGGCAGGATAAACCCGAGAACAGACGCAAACCCTCCCAGCATCCAGAGAGCAAAAGGACCCGAAGCNGAACGCTGCACACGCCCCACACGCCCAGCCATTTGCGCAGAACGGGTGTCGACNACAAAAGCCGGCAAACCAAAGGCCATAGTGAAAAATACCGGACCCACTTTCCGTCCGACATTCACAGTGGCAAGACCACGGGCAATCTCGCGCGCAGCAGAAACCAGTGCAAAGAAAAAAAGTGCCAGGAAGGTACCAGTCTGATAAGAGTCCCCAAGTAAGAAGAGTCGCAATCCAGTAAAAAGACACGACCAAACAAAAAATCCAGCCCCAATCAAACCCAGCAAAGCACAGCAGATCACCGCCCATTTGTGAAAAAGAACACGGCCACCTGCCCTATANAGAAAGGTAAAAAAACGGTCTCCATGAAAAAGAAGACGTCGTTCTCCGAAAAAAACTCGGCGAAAACGTCGCCGGAAAGACAAAGACCCNGCAGAAGCTGCTCCCGGACCCGGACCGGGAATAGCATCGAGCATTCCCGCGGCATATAAACGCATCACAAGCCGGGTTACATGCTCAGGAGCAACAGTATTCGCGTGACGCGCATACTCGCCCACCAGGCTGGAAATACTGTGCGCCCCACTCATCTCACGCGCAACACTCCACTCTTGCGGACTCAGTCGAACATACTGCCCAAACCCTTCAGAAGAACGCANTAAAACATACGGACGACCATGGATGTCCTCGAGTTGTACCGCCTCAAGATCCTGACGAAGACGGGGAAAATCCACAAGAGCCGACACCGCGACCAGGGAATGTGCTGCGATTTGCTCCTTTNAGCCTGCTTCGCCGGTCGGGGGAGAAGAACCCGACCCAGAAGAAGAAAGTTTCTTGTCGCCGCGCCCTGCTGTGCGAATTTCCGNTTCACGCACCCCGGTNGCAGACTGCTGCGCGTCTTCAGGAGAGGTACCCAACGTCACAGGACACTTCTCTCAATAAATATGCGTACGCAACATGCTTCAGAAACAGGCGTCAGCGAAAAGGCGGAGAAAGAGAGTGAGCGCGTTCTCGCTTCCACACACAAAGAAGCCCANCGGGAGTCTTGTCCCGGTCTCGACTGCACTCGCTGCACCCTGGCACACGAGAACACATGATCTGCCAACAAAGACCAGAAAAAACACGCATAACGCGTCCTATTGAGCCGGATAACTCCAGACATTTTTGACTCCACCCTGTTCGCACATTATCAATGAACACCCACCTGTAACCGACGCCATTCTACTCCAGATTGCTCTCTTGACGAGCAGAATTCCCAAGAGGCTATTTTTGCATATTTATCAATATATATAGAGAAAAAAAGGGTTTTTCAAACCCAATAAAAGCCAAATAAAACCTCTTATAGTCACAAATCCAACTGGGCNAAAAACCCGGATCCGCGCCCATTCCGCCCCAGAGAAAACCCTGAACCTCCCCGCAAGCCGGCATGCACACAGCACAGCAGAATGCCGGAAAACACAGAAACAAGATCCCACGCGCCTACCGACTGAAAAACCCGAACAAGCAAAAAATCTCAGAAAGAACCACAGAAGAAGGAAAAAAGCACACGCGGCATNACCACTTTGCATGAGCGATCATGCCACAGAGCCNCCAAAAAAGGTGCCGCACAGATCACGGAATAATGTTCACAAGTTTCGGCGGACGGGCAATCACACGCAGCGGGGTCCCATCGCCCAGGTGCTTTTGCACCTTCTCGGACGCCAGCGCAAGCGCTTCCGCCTCAGATTCCGAGATGCCAGAAGGCACATCGAGGCGATCCCGCACTTTTCCCGCGACTTGCACCACCATGACGACTGTCTTCGGTTTCGCGAGTTCGGCATCATACTCCGGCCAAGACTGCGCGTGTATGTGGCTCTCATGGCCGGTCAGTTCCCACAATTCTGCCGTCACACACGGCGCCATCGGCGCCAGCAGCAGCAAGAGTGCAGTCGTGAACTCATCAAAAACAGACCGGGCAGCCCCATCCCCTGTTTGCACCCATTTATAGGCGTCATTCACAAGTTCCATTAGCGCAGGCACCGCGGTATTGAAAGAAAAAGTCTCGATGTCCTGCGTGACCTTGTGTATCGTACGGTGCACCATNCCCCTGATTTCCTCATCCGCAGAGTTGACGGGGCGGTCTCTCACCGTCCCGACCTCTTCAAGGACAAGCCGCCAGAGGCGCTTGAGAAAACGGGCCGTGCCTTCCATGCCGTTTTCCTGCCATTCCACATCCAAATGTGGTGGGCCGATAAAGAGATGAAAAAGACGGGTCGCGTCAGCCCCATAGGCTTCGCAGGCCTCGTCCACACTGACGGCATTACCCTTCGACTTCGACATCTTCGTGCCGTTTCGATAGATCATCCCCTGCGTGAACAGCGCAGNAAAGGGCTCTTCTGCTTCCGTCAGATCCAGGTCATGGAANACCTTTTGAAAAAACCGCGAGTAGAGCAGATGCAAGATGGCGTGTTCGACTCCTCCGATGTACTGATCNACAGGCATCCAGGCACGCGCGGCCTCCGGCGACCANGCCGCGTCGACATTGTGCGGATCACAATAACGCAGAAAGTACCAAGAGGAGTCAACGAAGGTATCCATCGTNTCAGTTTCACGGCGCGCCGACCCTCCACATTTTGGACACTCCGTCTGAAAAAAGGACTGCTCGAACGTAAGAGGAGATTGTCCTGTCGGTCGGAACTCCACGTCCTGTGGCAAAAGCACCGGCAAATCTGCTTCGGGAACAGGCTGCAAACCGCATTTCTCACACGTCACCATGGGAATCGGCGCACCCCAGTAACGCTGCCGGGAAATAAGCCAGTCCCGCAGACGGTAGTTCACCTTNGATTCGCCGAAACCCTCGGCCTCCATATGGGTAATGACCGCCCGTTCGCACTCCTCAGTCGACATCCCGCTGAAAGACCCGGACGCGACCGCCACGCCTTTCCCAATAAATGCCGCAGAATGCTCGCAAGACTCGCCGTCAGGATCGCCAGAAGCATCAGCAGCAGCATTGACAGCTTCGACGACCCAACGAATCTCAAGAGAGTGACGCGAAGCAAACGCAAAGTCTCTTTCGTCATGCGCGGGGACAGCCATGATCGCGCCGGTCCCATAGCCGGCCAGGACATAATCGGCAGTCCAAATGGGGATATCCTCCCCATTGAAGGGATTGCGGGCCATCGCCCCAGTAAAAATCCCACGCTTGGAATCCTCGCTCTGGCGCTCCACGTCCGTCATCGCCATCGCTTCTGCGACAAAGCTGCTCACTTCTTCGGCACGACCACTCTGGGCAGCCAGTACCTCAGTCAGAGGATGCTCCGGCGCAACGACTGCATACGTCATGCCAAAAACCGTGTCAGGACGCGTCGTGAAAACCCGCAGCTTCGCCTCTGCACCTGTCGCCGGGTCAATCACCCCGGGAATCGGCAGATCAAACTCGGCACCCTCGGAACGGCCAATCCAGTTACGCTGCATAGTGCAGACACGCTCAGGCCAGCGGTCCAGCAAAGCCAGGTCATCAAGCAGCCGATCCGCATACTTGGTAATCGCAAAAAACCACTGCTCAAGCTCACGCCGTTCTACCAGCGCCCCAGAGCGTTCGCCCCGACCATCAACCACCTGCTCATTCGCCAAAACAGTCTGATCAACAGGATCCCAATTCACAATGGCCCGCTTACGATAAGCCAAACCAGCATTGTACAGTTGAAGAAAAATCCATTGGGTCCAGCGGTAATAATCCTCTCGGGAAGTATTGACCTCCCGGTCCCAGTCATACACCACACGCAGCTTGCGCAACTGCACCTTCATATTTTGGATCGCATCCTGCGTAGTCTTCGCGGGATGCACGCCCGTTTCCACGGCATAATTCTCGGCAGGAAGACCAAAGGCATCCCACCCCATCGGNCTCATCACATTAAAGCCCCGCATTTTCTTGTAACGGACGATCAAATCTCCGTACACATAATTGCGGGCATGTCCCATGTGCAAACCCGAACCCGAAGGGTATGGGTACATGACAAGGGCATAAAACTTCGGGCGAGAAGGATCTGGCTCGGCATGATACGTGCCATGCTCTTCCCAATAGGACTGCCATTTCTCTTCAATGGCAGNATGGTCGTACTCCTGGCCCATTGCGAATATCACCGTTCTCGTCGTCACGCAGCACCGCGACAAACATCGCGACCTATTGGGGGGCAAGGGTAGCCGCGGGAACAGTGAAAGCGTTGAGGAAACACCTCACGAAAAAACCCGGCATCTCAGAACTCTGGCCAAAAAATCTCGCCAGAAAGAAGCANGCAGCATCCCGGCACAATTCCCACCACATCTTTTCGCAGAGACTCCGGTCGTCCCTTTGCGACACCCCTCCGCCCACCGGACAGTCCCCCACTGTAACAAAACGTCCGAGAAACACCGGAAAGATTTTTTTCCCTCCAAAAAAACAGCCCTTCCCCCCAAACAGCTTCCCCTTGCCTACAACTACCCCAGACCCTAAAAAACACACTTCATAGCGCGGAACCAGATAGAGATAGTTGCGCACCGGGCAGGCATCGCACGAAAAGTCACACCATACGATCTTCGGAAGACAGCAACGAGCATTCTGGCGGATGCCAGTATCCCAACCGAGAAACTGCCTGATTTCCTCCGCCATCGCACAACGAAGATGGTGGAATTCCACTACCGGCATGTCATTGGGGAAAAGGTGCGAGCCGCTGAAATGATGTCGGAGATCTTTGAGCACGAAGATGAGACGTCTGAAAGTGCAGGGTAGAGGAGTCTTTTTGGGAGGTTAGGGTCCCAGTTAGGGTCTTTGATGCTTGTTCTTTTGTGAGCTAGGCTGCGAAAAGAGAGAGATTTTACCGGCGTGGCCTGGGGTTTTGTGGGGTGGAGCCGAGCAGAATCGAACTGCCGACCTCTTGCATGCCATGCAAGCGCTCTACCAACTGAGCTACGGCCCCGAGTGTCGAGAGGAGCAGGCATTTCTGCTTGCTCGGGTATTTATCCTAGTGGATAAGACAGGGAAGGATTCTACTTGTTTTCGGGGGATAGAAAGAATCGGGGTTTTTTGGAAGGGGGTATGGAGGTCAGAAGCAATTCGCCTCTCGAGACGAGAAGTTCTGCAGCCCTGTCCCCAACCCCGTCCGTAACACCGCAGGGACTGTTCTCAAGGCCCAGCATGTTGTGACCAATATTGGCCCCAACCTTTGAACTTCGCTCCCTCAAAATTGACCCAACCTTTGAATATCGCCCCACCAAAACCAGCCTCGCCCGTGAATGTAACGTTTTCAAAGTTGGCGTTGTAGAAGACAGGTTTGCCATCAGGAGTGTGAACGGCGATATCGAGAAGGTCGGCGAGTTGATCTTCAGTGATTTGGGTGATGCCGTAGACACGAAGATCGCAAGAATTACCGTCAGCAACAGCCGAAAGAAAAGCAGTAAAGAATTCTGGGACATGTCTGGAGGTGTCGCGGAAGCCATAAGGAAAATCCTGCCAAATCGGAACAACATTCTTGCTTATCCGCACTCCTTCGGCCTCTATTGAGCNGCTTTGAGGTTTTCGGGTGGTAGGAGAGATATTCGGTGTGCGTCTCCTGTGTGCCGCTGATCTTGCAGTGTTGCTCAGGAGCGGATGCCTGTGTGGGAACGAAAGATATTGCGGACATACATGGCTCTCGTCCCCCAACATCACGCTACAAAAACACTTCGGCCCACTCTTTTTCGTGACNAAGAGTGTTGGCGTCCCCGTTTCGCCACGCAAAGAGAGCAACAACTCCCACAACAAAACAAGGTACAAGCCTAGTTGGGTCTTTTCGCAGCATGGGGCTGGAAACCAAACTTGAGTGGGTTCATTGAGTTGGCAGAGGAGGGCAGTGGTGGCGTGGTGTTTGGAGGGAGGCGAGCGGTGTTCTTCAGNGTCGGCATATTTGGATTTGCGGGGTTTGTGGATGAGAGGGGCGGGGCCGTGTGTGGCGAGGATNTCGAGGAGGTCTTGCCGGTCAGTGGGGCCGAAAGGGCTGACGAGGCGGGCGGTGGTGTCGGCGAGGAGAGGGACTGTTTTCGCGTTGTGCCGGCATTTTGACTGTCAAAGGGGGTGGGCTTACTTTCCTAAATGCCGGCAAGCGTTTTCAGGGTCGCAAAGGCCCTATCTCTTGGGGGACGTTCTTCAGGTTCCAAGAACGATATTGAGCGCCTATTCTATTTTTTCAAAAGATATGGTGCTTTCTTTTTATAAAAACTTTGCTGTTTTTTTATACGTGCGAAAGAGAATTCACACAGCACTCTATCAAAATCCTCTATCCCTAAAATATAGGGTAGTTTACAAACTTCCTTGAGTTCACTTGAGTCTCACTGGAAAAGTAGAAACACCAGAATTGCAGGCCCAACAGATAGCATTATAGAAAAGATGANGAGAACCCAAAGCACAAAAANAAAAGGAAGGATCCCTCCTTTTTGGCAGATACGTTCAGCTATCCTAGCCAACTCTCGCAGCGAACCAGGACCACATCCACTTCCCCTATCTCGTGGAAGGTCATCCATGATCTTTCTCCTATTACAGCATCCGTTCTACTCTGGGTCTCGTCCGCAGAAACGTCTCCAAGTAAAATGCCACTAGGGGAGAACGGATGCTTTGTCCCAATTATTTTCACTTAAGATGCTGAATTATCGCATTCTGACCAGAAGCAAAAATGCCAAAAACCAAAAGCACACTGAAATTTGCATCGTGTTCCCTCACAGTTTCTTTCAGCATTTATCACTTTTTACCAGGTTTTTTGCACAGTGACTCGACACGGCTTGCCNACAAGTCCCCTCGTTGCCCCAACTCCAGGAACTCAGCACCTTTTAGAAAACACTCGCGTTTCATCCATGTTGACACATGCAATCTTGGTTACCGGATTCCCCATTCGATTTCTCATCACCTCACATGCAAAAAATATACTTTACCATCGCCCCAAATACCCGAAGCATACAGAAGCTAGTTTCGCACGTTCTTCTCACATTTTTCATATCCATCGCGCATATTCGTGGGAGATATTTCCCGGAATCACTCCAAACTCTTCAGAACAGCGGATGGGGCTGAAGTCCTTAAAACAACATATAAAAAAATATAATTGCGGAAATATTTTGTGTNAAAANGAATGAAGTAGATACCATTCTCAAATGTTGNAAACGAATTTATATCGATCTTTTCTCCAATATTTTTGAAGGAATTATTCCTTCGTTTGACCGATTATTTTCATGTTTATTGGCTCTTCCCGAGTTTTTTGCTCTTATTTTTTTATTGACTTAAAAAGCTTATTTTTATATTTATATCATAGAATTTTCCGTTGAAAGATCNGGTCAGAAGCTCGGAAACTTTTCATAGCATGGCAGAAAGCTGTTTACCTACATGCATACATGTCAGAACAGGGGAAAGAAGCTCTGGCGAAAAGAGTCAAAGAACAGTCGCCAAAAGTGCTTCCTGACTGCGCGGAGCGTTAGTTCCATAGTTTTTAGTGCTGTTTGACCGCGCAGAGCGTGAGATCTACGATTTTCTGCACGAGAGAGCAGGATCCCGGTTTTTTCTGCGTTGTTTCTTGCCATGAGATCTGTACTGAAGAGCTGGAGAATACTGACCGAAATTGCATCTGGTCATCCTGGGTGCTGCATG
>JGI24723J26617_10000859_pt1 | contig 28280 bp, 26 predicted proteins | sample Cruoilmetagenom6_FD_26617 | JGI IMG/M metagenome (IMG submission 26617)
GATAGTCCTGAAGGAACCCACATGTCAAACACCGCAGCCCCTTTTGCAGCAGACCCCGAAATGGGCAAAATCGCACGGATGAAAACTGAGCTTCTCTCTGGCCTTACCGTTGCGCTCGCGCTGGTGCCAGAGGCCGTTGCTTTTGCATTTGTCGCAGGTGTTAACCCACTTGTTGGGCTTTATGCCGCCTTTATGGTTGGTTTGGTCACAGCACTTTTTGGTGGTCGCCCGGGCATGATCTCTGGTGCTACTGGTGCGCTGGCTGTTGTGATGGTTGCGCTGGTTGCAGACCACGGAGTTGAATATTTGTTTGCGACCGTAGTTTTGATGGGCATCTTACAAGTGACAGCTGGTGTTTTTAAACTGGGTAAATTTATCCGTATGGTGCCTTACCCCGTTATGCTGGGCTTCGTAAACGGCCTCGCTATTGTGATTTTCCTCGCTCAAATGGGGCAGTTTCAAGTGGACGGCGCATGGCTTGCAGGCAACCAAATGATGCTTATGCTGGGTCTTGTTGCGCTCACAATGGCTATCATTGTTGGCATGAGCAAGCTGACCAAAGCTGTCCCCGCACCGCTGGTTGGCATCGCTGTTACCAGCTTTATCGTCATTGGCTTTGGCCTTGATGTGCAAACAGTGGGCGACCTTGCCTCCATTAGTGGTGGCTTGCCAACTCTGCATATTCCTGCGGTACCGTTTAACCTTGAGACGCTTGGCATCATCTTCCCATACGCCATTATTCTGGCAGCCATTGGTCTTATTGAAAGCTTGTTGACCCTTAACTTAGTGGCGGAACTGACCGACACCAAAGGCGGCACAGCACAAGAATGTATCGCGCAAGGTGCTGCTAACGTAGCAACCGGCTTCTTCGGCGGGATGGGCGGCTGTGCCATGATCGGGCAATCTATGATCAACGTAAGCTCTGGTGGTCGTACCCGCTGGTCTTCTGGATCCGCAGCTATATTCTTGCTTTGCTTCATTTTGTTTGCCTCCAGCCTTATCGAGATGATCCCTCTAGCAGCGCTAGTGGGGGTTATGTTCATGGTGGTGGTCGGCACCTTTGCTTGGTCAAGCTTTCGTATATTACATAAAATACCGAAGTCAGACGCATTCGTGCTGATCCTTGTGTCTGCAGTGACAGTATACAGCGACCTCGCGATTGCGGTGGTAGTTGGAGTAATTGTTTCAACACTTGTGTTTGCATGGAAAGCCAGCGTGCGCATCCATGCCACAACTAAGATCAGAGAAGATGGTGCTAAAATTTACCGGATTGAAGGACCAGTGTTCTTCGGCTGTATCGAGCATTTCAATGCGCTATTTGACCCACGTAATGATCCACCACTGGTTATTATCGACTTTGCTGAAAGCCGTGTGCTCGATCACTCAGCGCTCCAAGCCATTGATGATATCGCGGAGCGCTATGCCCGCAACGGTAAAGAGCTACACCTGCGTCATCTCAGTGAAGATTGCCAAGCGCTCTTGCATAAAGCCAAAAGCATGATTGACGTGGCCCCTGATGATCCACATTACGGCATCGCTGCCGACTACGGTGAAGTAGCAAAATAAGACTTAGTCGCTTAGATCGCACTTCTCACCGCAAATTAATTGCTTGAGACCGTATCTGCTGCCTTACTGCCTTTAATAAAAAAAAGGGGCCGAGTCATGACAGCGAGATTAAGAACCCTATATACAACGACCATAGTATTGCTTGTAGCCCTGATGGGGTTAACACACCCCTCTCAGGCACAAGATCCATTCATTCCTGACTTTAGCGAACTAGCACCCGGTGTGTGGGCTGGGGTACGCGCTGACAACCCCCGCACCCCCGTAATGGGTACCGCGACCTTTGTTANCTCAGATGAAGGCGTGGTGGTGTTTGACGGCGGTGGGGCCGCGCTTTACGCCGAACGTGTCATCGATAAAATAAAAAGCCTAACCGATAAACCCGTAACGCATGTGGTTATCAGCCACTGGCACGGTGACCATAACTTCGGCATATACCGCTTTTTACAAGAGTACGACAATGTACAGGTAATAAGCCACAGCTTCACCCAAATGGTGATGCAGAGCAAACGCATTAGATATATCGACAACCGCCCGAACTTCATTCCTGAATTTAAAATCAGCACCCAAAAAATACTTGATGATGATATGGAAGAAGGACAGCCCCTTACACTTGGTATGAGACAATATTACGAGCAGGTTATGAGCGACGCTGACCTTATCCACAGTGAGTTTAATCGTATGCAAGTGAGCGTACCAACTGTTACTTTTGACGATAAGCTCACCATCCGCTCGGGCGAACGCATCATAGAGCTTTTATATTTAGGGGACGGCAACACGGCGGGGGACATTTCCATGTGGTTGCCAAAAGAAAAAATTATAGCAACGGGTGACACCGTTGTTGCGCCGCTGGCTTATGCTTTTAATGTACCACCGCGTCGTTGGTCCTCCACCATGCGCGCCATTAACGCACTTGGGTATGATATTTTGGTGCCGGGCCACGGCAAAATTCAGTACGACACAAAATATGTAGATATGTTGATTGAAGTTTCAGATTATGTGGCAGACAGACGCGATGCCCTACTACTGGAGGGCATGAGTGAAGAAGACGCAATGGCGAAAATCAGCATCGAGCAATTCCGCGCACGCTTTGTCGGTGATGATCCGTATTTAAAAGAGTTTTTCAAAGGCTATTTTGCAAAACCGCTGATTGCCGCAGCCTTTAAAGAGTTAAAAGGCATTCCTATGGTACATATCGAACAATAATCACAAAACCCTAAACAAAAAAGCTGCCCCCATATAGGAGAGCGGCTTTTCGTACGTATTGTTTAGTTTAGCTTAGCTTTCGCTAGCATCAGCCTCAACAGCTGGTGCAGCCGCTTCAACCGGTGCTGCTGGTTCAGCTTTAACCATACCGCACTGCTTGCCAGCGTAAAGCCCTGCTATATAAAAATAACGACCTGTTGCGCGTACGCGTTTGGCTGCAGCTTTTTTCTTCTTTTTCTTGCCAAACATTTTCATGGCACCGCCGACCTTACCGCCCATTTTAGACGCCATACCAGAGCGTACAGCCGCTTCTGTCGCTAGGCTGTCAGCTATTTGTGATCCAAGCAAGCTGCCGTCAGGCGCGCCGCCCAAAACGGCTTGCATGTTACCAGCTTCACTGACCAGCGCCGCACAGCTCATCGCATCGTCGCCCAATTGCATTGGATTACCAACTTCAATTTTTTTATCATCAGCTATCGCTGTTGTTCCCACTGATAAAGCAACAACAGAAACCAGTGTAATTTTATCTAATTTCATTCCCATCCTCCAAGATTTACATTTAATAATAATTATTGATATCAAGTAGTTAGCACAAGAACCTTAACTTGTAAAATTTACCTAAAATTGAATGTATAAACACACACTAAAAAAAGCCGCCCTCATTTAAGAGAACGGCTTTTATAGTTTGATAAATTATTATTGTTTAACGATTGCCGCCGCCACCTTTAGCAGCTTTCGCCTTTTGGCGTTGACCAAAAAACTTGCTGTTAGACTTGCGTTGTGATGCAGATGGTTTGCTAGGCTTACCGCGTTGCTTACCACTGGGCTTGCCAACACCGCCAAACTTACGCCCTGCTGACGCAGAGGCTTTTCCGCCTTTAGCTGGACGAGTAGGCCTAGCGCCACTGTTACCACTTGGCTTAGAACGACGCTCACCACCATCACGATTAGGACGCTCCGAACGCTGTTGACGGTCATTACGCTCACCATGCTGCTTGCGTTCGCCGTGCTCTTTACGCTCGCTACGCTCAGGGCGTGACTTTTTAAAATCTGGACGGTCGTTGCGTTCTGTGCGCTTAGGGCGCTCACCACTTTCAGGACGGGATTTGTTAAACTTAGGGCGGTCTTTTTTGAAATCACGGCGTTCTTCGCTGCGATCAACACGCGCAGGGTTATTAGTTACACCCTTGCTCATATCATCGGTGCCAACCTTAGGACCCTTAAAGCGAAACTCGCTAGTTTCAAACTCTTCGCGACTGTTAATGCCAGTTTTAGCAGCTTTTTTCTTAGAAAAACCACCGCCCGGCTTATGCTTGCCTTTAGCATAATTAACTTGTTTTGGTTGGTTATCACTACCGCCGCGCTTGCCTTTTCTGTTACGAGACTTCGGAGCAGCCATACGTGGAGGCAGCTTGATCATGCCGCCCTCACCCATCGTGTCAAAAGCATAACCAATGAGACGCTCGATATCGCGCAGTTCAGCGCGCTGTGTATCATCAGCGAAGGAGATTGCAATACCGCTTTCACCCGCACGTGCGGTACGACCAATACGGTGGACATAGGCTTCAGGCACGTTTGGTAGGTCATAGTTGATCACGTGGGAAACACCGTCTACATCAATACCACGCGCGGCGATATCGGTAGCAACCAAAATGTTTACACGGCCCGTTTTAAAGGAGCGCAGTGCTTTTTCGCGTTGGCCTTGGGTTTTATCTCCGTGGATAGCCACTGAGTTNAGCTTGGCTTTTAACAAGGAGAAATTAACTTTGTCCGCACCGCGTTTAGTACGCGTAAAGACAATGGCACGGTTCATGCCTTCGCCTTTCAAAATCTCAACAAGACGTTTTTGTTTATCACTTTTAGCAATGGCAAACACACGTTGCTCAATACGCTCTACTGGCGTCGCGACCGCTGCCACAGAAATTTCCGCTGGGTCACTCAAAAAGTCATTTGCAAGTCTGCGAATTTGGTTAGGCATAGTAGCAGATAGCAACAAAGTTTGACGCTCATGGCTGACCGCAGCCATAATCTCACGAATGGCTGGGATAAAGCCCATATCCATCATTTGATCAGCTTCGTCCAAAACAACCGTTGTGGTCTCACTAAGGTCGATGGCACCAGTGCCGTTGTGGTCGAGCAAACGACCCGGCGTTGCCACTACGATATCAACACCACGCTTGAGCTGCATAATCTGGCTACGAGCACTAGCACCNCCCACAACAAGCGTCACGCTATGTTTCATGTTCTTTGCNTATGTGCGCACGCTCTCAACGATTTGAGCGGCTAGCTCACGGGTCGGTGCCACGATAAGCGCCTTACAGCAGCCTGGGGACGGACGGCTGTTATCATTTAATATGTGGTTAAGGATCGGCAGCACAAAGGCTGCGGTCTTACCTGTACCTGTTTGTGCAATACCAACCACATCGCGGCCGTCTAACATCACAGGGATCACTTGTTCTTGAATTGGGGTTGGCGTGTCGTAGCCTGTTGCGGCCACCGCTTTTAAGATGGGTCCACCTAACCCGAGGTCACTAAAATTAGTCACATGACTATCCTTCAATATCAATCCGCGCGCAGGCTGAGCCCACGCGGTAATGCGGATTTTGTTTTCATGAGGAGCCAGTGTAGAGCAGCACCCTTCGCTCTATGCCCAATTTAAGGGCGGGGCACTGCCTAATGACGTGCCGCCAGCGTATCTCCGTAGGCGAGCAATTAAGCGCTCGATATCTACACGCGGAGATAACTTGCGCGCTGTTTGTCACACTTGAAAGTAAATAGCAAATAAAAAAGGCCGCCGAGAACGGCGACCTTCTTCATAATTTCAGTGACTTTTAAATTAGTCAACCAATACTAAAGAACCTGCAGAGCTGCGACCGCGACGGTCTTCTTCAAGCTCATAAGTGATCTTTGCATTGTCAGCAAGACCTGAAAGGCCAGCTGCTTCAACTGCAGAAATGTGTACAAACACATCGTTGCCGCCTTCGTCAGGTTGAATGAAGCCGAAGCCTTTAGTTGCGTTGAACCATTTTACTGTTCCGTTAGCCATTTTGTTTAGTCCTTATTACGCGTATTAAAAAAAGCCAGAAAAGTTCGCGTAAAAAGTTCTAGTCAGGCATCTAATTTAGCGGTGATTTCCACTAATTAACAGCTGCATACGCCCAATAAACATAAGAGTCAAATTTATTCGACACACTAATTTTATAGTAGTCAGCTGAAAAACAAGGGAGTTTTTAACCACAATCGGACTGTTCCTATACAAAATCTCTTGCGAAAAATGGTCAGCCGCCTATCTTTGTAGATAAGTTTTGTTTTAACGGAGTGTATAGATGCCAGATCAGCTACTTAAGGGCTATGACCGCTTTAAAGATGGTTACTACGCCGACCACAAGGATGACTTTATCGCCCTTGCGGACGGTCAGTCACCCGAGACCTGTGTGATAGCATGCTGTGATAGCCGCGTGGACGTATCACTTATTTTTGATATGAAACCAGGCGATCTGTTCATCGTGCGCAACGTGGCTAACCTAGCACCGCCTTTTGATAACGACGGACGCCCCAAGGGCACCAGCTCAGCGCTAGAATTTGCAGTGACAGGCCTTAACGTTAAACAGATCGTTATTTTAGGCCACACCAGCTGCGGTGGCATCAAGGCACTGATGGACCGTGAAAGCGACGGCGGCGACACCTTTGTCGATCAGTGGATGACCATCGCCGATAAAACAAAAAAAGAAGTGATCGCGCGCGGCTTACCAAAAAATGAGCAGTATACAGCCTGTGAACAAGGCACGATCATCCAGTCACTACAAAATTTAATGACTTTCCCTTGGATTGCTGAGCGAGTAAACGAAGGCAGCTTAAGCCTACACGGTATGTATTATGATCTCTCAGACGGAGCGCTAATGTGCTACGAGCCTGACGCCGCAAAATTTGTGCCCGCCGGTGACCTGCTTAAATCATAGCTTAATGGTGGTGTAAGTTTACTGCGTTATGGGCTGCATCGCCCAAGCGCACTTCAATTTGTTCGTCTAGATACGCCATCACGCCGTCGCGGTCTTCTGCTGTGGTGGTCACCCTAAGCATAAAGAGTTCTTTAGCCTCTGCACCGTCACTAGTATCTACTTCTTTTGACCGCTCACCAACAATAGAGTGGACGCGACCGTCCTCTTTTAAAATATCAGTTATGCTCGGCAAATAGCTGCCCTCGCCGCGTTGCACGATAGTAAAATAGACCCACCGCGTGACCTTGTTGATCTCGTTTTCGTAGCTTTCCTCATCTTCCTCTTCGATAAGTGCTACCCAAATAGCCAACACCAAGCCTAGCAATGCAAGCATGGTGAGCGGGAGCGGATAATCAAATTGAATTTGATCTGAAATATGGATCGCATAAAGGCCAAGCGCGGAGGCAACGGCAAGCAAAGCTGCAATTAAGTATTTTATTGGCATTCTTTTAAGTCCCACCGTCTGCTTTTGTTTATTAGGGCAATATTAAAAGCTATTCATCGTCATCGTCAAGCAAGATACGGTGTGCTGCGCCGTCGAGGTCATCATATTGACCACTCTTTAAGCTCCACAAAAAGGCCGCAAGCCCCACCAAACCAAGAACTAGTGCNAGTGGAATGAGAATCAATAAAATATCCACGGTTTATGTCCCTTTTTTGGTTAGGTTGATGCGAAATGCGTTTGCTATCACTACCAGTGAACTAGAGGACATGGCAATAGCGGCGATCAGCGGTGTTACAAACCCCATCACAGCAAATGGCACCGCGATAAGATTATATAGCACGGCAAGTCCAAAGTTTTGGCGCACCAAAAGATGGGCTTTCACAGCAATACGATAAGCAAACAACACAGATGCCAGCGACGAACCCTGAAAAACGATGTCTGCGGTGTTCTGGGTGATGTCCACCGCACTAGCGGGAGACATGGAGACGGAAGCACTGGCAAGCATAGGAGCATCATTAAGCCCGTCACCGACCACTAGCACGCTGCGACCCGCTGTTATCAGCTCTTTAATGAAGTTTGTTTTATCGATTGGGCTAGCTTCAGATTGATACTGTATGATGCCAACCGACGCAGCGAGGGCTGCAACCGCAGCGTCTCTATCGCCAGACAGGATATGAAGGTCTAGGCCACATGACGCGAGAGCTTTTAAGGTCTCTTGAGTATCCGCGCGTGGGGCGTCGCTAAAGGCAAAGCGTGTTGCATGGCTGCCGTCCACTTGAAGCCAAAACTCAGGGGCGTGATCATCGCTTTCAGTGGCACCTTCAACCCAGCTGGCACGGCCTAGCTTAATTTCATTACCATCACGGTGAGCAGAGAGGCCTTTACCTGGGGTCTCACTAACACTGAGGTCCATCAGCGGACCGTCCCAAGCATCCGTTATGGCCTTTGACAGGGGATGGCGCGAATGCATCGCCATCGATGCCGCCATTTGCATGTCTGGATCGCTGATGTCACTGCGCCCTTGCAGCTCCAACACGCCTTCAGTGAGGGTGCCGGTTTTATCAAAGACCACCGTGTCAATTTTCGCGAGTTTTTCCAGCGCATCGCCCGATTTTAGCAAAATCCCAGCGCGCATCAACGCGCCTGTCGCCAGCATTTGCACAACAGGTACTGCAAGCCCCAGCGCACAGGGGCAAGTAATGATCAACACGGTCACAGCGTGCAAAAGCGCCACCTGCCACACTGCCCCAGCTATAAACAACCAGCCTAAAATGGTCGCAAGCGCTAAAAAATGCACCGTGGGCGTATAAAGGCGTGCTGCACGGTCCGCAAGGCGCACATAACGGGCGGCACCCTGCTCGGCTGTTTCCATCATGCGAACAATCTCAGACAGCAGACTTTGATCGCTGGCTGCACTCACCGTCATTCTGAAAGGCGCCATGATATTAGTAGTGCCTGCAAAAACCCTTTCGTCCTTGCTGACCATCACAGGCATAGTTTCGCCTGTAATTAAGCTATTATCCACTTCGCTCACACCCGCATGCACTGTACCGTCCGCAGGGATGTTTTCACCCACCGCGACCTGACAGATCATCCCTGCTTTAAGTTCAATAATCGGCACTTCACGTGTTTTATCACCCTCTATCACCCGCGCAACACCCGCGAGCTTGGCTAGCAAGCCAGCCGCCGACGCTCTTGCCTTACCTTTAGCCCGCGCATCCAAGTAGCGCCCTGTGAGCAAAAAGAACAGCAGCATCACCGCGCTATCAAAATAGACATGTGCGCCGTGATTGATCGCTTCATAGAGACTCATGATAGTGGCGAGCAACACGGCAAGCGATATTGGCACATCCATATTGGTGTGGCCTTGTTTGAGCACCGCGAGCGCAGATTTGAAAAAAGGACGCCCAGAAAATAACACTGTAGGCACCGCAATAAGCGCCGATAGCCAATGAAATAGGTCACGAGTGGCAGCCCCCATCTGATCTCCGCCCAGCGGATCATCACTTGAGTAGGACCATAGCACGATGGAGATGAGCATCATGTTACCAGCTGCAAAACCAGCTATGGCTATTGCCTTCAACAGGCTTTTCTCTTCTGCTGAGCTTACTTTGTCAGCAGCATCCGAAAGTGGCTTCAAGCCGTAGCCTAATTGAGTTACCTTTTCAGCTAAGCTTGTGGAGCGCTCCGCGTCCCCCATCCAAGTGAAATGCAAACGCTCGCTGGTCATATTCACCCGTGCGGCAGTGACATCCACTTCTTCGATTAGGGCATTTTCAATAAGCCGAATACAGCCCGCGCAGTGAATACCTGTCACAGAAAGCGTGAGGCTCTTGCTGCCATCATCGTCTCCATGAACAAAGGGGGCAAATTGCTGGGCTTTAAGCGGCGTACTATGAAGTTTGTAAGCCGCCTCGCAGCCAGCACAGCAAAACTGCTGACCCTCAAGCGATGGTTCACCACAGTGAAGGCAGGCTTTTATGGGCGCACCATCAAGCGCGTGCTTTTTTGATATTGTTGCTGGTTCCATGACACAAAAATTCTGACATCCCATTGACCGTCGAGAGGAAACTCTACTGACGACTTATATACACCGCTACCATCACCGTGCAAGAGAGCTGAAAAATCATAACCTTCCATCGTAGGGCGGGTGAAGGAAACTTTGAGAGTTGCGCCTGTGATCGCCGCGTCGTCGCTGTCAGTTAGGGTCACGATCACATCGCTACCATCCAGCTTAATTTTAGAGGACCAGCCAAGCGCTAGCTGTGCGTCTGATGCAGCAACCGTGTCATTATACGCAAGACCCTTCTCATAGGGTTGCTCGGTCACGAGGCCTGTATGGCTGTCACTTGCCAAATACCAAAAGAAAGCATCAACGATAATAAACACCGAGAAGAACCCAACGATCCAGCGCATAAATATTCGACGAGCAGCGATGTTTTTTGCCGCAGCATCCTCAGCGTCTATCTCAGGTTTTTTAGTGGTCATGGTCATCGCTAACAAATACACTTTCAAAGCTATCTTGAAGGGCTGAACTATTTTCCTCTATCACAAACACCACTGGTGTTCGCGCACTGTCCTTGCCCTCACTCATAACATACAAGCGGTAGTGCCCAACGCTATCAGCGTAGACAGGCAGAGCATCCACACTAACACCCCGAGCGCCTTGCACCTTAACAGCATATTTCCCCATGCCCTCAATACGTAACTTATAGGTTACATCTTGATGGGTTTTATTGAGTATCTTGATATCATAACCATTGCGGAGCGTACCATCCGATAGTGTTACATAAAGTGGATTACGGTCATGCAACACATGGAGTTCCAAGGATTTACGGTCCATCAGACCATATGTCATTAAGCCACCCACTATTATTAAGATCGTGCTGTACCAAATGGTCCGGGCACGTAGAAATCTTGGTTTTTGAGTTGCCGCTTCGCCAGCCAAACCAGACTCAGTGTCATAACGAATGAGCCCTTCTGGCAGGTCGATCTTTTCCATGATGCCATTACAGGCATCCACACATAGGCCACATGCAATACATTCCATTTGCAGACCGTCGCGAATATCTATCCCCATCGGGCAAACCTGCACACAGGCCTTACAGTCAACACAGTGACCGCGCCCTTCAAAGGTTGTGCCTTTTTTGAGCCTACCGCGCGTTTCACCGCGGGCTTCATCATAACCAATGACCAAGCTATCTTTATCAAACATCGCGCTTTGAAAGCGTGAGTAAGGACAAACATATGTACAGACCTGCTCGCGGGCGAAACCAGCAAACAAATATGTGGATAGCGTGAGCGCAATCATCCACCCAAGCACGGCATTAGACACCTCAAGGTGCAACAGGCCATCAAGAAGGGTTGGGGCATCATTGAAATAGAAAACCCATGCCCCGCCTGTCAGCAACCCTATTACCAACCAGATACTGTGCGTGGCCAAGAGCTTCCATATTTTATTTATGCTGAGAGGTGCATCGCGTAGGCGCATACGCTGGACACGGTCGCCTTGCACAATACGCTCCACCCAAACAAACAGGTCAGTCCAGACCGTTTGCGGACACATATAGCCGCACCAAACACGCCCAAATAAGCTGGTAACAAAGAACAACGCAACCGCGAGGAAAATTAATATCCCCGTTAGATAATAAACCTCTTGCGGCCAAATCTCGATAAAGAAGAAATAGGCACGCGAGTTGGTCATATCAATAAGAATAGCTTGGTCGGGCATATTAGGGCCACGATCAAACCGCAAGAAGGGCGTTAGGTAATAGATACCTAGCGTCAAGATCATCACGATCCATTTCATCTTGCGGTAACGTCCCCAAACACGCTTAGGGAACACTTTTTCACGCTTTTCAAACAGAGCTATATCGTCGACGTTACCGGACATACTCAAATGTACTTTCTATTCACCACCACCAAGGGAGTGTACATAAACCGTTAGCTGACGAATAGTGCTATCATCCAAACGGTCCGCCCAAGCAGGCATCACGCCGTGCTTTGGCTTGCGTATCTGAGCGGCTATTTCGCCCTTTTCTCCGCCGTAAAACCAAATGGCGTCGACAAGGTTAGGAGCACCAAGTTCACGCATACCTTCGCCACTCTCCGCGTGACAAACTGCACAGTTATCATCAAACAATTGCTTGCCTGCATGATCACTAGCACCACCTTTCATTGAAAGTACATAGCTGGCGATATTTTGCACTTCATCAGATGCTAGCATGTCGGCAAAAGCAGGCATTTCAGAGTAGCGTGTCTCATCATGAGGGCTACGGATACCATACTTTATGGTCTCATATAGGGCCTCTTTATCACCACCCCAAAGCCAGTCATCGTCATTGAGGTTAGGGTATCCAGCTGCACCCGCACCGCCTGTACCATGACAGGTTGCGCAGTTATCTTTAAAGGCTGACTTACCACCAGCAACCGCAAAAGCATAAAGCTCGTCGTCGGTCATAATTTCGTCAAAGCTCGCCGCGTCAAAACGGCCAAGATAGGCAGCTTTACGTGCACGAATTTCGCCTTGGCTTTCACTCAGCTCTTTATACTGGGTCCACTCTAGCGAGCCCACCGTACCACCACGCTCACCATCACCTGAAAGCGTTGGCCAAGCTGGGTAAAAGAACATATAACCAAAGCCCCAAATACAAGTAATAAGCCATGTCATCAGCCACCAGCGCGGTGCTGGAGTATTAAGTTCTTTAATGCCATCCCACTCGTGACCGGTGGTTTCAACACCAGTGCGTGGATCAATTTCTGGAGCGCCATTACTCATGAGCTTTTCTCCTGATTATCGTTGTCTAAAGGAATAAATTTGTGTGCTTCCAGCTTATCCTTGTTGGATGGCAACATCGCCCAAACGACGACGATGCCAAACACAACAAAGAAAAATAGTAAGCCGGCTGTGCCGGAATTATCGGCTATCCAGTCTATCATTTACCACCTCCCGTGCGGGGTGCTGGTGCCTGATAGTCTCTCAGTTCAGCCATAGTCCCTAGCACTTGTAGGTAAGCAATAAGCGCATCCATCTCCGTGGTGCTAGCGCTACCATCAAAGTCACGCATGTTAACACGGTCACCGTAACGCTCGATCAGACCGTCTTGGTTCTCGTGCTCAGCCATTGCTTGCGCAAAACCATCAAGCTTAGCATTTGCGATCATATCGTCAGTGTAAGGTACACCGACCATACGCAGCGCAATCAAATGCTCATCCATGTCATCCAACGAGATCACACGGTTAGCAAGATGGGCATACCCCGGCATGATGCTACCAGGCACCAAGCCACGCGGGTTGATCATATGATCAACGTGCCATGCGTCAGAGTATTTGCCTCCAACGCGCGCCAAGTCAGGCCCAGTACGCTTTGAGCCCCACTGGAACGGATGGTCATACATGCTTTCCGCTGCAAGACTATAGTGGCCGTAGCGCTCAACTTCATCACGTAGTGGGCGAATTTGTTGGCTATGACAGTTATAGCAACCCTCACGGATATAGATGTTTTGACCGACCAGTTCGAGCGGGGTGTATGGGCGTACGCCCTTCACCGGCTCAATGGTTGTCTCAAGGCGAAAGAGCGGCACAATTTCAATGATACCACCAACCGAGATCATAATGATGATCCCGAGTAGCATGAAGATTGAATTTTTCTCAAATATTGCGTGTTTGCTTAACATGAGATTGCCTCCTTATCACCGTCCACGGATGGAACATCTTTGATAGTTTTGTATATGTTATAAACCATGATGAGTGCACCAATGACGAACAGCAAACCGCCGAACGCACGGATGACATAAAATGGATGCATCGCGAGAACAGTTTCAACGAAACTAAACTCCAAGAAGCCCATATCATCATAAGCACGCCACATCAGACCTTGCATGATACCAGACACCCACATCGCAGAGATATAGACCACAATACCGATTGTTGATATCCAAAGGTGTGTGTTTACAAGCTTGAGACTATATAGCTCTTTCTTTTTCCATAGGACTGGCACGAGGTGATAAACGGCACCGAAGGTGACGAAAGCAACCCAACCAAGCGCACCTGAGTGCACGTGACCAATGGTCCAGTCTGTATAGTGAGAAAGCGCATTCACGGTTTTAATCGCCATTAGCGGGCCTTCAAATGTAGACATGCCGTAGAAGGCAAGTGAGATAATCATAAAGCGCAGCACAGGATCCGTGCGTAGCTTATCCCAAGCGCCAGATAGCGTCATCATACCGTTGATCATGCCACCCCATGACGGCATCCACAGCATAATAGAGAAAGTGGCGCCGAGCGTTTGAGCCCAGTCGGGCAACGCTGTGTACTGAAGGTGGTGAGGACCAGCCCAGATATAGATAAAGATCAACGACCAGAAGTGAATGATCGACAATCGGTAACTATAAACAGGACGGTTCGCCCGCTTTGGAATGAAGTAATACATAATACCCAAGAAACCAGACGTGAGGAAGAAGCCAACTGCATTATGGCCGTACCACCACTGGATCATCGCAGCCTGAACACCAGCCCATAGTGGGTAGCTTTTCGTTGTATCAAGACCAACAGGGATCGAGATATTATTGGCAAGGTGCAAGACTGCCACCGTGATAATAAAGGAAAGGAAGAACCAGTTAGCAACGTAGATATGCGGCTCTTTACGGTTTTTCAGCGTCATTAAAAAGACGATCAAATAGGTCACCCAAACAACGGTAAGCCAAAGGTCAGCATACCACTCAGGTTCAGCATATTCTTTACCTTGGGTAACCCCTGTTACATAGCCAACAGCTGCTATAACAATAAAGAGCTGATAGCCCCAGAAGGTAAAGAACGACGCTCGGTCGCCCCAAAGGCGCGTGCGGCAGGTGCGCTGCACGGCGTGGTATGAACTTGCAAACAAGGCATTACCGCCGAATGCGAAAATCACTGCTGATGTGTGCAGAGGACGCAGGCGACCAAAGGTGAGATATTCACCAATGTTCAGGCCAGGAAAAGCCAACTGGAGGGCAATAAACAGCCCAACAATAAAACCAACAACACCCCAAAAAACAGTCGCAAGCGTAAAGAGCTTAACGATTTCGTCGTTATACTGGGGTTTATCTACTGTATTACTCATATATCTGATCCTTGGATAATTGAGACTAAATTGCGAGCTTCGATGCCATCACCGCTAGGATGACCGCATTAAAACCCATTGCGAAACGAGACGTCAGACGCAGAGCACTAGGCCAGCGTCCAAAGACATATTGATGGCCGAAAGCCACCAAAACGAGTGCGGGCATAGTGCCCACAGAGAAAGCCAACATAGCAAAGCCNGCAAGAGCAGGATTGCCCGTACTTGCAGATGCCATCAAGGCAGCATAGAGCATTCCGCACGGCAAAAAGCCGAGAAGAACACCCATCATATATTGTTGAAAACCACCTTGTTGGCGGCGAAACGGCGCAGAGAGAGCACCAATTGCCGCACCCGCCGCGTTAGCAACAGGGCCGCGCGGTAGCTTAACGACACTACGCAACGTTGTGGGAAGCGCCATCCAAACAAAGATGATCGCCGCAAGGCTTAAAAGTATAACCGGCAGAGGGTGACCGCTTTTCGGTGCAAATAATACATCCATGAAGTAAGCGGCGACAATGCCCAGCGCCACATAGGTAGTGCTGCGCCCAGCGTGATAATAAAGGCGTCCGCGACCAGCCAAGCGTTGCAGGCGACCTGCTGAAGGGTGAGGCGTGGATGCATCCTCTCCAGCAGACCGCTGCACAGTGCCAGCCGCTTGTCCTACAACAAACGGTCCGCACATTCCTGCACAATGCGTGAAGCTGCCAAGCAGCCCACCTACAAAGAGAACCAGCACTAGAGCCATGCCCTCTGCTGTTCCCGCATTTGTCATTATGAATTCCACGCCATAAATCCTAAACTGGGGGTAGTGATACAACGTAAGCAATATCAGATGCACGTCAAATAAAATTGATTACGGTCAAGAAAAGTTGTTTTTTTGAAAATAAATTATCATGACAGACTTGCCTAGGACCTACACACGCGACATGATGAGCGCAATTGGGAATTAGGGGAGAGATATTATGAGAGCTTGGTTTATTGATCAGATGGCGATGTACGCGGCCTATCACCGTGACAGGCGCAACAAGATAACCCATTTCGTCGGCGTACCGATGATCGTTTTTTCAGTAATGATTATCGCGTGGGGCGTTGATCTGTTTAGCCTTGGCGGCGAGACTATAAACCTCGCCATACTCCTAAGCGCAGTACTACTGCTACTTTATATTACTATCTCCCCGATGGTTGGTCTTTTGTTGACCATCGACTTCGCCATCTTACTTTGGCTTTCAATGCTGGTATCTGCCAAAGGCGGCGACGTGCCGCTATATAGCTTCCTTGGCTTGTTCATCGTTGGCTGGATAATCCAATTTTGGGGCCATGTATTTGAGGGCCGCAAGCCTGCACTGTTTGATAACTTAGTGCAGATATTTATGGCACCCTTTTTCCTCGCTTGTGAAGTGGTGTGGGCTGCGGGCTTGCAAAAAAGCTTAAAGGACGAAATCGAAGCTGAAACTCATAAGTTTGAAACTTAAAGATAAGGGCTCGCGAGCCAGAAGAACTTATCACGTAGCCGTTTGAGCCATGGGCGCGCCTTAATGTCGTCCATGGTTATCTCGCGAGCGTTGCGGCTGTTCTCGGTGATGCGCTCACCAATGGTTTGGGCAAAATCATGGTCATAAATTTCCACATTAAATTCAAAGTTCAACAACAATGACCGCGCATCCCAGTTGCTGCTGCCAACCATGACGTAAAGGTTATCCACCATAAAAAGCTTACTGTGATCAAAAGGTGCTACGCCGTGCAACACCTTAACGCCGGCTTTGATCAGTCCTGCAAAAGCCACCCAGGAAGCCCAGTCGACGAAGGGCAAGTTAGAGTGGGCAGGTAGAACAATGGTCACATCCACACCGCGCATAGACGCTTGTCGCAGTGCGTTAATAAGGGTCTCCCCCGGTACAAAATAAGGCGACTGGATCATGACCTTCTTTTGTGCTGTGGCGAGTGCGCTACACCAAATCTCCGCAGTTTTATCTACATCTTCATCGGGGCCATCAGCGATTGCTCGTGCTATCACACCTGTATCGGCAACCACCTCACCAAGGCTCATGCGCGCGCCGAACCATGGGTCGCCGTTCAGCACCTCACCTGTGGAGTATGCCCAGTCATCAGCAAAGCTATACATCAGCTGGTCAACAGCGGGGCCTGTCACGGAAAAATGCGTGTCTCGTACTTTGGGATTGCCGCTTTTGTCAGCAAGATGGTTTTTGCGGATATTCATACCGCCTGTGAACCCATAGGTACCATCGATGATCAGCATCTTGCGGTGGGTCCTCAGGTTAAAAAAGGCGAGCCGCCACGACAAACGCGCAGGATTAAAAAAAGCGATATCCATATCATGGCGTCGCAGGATATTAGCAACAGGACGCAGACCGTACCAATTGCCCACCGCATCCACTAGCACCTTAACCTTAACCCCGCGCTCGTGTGCTCTAATGAGGGCTTTAACCACGCGGCGACCAGCTTGGTCTGCTTGAAAAATATAAGTTGAGAGCGCAACGCTTGTCTGCGCAGCATCAATGGCGGCGACCATGGCATCATATGCTTCGCGGCCCGTTGGTAGAAGAGTAAATTCATTGCCAGTAGACAGTGTGAAGCGCGATACTTTTTCTGAGAGAACACTGTGCATTTGCCACTGCTGTGGCACTCGGGGCATTAAATCCTTGAGAGTGATGCCTTGCGGCCCTGTTGTAAGTAAACCAGGGCGAGGCTCAAGCCCACTGCGCATACGGTCTAACCGCGCACGGCGCTCAATTCGCTTCATACCAAACAACAGATAAAAGGCGACACCGACGATAGGTACAAACCAAACAAAGCCAAACCACGCCATTGCTGCGCGCGGCTCATCACGTGTCACCAAAACATGGAGCGTTGCGAGTACTGGCATAACAACCGCAAGACCAGCGATCATCACTGCCCCGACCGAGCCGATATACTCAATGATTGCTGTTAAAAGCTCCATCGCTCTCTAGTCCCACCCTAGTTTTGTTCCGTGATACGCACNTGCGTTATTTGGTTTCTGCGACGCCCCGTTACTTCCCAGTCAAAGCCGTGGAAGTTATATTTTTGACCAACGATAGGGATGGTTTCAGCTTCATAAATTACTAGACCAACCACCGTGGTTGCCTCGTCATCAGGCAAATGCCAGCCAAACATGCGGTTAAGATCGCGAATAGTGACCGAGCCTTCCACCAAGTAGCTACCATCATCAAGGCGGCGCACGCCCGTTAGCTCACTATCATACTCATCAGTGATATCGCCTACAATTTCTTCCAAGATATCTTCCAGTGTCACGATGCCTTGGATGTCGCCGTATTCATCCACCACGAGGGCTAAATGCGCATGGCGGGCCAAAAAGGCATTGAGTTGCTCGCGCAGCGTGGTTGCCTCAGGCACAAACCACGGCTTTTTCATGACCCGCTTGAGTTTGAAGCGCGCATAGTTGCCTTTGAGTAAGCGCACAGAGCGCAGCACATCTTTGGCATGCAACATACCGATGATATTGTCACTATCGCCTTCAAAAACAGGCAGGCGCGTATACTTGGAGCGCACCACATCAGCGATAATTTCTTCAGAAGGTTTATCAGCGTCTAACATCTCTATTTGACGGCGGTGGGTCATCACATCCTCAACCGTCACTGCATCGAGGTCTAGAATAGAGCCGAGCATGTCGCGGTCTTCTTTTTCCAGCGCGCCCTCTTTTTGTTTGAGGTCAAGCGTGCCTCGAATTTCTTCATGGGCCGTAAGGAACGTCGCGTCCTTACTAATATCCGCACCAAATAGCTTAAATGTGCCCCGTACAATCATGCTCACCAAGCTGACGATAGGCGAAAAGAGTGCTATCACTAACCGCATGAGAGGAACAGCTAACAGGGATGCACGATCAGGGTTGGTTATGGCATATGTTTTTGGTAAAACCTCTGCAAAAATAACCACTAGAGCCGTCATCGTGATGGTGGCATAAATAACACCTGTTTCACCGAATAACTTCAAAAACAAGCTTGTCGCCAACGCTGACGCCAAGATATTAACTAGGTTGTTCCCCAGCAAAATAGCCCCGAGCAATTTTTCTTTTTTAGAGATCAAATTAAGAGCGTTTTTAGCCCGCTTATTGCCCCGCTTGGACATATGATGGAGCCGTGCTTTTGAGACAGCAGTAAGCGCGGTTTCGGACCCAGAGAAAATGCCAGAGATAAGCAACAGAATAAAAATAATTATTCCATTTATTACAATATCACTGTCCCACATCGATGGGTCAAATTCCACGTCTCGCTCCTACTAGCTCGCTGATGCTCGCATGACCTTTTCTAAAAGCTCACTTGAAATATCACGGGTGATGAAAGCTTCACCCAAGCCTCGGATCAGGATAAAGGCCACAGCCCCATCCGTAACCTTTTTATCCTTACTCATATGGGTAATGAGGGTATCAATGTCAAAGGCACGGTCAAGATCAGCAATACTCGCGGGCAAACCAACCGCCCTCAAATGCTTTGCAACCCGCGTAGCAACCGCGACGTCTATCAGCCCCATTTCAGCTGACAGGTCGTGCGCTAACGCCAATCCAATTGCCACCGCTTCACCGTGCAAAAGCGACCCGTCGTAGCCACATTCGGCTTCTAAAGCATGGCCGAAGGTGTGCCCTAAGTTAAGAAGTGCGCGTTTGCCACCCTCAAATTCATCCACAGCAACAATATTCGCCTTTGATGTGCAGCACTGGGCAATGGTCTCAGACTGTATAAAGCTATCACCACCCAACAAGGCCTCACCCATCACCTCGAGCCACTCGAAAAAGTCAGGCTTATCAATAAGGCCGTATTTCACCACTTCCGCATACCCCGCGAGCAGCTCTCTCTTTGGTAGGGTTTTTAAAGTATCAATATCAATGATCACTGCGCGTGGCTGATGGAAGGCTCCCACGAGGTTTTTACCCGCTTTGGTGTTGATCCCAGTTTTGCCGCCAACTGAGCTATCTACCTGTGAGAGCAGAGTTGTAGGCACTTGGATAAAGTCCATTCCACGCCGTAAGCTCGCTGCCGCGAAACCTGTAAGATCACCAATGACACCGCCGCCAAGGGCTATGAGTGTATCACTACGCTCACCGTCCATTGAGAGTAGCTCTTCTTGCAACGCTTGATACTGAGCGAAAGACTTGGTTGCCTCACCTGCGGGTAACGTAATGCTTTTTGCTGTGATGCCAGCAGCCTCTAGCGCGGCCATAGCTGGCTCTAAGTATATAGCACCGACATTCTCGTCAGTGATAACCACCACATGATCACGCTTCAGCTGCGACTTAATAGCGCTGCCTAGGTTCGCAATCAGGTTTGTGCCTACGGTGATGTCGTAGCTGCGGTCTCCCAAAGCTACTGAAACCGTTTCTAATATTTTTGCATCAGCGGTCATGCCTATTTCTCTTCTTCACTTTGCTTCATATGTTCATTTAGCACATCTATGATGTCCGATACTACTTCTGTGTGCATTCCCTTTGAGCTTTCCACAGCTATATCTGCCTTCGCGTAGATGGGATAGCGCTCTTCAGCCAGCTTTGTTAAAATCTCTCTCGGATCACCACCTCTGAGTAAAGGACGGGTGTCGCGCTTACTGGTACGCTCTACGAGAAGCTCCACATCGACATTAAGCCACACGCTTAGGGCTTTGTCTTTGATCAGTGCACGGGTCTCCCCGTTCAAAAAGGCACCGCCGCCCGTCGCCATCACCTTAGGAGCACCGTCTTCTAACAAACGCTTGATTACGCGGCGCTCACCGCTTCTAAATTCGTCTTCGCCATAGCTTTCAAAAATTTCACTCACCGTCATGTTCGCAGCTGCTTCAATCTCATGGTCACTATCGACAAAAGGCAAGCCCAGAACCTTGGCAAGACGGCGACCAACGGTGGTTTTTCCGGCGCCCATCAGACCAAGCAACACTATCGTCTGGTCAAATTTTTGCAGCCTTGCGGGTAAGCGTTTTGGCTTACCAGCGCTTCCTAAACGGCCCCTAGGGTCTTTTTTTCGAGCATTTTGTTGTAATTTCTTTTTCATCCTTTTGGTTTACAACAGCTTTTTCTATCACAAAAGGGAAAACGACACGGTTTCGTCACAAACTGAAGTTATCGTCACGATAAATGCCGTAAGGTTGCTGGACTTGTTGCATGAAAACGGCTTATAAGAATGGATATGCCTTAAGGGTTTTAAGGCCAACCTATGAACAACATTGAGTTATTTGCCATGAGTAGTCGTTTTAAATTTATATCACTCCTTATTATTATCGTCGCAGCTGCGGGGACCATTTATCTTTGGACTGCAGACATCCCTGCCCCAAGCGAAAAAGTTAGCAAAACGCTGAGCAATGACCGATTTGAATAAAACACCCTTAGCGACAACACTCGCACTTAGCCTTGCACTGTCTTTTTGTGTGGGCACGTCTGTCTTTGCTATGCAGGACAATAGTACTAAACCACAAGACATTAAGCCTGCGCCTTACATGCCCAAGGGCGCAATAAAATTACCAAACAAACCTGAAGCCACAAAACAAAAACTAAAGATAGGCGAAACGTCGCTAGATGGTGGCGCGGTGACGCTTGATCCAATTGGCGCAATCATTGAAGGCCAAGACCTTGATCTTTTAGTAAATTCTTTGGGCGAGCCTGATCCATCAGGTGTTGCAGCGACCGAAACTGATCCTCAGTTCGCGGCACGCCTATGGGGCGACAACAGTCGCGGTGATATCATCGCGCTGCTTTCAAGGTTTGAAACGGCCTTGGGGTCTTATGCTGTGAACAAACGTGCACAAGCTGTGCTGCGTGCACCCGTTAGCCTAGAGCGGCCAGAAAATGATGAAGGTGTCTCTGATTTGATGCAAGCGCGCCTCGCCGCTATGAAACGCATGAATGATAACGAGGGCTATATCGCATTGCTGAGTAACTTGGCCGCGGACGTAAACTGGCAAGGGCTTGCTCTGCACCAAACGACAGCGGCGCTCGCGGCTGGTCGCACAGCGGATGCCTGCATGACCGCTAGCAACTATGACGCCATGAGTGATGTAGATTTTTGGTTGAAGCTGAAGGCCTTTTGCAGCGCGGTGGACGGTAACCGCACGGCAGTAGACTTTAACTTAGCGGTGCTTGAAGAAACCACTGAGATATCCGCGACCTACTATCAGCTTATTGACGCTATTTTAATTGAAGCAGAACAGAGCCCTAATCGCGCACCTGATAATTTTGACAACGCTCCCATTGTCTACGACCTACCCCTTTCGCTGCTTGAAGTGACAATGGCGCGGGTCACCGGCAGCAAAATTGAGAGCATTTTGTTTAACAATGCTGACCCGCTCGCTGTACCCGCGCTTCTTAGTCAAGCCGGGCTATCTGAACGCGCGACAACCTTGCTTGTTGAAAGTGCGCTCACAAATGGTTGGGGTGATGCAAAAAACCTGCAACAATATTTGCCAAAACCTGAGCCTGAAATGGATATGGAAGAGGTAGCTGTTGACCCTGGTGACGTAGACGGTACTGAAATTGACACTGCCAATGTGGATAATATCGTTGATACTGCACTGAGCCAAACAGTAGACGACAGCCCAGTTCCTGCGAGCGGAGAAGATTTTGGTGAAGCTTTGGTAGCCGACGGTGCGCTTACTGACATCACCGTGGAACAACCCGCGGTGATCATTGAAGAAGGCCCTGCGCCGCTTAATGTCATTCGAGAGGCTATGCGCCGCGGTGATAACGAAGTGGCGCTTGCTACTTTCCGTTCTGCTCGTGCAATGCCAGTGGGGCAAAAACCATCAGCAGACTTAGCTCTCATTGAGACATGGCCGTTGATGCAAGTTTTTGAAAGCCCAACGAACTCCAATACCCTCTCGCTAACCGCCCTCACTTTATGGTGGCAGACGAAAGTAGATGATGAAGCACGTTTTGATAAAGCACTCACTTTGTTCAGCACACTTGAAGGACTTGGTTATATTGTGCCCGATGATGCCTGGATTTGGTTAGAAGATGGCCCAGTGACAACAGGTCGCCGCGCTATATCTGGTGCGCACTGGCGGCGGTTCCTAATCGCAGCTCGGTCTGAAGCGAAAGCAGAACTTTACGCAGCCCTTATGCCGCTTTTTGCCTCAAGTGACCCATTGGACCCAACACTGGCTGGCTCTGTGCTTGCAACGCTAGTAGCGAACGATGAAACTGAACTCGCGAAAGATATCGGTCTAGAAATCTTAGTGCAAGCGGGCCTATAGGATAGGATGGACCATGTCACATGATGGTCATTTAATTGAACAGTTTTTAGAAATGATGGTGGCCGAAAAGGGACGAGCCCTTAACAGCTTACTCGCCTATCGCAGTGACCTCACAGACTTTATGGAATTTTGCCCGAAGCCTTTGATGGATGCCACACCAGAACATATAAGAGATTGGCTCGCTAATTTATCTGCCCGCGGGATGGCCGCCTCCACCACTGCGCGGCGAATATCAGCTGTTCGACAGTTTTATCTGTTTCTATTTCGTGATGGTTTGCGTAGTGACAACCCTTCTGCCAACCTTGAAAGCCCAAGACGCGGTCGCCCACTGCCTAAGGTGCTAAGCGAAGCAGACGTTGATGCGTTATTGTACAGAGCAACTGAGCTAGCAGGAAACCATAAGCTTCGCACACTTCGACAACTGACATTGCTTGAAATGCTCTATGCAACTGGCATGCGGATCAGTGAACTTGTAACCTTGCCGCGCCGCTCAATCCATAAGGACACAACCATGCTACTTATTAAAGGCAAGGGCGGACGCGAGCGGATGGTACCGCTTGGTGGCAAGGCTAAGGAAGCCCTCACACGTTACCTTACTGTTTTGGACGATAGCGCAAACAATGATGCAGGTAGTAACAAGCATCCGTCGCCTTATATATTCCCCTCTAGCGGCAAAGAAGGGCATTTAACCCGCCGCCGCGTTGGCCAAATGCTCAAAGACCTCGCCATTGAAGCTGGTATTATGCCAAGCCAGATATCCCCCCATAAACTGCGCCATGCCTTTGCAACCCATTTGCTCGCCCATGGGGCTGACCTGCGGGCCGTTCAACAGCTACTGGGGCATGTGGACATCTCAACCACGCAAATTTACACCCATGTTTTAGAAGAACGTATGAAGGCGCTCGTACAGTCTTCTCACCCTCTTAGCGACAAATAATCACTTGACTTAACGCTCACAAAACTGGACTTTGCGAGCATAAACTTGATAGTATTTCGTTTCGTGCTTAATTAAAGGACCACGCCCCATGATGACCTTCCTTGAATTCGAAAAACCCATCGCTGAACTTGAGGGGAAAATTCGTGAACTGCAAGGCATGCACGACAGCACAGGTGTCGACATCCAGTCTGAGGTGACACAGCTGCAAAGCAAGCTCGATAAGCTTTTAAAGAACACATATGAGGACCTCACACCTTGGCAAAAAACCCAAGTTGCGCGGCACCCCGAGCGGCCGCACTTTACAGATATTATCGAAGAGCTATTTGACGACTATACACCGCTTGCGGGCGACCGTAACTTTGGCAACGACCACGCGATCATGGGTGGACTGGCTAAATTTCGAGGTATGGCCTGCGTTGTAATGGGTCATGAAAAAGGCTCTGACGTGGAAAGCCGCCTCAAACATAACTTCGGCATGGCGAAACCCGAGGGGTACCGCAAGGCTATACGCTTGATGGAACTGGCTGAAAAATTTGGCCTGCCTGTTGTGACACTGGTGGATACGTCCGGTGCATACGCTGGTGTTTCCGCTGAAGAACGCGGCCAAGCAGAGGCGATTGCACGCTCGACTGAAAAATGCCTTGAACTTAAAGTTCCCATGATCAGCATTGTAATCGGTGAAGGTGGGTCAGGCGGCGCTGTCGCGATCGCAGCGGGCAACAAAGTATTGATGCTCGAGCATTCCATCTATTCTGTTATCTCGCCAGAGGGCTGCGCGTCTATATTGTGGCGCACCGCTGATAAAGCCAAAGATGCCGCAGAAGCCCTTAAGGTGACAGCGCAAGATTTGAAAAAATTAAAGGTCATAGATGAGGTGATCAAAGAACCTCTTGGCGGCGCTCACCGCGACCCCAAAAAAGCAATTACTCTGTTAGGTGATTCTTTAGAGAGAAACCTCAAGGAAATGAAAGGCTTATCCGCTACAAAAATAAAAGCCCTCCGCCGTGAAAAATTCTTGAACATCGGGCGGCACGGTTTAGCCTAAATCGCCCTAAAAGTTTCCCATATTTTATCCCCAAGGTTACCCCCAAAGCTTCACATCCGCGACTCGTTGATTTCACTCACTTTTCTGTTTTTGTGAAATAATATTTCTTGGAAATTTTGCCACCACAGACACATCATGTAGTTTTTTTCGTTTCGCTTAAAACTACATCTTGACGAAACCGACAAGTTGCCACTATCATGATCTTGGTTATGGGGGCCAATATGATTTCGCAGTAAGGGGCGCAATCGATTGTCTGTAACCACCTAAAATAACACAATAAATTAATACCTGTTCGACTTTTGTTCTCATGTCGATCATACTAGCGAGAGTCCGCCCACAAATTAGGGTGCAATCAGGACCGCTAAGTTGAACAGGCCAGAAGGCAAAGGTAAGGGAGCTATGAACATGTTTGAGGTAACCCATTTTGAACATGGCGGAGCCGTTGAGATTGAGCGCGATCGTGACAATTTATTGTCGGAAGCGGGCAAGCATATGTTGACAGATCGTTACCTGATGCCAGATGAAGATTTTCAAGATCTCTTCGCGCGCGTCGCTAGTTATTACGGGGATGATAAAGCGCATTCGCAGCGCCTATATGATTACATGTCAAACTTGTGGTTTATGCCGTCTACACCTGTGCTTTCGAACGGTGGTACAAAGCGCGGCCTGCCTATCTCATGCTTTTTGAACGAAACCAGCGATAGCCTTGATAGCATCGTGGGCCTGTGGACTGAGAACGTCTGGCTCGCATCACGCGGCGGCGGTATCGGCAGCTACTGGGGCAACATTCGCTCTATTGGCGAGAAGGTTGGCGGCAACGGCAAGACCAGCGGCATCATCCCATTTGTGCGGGTGATGGACAGCTTGACGCTAGCTATTAGCCAAGGCTCACTGCGCCGCGGATCTGCGGCTGTGTACCTGCCTATTTCACACCCTGAAATTGACGAATTTATTGAGCTACGTCGCCCAACTGGCGGGGACCCGAACCGTAAGGCGCTAAACTTGCACCACGGTGTTTTGATCTCTGACGCCTTTATGCGCGCGGTGGAGGCCAACGAAGATTGGGCGCTCACTAGCCCGCATGACCATCAAGTTATTCGCACCTGTAATGCGCGTGAGCTTTGGATCCGCGTGCTGACCAGCCGCGTTGAAACCGGCGAGCCTTACATCATCTATAGCGACACGGTGAACAACCAAATTCCTGAGCATCACAAGCTTGCGGGCCTCACGGTAAAAACCTCAAACCTATGCGCTGAGATCACCCTACCAACGGGCACTGACCATTTGGGCAATGACCGCACGGCTGTTTGCTGCTTGAGCTCGCTGAACTTGGAAAAATATAAAGAGTGGAAGTCGAACGCGGCCTTCATCCCTGACATCATGCGTTTCTTGGATAATGTGTTGCAAGATTTCATCGACAACGCCCCCGACGAAATGGCGAAAGCCCGTTACGCGGCCATGCGTGAGCGCTCCGTTGGCCTCGGCGTGATGGGTTTCCACACCTTCTTGCAAGACAACATGATCCCGTTTGAAAGCGCGATGGCAAAAGCATGGAACAACCGTATCTTTAAGCATATCGATGCGGAGGTGGACCGCGCGTCCTTCGAGCTGGCTAAAGAACGCGGCGCATGCCCAGACGCGGCTGACTACGGCATTATGGAGCGTTTCTCCAACAAAACAGCCGTTGCGCCAACCGCGTCTATCTCCACCATTTGTGGCGGCGCTAGCCCTGGCATTGAGCCAATTGCGGGCAATGGCTATAACCACAAAACCCTTGGTGGTTCTATGATGATTAAAAACCGTTCACTGATGAAATTGCTTGAAGAAAAAGGCAAAAATACAGATGCGATCTGGACCAGTATCATCACCAAAGAAGGCACCGTGCAGCATCTTGACTTTTTGAGCCAAGAAGAAAAAGACGTGTTTAAAACCGCCTTTGAGCTGGACCAGCGCTGGGTAGTAGAGCTTGCCGCCGACCGTGCAAAATACATCAGCCAAGCGCAAAGCGTGAACATCTTCTTACCGTCAGACGTACACAAGCGCGACCTGCACCAGCTGCATTATCAAGCTTGGAAAAAAGGATTGAAGAGCCTGTATTATTGCCGCTCCAAATCCATCCAACGTGCTGAAGTTGTTAGCAGTGATGCGGTTGTTAGCCAAGCAGGCAGCATCCCTAACCCTGATGAAATTCAATTGAGTTTCAACACTAAGGACCAAGCACCGGCAGAGGTTGACTACGACGAATGCCTGTCTTGCCAGTAGCCATTAACTAATCTGAGGGTGGCACCTGCCGCCCTCGCTCACTTTCACAATTTAATATTAGGTGCCACGACCATGTCCCTTCTTGAAGAACGCCACGTTTATAAACCTTTCCGCTATCCTTGGGCCTATGATGCTTGGCTTATTCAGCAGCAAGTCCACTGGTTGCCTGAAGAGGTGCCGCTGGCCGAAGACGTGAAAGACTGGGCGCATAACTTGTCTGACGGTGAAAAAAACTTGCTGACGCAAATTTTCCGTTTCTTCACCCAGTCAGACATTGAGGTAAACAACTGTTATATGAAGCATTACACCAAGGTGTTTAAACCCACCGAAGTGCAAATGATGCTCTCCGCCTTCTCGAACATCGAGACCATCCACATCGCGGCCTATAGCCACTTGCTTGACACCATCGGCATGCCCGAGAGCGAATATTCTGCCTTCCTCGAATATAAAGAGATGAAGGATAAGTTTGACTATATGCAGCAGTTTAATTCTGACGACCTGCAAAACACGGCGCTAACGCTCGCGGTGTTTGGCGCTTTCACCGAAGGCCTGCAACTGTTTGCCAGCTTTGCCATGCTGCTTAACTTCCCACGCCTTAACAAAATGAAGGGCATGGGCCAAATCGTAACATGGTCCGTGCGCGACGAAAGCCTCCACTGCGAAAGCATCATCAAACTGTTCCGCACACTCGTGCATGAAAACCCAGAGCTGTGGAACGAAAAGCTTATCACGGATATGTACAATGCCTGTGAAACCATCATCGAACATGAGGACGCTTTTATTGATCTATCATTTGAGATGGGCGACATCGAAGGCCTAACAGCGCAGGAAGTGAAAGACTATATCCGCTTCATCGCTAATCGCCGCCTCACCCAGCTTGGCCTAGAGCCACGCTATGAAATTGAGGAAAATCCACTACCGTGGCTCGACCTGATGCTGAACTCACTTGAGCATGCTAACTTCTTTGAGAACCGCTCAACAGAATACTCCAAAGC
>JGI24723J26617_10000864_pt1 | contig 28183 bp, 21 predicted proteins | sample Cruoilmetagenom6_FD_26617 | JGI IMG/M metagenome (IMG submission 26617)
CCAGAGCTATAGTGCTGTCGATCTTGATACCGATATCACGCAACACCTTCAGGCTGTTGTGATGGATGGTTTCTACCTGGTCGGCTGATATCAGTTCAACGGGCGCAAGCGGATTGCGCAACTCGGCGAAAGGGCGTTGTGAAAACCCGGTGCTACGGGGCTGGCGGCTGGAACGGCGGCGACGGGACATGCGATATCTCCTGTTTGAAAGGGAATTGGGGTGCAATGCCCCGTCCCGCCCCGGCCCAGGTTTCTTCCCTTACAATCTTGGTCATATCGTTCTCCTTGGATCAGGCCCGCATGCGGCCACCGCTGGGATCGTAAAGCGGGGCAGGCTCCAGCGTGGCCTTGCGCAACTTGCCCAGGATCTCGACCGCATAGTCGCCCCCCTCACGATAGGCATCGGCGGAAACATATCCAAGGGCGATGTGCTGCCCCGTGACCGGCCCCCAGCCACCGGACGAGACGTACCCCACTGGCGCAGCATCGAGAAAAATCGCCTCGTCGCCCCAGATCGCATCCTCACCTGCTTCGACCGTGAGAGTGATCAGACGCTCGCGCGGCGGGCCGTAATTCTGCGCGGCCTCGCGGCCGATGAAATCGCCTTTTTCCAGTTTGACATGGTGCATCATGCCGCATTCATGGGCATGGTAATCCGACGTGATTTCCAGCCCCCAGGCTGGGAAGCTTTTCTCAAGCCGCAGCATCATCAGCGCACGCAGCCCGCAAAGCGAAGCCCCCTTCTCGCGCAGAGCATCGAAAATCTGCGGCTGATGGTTGGGGGGCATATAAAGCTCGTACCCGGTTTCGCCGGTGTAGGAGACTCGCAGTGCAACAACACCCGGCACGTCGGCCAGCGTGATTTCCTTAGCATCCATGAAGCGGAAAGCATCTGTTTCCATCGGCTGATCGGTCAGCGCAGCCATGATCTCTTTTGCCTTGGGCCCGGCAAGAGCAAGCCCAGCCAGATCGTCGGACAGGTTCCTGAACACCACACCCTCGGCTGGCAGGTATTTCCGGAAATGTCGAAGATAGGCCAGCTGCATCGCATAGGTCCCTACAAGCAGGTACCGGTCGCCAAGGTTCGAAATGGTGAAATCACCGATCACACGGCCCTTCTCGGACAGCATCGGCGACAGGCAAAGCCGCCCGGGCTTGGGCAGCCGGTTCGCCATGATCCGGTCGAGCCACGCGCCTGCATTCGGGCCTGAAACCTCAAATTTTGCCATGTCGGAGAATTCGAACAACCCCGCGCCCTCGCGCAGCCGTTTACCCTCTTCAGCAACCGGCCCCCACCAATTGGGCTGGCGGTAGGTCAGGCTGTCTTCTCGCTCCATACCCTCGGGCGCATACCAAGTGGCATGTTCGCGTCCGAACCCGGTGCCAAAGACTGCACCCCCTTCGGCCAGCCGGTCATGCACCGCTGACTTGGCCTGCGGGCGCGCTGCGGGAAAGCTTTGATAGGGAAAAACCTTCTCAGAGCGGTGCTCATAGAAATACCGGGTCATCTCTTCCGTGTATTTCTGTGTTGCAAACTCACCAAACCGGGCCACATCCCAGTTGAAGATGTCAATCTCGGGTTCGCCGCCAATGATCCATTCGGCCATTACCCGTCCGATGCCACCGCCCTGGTTGAAGCCAGCCATCACTCCGTTGGCGCAGAAATAGTTGCGCAGGGCGGGATGCGGACCAATGAGAGGGCCAAGATCGGGCGAAAAGATCATCGGCCCGTTGATCACCCGCTTCACCCCGGCCTCGGCCAGACACGGCATGATTTCAACGGACTTCTCAAAATTCCATTCCATGCAGCTCAGATCGTCTGGCAACAATTCATGCCCGAAATCCTGCGGCGTGCCGTCTTTGGCCCAGTGGCGCATCTGGTCTTCATAAGCCCCCAGTAGCAACCCCATGCCCTCCTGCCGCGCATAACAGCCGGTTTCATTGTCATTGATCTGCGGCAGCTCGAAGCCGAGATTTTCGATCAACGGAACGGTTTCAGTCACCAGATAATGATGCTCAACCGGCATCAGTGGCAGCTCGATCCCGGCCATCCGTGCAACCTCACGGCCCCAGAGGCCGGCAGCGTTGACCACGTATTCGGCGTGGATCGTGCCAGCGTCGGTCTCCACGTCCCAGGTGCCATCAACCCGCTGCCTTGTCGCCGTGACGGGCGTGTGCCGGTGAATGGTTGCACCCAGTTTACGCGCGGCAGCGGCAAAGGCATTGGTGGCCGAGGCCGGATCGACATGACCACCCTCGTCCTCCCAAAAGGCTGCGATCATATGCGAGGTATCCAAAACCGGTGCTTTTTCCTTAGCCTCTTCCAGTGAAATGAAATGCCCTTCAATCCCCAGACGCCTGCAGGCGCTTTGCATCATCGCGTTGCTGTCGATTTCGTCCTGGGTGCGACAGACGTTCAGACCACCTGTAAAATGGAACCCGCAAGATTGTTGCTGCTCCTGTTCCAACTCGCGATAAATCTGGAACGTATAGCGGTGCATCTCGGCCGCTGCATTGGGCCGCACGATGGTGAACAGCCCGCCGGCTGCGTGCCAGCTAGACCCAGAGGTCAGCTCCTGCCTCTCAAGCAGCATGACATCTGTCCAGCCATTTTTGGCCAGATGATAAAGAATCGAGCAGCCCACCACTCCGCCGCCGATCACCACAACTCTTGCAGTCGAATCCATATGTCGCATCCATGATTTTTAACAAACTGTGATCACAGATTTAAATCTTTAGCAAGACTCAATCAGCCTCTCAAATCACTTTCCGACAAGTGGCAGCGGATATCATGCGGGCCCTTTGGACCAAGAGCATTGCGAGGGCTTTCAGTGTCGCAAATCGGCCCGATACGGCGCGCGCAACGTCGCTGAAAGGGGCATCCTTGAGCCGGAGGTGAAAGCTCGGTTGCGTCATCGGCCAGCAGCGCCGGCGCCTTGTCGGGGTCGGGCTCCAGAATGGCATTCATCAGCATTGCCGAGTAGGGATGATATGGCTCGCCAAACACGTCTTCTGCGGGGCCTATTTCACACATCCGGCCCTGATACAGCACCATCACCCGATCCGAGATCGCGCGCACGACGGCAAGGTCATGGCTGACAAAAAGCAACGCTGCCCCGGTCTGGGCCTGAAGGTCGACAAGCAGTCTCAGCACCGCTGCCTGAACCGATACGTCCAGCGCCGAGGTCACTTCGTCGCACAGGATCAGGTCGGGCCGTGCGGCAAACGCGCGGGCAATGCCGATACGCTGCTTTTCACCGCCGCTCATCTGGGTGGGCAACTTACGCAGATAGGATGCGCCAAGCCTGACCTGATTCAACAATTCGACTACCCGGTCCCGCAATGCCCTGCCTGACAGGTTTTCATACAGTTTCAGAGGGCTGCCGATAATCTCTTCAACGGTCTGGCGCGGATTGAGCGAGGCATCCGGATTCTGGAACACCATCTGAATCCGGCGTTTCTGGTCAGCGCTTCTGTTTTTCAGTGAAGGTGGCAGTTGCAGCCTGTCAGGACCATAGATGCTACCCTGGCTCGGCGGAACAAGGCCCGAGATCGCTTTGAGAATAGTCGATTTTCCGGATCCACTTTCCCCCACCAATGCCACGGTTTCGCCGGCACGAATGGTCAAGTCGATCCCATCGCAAGTGGGCGTCGGGCGTGGCTTATTCGTCAATCGGTCGATCAGCCCGGGGCTGTCATAGCGGATTTGCACACCTTCCAGCGACACGATGGGCGAGCCGACCTTCGTGGGCTCGCGGCGCGTGGTGGCAGGCAGGTCGGCCCTGCGCGCGATGGCCGCGGCGTGATGGCACCGAACGCGGTGGGCCTGGCCCGCCTCGGTTTGCGCAGGCTTGCTTGTCCGGCAAAGGTCATTGGCATACGAACAGCGCGGTGCGAACAGGCATCCCTGTTCACGGCTTCCTGGCGACGGCGGGCGTCCCTCCATTGAGGCCGGGATGGCGGCCTCAGACAGTTTCGGGATCGAGGCGATCAACCCCCTTGTATAGGGATGCGCGGGATTGCGGAGCACGTCGCCCACGGGTCCGTCCTCGGCAATCTCGCCAGCATACAGCACCACGACACGCGTACAGACCCGCGCAATCACGCCCAGATCATGGCTGACAAAGACCATGGCCAGGTTCCGTTCCACCCTGAGTTGGGCCAGAAGTTCCAGGATATGCGCCTGCGTGGTCACATCGAGCCCGGTTGTCGGCTCATCCAGAATCAGGGCTTCGGGCTCTCCTGCCAGCGCCATGGCGATCGCGACCCTCTGCTGCTGACCGCCCGACAGTTCGTGAGGATAGCGCTCCAAAATCACATCAGGATCGGGCAATCGCACCTGATGAAGTAATTCGACCATGCGCTCCCGCCGCTTGCTCGCAGAGATATCGGAATGCAGTTCCAATGCCTCGGCCAATTGGGCCGCAATGCGCAGATTCGGCGCCAGCGCCTGCCCGGCGTTTTGCGGGATCAGGGCAAGCTGTCCGCCTCGCAGTTTCTGAAGCTTCGCCGGCGAGAGGTCAAATACCGAAGATCCCTGAAAACTGGAACTGCCATCCAGAACCTCCAGCCCCGATCCCAGATATCCCATCATCGACAGGGCAATGGTGCTTTTGCCGCTGCCGGATTCGCCAACAAGGCCGATGGAATCGCCTCGTCTGATCGACAGGTTGATATCGCTGACGATGTTGAAACTGCGGTCGGTCAGCGGGACGCCGATCTGCAGATCGCGGGTTTCGATCATGTCGTTCATGTCTTTCATCCGCCGATCCTTGCGCGGTCAACGCCAAGCGCCTTTGCCAGCGCATCAGCCGACAGGTTCAGCCCCACGATCAACGTACTGAGCGCAACGATTGGCGCGATCACCGGCCAGATGGAAACCGACATGAAGTTGCGGGACGACGCAATCATCAAGCCCCAATCCGGCGTTGGCGGGGTCACGCCAAAGCCCAGGAATGACAACGCGCTGAAGGTTAGAAGCATCCAACTCCAGCGCATCGCGCCTTCGACCAGCACGACATCCAGCACATTCGGCAGCAATTCCCTGATGACAATGGTCACGTTCTTCTCGCCTCGGGTGCGGGCGGCGGTGATGTAATCCTGCGCCACCACGTCCAACGTACCGGCGCGGATGATGCGAATGATGGCAACGGCGTAAAGTATCCCCAACGTGAGAATCATCACGATGGTCGCCGTGCCGAATATGGCGATGATAAGCAACAAGAGCAGCAACCATGGGATCGCTAGAAAGGCATCAACAACCCGCATGGCGACATCATCAATCGTGCCTCCAACAAACCCCAGCAAGATACCCAGAAACCCCCCCAGGAACAGGGCCAGCATGGTGCCGAAAAAGGTTGTGATCAGCGCCGGGCGCCCGCCCAGTAACGTACGAGAGAAAACGTCCCGGCCCAGATTGTCAGTGCCAAGCCAGTGTTCGGCGTTTGGCTTGGCAAATATAGCCGAGGCATCCTGTACGGCGAAATCATGGGTCGCCAGTAGACCTGCAAAAATGGCGACGAACAGGTGGATCGACAACAGCGTCAATCCAGCCTTGCCCGAGGGTTGACGCCACATGGACTCAATAACCTTAAGCAGTCTCATGTGCAGCGGCGGGCGCAGATCAATATCTGTGGCTTCAGCACTCATCCTAGTGCCCCTTCATGGTGCGCAGTTTAGGGTTAAGCATCAGCGTCAAAATGTCTGCTGCCAGATTCAGCCCGACATAGATGCTGGCAAGTACCAGTGCGATGCCCTGCACCAAAGGCAGGTCGCGGTCACCAATGGCGTCGACAATCAGACGACCGATACCCGGATAGTTGAACACCACTTCGATCACCACGACACCGCCCAACATCCAGGCGATGGTCAGCGCGATCAGGTTGATCGTCGGCACCAGCGCATTGGGCAGCACATGTCGACGCACCATTTTCCAATAGGGTACACCCTTGAGCTGCGCCATCTTGATGTATTCGCTGTTCATCACGTCGATCACGCTGGTTCTGACCATGCGCATGATATGGGCGGTCATGATCCCGGCCAGCGTGATCACAGGCAGGATGATATCCCCCAGAAAATCGCTCAGTGGCGCTGTGGGACGTGTGATCACGATCCCCGGAAGCCACTTCAGCCAGATCGAAAAGATCAGGATCAGCACCGTGCCCATCACAAACTCGGGAATCGTCATGATGATGATGGCGAACGTTGACAGGCCAATATCCAGTGGACGGTCACGCCACAGCCCGGCGATCACGCCCAGCATGATGGCGAGCGGCACACCGATGGCACTTGCCGAGAGGCCCAGCAGCAGCGTGTTTCGCAAGCGGATACCAACCAGTTCCGCAACCGTATCACGTCGCGCCATCGATTCACCCAGATCGCCGTGCAATGCTGCAGTGATCCATTCGATAAAGCGGGGCATGGCGGGCTGGTCGAGGCCGAATTCCTCGCGGCACATGATCAGGCGGTTTCCCTTGGCAGCCCGCCCCAAGAACGATGTGCAGGCATCACCTGGCAGCGCCTCTACCGCCAGGAATACAATGGTCACAACAATTGCTATCGTGACGACGGCCAGCGCCAATCGTTTGAGAAGAAGTTTCAGCACATCAAGTCACCAGATTTCGGTTTTCCGCGGCTCCGACAGGGAGGGTAAAGCCGCGGCAAGGTTGACGATACAGGCTTACTCTTTGCTAACAAGATGCCAGCGAATGTGCTGTTCGTCGATCTCGTCAAATCCGCTTACGCCACGGGCAAGAACGCGGGTGATGTTGAGGTGGAATGGAATCATCGTGCCGCCTTCTTCCCAAAGCATTACCTGCGCCTCGCCGTAAAGTTTCGCGCGTTCGTCAAATGTGGGTGCGCGCCGTGCGGCATCCAGCTTGGCGTCAAAATCCGGATTATTGTAGCGCGATTCATTCCATGATGCGTCGCCGCGGAAGGCCTCATTCAAAATTTGATCTGCCGGGCGCGCACTCCACCACGACAGGAAGGCCGGATCTTGCATCCAGACATCGCTCCAGTAGCCATCGGACGGCTCCACATTGATCGAAACATCAATTCCCGCCGCCGCAGCCTGCTGCTGATAAACTTCGGCGATATTGACCCAGTGCTGATCAAGATCCGAAGTGCTGATTTCGATTTCGATTCCGTCGGCATACCCGGCTTCGGCCAGCAGCGCCTTGGCACCTTCGATATCCTGCGGACAATCAATGTCCACGCGATATTGATCTGTCGGAGCAACCGGATTGTCACAGGTCACTGTGCCACCATCTGGTCCGACAACCAATTCAACCATCTCGGCCCGATCAACCACCATGCGCAGAGCCTTGCGCACCTGCGGGTCGTTATAAGGTTCATCGCGCACATCAAAGGAAATCCCCTTCCAATCGCCCGCCGAATAGGACTGCATCGTGACACCGGGGTTGTTGGCAAATAGCGGTGCCTGCTGTGCGTTCACGGACAACAGCCAGTCAATCTGACCGCCCATCATCGCCTGCACCCGCGCCTGCGCATCGGGAATACCGATGATTTCGATCCGATCCATCTTAGGCGCACCTTCCCAGTAGTCGGGGTTGGCGACCAATACGGTCGTGCCTTCCGCGTCGAGCGTTTCGAGCTTGTAGGGGCCGGTGCCAATACCGGTTTCCGCGATATTGGGGCCTACTTCTGACGGTACCATACGCACACGATAGTCGGTCAGCAGAAGTGGGAAATCTGCGTGTGCGTTGTTCAGGTGGAAGATGACAGTGTGGTCATCCACGGCTTCCACAGAGTCTACAAGCGCGAGGGCCGAGGCAAGTGGGGATTCATTGGCCGGGTCTTTAATCCGTTCGAACTGCTTGACCACATCCGCCGCATCAAAGGCGCTTCCATCATGGAAAGTCACGCCCTCGCGCAGGTTGAACGTCCAGTCTCTGGCATCGTCAGACGCTTCCCAACTAACCGCCAGCGAAGCATCCGGCCGCCCGTCAGGCGAAATCCGGACAAGTTTGTTCTGTGTGATAATAATTGCGTAGTAAAAGCGGTTCGTTCCGATCGGATCCATACTTTCCGCGCCGCCCATGCCAACGGGGTGCGCAAAACGGAAGACCGTTTCTGCCGACACGGCCTGAGCGGACAAAGATATGGCCCCAGTCGCGCACAGTGCAGTCGTTGCCAAAAATTTTGAGAAGATGTTCATTGCGGGCTCCCTGTTCATACGGGTGATCTCTAACTGTGATCACACTTTTGATTATTCAGAAGCTGCCCCAGTCCCGTACGTGTGTCAAGAAAATCTGTGATCTCAGATTCAAAATTCACAGATGATCAGGTGATGTTCGATGATGAACGCTCGCGCTCGCGGAAATAAGTTGCACCCCAGTTCACGTCCGCTTCGATCAGTTTCTGCACCCTAGCCGCATCACCAGCTTCGAAAGCATCAACGATGTCATGATGCTCGTTGGCCCAGTCCTGCTTATTGGCAAACTCGCGGATCGCACGCCCCAGCCAAGGCCCGCTGCGCGTATAGAGCGCTTCTGCGATTTCGCTAAGGTCTGAATTGCGCGTGGACCGGTAGATCAACGAATGAAATTGAAAATTATTCAGCAGAAAATTGTGAGCGTCCAGCTTCTCCCAAGAGCGATCCATCGCGAAGGAAAATTCACGCAATCGTTTAAAATCCGAAGCTGTCAGATACCTGATGGCCTGCACTGCGCCGGCGCCTTCAAGCGTGGCGCGCACGAACAGGACATTCGACGCCTCCTCGGCTGAAATGTCTGGCACGCGGTAAGCACGTTTCGCCGCCCCCCGCAGCGCTTTCTCAGTTTCCAACCGCTTGAGCGCCTCGCGCACAGGCATGGTCGACACTCCAAATTCTTCGGCCAGGGTCCGGATGGTCAGCGAATCATTCGGTTTAAGATCACCAACGATCAGGCGTAACCGCAGGTCCTGATAGATTTTTTCACTGAGATTGTTTTTTTCAGGCGTCAGTTCGTTCAAAGGTTTCACCGGGATGCTGAGAAAAGGCATGGCTACCCTAATGCGCATCCGCTCGTTTCACAAATGCGGGACCCTTGTTACGTTTCCAAAGGTCTTTCGGAGAGCCCGATCTTGTCACCCGGTTGGATTCCAAGCGCATTGGTGATGCGCGCCCAATAGGCAAAAGAGGCCGCGATCTGCGCAATATAGCTGATGCCGACGTCGCAAAATCCCGACTGACGTAGCGTGTCTATATCTTCCTTCGACATCTTATCTGGAGAGCAGCTGATCTTCCGCGTGAATTCAAGCGCCGCACAAGCGTCGACTGCCAACCCGGCCTTGGAGATCTGCCCCTCACGCAACATGGCCAATACCGCCGATGATTTTTTCCTGTCGCAGAAATAATGCTCGAAATTCTCACCGTGATTTATTGCGGCATAGCGGCTGCCGCACAGGATCGACACATAGGTCGCAACAAGTTCAGCCAGCCAGGGCGCAAGTGGTGACGCCGAATTGTGCAATAAGGCTAGATAGTGTTCGTCTGCAGGCCCGATCACTTTGGGCGTGAGTGACATCCCCTTGTAAAGATTTTCGACCGTACCATCCGGCCCGGCCACACCGGCATAGGCTTCGGCCACGTCGCCGGTGGCATCGCTTTCCTCAACCCAGGCCACCCAGGCCACCTTGTTTTTCGTCATGTCAGGTTGCGCCCTTTCAAATGCCGATGTCGAACAGAATGTCGGATGTGATGTGCGACTGGCCCATCTTGTCAAGCATCTCGCGAATATTCGGGCGATCAAGGAAAACGAAACGCCCATCTTTCCAGATCCACTCATCGTCAAAGGCGATACTGGCATCAAACAACTGGAACGCCACATCCCCCGGATCGTGCCCGGCGGCATGGATATGCGTGTATCTAGGTGAGCCGTAGGCCACCGTGCCCCAGCGCTCCAGATCATCATACGGATTACCATCAAAAAACGTGAACGGATTGATGCCTGCGTGCCATGAATTCAGCCGGAACGGCTCTCCACCGGTGATCTCCGCCGCCCTTTTGCACAGGGTCTGCAACGCTTCGATCATGGCCGACTCCCCGTCAAACTCTGTTATCAAGCCGTCGCGAATGCTCAGCCTTACCGGCGAGGTCATCATCAGTACGCTGTCATCATAAGCCCGGGTCGAACTGGACAGGGTGAAATGATCGACCATCAATATCCCGTTCAGATTGCGGAACTGGATAGGCGGGAAGATCATGGTTGGAAAAAGCTTCAGCGTAAACGGAACCATATCGCTGCTCTCACCCGACATCTGCAGGTCGCTTACCAGATCGGTGCCATCGGATTTGCAGATGCGGTAGCGCGACGCTCCCGCGATGACCTCCAGCAGCCGGTCAAGTACACGCTCCGTCGCGTTAAAATCAGTTGTCCCCATGGATGAGGCAAGTTGCGATCGAGTCAACGTGTAGGTCATCACCTTCGTGCCATGACCTGGCGTCGGAAAAAACCGAACCTGATCGCCCAGTCGCGAGAAAAAGACCGTGACATCAGCCTCGGCCATAAGCTGGGCCACCTCGTCCGGAAATTGAGCGGCAGAGGCGACCGGTTTGGCAAGAACATGGGACGCACGAAAGCCCAGCCCATTGGCTTCACGCGCGAAATCAACTGCCAGTTCTGGCTCGAAAAAAGTGGACTGCCCGGCTTCGCCAACGGTTAGAATCCGATCACCCTCACGGGCGCCCGCACAGTTGAAAAGCAGATTACGTACACCACTCCGAAAATCAGACTCTCCCATGATTCACCTCAAAAAAAACATTTGACTTAGGATGATATATGACCAATCTGTGATCACAGATAAAGCAAAACTTTCGATCCCGGCGGCAAAACCAGTAAATGCAGCATCACACCAAATATTCAGGATTTTCGCTGGCGCGGCACGCGTTGAGCGGTCACCGCCATTGGCCCCGGATTCTGCCCGATTGTGATCTGCGTCCCAGCTACGACATTGTTATCATCGGTGGAGGCGGCCATGGTCTGGCAACGGCCTATTACCTTGCCACCAAACATGAATTTAGCAATGTCGCCGTGTTTGAATCGGGCTGGTTGGGTGGAGGCAACACGGCGCGCAACACGGCCATCGTCCGTTCGGACTATTTGCTCGACGCCAGTTTCGGGCTGAAGCATCTGGCGCTCGACCTTTGGGCCGACCTCAGCCAGGAGTTGAATTTCAACCTGATGTATTCGCCGCGCGGCTATGTCGACCTGGCGCATTCCGATGGCGAGTTAGAACAGTTCACCCTACGCGCCAATGCGATGAACCTTCGCGGCGCCAAAGCGGATATTCTCGATCTGGAAGCGCTCAAGACCCGTGTTCCGCAACTGGCGCTTGGCGACGATGACCGTTTTCCCATCGCTGGCGCACTGGTGCAGGAAAGAGGCGGCGTGGTCCGGCATGATGCCGTGGCCTGGGGCTTTGCCCGCAAGGCCGCTGCGGCAGGCGTACACATCTTCCAAAACTGCCCTGTCACCGGTTTCGACATCAGGGAGGGGCAGCTTGCCGGTATCCAGACGGCACTGGGCAATGTCGATTGCGGGCAGGCGATGATTTCGGTTGCGGGCGCGTCAGCAAAGCTCGCAAATTTGGCGGGCTTTCAACTTCCCGTCACCCCGGTCAACGTCCAGGCATTTGTGACTGAACCGGTCAAGCCAGTGCTTGATTGCGTGGTGAACTACAATGCCGGGCTTTCCTATGTCAGCCAGACCGACAAGGGCGAACTGGTATTGGGCGGGGCGACTGACGGAATCCATTCAACCGCCCGGCGAGGAACATTCAATGCCATCGAGGACACACTGGCGCGCGCCACGCAGATGTTTCCATTTCTCACCCGGCTGCGCCTGATGCGTCACTGGTCGGGCACTGCGGATATGACGATGGATGGCAACGCCATTGTCGGTGACACGCCGGTGGGCGGGCTGAAGATTAATGCCGGATGGGGCTATGCCGGGTTCAAGGCCACCCCGGCGGTGGGGCACGAAATGGCCGCACTGCTGGCTGGCGGCCAAACAACCGACCTGCTCAAACCCTTTTCACTCGACCGGTTCGAAACCGGTGCGTTGATCGACGATGCGGGCATCGGCCCCTATCCCTGGCTGCATTGAGGGCACGCGCATGTTATTGATCCCCTGCCCCAATTGCGGCGCCCGAGACCAATCCGAATTCGCCTACGGCGGGCTGCGCGCGCCCTTGCCTCCGCTGGATGCTTCGATCGGCGACTGGCACACAGCCGTGCATTTGCGGTCTGGTGAAATGCCGGTTCGGGAAGAGCTCTGGTATCACGCCTGCGGGTGCGAGCGTTGGATCGTCGTTTCCCGGAACCTGACGACACATGAATTTGCACCAAAGGACGCCTCATGACCCAACCCTTCCGACTGGGTGAAGGTGGCATGATCGACCGAACCCAACCTCTCTCCTTCCGGTTCAACAACACCTCCTACCAAGGCTATGTAGGCGACACTGTCGCCTCAGCCCTACTGGCCAACGGCGTGCATCATGTCGCACGATCGATCAAATACCACCGCCCGCGCGGGATCATCGCTAGTGGCCCAGAGGACCCTTCGGCTCTGTTGACGGTCATGGACGCTCACGGCACAACCCCCAACCTCAAGGCGACGGAAATCCCACTGCGCGCCGGATTGGAGGTAGTCAGCCAGAACCACTGGCCATCCTTGCAGCGCGATGCCGGGGCCATGCTTCAGGCTGGATCGAAACTTCTGTCAGCGGGCTTTTACTACAAATCTTTCATGTGGCCGAAGGACGCTTGGCACCGGTATTACGAACGGATTATCCGCCGAATGGCCGGGCATGGAGAGGCTGATATCAGCCCCGATCCCGCGCTCTATGACAAACGCAACATCCATTGCGACATTCTCGTGGTCGGCACTGGACCTGCGGGGCTTGCAGCGGCAAAGACGGCGGCCCGCGGCGGGGCGACGACTGTAATCGTGGAACAGGATCATCGGCTGGGCGGCACTTACCTTTCCGGTGACGCATCCGACCGCGACATCCCGCAGGATGCCGAGCAGGAATTTCGAACCTTGTCCAACGTGACGCTTTTGGCCAGAACTCAGGCCTTCGGCATCTACGACCACGGCACCGTAATGGCGGTTCAAAGCCGGTCCGGCAGCGCGGCCCGCGCAATCATGTGGAAAATTCGCGCCCGGCGCATTCTACTGGCCAGCGGTGCGATTGAAAAACCATTGGTCTTTCCGGGCAATGACCGTCCAGGCATCCTGCTGGCCGGGGCGGCACGCAGCTATGTCCGTCGCTATGCGGTAAAACTCGGAAACCGGGCGGTGCTGGCCATCGCCTGCCGCGAAGACCGCGCAGCAACACGACGCGCCCTGCAAGACGCCGGGATCGAGATTGCAGCGGAGTTGGGTGATGGCGACACTTTGCTGGGCACGACGGGTCGCGCTCGGCTCAAGGGTGTCACCTTGCGGCGCTCCAATGGACAGCGTGAACGTCTGGCCTGTGATCTGCTCTGCGTCTCGGGCGGTTGGTCGGCCGCACCACATCTTTTTGCTCATGCAGGCGGCAATCTGGCGTGGCGTGATGGTCTGGGCCTGGTGCCGCAGGGTGCGCACCCGCTCATTGCTCCCGTTGGCGGTGCGCGCGGAACCTTTGACACCGCCACCGCACGAAACGAGGGCCGTGCCGCCGCGCATCAGGCCATGGGTGAACTGCTGATGCATGTCCCGATGCCGTCAAACCTGCCGAGTCCGGTCCCCCCGGCGCGAGACGTGATCGCCTCGGGCCATGGCAAAGCCTTTGTCGATTTGCAAAACGACGTGACCCGCACGGATATCGCCCAAGCGGTGCACGAAGGCTATGACGACATTGAACTGGTCAAACGCTACACCACGCTTGGTATGGGCACCGATCAGGGCAAGGCCAGCTGGGTCAATGGTATTGAAGAGATTGCCCGGGTCATAGGGCAGGACGCCACAGATATCGGCCACACAACCTTTCGCCCGCCCTATTCACCCGTCACCATCGGTGCGCTCGTGGGAGCTGAGACCGGGCGCAACATGCACCCTATCCGGCGCACACCGTTTCACCGAGCTTTTGAAAGGGCCAACAGCGTGTTTCAGACGTCTGGCGACTGGCTTTATTCGCGCTATTTCCCGCAAGAAAACGAAGACATGTCCACTGCCATCACGCGCGAAGTCAATGCTGTGCGCAACGGCCTGGGATGTGTCGATATGTCGACCCTGGGCAAAATCGACATCACGGGACCCGATGCACTCGAATTCCTCTCACGGGTCTATTGCAACAACTTCGCCACGATCAAACCGGGCCGCCTGCGCTATGGGCTGATGCTGCGCGAGGACGGGATCGTGTTTGACGATGGAACCATCGCCTGCCTTACGCCCGATCATTTTCTGATTACCGCCACCACCGCCAATGCCGGATCAGTCTGGCGACACTTGCAGAAGCTGGCGCAGGTCGAGTGGCCCAACCTCGACATCCATCTGACCGATGTCACCTCGCACTGGGCGTCTCTGGCAATCGCGGGGCCCTACGCCCGCGAACTCATGCAGGCGCTCAGACCTGATTTCGACGCAACGCGCGAGGCATTCCCATTTGCTGCGGTCCGGGATGGCACTTTGGGAGATGATCTGCCAGTTCGCGCCTTCTCGGTCAGCTTCTCGGGCGAGCTGAGCTATGAATTGAACGTACCTGCCGGCTATGCCGATGCGCTGTTCAACCGCGTGATGGCCGCCGGGGCAAAGTGGAACATCACCCCCTACGGGCTTGAATCGCTGGACGTGCTGCGTATCGAGAAGGGGCATCTTTCCATTGGCACCGAGATTGACGGGCGACGCACACCGTTCGACCTGGGCCTTGGCCGCATGGTCTCGGACAAAAAGGATTTCTTGGGGAAAGCCCTGCTGACCCGCCCTGCCCTGCAAGCACCAGACCGCCCACAATTGGTGGGGCTGAAACCTCTGGACAGAACCCAAGCCATTCCGCCTGGCGGGCATCTGACCCATGAAGCTCTAACCGGCAGCGTGCAGAAAATATGCGGCAACCTGACGGCGGCGGTGCACAGCCCAACACTCGGCCATTCCATCGCATTGGCCTTTCTTGTCAATGGCCAGGCACGGGTCGGCGAAACGCTCTGGGTCGTCTCGCCATTGGCGGAAACGTCTGTGGAAGTTGAGGTGGTCGCACCGCATTTCTATGACCCGGACGGAGCGCGCCTTCATGTCTGAAACCCTGCTCAGATCCCCCGCGACCGATGCCGCCGGCCCACTTGGGTTGGGGCTCCAGCTTTATGAGCAGCCGCTGGAAATACGAGTAACACATAACCTTGCCAGCGCTCCCGCCCTTGGCCAGATACAGCGCGATGGAGAGATCACGCGGTTGCGCCACTGGCCGGAGCAGGTCTGGCACGTTGCAGCAAGCGGCAGCCACCTGTCCGACGGCACAGATATCAGTCACGGGCAGATTGTACTTCGACTACGCGGCCATGGCGCGCTGAGGTTTCTGGCCGACTACACGACAGCCGATCTGCGCGCCGCCACGATCCGACAGGCTGGAACCGTCCGTACCCGCCTGGGCCACTACACCGTTCTGCTTTGGTGGGACATCACACGAGACATTCATATCGCGGTCGACCGAAGCCAAGCCCAATCTCTGGTCGACCACCTGCGCGCGCTTATCAAACGCCGCGAACCCCATGAACATCTGGATTGAAGGGAGAAGCACAATGTATCTTCGCAACGCCTGGTACGTCGCCGCCTGGGATAAAGAAATCACCCGTGACCCAAAGCAAATCAAAATTCTCGGAGAGAGGATTGTCGTCTATCGTACCGAAGCGGACACCCCTGTCGCCCTGATCGACGCCTGTCCGCACCGCAAGTTGCCGCTGTCCAAAGGCCGCATCAAGGGTGATCACATCGAATGCGGTTATCATGGATTGACATTCGATTGCCAGGGCACCTGCGTCCGGGTGCCCGGGCAGGACAGAATCCCGGCCAGCGCCAACATCCATGCCTACCCGGTCGAAAGCCGCTATGGCCTCGTCTGGATCTGGATGGGCGATCCGGCGCTTGCCGATCCCGGCAAGATCTTCCAGATTGAGCATTTCGAAGAACCAGGCTGGGGCATCAACAAGGGCGATGCGATGCAGTTCGAATGCAACTATCTTTACATCACCGACAACCTGCTTGATCCCAGTCACGTCGCCTGGGTGCATCAATCCTCTTTCGGCAACCAGGCCTGCGAGGACGAACCGCTGACCGTCACCGGCACGGATACTGGCGTGATAGTCTCGCGCTGGATGTATGATGTCGAGGTGGCACCTTTCTACAAGAAACTTGTGCCATTTGAGGGCAACTGCGATCGCGAGCAGCATTACGAGGTGCGCTACCCCTCGCTGGCGTATATCAAAGCGATTTTCACCCCTGCAGGCACCGGTGGAGATGCATCCAACCTGCCCGAGGGACAGTATTTGCAGATGGACAGCTATAATTTCATGACGCCGGTCGATGAAAATACCACGCGCTACTACTGGTTCCAGATTCGCAACGTGTTGCCTGAGGACAAGGAGATTGCGAAGTACATGAACGAGTCCGTTAAAATCGCTTTCACTGAAGATCGCGATATCCTGATTGAGGTGCAGACCGGTATGCAGGAAAAAACCACCCGCAATATCGACCTCGCAATTGATGCCGGGCCTCTCCTCTTCCGGCGACGTTTACAGAGGCTCATCGATGCCGAAAACGACGATCTTGCAAACGCAGGTTGAGTGCTCGTGACGGAACCCTAGGAGCGATTGATTGCGTTGGACCGGTCGACTGGGTGCAGGCTTCGTCGAAAGCCGCGTCTTGCTGTTTAGCAAGGTTTGTTGACATCGAAGACACACTGCCGAATTGCGGCAGCCCCCAAATGCTGCGGCTCTGCCCGTCGAACCGGGCATTCGCTGACATTGCATGACTTGAAGATGGTCCAAGGTCCGCAGTGCGTACAAAAGCGACGCTTCCGGCACAATTGTCCAAAGGCTGTTTCGCGACAAAGACGGCCGTCGGCGCGAGCGACAAAGGGCTATTCACTTTTAGATTGGTGGTCACCAGGCGATGGCGCATCATCTGGTCTCCGAGCGTTTTTATACCACCCGAACCCTGTGCCGCAGATCAATCCGATGCCGGCAGGCAAGATCGCAAATATGCCGAGGATCACCCGTCCGACACCCTCCCAGCCTGTGCCTTGAGCGGCATAAAACAGGTACCCGAGGAGGAGAGCTGTGCAGACAATAGCACCCACAGGTTTCCACCAGTGATGCTTGTGCATCGCATAGCCTATGGACAACGAAGTGAAAAATATCACGATAGAGCCCAGCGGAAGAAGAATTTCGCTCATAACAGGTTGACCTTATTCAATGCGGTGGGTGGCGCGTATCAGGTATCTTCCGCCGTGAGAATTCACTTCACGACCCTATCCGTCCCTCCGTAGACGTTAGTGCGAGAGAGCGGGAAGATACTCCAGCCTTGGCTCGACCTGAGGGCCACAGGCTTTCAGCCGTTCGAACATGATGGGCGTGACGAGGCGAAAGAAATCTAACAACAACTGGCTCCGGCCATCGAATGTCTCTGGCAAGATTCCCTGATAGAGGCGCGTCACCAGCTCTTGCCACTCGTCGCGCATCACACGCCGCTGATCCTCGCTCAGGTCTACGGGTGGCGGGGTTAGGTGCCCCGTAAATATGATCGTAAAAACCACCAACACCTGCAATGGTATAGGCGATTTTGTAAGAGATGAGATCGTATGCGTATGCCTGAGCCGTTGGTCTATGGCGATGAAATAGCCGCTTTACCCGCGTTTCGCACACTTGCCTATCTGGATGGCACGCCGGATGATCCGCGGATCGCTTTGGCCGTTGGTGCGATGTTCGACGCTTTCGTCGCGCGGTTCGGGGGCGATCTGGGGTTGCTGTCCATGCGTCTTGTGGGCCGTTCGGGAAAACCGTCGAAGGCCACTCCAAAGGCGTTGAAAGTCCTTCGCGATTGGATTGCGGCACCGGATCGGTTGGATTCTGGCGCGGGGGTGCGCCTTGGGTCGCTCAACACCGATGAACTGCCCCCCGCGATGCCGTGGTTTCGCCTTGAGCAGCGCTACGACGATCAAGCGATGGTGGAAATCTCGGTCGCGCCAGACGCACCCGATCTGCTGGGCTTTGCCGATGAGATTGCGGTTGCATTGGCTACGGCCCCGATGATCTGTGCGGCGCAGGGCTTTGGGTTCTTTTTGCCCACCGCGTATGACGGTCTCAATTGGCTGCTACCGCGCCTCGCCGAGCGCTATAAGACCGCGTTGCTCCACACGCTTGATATGCCCTCTTGCGGGTTGCGTCGCGCCCATTCGACGATGCCCTATACCGACGATATGCAGCCCGGAATTGCCGACATCGGATGGCGCACCTTTGTTGGGCCAGAGTATCTTGATCGCCTCCCGAAATCCTTTGACCTCCCCCGCGATGTGCGCGTTGAGGCGAGTGAGGCCATGCTGATCCTGACAGCGGGCGACGCGCCGATGTGGGGCGATGTTCAACAGGCGGAAAATATCGACAGCTACCGCTCGATTGCCGCCGCTCTCGCCCCCGTCCGCTACCCCCTTGCCATTGCGCTCAATCAGAACTTTGGCGGCGATACCGCGGCGACCGATCAGACTGATTTAATCAAAGCCCATTATCATCGGTTGGATTGATCGCTGTTGTTCGGGTTCTCCACAACCTGCTCAGCCCCTAAACCTGTCATGAACAGATTTTACAGCGCGGATTTGAAGCAGCCAGGTGTTGATTGAACTGCGCCCCGCAAGAAAAGCAAAAACGGCCAGCGCCCACACACACCACGGCGCAAGGCCGGTTTCGGACAGGTTCCCTACAATTGCGAAAGGAAGCGCGATGCCCGATCCCAATAAGACAACGCAAACAGAGCCGGCGAATTCAATGAATGTTGCGATCACACATGCGGCGACGAAAAGTGCATTTAATATCATGCCTGCGTAGAAAAAGCCGAATACGAGTAAGAAAAGTCCAACAGGCCACCGGGCAAATACAAGACCGGCGGCTGCCAAAAAATGATGCTTGAAGCAACCAGAAGCCATAGGTGAGCACACTCATAAAGTGCGCAAAATCCAAGACAAGGAAATCGCTGGGCGTCTGATGACCACTGATCGCTGCCAAGCTGAAACAAGGCAGTATGATTGCGCAAAAAAGCCCGAACCAGCGAAGCATATTGGGCCAGTTAGGCGGGGATTTTCCGAACTGGAGCCGAACCTTCGCCATTTTCTGCATCATCTTCTGCACAGGTTCCGAATATAGTCATTTATGAGTTGATCGATCCATCGGTTCAATTTGAGAAATATGCCGTTTTGTGCGCTGCTGCCGCTAATACAGATTGCAGCAATGCTTGGCCGAATATTTTGATCTGTGAACGGCCGCTTTTACAAGGCTGATGCTTGTTCCGTGCAGTAGCAGCAAAGGCCGGCTCCCCGGCCATTTTGTCGTCCTCGAGTGCTGTACCGCGAGTAAGGGGTGCGTAAACTAGATCCCGCTGACGCTCATGGACAACGCCAGAATTCAGTGAGCCAAGAATTGAGGGCGAAGAACCAGGACGCCCTTGAAATATCGAGCGTGTGCAGTTCTGCGCAAGACGCCGCTGAGTGACGATACTCGACTAACTTATAGATAGATATAAATTACAGGCTGTTTTCACATTCTCGCGGCGCGAAAAAATATGCGCGCCGCGAAAAAAAATGCGCTCACCTAAACCCAATCAGAAATCCAGGTTCTCCACATTCAGGGCATTCTGCTGGATGAACTCGCGGCGTGGTTCCACCACGTCGCCCATCAGCTTGGTAAACAGGTCATCCGCCTCGGCCACGTCGTCGATCTCGACCCGCAGTAAGGTGCGCGCGTCCGGGTCCAGCGTGGTTTCCCACAGCTGGCTCGGGTTCATCTCGCCCAGCCCCTTGTAGCGCTGCAGCGCCAGACCTTTCTCGCCTTCCTTGAGGATGGCATCCAAAAGGTTCAAAGGACCGTGAATCTTTTGATTGCGGTCTTTGCGCAGCAGCGTGGCGGGCTGCCGGTAGATTTCGCGCAGTACAGTCGTCAGTTGGCCCAGCCTGCGCGCCTCGCCCGAGCGCAGCACAGGCCCATCGAGCCGCCGCGTCTCTTCGACGCCGCGCACCGTACGTGCCAGCAAAATCCCTTTGTCCTGGGTCGGGCGCCCCTGCCAGCCGCGCTCGTATTCATGCGCGATGAGGTCCAGCCGCGCAGCCACCGCATCAGCGACCCCTTGCAGATCGGCATCCACACGACCCTCCATGAAGGCCTCTGCAATCGCTGCCTGTTCCAGGATGTGGCGCGGGTAATGCGTTGGAAAGCTTTCCAGAATACGCTTGGCCTGCCGGGCTTCCTCGACCACACGCACCAGATCGGTGCCGGTAATCTCTTCGCCGGAGCCGAGCCGCAAAATAGCGTCTTCGGCGCCTTGGGAGATCAGGTAGTCCTGCATTTCCGCCTCGTCCTTGAGGTAGACTTCCGAGCGGCCCCGCGACACCTTGTAGAGCGGCGGCTGCGCGATATAGAGGTATCCGCCCTCTATCAGCTCTGGCATCTGGCGGTAGAAGAAGGTCAGCAATAGCGTCCGGATATGCGCACCGTCAACATCCGCGTCCGTCATGATGACGATCTTGTGGTAGCGCAGTTTCGAGATATCGAACTCATCCCGGCCGATCCCGGTCCCGAGCGCCATCACCATGTTGCCGATCTCCTGGCTGCCCAGCATCCGGTCAAAGCGCGCCCGCTCCACGTTCAGGATCTTGCCCTTGAGCGGCAAAATCGCCTGCGTCTTGCGGTCACGGCCGGTCTGGGCTGATCCGCCAGCGCTGTCACCCTCGACCAGAAAGATCTCAGTGTTCGCCGGATCCTTGTCAGAGCAATCCTTCAGCTTGCTGGACAGGAAGTTCATGTCCATCGGGTTCTTGCGCCGGGTCAGATCACGCGCCTTACGGGCCGCCTCGCGGGCCAGAGCCGCCTCGACGATCTTGCTGACAATGATCTTGGCCTCGGTCGGGTTCTCCTCGAACCATTCGGCCAGCTTTTCGTTCACCAGCCCCTCTACGGCGGGCCGCACTTCGGAACTGACCAGCTTGTCTTTGGTCTGGCTGGAGAACTTCGGATCAGGCACCTTGACGCTGAGCACACATGTCAGCCCCTCGCGCGCATCGTCGCCGGTAAAGCTGACCTTTTCCTTTTTGGCGATTCCGCTGGATTGGGCATAGTTGTTGATCGTGCGCGTCAGCGCCCCGCGAAAGCCCGCCATATGCGAGCCGCCATCGCGCTGCGGAATGTTGTTGGTAAAGGGCAGCACCGTCTCGTGATAGCTGTCATTCCACCACATCGCGACCTCGACCACGATGTCGTCCCGCTCGCCGGTGATAAAGATCGGGTCGGGCAGCATCGCTACCTTGTGCCGGTCGAGATATTTGACGAATTCCTTGACCCCGCCTTCGTAATGAAGCTCGGATTCCAGCGGCTCTTCGGGCCGCTCGTCACGCAGCAGGATGCGCACGCCAGAGTTCAGGAATGCCAGCTCGCGCAAGCGTTTCTCCAACGTCTCGAAGCTGTAGGCGAGGTTCGTAAACGTTTCCGTAGAGGCCAGGAACCGCACTTCGGTCCCCTTGCGCCCGTTCGCCTCGCCGACAACCTTCAGATGCTCTGTGGTATATCCGCCCTCGAACCGCGCCACGTGCTCCTTGCCCTGGCGCCAGATTCGCAGCTCCAGCCAATCGCTGAGCGCGTTCACCACGGACACGCCGACACCGTGCAGACCGCCGGAAACCTTATAAGAGTTGCTATCGAATTTACCGCCCGCGTGCAACTGGGTCATGATGACCTCTGCCGCTGAAACGCCCTCTTCCTCATGAATGTCGACCGGAATACCACGACCATTGTCGCTAACCGAAACCGAGCTATCCTTGTGGATCGTGACCGTCACCCGGTCCGCATGCCCTGCCAGCGCCTCGTCGATACCGTTATCCACGACCTCATACACCATGTGGTGCAGGCCGCTGCCATCATCGGTGTCGCCGATATACATGCCGGGGCGTTTACGGACCGCCTCCAACCCTTTGAGAACTTTAATAGAATCAGCGCCATATTCTTCATGCGCCGCTACTGCCTCTGCCATGCGGAAATTCCTCGTCTTTTCACGTTTTTATACGATTTCTGGGGGGGATTGTCACGCGCATACGCTATATTTTGTGGCTCGTCACTGTGGCGCGATCTGCGACATTCCGCCCGCCTCCGTTACCTCGAAATGCTGCGCCCGGGTTCCGAGCTCCGCAAAGAGCTCCGCCCCCGTTCCCGTCATCCAGGCCTGCGCGCCCAACCCGCAAACCTCGTCATAGAGCGCCGCGCGACGGCCGGCATCCAGGTGGGCGGCAACCTCGTCCAGCAACAATATCGGCGGTGCCCCGAAATCGCGCATCAACGCGCGCGCATTGGCCAGGATCAGCGAGACCAGCAGCGCCTTCTGCTCGCCGGTCGAGCAATCCCTCGCCGGAACACCCTTGGCGGCATAGACAGCGAAAAGATCCGCGCGGTGTGGCCCGATAAGCGTGCGCCCGGCCACCAGATCGCGAAACCGGCTCTCTGCCAGCGCCTCTCGATAGGCATCCGCCCCCTCGGGCATTTCGTCACCCGCCGTCGCGGTCAGCTCCAGCTCTGCCGCCGGAAACGCTGTCTCTGCCGCTGCCTGTGCTGCATGCAATTCCACCAGCGCGGCGCGACGGCCCGCGTCGATCTCGGCACCGCGCTGCGCCATCTGCGCCTCCAGCGCCAGATACCAATGCGCGTCGCGCACCTGATCCTTCAACAGCCGGTTGCGTTCGCGCATCGCCTTGTCAAAGCTCAGCACCGCTTCGGCATGGCCCGGCAGAAAACTCATCGTGATCCGGTCCAGAAACCGGCGGCGCCCCTCGGCGCCCTCGATCCACAGCCTGTCCATGCTGGGCACCAGCCACAGCACCCTGGCAATACGCCCCAGCGCCAGTTGCGCTGCCGCCTTGCCATCAATGCGTACCTGCCGCGATCCGCCCGCCTCGGACCATATCTCGACCTCGTGAACCATGTGCAGTGACTGCAGGATACCGGTCAGCTTCCACCCCAGCGCCTCGGGCCGCCGCACCATATCCTGCGCCGCAGCCCGCCGCAGCCCGCGCCCCGGCGAAAACATCGATACTGCTTCGATCAGGTTTGTCTTGCCCGCGCCATTGGGGCCATGGATCGCGATGGGCCGCGCATCCACCTCCAGCCGCGCCGCCCTATGCGAGCGAAAATGCGAAAGGCTCAGCGATGAGAGATAAAGACCGGCCATTCACCGGCTTTCAACATTCCGCAAAGACACCGGCGCAGCGCGCGTCACACGCGCATCGGCATGACGACATATACAGCACTCAGATCATTGCCCTCGCGCATCAGCGTCGGATCGCCGGCTGAATTGAACAGGAACACCGCGTTCTCGCGATCCACCTGGCTGGCGATTTCCAGCAGATACTTGGCGTTGAACCCGATTTCCAGCCGCTCATCCCCATAGGCGACGGCCAGCTCTTCTTCGGCGGCCCCGCTATCAGGCGCGTTCACCGACAGCACCAGGCGGTCTTCATCAAGTGACAGTTTGACTGCGCGGCTGCGCTCTGAACTGACGGTCGCGACCCGGTCCACGGCCTGCGCGAACTCGGCGGCATCCACTTCCATCTTGCGCGTATTGCCCTGCGGAATCACCCGCGTGTAATCCGGGAACGTACCGTCGATCACCTTGGACGTCAGAGTGATGTCCGGCGTGGCAAAGCGGACCTTGGTCTCGCTCACCGACACGGCGATTATCATGTCGTCGTCTTCCAGCAGCTTGCGCAACTCGCCCACGGTCTTGCGCGGCACGATCACGCCCGGCATGTCAGCAGCGCCTTCGGGCAGGTCCGCATCAATACGGGCCAGCCGGTGTCCGTCAGTAGCAACGCAGCGCAACACCTTGCCACCATCGGACTCGGCCACATGCATGTAGACGCCGTTGAGGTAATACCGCGTTTCCTCGGTCGAGATCGCGAATTTCGACTTGTCAAACAGCCGCCGCAACACTGGCGCCTTGGCCGAGAAATTGCTGGCATACTCGGACGTGGCCATGACCGGGAAATCTTCTTTGGGCAACGTCGCAAGGTTGAAACTCGACCGCCCGGCCTCGACCGCCAGCCGTCCGCTGGTGCCATCGTCGCTCAGCGTGACCAGCGCACCATCGGGCAGCTTGCGCACGATCTCGTGCAGCATCACCGCCGATACGGTCGTAGATCCCGCGCGCTCCACTTGCGCCGGCGCCTTGTCCACCACTTCGATATCCAGGTCGGTCGCGCGGAACTGAACCGTGCCGCCCTCGGCCTCGATCAACACGTTGGCGAGGATCGGGATCGTGTTGCGCCGCTCGACCACCGATTGCGCCTGAGACACCGCCTTGAGCAAGGTCGCCCGTTCAATGCTGAGTTTCATGGCCCTGCTCCTTCACTTGACGCACCGCCGCGCCGGGAAGGGCACGTTAGCAACGTCCCCTACCGGTGCAAGCCTTTTCTGACAGTTTTCCGCTGGATCGACGCGCCCGTCAAGTCGGCGAGCCGCGCGATCCGCGCGATAACACCCATTTGGGCGGAAGAGCGGTGCGCCTCAGGCTTCCAGCGTGCGGCGCAGCAGCTCCAAGTCCTCGGCGATCTGCGCATCGCGCGCGCGCAGTTCCTCGATCCGGCGCACACCATGCATCACGGTGGTGTGGTCGCGTCCGCCAAAACGGCGCCCGATATCCGGCAGGCTGCGGCTTGTCATCTGTTTGCACAGATACATCGCCACCTGGCGCGGGCGCGCATAGATCCGGGTCCGCTTGGGCCCGACAAGATCGCTCAGACGGATGTTGTAATGGTCCGATACCTGGCGCTGGATCTCTTCCACCGACAATTGCCGCTCGGAGGCGCGCAGCACGTCGGCCAAGCAATCCTGTGTCAAATCCAGCGTGATCTCGTGCCCTACCAGCGAAGCAAAGGCAAACAACCGCGTCAGCGCGCCTTCAAGAACCCGAACATTCTTGCGAATCCGGTGCGCGAGAAACTCCAGCACCCCGTCGGCCATGACCAGATCGGGATATTGGTTGCGGTAGAATTCGACTTTCGATTGCAGAATCCCGAGACGCAATTCGTAGTTGGTCGGATGCAGATCCACCACCAGGCCGCATTGCAGGCGCGACTTGATGCGCTCTTCCAGCTTTTCGATCTCGCCCGGGGCACGGTCCGCCGAGATGATGATCTGCTTGCCGCCATCGACGAGCGCATTGAAAGTATGGAAAAACTCTTCCTGCGTGCTCTCCTTGCCGGCAATGAACTGAACGTCATCAACCATAAGAACATCGACCGAGCGGAACATTTCCTTGAAATCCATCATCTTGCGGTCGCGCAATGCTTGCACGAACCGATACATGAACTGCTCGGCCGACAGGTAAAGCACGGTCAGGCTGGGCTGATTCTGTTGCAGCTCCCACGCGATCGCATGCATCAGGTGCGTCTTGCCCAGGCCAACGCCCCCATAGAGAAACAGCGGGTTGAACGTGACTGGCCCGCCTTCGGCGACACGTTTGGCGGCCGCATGGGCCAATTCGTTCGGCTTGCCGACGACGAAACTGTCAAAGGTGAATTTAGGGTCCAGCGGCGCGGCTGCGATCAGCGCCTCGCGTTCGGCCCGGCCCGCATCAACNNNTGGNGCGGCAGGCACTTGGGCGCGTGGCGCGGCAGGCACTTGGGCGCGTGGCGCGGCAGAGCGCTTGGCAGGCACGTTGAACGCAATGCGACGCACTTCGGGCGTGTCTGTGCGGAAATGGAACAGGATCTGTTCGCCAAATTTCTGTGCAACATAATTGCCGACGAAAGTGGTCGGCACGTCAAGTGTCGCGACCCCATCCGCGACCCCCGACAATTCCAGAGGCTCGATCCAGTTAGTGTAGTTGCTCGATCCGACCGTTTTCCGAAGGTCTTGCTTGACCCGTCCCCATTGATCTTGTGTCATTCGTTCCCGTTCCGCGAGCAGCGCATCAACATTGCCATTTCCAAACCCGGCGGGCCTGCACCCGATCCGGCCGAAGCGATCCAACATGACTTCAGACGCAAAACGCAGACTGTTGAAACCGCAGTGGTCACAACACCCAGACCCCACAGATGGGCCATTGCGTAAGTTTTACGTCGTAAACGGATGGCGGGACATCCCCGTACCGCCTGATCCGCGACGAAATTCATGTCGTACCGGGGCAAATGCTGGCAAGGCAATTGCCCTGCATATACGCTTACTGACGCCTGAATAAGCTGGCGTCACGTGTGCGGATCATCCCTTCCCCCAGGTGAATCGCTAGGGCAAACTAGCAACTGCTTCGGCGCACTCGCAACTGTTCTTCGTCCTTGACTCTGTTTTTTCAGGAAAAGAATCTCAGGCGTTATTTTTATGCCTCAGAAACGAAAAAAGGTGCCGCATAAGCGACACCTTTACGATCAACACGTTAGCCGTTCTTTAGCCGAGTGCCTTCACCCGTGCCGACAGCCGCGAGACCTTGCGCGACGCGGTATTCTTGTGCAGGACACCCTTCGTGACACCGCGCATCAGCTCGGGCTGAGCGGCGCGCAGGGCGGCGGCGGCGGCATCCTTGTCACCCGAGGCAATCGCCTCTTCGACCTTGCGCAGGTAGGTGCGGATGCGCGAACGGCGTGCCTTGTTGATAGCAAATCGCTTTTCGTTCTGGCGGGCGCGTTTTTTGGACTGTGGCGTATTGGCCATGTGAATCAGACCCTTTCTCAGTGTTCGGTCATTATGTTTTCAATTGTACAGCATGATCCCGAACGGGCCCCTCATAGGGAGTTGATTCTTGCCTGAGCGGGCATCACGCGCATGTATTGCGGCGTCAGATACCCCTGACAGGTCAGAATTGCAAGTGCCGGAGCGCAAACCGCCCGCAATCTGACGATCCGCCCCGGAAACAGCGCCGCGCCCCCAAGGGCCTGCACCGGCCTATTTGTCGCGGAACTGCGCCTCGCGTTTTTCCATGAAGGCAGACATGCCTTCCTTCTGGTCTTCGGTGGCAAAGAGAGATTGGAACACGCGCCGCTCGAACAGCAGCCCCTCGCGCAGGGGCATTTCGTAGGAGCGGTTCACCGATTCTTTGACCGCCATCACACTGATCATGGATTTCTCGGCGATCTTGGACGCGGCGGCCATCGCCTCTTCGCGCAACTTCTTGACCGGCACCACGCGGCTGACCAGACCAGATCGATCGGCCTCTTCGGCGTCCATGAAGCGCCCAGTCAGGTTCATGTCCATCGCCTTGGATTTGCCGATCAACCGCGTCAGGCGTTGCGTTCCGCCCATGCCCGCTATCACGCCCAGATTGATTTCGGGCTGGCCGAACTTCGCGGTTTCCGACGCGATGATGAAATCGCACATCATCGCCAGTTCGCAGCCGCCGCCCAGCGCATAGCCCGAGACGGCAGCGATGATCGGCTTGCGGATGCGCATGATCGCGTCCGGCTCGGGCCCAAAGAGATCCCCCGCGAACACTTCGACAAAGCTCTTCTCGCTCATCATCTTGATGTCGGCCCCGGCGGCAAACGCCTTTTCCGAGCCGGTCAGAACGATGCACCGCACCTTGTCGTTGGCTTGCGCGTCTTCCAGCGCCGTCACCAACTCGCCAAGCAGCTGATCGTTCAGCGCGTTCATGGCATCGGGACGGTTCAGGGTGATAAGGGCAACGTGGTCTTCTACCTCGACAGTAATCGTCTCAAAGGCCATGAAATCTGCTTTCGCTTGTTTCTGTCAGGCCTCAGGGTTTACCACCCCGGCCCACGCTTTCAACCTATCTTTGGCACTTCGGACAGTAGAAGCTCGAACGCCCCGCCTGCACGATTCGGCTCACAGTCCCGGTGCAACCCTCATGGCGACACGCCTGTCCCTCGCGGTCATAGACGTCAAAACGATGTTGAAAATATCCCAATTCTCCATCGGCTTGCCGGAAATCACGCAAGCTTGATCCACCCGCCGCGATGGCATCGCGCAGCACCTCACGGATGATCGGCACCAGCCCACCCGCGCGCC